>Ga0163144_10013385_pt1 | contig 17130 bp, 13 predicted proteins | sample OliLak19BULKMAT1_FD_123175 | JGI IMG/M metagenome (GOLD analysis project Ga0163144, IMG submission 123175) | Freshwater microbial mat bacterial communities from Lake Vanda, McMurdo Dry Valleys, Antarctica - Oligotrophic Lake LV.19.BULKMAT1 | ecosystem: Environmental > Aquatic > Freshwater >... | reverse complement strand
TGAACCCGTACAAATAGAAGCCACCGGCTCCGCCGGTGGACGAAGTGCTGGTTGGCCGGGGTTTGCTGCGTCCACCGGCGGAGCCGGTGGCTTTCATGTTCGTTTTATTTTCTGAACCTCAATAAACGCCCGCTTTCGCCATGATCTGCTAGCACCCGCCGCGTCCATCGACTTCAGTCGCATGGCGGCGCCGGCCGATATCTGCGGATAGCCGGCAGACTTTGCGCTCTTCGTACGCTTTTCCAGCGAGCTGCGAGCCTGGCCTCCCGCCGCCGGCGCCGGGACCGACTCGTCGCCGTTGCGAGCGAAGGCAATGCTCACGCTATTTTTGCGGCCTGTCCGCATGTTGCTTCAGGCGCTCATCGGCAACGATACGCCCCGACAAACGGCCTGGGGATTCTCCCTTGGCATGATGGTCGGCCTGTTGCCGAAGGGAAATCTCACCGCGATCGCCATCGCGATGATTCTCTGCTCGCTGCGCGTCAATCGAGCGGCGGGATTCCTCGCCATCGCGATCTTTTCCTATGTCGGAGCCTTCTTCGACGACACGGCGCACCGTCTTGGTTCGCTGTTGCTCACCTCGCCCACGCTTCAACCGATGTTCGCGGCGATCTATGACAAGCCGTTGGGACCATTCTCCGGCCTCAACAACACGGCGGTCTTAGGACAATTGTTCATCGGGCTTTATCTGTTCTACCCGGTTTATCGCGCGGCCCGCGTCACCACGACCTATCTGCGTCCTCGTCTGCAGCATTATCTCATGCGGTACAAACTCGTGCGTTGGATCATGGGGGCTGAAATCGGCGCTCAATGGGGGCTCGAATGATGAGGTTGAAGCGTCCCAAGCTGCCGCCAATCTTCCGCTGGCAATATGTCGTGCCGCGGCTGGCTGTCGTCGTCGCCGTCGTCTTGACGGTGCGATTCTGTCTCGATCCGGCCATCCGTTGGGCGATCGTCTTCTCCGGCGAATCAGCGATTGGCGCCAAGGTCGAGGTCGCCGACGTGAACACGTCGCTCCGCGGCGGCGAGTTGACGATCACCGGGCTGGCAGCCGCCAATCCCGGCAAGCCGATGCGCAACCTGGTCGAGTCGTCGCAAATTCGGCTCGAAATCGACGGCGCGCAGCTGCTGCGCAAGCGAGTCGTCGTTCACAACGGCCGGATTGAAGGGCTGAAGTTTGATTCGGAGCGCACCGCCTCAGGCGCGTTGGAGATTCTGCCCGACGCAGCCGACGCACCTTCGGCGCTCGATCCCATGTTCGCGGCCGCCCAAGAGACGGCCGCCGGCTGGTTTGACGACCTCACCGGCCGCATGGAGCAAGACCTGCTCGGCTCGCTGGCGACGCCCCAGATGGTCGAGGAACTCCAACGCCGCTGGCCAGAACAATACAAAGCTCTGAAATCGCGGGCCGACGACCTGCGCGCCAAGTCGAAGCAGATTGAAGCAACCTTCCGTGAGGCGAAGAAGAACCCGCTCCGCGGCATGCAGCAAGTCGAGGAGCTGCGCAAGCAACTGGCCGCAACGGAAGCGGAGCTTCGCACCACGCTGGCCGAGATCAAAGCGCTGCCCGACCAGGCGAAAGCCGACCGCGCCGCCATCGACGTCGCGCGCAAGCAAGACGAGCAGTTTCTCCGCGAGCACCTGAAACTCTCCGGCATCGACCCAGACGAGTTGAATCGTTACCTACTCGGCGAGACGGCCAGCGGCTATTTGGAGCAAAGCGCCTGGTGGATCAACCAGGCACAGAAATTCATTCCGAAGAACCGCGTCGCCGCGCCGACGCGGACGCGCGGGACCAACGTCCTCTTCGCAGGCCGACGCCAACCGGCGATGTTGATCGAACGCGTCGAGCTTGCCGGCGACGCGCGGCTCGACGGCCAGGCGATGGCCTTTACTGGCCTGCTGACCGACGTCGCATCGGAGCCGCAACTTCATGAACGGCCGCTGCAGCTGAGCATTCGGACGACGGGCGCGGTCGAAGGCTTGCTGACCGTCGAGCTCGATCGCCGCGGCGACGTTCCGCACGACTCGCTGGTGATCGATGTACCGAAGCTCAACCTCGCCCACCGCACGCTCGGCCGCGCCGACAAACTTGCAGTCACCGTGGCGCCCGGCGCGGCGAGCCTGAAGGCCGACATCCGCCTCGACGGCGATCAACTCATCGGCACGATCGAACTCAATCAATCGTCGGCTTTGGCGGCCCAAATGCCTGCCCTGCACGACGATCGGATCGCCGCGGTCATTCAGGAATCGCTCACCGGCGTCGACCGACTCGAGGCGAAGATCGCCCTGGCGGGGACGCTCAAACGGCCTTCGATCAAGATCGAATCGAACGTTGGCCCGCAACTAGCCGCCGGCGTCAGCGGCGCGGTCAAGAAGTACCTTACCGACCGTAAAGACCGGCTGATGGCCAAGGTCCAAGGACAAGTCGACGAGCAACTCGGCAAGCTCCAAGCCGAACGCGATAAGGCTCAGCAGGAGCTGACCGCCGCATTGGGCGAGAATCAGCAGCTCGTGACGCAACTCGCCTCGCTAATGGGAGGCAACTCGCCGCTGGAAGTTGACGTCACCAAAATCGGCAAGTCGCTCGATCTGAGCAAGTTCAAGCGGTAGCCAGCTACAGGAGATTTACCGCGAATCACGCGAATCGACGCGAATGAAACAAATGGCGGGGAGTGAACCAGGAAAGCGTGAACTGTCCGCTCCTATTTTCTGATTCGCGTCAATTCGCATGATTCGCGGTCTGTATTCTCCTCGACTTTCATTTTATGATGGGGCGATTCCGACTTAATCAGATCGTCCCTCGCCTGTCGACGCTCCTTTGAACCTCAACGCCCGCGCCGCCGCTCTGTGCCGCACCTTGGCCGATGACGCCGAACGGCTGCGCATTGAACTCCACCTGCAAGACTGCGGCGCCATGGTCGTCGACTGCGGCGTGAAGACCGTCGGCGGCTTCGATGCGGGGCTGTTGTTGGCGAGACTCTGCCTTGCCGACTTGGCGACGGTGGAACTGGAGCCCAGCGGCGACGGACTGGGTCCGATCGTCCAGGTTCATACCGATCATCCGCTGCTCGCCTGCATGGCGTCGCAGTACGCCGGGTGGGAAGTGAAGGGCGAAAAGTTCTTTGCGATGGGCTCGGGGCCGATGCGGGCCGCGGCGGCGCGCGAGACGTTGTTTGAGGAGCTGAAATATCGCGAGGGCGCCTCGGCCTGCGTCGGCGTGTTGGAGAGCGGCAAGTTGCCGACGGACGAAGTCTGCCGGGACGTGGCGGCAGAGTGCGGCATCGCTCCCGCGGAACTGACGCTGCTGGTTGCGCCCACGCGGAGCATCGCCGGAACGCTGCAGGTCGTGGCCCGCAGCGTCGAGACGGCGCTCCATAAGCTGCACGAGTTGAAGTTCGATCTCCACCGCGTCGTCAGCGGTTGGGGCTCGGCGCCGCTGCCGCCGCCGGCAAAGGATGACGTCGCCGCGATCGGCCGGACGAACGACGCCATCCTCTACGGCGGCCATGCCGTGCTGTACGTGCGCGGCGACGACGCATCGCTGCAGGAGATTGGCGCCCTAACGCCCAGCTCGGCGTCGAAAGACTACGGGCGGCCGTTCGCGGAGATCTTTGCCGGCTACGACCACGATTTCTACAAGATCGATCCGCACCTCTTCAGCCCGGCGGTGGTGACGTTCGTGAACATCGAGACGGGCCATAGCTTTCGCTATGGCAAGTTCGACGACGCTGTGTTGGCACGGTCGTTCGGCATTGCTTGATGAAGCCTAGAGCATTTTGTGCCACTGGCATCCTGCCAGTGCTGAAGTGGGTACTCGCTCGACGCTTCGCACTGGCAAGATGCCAGTGATACTCATTCTCGCCCAATTGAATTAACCACTTATCCCACGAGCCGCGTTTATGAACATTGCCGTTCTCGCCGCTCGCGATAGCTGGTACTTCCGCGATTTGGTACGCGCCGCCGGTTCACGGCAGCGGTTGACGGCGATCTCGTACAAGTCGCTTGGTTCGCACGTTGCCGGCGCCAATCTCTCAATTGACGGCGGCGGCCTTTCGCTCAACTCGCTCGACGGGGTGCTGGTGCGATCGATGCCGCCGGGCAGTTTAGAGCAGGTCGTCTTTCGGATGGATGCCCTCGCTCGGCTGGAAGCGGCCGGCGTGCGGGTCGTCAATCCGGCGCGAGCGATTGAGGCGGCGGTCGATAAGTATCTGGCGACCGCGAAGCTGCAAGCGGCGGGGTTGCTCGTGCCGCCGACGATCGTTTGCCAGACGGCGGCTGACGGGCTGGCGGCGTTCGAGACGCTCGGCGGCGACGTCGTGGTAAAGCCCCTCTTCGGCGGCGAGGGGCGCGGCATCACGAGGGTGACCGATCTTGCGATCGCGCGACGGGTATTCGCGTCGCTCGAACAGATCGGCGCCGTGTTGTACCTCCAGCAGTTCGTGCCGCACGATGGCGTCGACTGGCGGCTGCTGGTGATTGGCGACGAAGTACTGGGGATGAAGCGGATCAACCCCGACGACTGGCGGACGAACATCAGCCTCGGCGCCCGCCCTGCCCCGCTGGAGGTGACGATCGAGCTCGCCCAACTCGCCCGCCAGGCTGCGGCGGCGGTGGGAGCGACGGTCGCCGGCGTCGATCTGCTGCCCGCCCGCGACGGGAGACTTTATGCGATCGAAGTGAACGCGGTGCCCGGTTGGCGGGCGCTTGGCGAGGTGACCGGCGTTGATGTGGCGGAGCGGGTACTCAGCGTGGTTGCTGGATGCTAGTTGCTGGTTGCTCGATACGACCTGAGTTGGGTGCCACTGGCGTGTCGCCAGTGAGCAGTGGGTACACGGTTCTCATCGCCCACCAGGAGCAAGCAGCCTGATTGTGGCGGCCACCTGCCAGTCAAACGGCAACCATGCCGCGATGGCACTTCCGCACTGACGACACGCCAGTGGCACCCGTTTGACTTACCTGATCGGTCCCACTTCGCCACAATAGGGCCATGCAAATTGCTTCGCCCGCCATCCGCACGAACGTCGCCGATCGCTTGAGAGCGATTGCTGCGCGGATGCCCGACGCGGTGGCAATTGCAACTCCCGGCAACGGCGACGTCGCTGGCAAGCACGCTTACGCAACCTGCACCTTCCGCGAACTCGAAGCCGATTCGCTCGCCTTAGCATGCGGCTTAGTCGACCTTGGCGTCCGTCCCGGCCAACGACTGGTCCTGCTGGTGAAACCGGGGATCGAATTCGTCAAACTGGTCTTCGCCCTGCTTCGTACCGGTGCGGTGGCGGTGCTCGTCGATCCTGGCATGGGTCGCAAGCATTTAGTGAATTGCCTCGCTGCTGCGGAGCCGGACGGGTTTATCGCGATCAGCCCGGCTCAGGCGGTGCGCGTGGCGCTGCGACGGCGATTCCCTCACGCCAAACTGAACGTCACCGTCGGCCGCCGCTGGTTTTGGGGAGGCGTCAACTATCGCCAGTTGCTGGGTCGCGGTCGTGGTAGTCATACGAAACTCCCGGACACGAATGCGAACGATGCCGCCGCGATCATCTTTACTTCCGGCAGTACGGGGTCGCCGAAGGGAGTGCTCTACACGCAGCAGATGTTCGACACGCAAGCGGCCGAGATCGAACGGCAGTACGGCATCGTTCCCGGCGGCGCCGACTTGGCCTGCTTTGCTCTGTTCGGCCTCTTCAATTCGGCGATGGGAGTGACTACCGTCTTTCCGCAGATGGATTTTTCGCGGCCAGCTTCCGCAGATCCACGGCAGTTGCTCGCGGCCGCCAACGATTGGCAAGTCACGCAAGCATTCGCCTCGCCGGCGGTGTGGGATCGATTGAGCGAATACTGCCTAGTAACGGGCGAAAGGATTCCAACGCTGCGGAATATTTTCTCGTGCGGCGCCCCGGTGCCGGCGTCAGTGCTGGAGCGGACGCTGGCGATGGTGCATCCCGAAGCAGAGATGCACACGCCGTACGGCGCGACCGAAAGTCTGCCGGTGGCGACGATCGAAGCTCGCGAGGTGCTCGACGAAACGGCGGCGCAAACGAAGCAAGGCGCCGGCGTCTGCGTCGGGCGGAAGTTCGACACGATCGATTGGCGAGTGATTCGGATTAGCGACGAGCCGATCGCAACGATTGATGACGCCGAAGAACTGCCGACAGGCGAGATCGGCGAACTAATCGTCCGCGGCCCGCAGGTTTCGCCCGCGTACTTGCAACCCGATTGGACTGGTCGCTTAAGCGACCAGTCCGAAGCAAGGACGGGCTCGCTGCAACCAAACAGCGTGGTAAATCAGCATGCCAAAATCCGCGAAGGCGAAACAGTCTGGCATCGCATCGGCGACGTCGGCTATCTCGATAATCAAGGGCGTTTCTGGTACTGCGGTCGGAAATCGCACCGTATCGAAACGGGCGCCGCGACGCTGTACAGCGAATGTTGTGAAGCCATGTTCAACGTTCACTCCGAGGTGCGACGGACGGCGCTCGTTGGCGTCGGCCCGCGCGGCGGGCAGACGCCGGTGATTGTCTATGAACCGATCGCCGCGAATGCCGATCATGACTCGATTTCGCGCCAACTAGGCGAGATCGCCGCGCGCTTCGCTCACACGCGCGAGATCCGCCATTTCGTGCCATACAGCCCGTTCCCGGTCGACGTCCGCCACAACGCGAAGATCAATCGCGAGCAACTAGCCGTCGTCGCCGAACAATTACTCCAGCGCCGCCCAAGCTGATCGAATCCCATGCACGTTTTAGTCACCGGCGGCGGCGGGTTCCTCGGGCGATACATCGTCGAACAACTCGTCGCGCGTGGCGAGCGGGTCCGCAGCTTCGGCCGCGGCAAGTATCCGGAACTTGCGGCGCTCGGCGTCGAGGTCGTCCGCGGCGACATTGCGAACCGCGACGCCGTGATCGCCGCATGTGCCGGCGTCGACGCGGTGATCCATGCGGCCGCGCTCCCCGGCATCGCCGTCCAGTGGGCGCCGTACGAACAGGCCAACGTTCACGGGACGGAACATGTCCTCGCCGGCTGTCGCACGCATCGCATTTCGCGGCTCGTCTATACGAGCAGCCCCAGCGTTGTCTTCGCCGGCGTCGATCAATGCGGCGTCGATGAACGAGCGCCGTACGACTTCGCCTGGATGAAGGCGAACGGCGCCCACTACTCGCACAGCAAGGCGCTCGCTGAGCAAGCAGTGCTGACGGCGAGCGACGAGACCCTGCGAACTTGCGCGCTCCGTCCTCATCTCATTTGGGGCCCGCGCGACAATCATCTCATCCCGCGGCTAATCGACCGCGCTCGCTCCGGCCGCCTCCGCCGCGTCGGCGACGGCGGGAACCATATCGACACGATCTACGTCGAGAACGCGGCCGCCGCTCACCTACTGGCGCTCGATGCGCTGAACGCCGAGAATTCGCCGGCAGCGGGTAAGGCTTACTTCCTTAGCCAAGGAAGCTCGGTCAACTGCTGGGATTGGATCGACGAGATATTGGCGCTCGCCGAGTTGCCGCCGGTGGCGAAGTCGATCTCCTACGCCTCGGCCCGCCGCGCCGGTCGCCTGTGCGAAACGATCTTCCGACTGTTCCATATCAAGGCCGAGCCGCCGATGTCGCGGTTTCTGGCCGCGCAATTGGCGACTTCCCACTGGTACGACGTCTCGGCGGCGCGGCAAGACTTCGGCTACGCGCCGGCCATTTTGACGGCTGAGGGAATGCGGCGATTGGGGACTTGGCTACGGGCTTGAGGAAGTCTCACGCAGAGGCGCGGAGACGCAGAGAAGACTATTGCGGGAAAAGGCTAAGTTCAAAATATCTCTGCATTTCCTCTGCGCCTTTGCGCCTCTGCGTGAGATCTTTTCGAACCGCCTGGAGCGTTAGAGGCCCCAAAACGGCCCCTTTCCGCCCCCCGCAGCCTCGTTCGCCTTTGCGCTCTTCCCCCCGCCAACTAGAATTGCGAACTTCCCCCGGCCGGACGGGCTCTTGCTAGAGCGTTCCCGGCCGTGGCGGCAGTTTTCGGGGGCCCTCCCCTTTCACTCGGTTTTCGAGGCTAAACGCGTGCTACGGACTCACACCTGCGGCGAATTGGGCGAATTGAACGTCGGGAAAGTCGTCACCCTCTGCGGGTGGGTCGACTCCTACCGCGACCATGGGGGCGGGTTGTTTGTCGACCTTCGCGACCGGTATGGCCTGACGCAGGTGGTGTTCAATCCCCCCGACACGGCGCCCGGCGTCATCGAACTGAGCAAAACTGTGCGGGCCGAGTATGTGCTGAAGGTGACCGGCGTCGTCGCCGCGCGGCCCGAGGGAATGGCCAACCCCAAGCTCTCGACCGGCAAGATTGAACTGCGGGTGACAGCGCTGGAGATTCTGAACAAGAGCCTCACGCCGCCAGTGTCGCCGAACGCCCACGCCCAGGACTTGCCGGGCGAAGATTTGCGGCTGAAACATCGCTATCTCGACCTGCGGCGGCCGGAGTTGCAGAAGGTCCTGATCATGCGCGATCGCGTGGTGAAGGGGATGCGTGACTATTTCGCCCAGCAACAATTCATCGACGTCGAGACCCCCTGCCTCGGCCGCAGCACGCCCGAAGGCGCTCGCGACTACCTGGTGCCGAGCCGCGTGCATCATGGTTCGTTCTACGCGCTCCCGCAGTCGCCGCAGTTGTACAAGCAGATTCTGATGATCGCCGGTTACGACCGCTATGTGCAGGTAGCTCGCTGCTTCCGCGATGAAGATTTGCGGGCCGACCGGCAGCCGGAGTTCACGCAGCTCGACGTCGAGATGTCGTTCGTCGACAGCGACGACGTGATGGGCATCATCGACGGACTCGCCGCGAAGCTGGCCAAGGAAGAACTCGGCATTGAGTTGACGCTGCCGTTGCCGCGGATCACCTACGACGAAGCGATGGAGCGGTTCGGCCACGACGCGCCGGACTTGCGCTTCGGCGCCGAGATCGTCGATCTGTCGGACCTCGCGCCGCAGAGCGAGTTTGGCGTCTTCAAGGCGGTCGTCGAGAGTGGCGGCAAGGTGCGGGCGATCAACGTGCCGAAGGGGGGCGAGTTTTATTCGCGTCGCGGCATCGATGGGCTCACTGAGTTTGTGAAGGGCTTTGGCGCTAAGGGGCTCGCGTGGTTTAAGTGCGAGGAGGATGGCAAGCTCAACTCGACGATCGCCAAGTTCTTCTCGCCGGAGCTGCTGGCAACGATGGCCACGCGGCTCGGCTCGAAGCCGGGCGACCTAGTGCTGTTTTCGGCCGACAACTGGGAAGCGACCTGCAAGGTGTTGCACGCCCTGCGGACGAAGGTTGGCCGCGAGATGAAGCTGTACGATCCGCAGGCGATGCACTTCTCGTGGGTGGTCGAGTTTCCGATGTTCGCCAAAGACGATGAGTCGGGCCATTGGGCGGCGATGCATCATCCGTTCACGGCGCCGCTCGACGAGCATGTGTCGCTCTTGGAAACCGATCCCGGCAAGATGCGGGCCAAAGCGTACGACCTGGTGATCAACGGCAGCGAGGCCGGTGGCGGCACGATTCGGATTCACGACTCGCAGGTGCAGTCGAAGGTCTTTGCGCTGTTGGGCATCGACGACGCGACGCAGCAGGAGCGGTTTGGGTTCTTGCTCGATGCGCTGCAGTATGGGGCGCCGCCGCACGGCGGGATCGCGCTGGGAATCGACCGCTGGATCATGCTGTTCGGGCGGCTCGAGAGCATTCGCGATTGCATTGCGTTCCCGAAGACGCAGAAGGCGTCGGATCTGATGACCGATGCGCCGGGCCGCGTCGATGCGCGGCAGTTGCGTGACTTGGCGATTAAGTTGGTGGAGTAGGTTGCGCCAATAGAAGCCACCGGCTCCGCCGGTGGACGAACTGCCACGCGACGACAATCGCACCACGTCCACCGGCGGAGCCGGTGGCTTCTATGCGTCATTTGGTGTCCGTCCTTACCGGCGCCAGCGTTACATCTTCGCAAGCGGCGGCCAGAGGGCCGTTAAATTCGCTAGGCAAGACGCTCGGTCCCCCTCGTCTGCAGTTGACCCTCCGCGCGTCCCGCGGAAAATGAGGGGCGTAGCGTTCAACGCGTGGAGGATCGAATCATGGACCAAGCTGGTTGGATCAATCGTCTGGCCGTCGCCATCATCAGCGGCGGCGGGATCGTGCCCTTTGTGGCGGGCTGCAGCGAGCCCGTGACCGGAACCATGTCCGCACAAGTCGCGGAAGAGACGAGCGAGCGGAAGGCCGAGGCGGCTGATGGCGCGACTCCAGGCAAGAGCGTCACGCCTGTGGCCGTGAAGAACGAATCCGTGACGACGGCTGATGGTCCGATCACGAGGACCGCGGCGAAGCCGGTCACGGAAACCTACTCAGCCAACGTGCCGCCGGTGCTCTTGGCGTCCGATCACGCCCAACTCTGCAAGGTAGGCGTCGGCGACGCGTTCCCGGCGATGGCTCTCCCCAAGATTGGCGGCGGGAATGCGAAAGTCGCGGACCTCGCCGGCAAGAAGGCGACGGTCGTGTTGTTCTGGGCGCCAGACCGCTGGATGGCTGAGGGAGCGCTGGTTGATCTGGGGATCGAAGCCGCGGCGTTCGGCGGCAAGGGGGCCGGGTTCGTCGGGATCGTCGAAGGGCCTGCGAATGACAAAACGGACGGGCTGATCAAGTCTGCCGGTACGGGGCTGACGCAGTTGGCCGACGCTGACGGCGCCGCGCTGGCCCAAGTAGGCGAGCTGGCGCTACCGCGAATTTACGTGCTCGATAGCCAGGGGAAGGTTGCCTGGTTTGACATCGAGTACAGCGAAGCGACGCGGCGTGAGCTGCGGCAGACGCTGGCGGAATTGACGAAGTAAGGCGTTCTTTTAGCCCCCGGCTCCGCCGGGGGGTCGCGCACCACGCCGACACCGCTTCTACCTCCTGGCGGAGCCAGGGGCTGCGGTACTATGCGAAGATCTCTAGCAACGCCTGCTGCCGATACGAAAAGATCTTCCGCACGTCGCGGCCAACGAGCAGCCAGTTCACCAATTGGCCTCCCGGGACGCCGTAGTGGACCTCGTCGGTCATCCGCGTGCCGCCGTCGCACTCCTCGAACGTGTGTTCGTGCCGCCAGAACTTGTAGGGGCCGCGGCGTTGTTCGTCGACGAAGCGGCGCTGCGGTTCCCAGGCGGTAATCTCCGTTTGCCAGCGGACCGGCAGGCCGCGGATGCGGAGCTGATAGTCGATCAGCAGCCCGGCGCGCATCGTGAGCGGCGCAGGAGTGAGAACGCGAAAGCGGACCAGCGGCGGCGTGATCCGCTCAAGATTCATCGCGTCGGCGAAGAAGGGGAAGACTTCATCGAGCGGGCGGGAAACGACACACTCAGCGCGTAGCAGCCAGCCGCGCGGGGCTCGTTCGATAATCACGTCGTCCATACGCCAGGAAACCGCATTGGACTGGCCGCTTAAGCGGCCAGTCCGAAGTGCCGGGAAAGCCTGCCCTCCGACTGAGCCTTACGACTGCTCGGCGGGGGCGGATTCAGCCGACTTCACCGGTTCCTTCGACTTTTCTTCAGAGACGAACGTCCCTTCGGGACCGATCAACTTGACTGGCTCGAAGCCGGCCGATTGCACGGCCTTCCACGCCGCCTTCACGTCGACGACCTTCTTCGACTGCGGCGTGACGATCGCGACGTGCTGCTTCACGTTCGTGCGAACCTTCATCACCCCCTTCACGCGGAAGAGCTTGCCGGAGATTTTCTTCGCGCAGGTGGCGCAGTGCATGTCGCCGACGTAGATGGCGGTTTCGTGGGGGGCGAGTTTGATTTCAGCGGCCGCAGCGGGGGGCTTCTCGGCGGCGGGAACCGATTGGACTCCAGTGCAGAGAAACGCGAGCGACAGCGCGGCGGCGGTGAGGGGACGAAGCATATTCATATCCAGTAAAAATTGAGTTGAAAGTGGCATTGCGTGGTTCTGATAGCGACTGGGGAGTGCAGATCGAAAGTCCAGGACGCTCGTTTGGCACTTCGCACTGGCAGGATGCCAGTGGCACCCAGGCTGGTTGCTGAGAGCTGATCGCTGACTGCTTCATCGCTTAGCGGCGCACGTACAGCCCGGTCGCATCGACGGTGATCATGCCGTTGGCGGCCGCTTTCGCTTTGCCTTTGACGACAACCGTTTCCTTTTCCTTCAACTCGAACAGGTCGCGAGCGTCGACGGCGAGGGGCTTTCCCTTTTCGTCAGCGAACTGCACGACGGCGATGGCGTGGGCCGCGTCGGCGGCGTGGGCGGCGCAGAAGGCGCACTCTTCGCCCTCGGCATGCGTGTGAGCATGTGCTTCGGCTTCGGCGGCGACTTCGGGATCGACGAGGAAGAAAATCGCCTGGCCCTTCGCGAAGGGGAAGTCAGGAGTCGATTGATCGGAGGGGTTCGGCACGCCGCCGACGGAGCCGACGAGCACGACGTCGAGTTCTTCGACGAGCGGCGCCTTCGTTTCGTGAGCGTGGTCGTGATCCGCATGATCATGATCGGCATGGTCATGGTCTTCGGCGGCATGGTCGGCCTTGCCGTCGCCATCGTGATCATGGGCTTCGCCTGCTTCATGATCGTGGTCGGCATGGTCGTGATCTTCCGCCGCGTGGTCGGCGGCGCCATCGCCGTCATGGTCGTGATCGGCCTCGCCTTCGGCGGCGTGATCGTGATCCTCAGCCGCGTGGTCCGCGGCGCCGTCTCCATCGTGATCGTGGTCCGCCCCTTCTTCGGCAGGGTGGTCTTCCGCCGCGTGATCGGCGACGCCATCGCCGTCGTGGTCGTGCGGCACGCCCGTTTCCGCCGGGGCGCCGAACATCACCTCGCGCACCTCCAGCACCGTCTGGGCGCCATCCGGCTCCTCTTCCATCAGCAAGGCAGTGCGGTGCTTGGCGACGACGGCGGGATCGAGAGCCGGCTTGCTGCAGCCGCTGACGCCCAAGAGGGCGAGTCCGGGGAGGGTAAGGAGGACGAAAAAGCGACGAATCATGAAAATCTCGGCAATTTGGGTGGGTTGCGGGCGAATCTCCCGCATTCCATGGCGAGGGCCATGGCTTGCGCTACGCAGCGCGCGACAGCGAGGTTCGAAACGGCATTGTCGGATTTTTGGCCCGATCCGCCAAGATCGCTCAATGCGCTGCGAAATCCTAGGTAGCAGGAGTTCGGCCCGCCAAGGCTTGTCGCCGCGGAAAGAGACCCACTCACGTCTGCCCGAGCCTATGTTTCGGGCCATTTTCGGAGGCCAATGCCATGATCAAGAAGCTTGTCGTCACGACGCTCGGCGTCGGACTGCTGGGGGGGGTTCTCGGCACCACGAACCTCGGCAGCTATCTCACCACCGGTTGCCGTCAGGTTTCGGACTCGGTTGAAGATAGCGTCCCCATGACGTTTCAGATCGACCGCGCCCGTAACATGGTGCGCGACTTGGAGCCGGAAATTCGCCACTCGATGCATGTGATCGCCAAGGAAGAGGTGGAAGTGGGCGAACTCGACAAGCGGCTCGAAACCGCCACTGCGAAGGCCGGCAAGGACAAGTCGGAAATCATGCGGCTGCAGAGCGACCTGAGTAGCGGCAAGAACGTCTTCCGCTACGCCGGTCACAGCTACAGCGAAGGCGAAGTGAAGGAAGACCTCGCCCGCCGGTTCAACCGCTACAAGACGGTCGACGGCACGATTGAGAGCCTGCAACAGATGCGCGACGCCCGTCAGCGCAATCTTGATGCCGCTCGCGAAAAGCTCACCGCGATGATCGGCGCCCAACGTCAACTGCAGGTCGACGTCGAGAATCTCGAAGCGAAGCTGAAGCTGGTCGAAGTGGCGGAAGCCTCGAGCGACTTTCAGTTCGACGACAGCAAGTTGGCTCGCGCCAAGCAGCTGATGGTCGATATTCGCACGAAGCTCGACGTCGCGGCAAAGCTCGCCAACGCCGACACGACGTTCCAGGAAGAGATCCCGCTTGATGAGACCGAGGCCGAAGACGTCACCACGCAAGTGGCGGAATACTTCGGGCTGGAGCAAGAGGGCGACGAACTCGAAGCTCACGGCGAAGCGAAGATCGCCACCGCGAGTTTCTCTGAATAGCAATGAAGCGGTCAGCTATCAGCGATCAGCCAGAGAAGTGCTGCCCCACTTGCTCTGGCTGAAAGCTGACGGCTGATGGCTGACAGCTTAACACCCACCTACAAGTCACAGTCTCCCTCTCACTCCCGCATGAGTTAAGGACTCCACACTCATGTTCCCGGCATGGCGATTTCAACTACGCGAAGCTCGCCTGGCCATGGCGGATGGTCGGTGGGATGAGGCTGCTGAAATGCTGGCGAGCGACAAGCTTCGCGAGTTTCTTCCCGCCAAGCGGCTGTCGCAGGAGTTGGCCGGGGAGTTGGTGACGCGGGCCCGGCAGCGGATCGAGAACGGCAACAGCCAGGCTGGCTGGAAAGATCTCGATCGGGCGGCGCGACTCGGCGCCGGCGAGACGGCCGTCAGCGACGTGCTGCAGGACGAAACACGCCGGCGGCTGCAAAAGGCCCAGAATCTTTTGGCCCAGGGTGACGCGGCGGCGGCCCGGCAGGCCTTGGAACGGATGGAACACCGGCGTTTGGGCGGCACTGATCGCCGCATGTGGCTAATGATTGCTCAACATCTCGAACATTCTGACCTGCGAGCCCGGCGGGGCGACGTCGCCTCGGCGCTCGAATCGCTGGAAAAAGCTCAACGACTGCTGCCGGCCGACGCGCTCGAAAATGTCCGCCAGGGTCTGCAGGACCGGTCGGTCAAATTGCACGATGCGGCGGCCTGGATTCACCAGCTCGATTCGCAACTCCACGCGGCGCTGGCGGCGAGCAACTGGACGGAAGTCCTCAAGACGGCCGAATCCTTGCTAGAATTAGCTCCGCAGCATTCGGCGGCGCGACAGGCGCGCCATCGGGCCTGGCAAGTAGTGGGGATGGAAGTGACGCTTCCCTACAAGCCGAACGGGCAAGCCGCGAAGTGGCCCTGGCAGCGCGCTCCCGCCGCCAACCGCTGGGCGGAGAGCACGCGGCAGCTGGCGCGAGACGGCAAGGTGGACACGGTGATTAACGAGCGGACTCCCGGCAAACGCATCGTCGCGTGGATCGACGAAGTCGGCGCGTACATGATTTGCATGGGAGACGAAATCGTCCTGGGCCAACCTGCGGCCGAAGGGGGCGTCGACGTGCCGATCTTGGCCGACCTCTCGCGACGGCACGCCATCGTCCGCCGCGAACGCGAAGCCTACGTCCTCACGCCGTTGCACAAGACGGCGATCGACGGCCGCGTCGTCACCGAGCCGACGGTGCTCCGCGACAAGTCGACGATCACGCTCGGCAACGGCGTCGAACTTCGCTTCCGCAAGCCGCATGCGTTGAGCGCCACCGCCGTGCTGGAGATTGTTTCGCGACACCGAACTGAACCTGCGGTCGATGGGATCGTCCTGATGAGCGAGAGCTGCATTCTGGGTCCCCAATCGCACAGCCACATTCGTTGTCGCGACTGGACAGGCGATTTGGTCCTGTTCCGTCGCAACGACGAACTGATGTGCCGGACGCAGAAACAGATCGAAATCGAGGGGCAAACCTGCACCGGGCAGGCCGCCGTCAGCGGCAATTGCCGGATCGAAGGCGAAGAATTCGCCCTGAGCCTCGAAGAATTGTGAAAGTCGCCGACTGCCGGCAAGGCCGGTTACAATGGAGCGAATAAAGAGCGGTCAGCTGTCAGCAATCAGCAGTCAGCCAAGAAATGAAAGACTTCCGAAATTTACAGGTTTGGCAAAAGGCGCATCGACTGACGCTGGATGTCTATCGCGTGACGGAAAGATTTCCAGATCGTGAACGATTTGGGTTAACGAGCCAACTGCGACGCTCCGGCGCTTCGATACCTGCGAATCTAGCTGAGGGCTGCGGACGAGGGAGCGAAGCTGAACTTAAGAGGTTTATGCAGATCGCGATGGGCTCTGCATCGGAAACCGAGTACCACTTACTCCTAGCTTGTGACCTTGGATTGCTGGAAGAGACGGCCCATCAACGGCTAGCGGAACAGACGCAAGAAGTGAAACGCATGCTCGCCTCCTTCATCGCCAAACTTAGCACGTCTTGCTGAAAGCTGACCGCTGACAGCTGACCGCTATACAATTGCCATGACCGCACTTTTGGAAATGAATCCATCCCCCGTCCAATCTGACGACGTCGACTTGCAGGTGAAACCGCCGATGCGGTTCACCTACCCAAGCGGCTCGCGACCGTTGGAGGGTTACACGATCAAGCGCGGCGTCGGCCGCGGCGGCTTTGGCGAAGTCTACTTCGCCGTGAGCGACGCCGGCAAAGAAGTCGCGCTCAAGCTAATCCGCCGCAACCTGGAGGTCGAGCTCCGCGGCGTGACGCACTGCTTGAACCTCAAGCACCCGAATCTCGTCGCGCTCTACGACATTAAGTCGGATGAGCACGAAGATCGCTGGGTCGTCATGGAGTACGTCTCCGGCGAATCGTTGGAAGACGCCATCGATCGCTACCCCAACGGCATGCCGACGGCCGAAGCGATGCGCTGGTTCGAAGGAATCTGTGCGGCGGTCGCTTACTTGCACGATCACGGCATCGTTCACCGCGATCTCAAGCCGGCGAACATCTTCGCCGACGACGGTATCGTCAAGATCGGCGATTACGGCCTCTCGAAGTTCATCTCTTGTAGCCGTCGCAGCGGGCAGACCGAGAGCGTTGGCACCGTCCACTACATGGCGCCCGAGATCGCCAACGGCCGTTACGGTCGCGAAATCGACGCCTACGCCCTGGGCATCATTTTGTATGAGATGATCACCGGCCGCGTCCCGTTCGAAGGCGAGAGCGTCGGCGAAGTGCTGATGAAGCATCTTACCGCCGAGCCGAAGCTGGAACTGCTCGACGAACCGTTCCGCATGGTCGTCCGTGGGGCGATGGCTAAGGATCCCGAACAACGGATCAATAGCGCCGCCGAGATGGTGCAACTGCTCCGCGGCCTCGATCGTGGACAGCAGCCGGCGCCAACGTTCGCAGCTGCTCCCAGCGTGGTCCGCGTCGAAACTCCAGCGAAGAAGATGACGCCTGAAGAAGCGGCATGGGCTCAACACGAGAGCATCGTCGGGTTCTTCCACCGTTC
>Ga0163144_10013384_pt1 | contig 17132 bp, 15 predicted proteins | sample OliLak19BULKMAT1_FD_123175 | JGI IMG/M metagenome (GOLD analysis project Ga0163144, IMG submission 123175) | Freshwater microbial mat bacterial communities from Lake Vanda, McMurdo Dry Valleys, Antarctica - Oligotrophic Lake LV.19.BULKMAT1 | ecosystem: Environmental > Aquatic > Freshwater >... | reverse complement strand
GTCGCGGTGCCCATGAAACAGCCCACACCCTGCGCCAGACGGCAGGGCAGGTGTTCCGTTACGGCATTCAGACCGGGCGCTGCGAACGTAACCCGGCCGCGGATCTCCAGGGTGCCTTGGCGCCGGCGGTGGTCAAGCACATGGCCGCGATCCTGGAGCCAGTCGAGGTCGGGAAATTGATGCGCGCCATCCAAAGCTATGCGGGCCAGCCGACAACTCGTACGGCGCTCGTCCTTTCTGCGTTGTTATTCCAGCGGCCGGGCAACATTCGGCAGATGGAGTGGACCTGGCTTGATCTGGACAACGCCATGCTGAGCATCCCGTCGCAGGACATGAAGCGTCGGGTGCACCAAAAGATCAATGGGCGACCGCACCTGGTTCCGCTGGCACCCCAGGCCGTTGCCTCGCTGAAGGAATTGCATCCACTGACGGGCCATGGTCGTTATGTTTTCCCCAGCTTGATTACCAGTCAACGCCCGATCAGTGACAACACTGTAAACGTTGCGTTGCGCCGCATGGGTATTGGCAAGGACGAAATGACCGCCCACGGATTCAGGGCGACTGCACGCACCTTGCTGGCCGAGCGGATTCCCGGAATTTCAGACGACGTCATCGAGGCCCAGCTCGCGCACACCAAATCCGGCCCGCTGGGAAGCGCCTATGACCGCACCGAATATATGGAACAGCGGCGGAACATGATGGCGGTGTGGGCCGACTACCTCGACAAGTTGCGCGATGGCGCCGACGTGATTCCGATCAGCGGCACCACGCTAAAGCGCCGCACGACTGCCGCCCGAGGTAAACCGCAATAATTTGCTCCAGTTCCTGTTCCTGTTCCTGCTCGTGCCATTGCCCCGGTCCGCCCAGGCCGCGCGCAACTTGATGCTTTCCTCGCGTCGCAGACCGAACGCCGTTTGCAGCCGCAGCGACAAGGCCGCGTACGACTCCGTGACCCTGGCCAGCTTGTTGCATCGAGTTTTTGGCCTTTGGACACGTTGCGCAGGTACTTGCCATCGGCAATGCCGTACTGCGCGTTGTCCCGCACCACGATGTTGTGCTTGTCGATCGTCGCTAGCCAGCCAGCGCAGCACTCTCGTGCGATTCTTGAAGGTGCAGGCGCGCTCTGCTCGGCGTGCCAGCGGCCGACCAAGTATTCAATGTGTTTGGACCGGATACCCTGCGCGTGCAGATGGCGAAAACCGCCTTCGAATGACTGGTTGTTGTCGGACTGGCCTATGTTTGTCGGTGCTCTGTGGCAGGGGTGCAGCCGATAATGGCTGCCCCCTATGCCGATTCCCGGGGGACTTTTGGGGGACTCGGCATTCCCCGCATCGCCTCTTGTTCCATCTTCAACGTCTCCAAGCTCTTGTTCCATTGACCATCGTCAGCGTTGATTTTCTCCGGGGCGCCGTGCAGTTCTACGACCTGAGCAGTGCTGTAGTGATGGGTCATTGACTGGGTGCTATGCCACAAGATGTCTGCAACAGTGCTTTCCGGCACGCCGGCCTCGCGCAAACGCATCCCGACCGTATGGCGCAGGTCATGGACGTGCAGATCGCCCAGGCCCGCCTGCAACCGCGCGCTGCTATGCAGTGTTGTTCATCGTCTCGATAGGCCGATACGCCATCAGTGGCGCCTGGTCGAGATTTTTGACCCGCTCCCTGCGCCAGACGAATACAAACTCACTGTGCTGGCCGCGCACCGTCTCAATCACTGACTGCGCCACGCTGTTACACACAACGATTCGGGACCTTTTGCGACCCTTCACCGGCGGGTGCGCTTTCGCCACGGTGCAAAGCCGAGATCTCAGCATGCAGAACTAATCGTGTCATCAGATGAAATGCATTGCGTTAATTGACAAGATGCGAGCGGGCTTGTATTCTTCGCTGATCGACATGGAGTTGCGTTCGTATGCGAACCAACGTCTGTCAGATCGCTCTAGGCGGGCTTTGCTGGATGGGCGACAAGAAAGGGAACGCTGTGGGATTCACCATCACGGAAAAGATATTGGCGCGCGCGGCCGGCCTTGCATCTGTCAAGGCGGGCGATGAGATCATGGCCAAGCCAGATTACGTTCTGGCGTATGACTTTCCTGGTTATACCGATGTCATATTCAAGCAACTGAAGGACGAGTTTGGCATCGACAAGATTCCAGAACCCGACCGGTTCGGTATCTTCATCGATCACATGGTGCCCGCCGCATCGCCAGCGGAAGAGCAGTTGCACATGGGTACACGGGAGTGGACCAAGGTCAACGACGTGGCGTTGTATGAGCGCAAGGGTATTGGCCACCAGGTTGCCTCCGAGATCGGTTTTGCAACGCCAGGGGCTTTTGTCGTGCACTTCGACGGACACGTCAGCCAGTTGGGCACGTTCGGTACTCTGGCGATGGGTCTGCGACGCAATGTGCTAGAGGCCTTTGCGATGGAGCGCGTGTCGATTCGGGTGCCCCAGACAACCCGGGTCGATCTGGTGGGCACCCTCGCGCCTGGCGTGATGGCGCGCGATGTCTTTCACCATATCGTGCGGGTGCTGGGTCCGGCCTCTTGTCGGTTCCAGGTACTTGAAATCGGAGGTCCGGCTGTCGCTGACATGTCCAACGATGGGTTGCAAACCATCACCGGCCTGGCCATGTTCACCGGCGCTGTGACGGCCATCGTGAATCCGGATGCCAAGCGTTTGGAATATGCTTTGCCGCGCGCGCGCAAGAAACTCGATCCGGTGTGCAGTGACGATGACGCGCATTACGCGGCACGCCATGAAATCGATCTTTCTACGCTGGAGCCCGTCATCGTGATTCCTCCGAGCCCGGCCAATACGCGGGATTTGAAAGACTACCTCGGCCTGGAGGTCCAAACCGGGTATCTGGGCTCATGTGCCTCGGGGCGCATCGAAGACTTGCGTGCGGCAGCCCATGTACTCAAGGGGCGCAAGGTGGCACCGGGGTTTGCCTTGTATGTCGTTCCAACCAGTCAGGAAATCATGGCGGCTGCGGCGCGCGAAGGGCTGATCGAGACCCTGGTCGAAGCCGGCGCTTTCGTATCGTCGCCATCCTGTGACTACTGTTATGGACGTATCGCGACGATGGCATCCGGCCAACGGGCAGTGTCGACGGGCACGCTCAATGTGCGGGGCCGAATGGGAAGTCCGGATTCCGAAATTTATTTGTGCAACGCTTCCGTGATTGCGGCAACGGCTATCGAGGGGCGGATTGCCGATCCGCGCCCCTATCTGCGTTCGTGAAGGAGCAAGCATGGCGCTAAAGAATCTGCGAGGCCGAGTCGCCTTTATCTTCGAAGAACTTGACTTCGACGTTGATCAGATCGTCGGCGTCAAGAACATGAAGACCACCGACATCCATGAGTTGACCAAGGCCGCGATGCAGGCGTACGACGCGGGATTTGCAAGCCAGGTCAAGCCCGGTGACCTGCTGGTGGGCAATCACAACTTCGGATACGGCCATCCGCATTATCCCCCGATGAAGGCGATGCGCCAACTCGGCATTGCGGGTGTGATCGCCGAATCGTTTTCGCCGGGCTATTGGCGGGGCGAAATCAGCATGGGTTTCCCCCAGGTTTCCTGCTCGGGCATTCTGGGATTCGTCAAGCGCTGGGACGAAGTGGAAGTGGATTGGGCCGCAGGGCTTGTGCGCAACCTGACCCAGAACACCGAGATGGCCTTTGAGACTCTGCCGCGCGGCGATCTGGAGATGCTGGAAGCCGGCGGACTTGAAAATTACCTGAAGAAGCGTCTATTGACGGAAGGAAAGAAGGAAACCACCCCATGAAAAATCTCAAGCACATGATCCAGAAAAAGGGCACGGTTTGGGCTGCAGGCGCGTTTGACGCCCTGAGCGCACGACTGATTCAGGAGGCCGGTTTCGACGCCTTGCTGACCTCGGGTTACGGCATCTCATCGTCATTTCTCGGTGAGCCCGACACCGAGTTGTATACGATGACCGAAAACCTGGCGGTCGTGCGCAATGTATGCAATGCCGTCACCATTCCGGTCATTGCCGATATCGACACAGGCTATGGCAACCCCATCAGCGCCATGCGCACGATGCGCGAGTTCGAAAACGCCGGTGCTTCTGCCGTGATCATCGAAGACCAGGTGTCGCCCAAGCGCTGCCCCTGCTCATTTGATCGCCCTGACATCATCTCGCTCGACGAGGCGGTCAACAAGATCAGGGCCGTCGTGTCGGTGCGCAGGAATCCCGATGTCGTGATCATCGCGCGAACCGACACCATCGATCCTGAGGACGCCGTTCGCCGTGGCAAGGCCTACGTTGCCGCCGGTGCCGATGTGATCCAGCCGATCTCCAAATGCTTCAAGGACTTCGCCGGGCTCCAAGCCATGCGCGAGGGTTGTGGAATTCCTCTGTCCTTGCAACTGCTGGGCTGGCTCGAATCCGACCTTGATCGAAAGCAAATAGAGCAAGTCGCCGCCATCGCCACCTATCCATTGGTTGCATTAATGACCGCCACGCAGGCCATGCGGACGAATCTGGCTGCGTTGGCCGCATCCAAGTCTTCCAAGACATTGCCGCAGCCCGTAACTCCGCTGAAGGATTTCAATGACTTCATCGGATTCAACCGCATCGATGCATTGCAGAAGCAGTACATGAATGCGTGAATGGCGACACAGCCACCCTATAGCGCCAGATCGATCCGCGACTGGGCCCCCCGACGGACGGCCCGCGGTATCCGTCGCATGTCGGCTCTGACCGCCATCTTGGGGAAGACGAAAATTGGCTAGCCATGTTCCGGTCAGACCGTCGTTGTGTCGGCGGACGCCGGCGCGGTGATTTCGGCAGCCGGGCAGATCGCCAAGATTCGGGGTCCCGCGTGGTCGACGTCGGATGGCCAACTGCTTGCAACGGTCAACCGCGATAACGCGAGACGATGGCGCACGGCTTGGGGAGCGCAGTCTCGGCCTTCACCGGTATGCTGCAGGGCCGCAATATTGGCACACAGTTGGTTCGGCTTGTGCACGAATCTTCGCGTCTCTGATCGTTGTTTATCAACTGCGCTGACGGTCGACACTTGACTGTGCTGAATTCGGTCTTTTTTTCAGGAGGACACAGTGTCAGATATCCAGTTTGAAATCGGCAAGAAACCCTATTCGGCCTATCACATGGCCAAGGCTCCGCCGCCTCAGCCCGACCACGTTCTGGTAAAGGTCGGCCCTGGCACACCCTGCGGCGAGTTGATGCGGCGTTACTGGCAGCCGGTTGCCATGCGCACCAAGGTGGACGCTCGGCCGCAGGCTGCACGAATCCTGGGTGAGGAACTGGTGGTGTTTCGAGACCTGAGCGGACGGTATGCTGTTTTGAACAAGCATTGCAGCCACCGGGGGGCTTCCCTGGAATTTGGGCGCGTCACTACGCAGGGAATCCAGTGTTGCTACCACGGCTGGCACTACGGCGTCGACGGCACCGTACTGGAGACCCCCGGTGATCCCGAGCAAAGCAACATCAAGGAGAAAATCTGCCACGGTGCCTATCCCGCGATCGAACGCCACGGACTGATCTTTGCCTACATGGGGCCACCGGAGGAGAAACCGCCATTCCCCAACTTCGACTCGTTGAATCTTCCAGGCGTGGAGCTTGTGCCCTACGCGATTCACCATCCCTGCAATTGGCTGCAAGTGCATGAAAACATGATGGATCCGGTGCATGCCGTGTTTCTCCACGCCAAGATGGGCAATGTGCAGATCACGCCAAATTGGGGTGAAGAGCCGGTCACCGAATGGGGCGAGGTCAACGGTCGCACGTTGTTCTACGTTGCAACGCGGCGTCTCGGTGACCGCGTGTGGGTTCGTTTCAATGAAGTGCTCGCACCGAACTTCGCCCAGGTCGGCGGGTTCTGGGCCTCTGGAGATCAGCAGTATCTCTTCTCACGCGTGGGTGCGACCCGCTGGACAGTCCCGGGTGACGATATCTCATGCTGGATCTTTGGGTTTCGCCATTTCAGCGACGAACTGGAAGCTGGTGGCTTCGGCAACAAGGACCTGATCGGTTACAACTCTTTCGATGTCTACGGTCAAACCGGTGGGCGCACGGCCGAGGAAATGCACCGCAATCCGGGCGACTGGGAGGTGGAAGTGTCCCAAGGTCCGATTGCGGTGCATGGCGCTGAAAATCTGGCCCTCAGCGACATGGGCGTGGTAGCCCTTCGTACGAACTTGCGACGTGCGGTCAAGGCGGTCGAAAAGAATCAGGCTCCGCCGCAGGCCCTGGGCGCGGATGGTGCCATCACACCCACCTACACCAGCAATACGGTACTCGACCTGCCGCTACCTGCAGCCGGTGACGACGTCGAGCTGCGCCGACGCGTTGGTCGATTTGTCGTCGCGGAGGTCGTTCAGGCGGATGGTTACCCGCCTGAAAGCCGAGTGGAGATGTTGCGCCAGAAGCTGGCCACGATTGCCTCGCGTGTCCTGGCCGGTGAGGAGCCGCCGGCTTGCTGCCGATTCATGTCGTTGTGAGTGGCTGGCTAGAGGCAGTATTGAACAGCGCGACAAGGAAAACCTATCGTTTGTGACTGGCACACAGCATGGCGATCCGTTCCGAGCCAAAGCCGAGCTGCTCCGGCCCCTGGACAGATCATCCCTGCCACGGGTCAGCCCGTATGCGCGCACAGGGTCAACGCGCGGAAACCGCCGCGATGGCTGAAATCTCGATCCGGATTTCATCCGAAACCAGTCGCACCTGCGTCGTGGACGACACGGGGGGCTCAGTGGGCCAGATCTCATTGCGAATAACCTGCACGGCTGGCACATCGCCAATATCTTTCAAAAATACGGTCATCGACACCACGTCCTGCAGCGAAGCACCGGCCTCTTCCAGTATGGCACCCAGCAACTCGAAAACCCTACGCGTCTGCACCACCACATCGTCGGGCCCCATGATGCTCCCATCCTGGCCACGCGCTGTCAGGCCAGTTGTGAAGACGAGCGAGTCGCCCGCGCCGACGATCGCTGCCGCCGACCACGGCGAAAACGCGCTTGGTCACTTGAACAGTTTCGTTGAAATCATCTTTCTGGCCATGGCCGCATCTCCTGCTCTATGTTATTTGCCGGCGAATTGGCAGTCGGTCGTTGGTCGAGGCGCGGCATAGCGTTTGGCCTACATGGCCAGGCCTAGCGCACCGGGGTTCATGAGACCCCGTGGATCGACCGCAGCTTTGAAGTTGGTCAGTAGCACGCGCGTCTCTGGCTTCAACAGGTCAATGAAGGGGTAGTCCCGGGCGACCTGCCACGACACGCCGCCCAGGTTCGCATAGAGCACTTGCGTGGCACGTCTCAACTGGACCACCGCCTCGCGGGCGACTGGATCGGCTGGACGGTCACGCCATGGTTTGACGACATCCTCGCCCAGGCTGGCAGCGTGCAGCGGTGTGATCTCGTCCATCCAGTAAAACGCCGGCTCCAGGAAGAATTCATGGCCGGTGGTCATGGTCATCACCGAATAGACGATGCCGTGTTGTTGCAGTGTCGTGTGCTGCGCGGCGAAGAATGCCTCGTTCGCTTCCAGCACGCGTTGCGCATCGCCCAGCGGAAATACCGCGTGGATCGGAACCCAGCGCTCACCGTTTTTGCCTAGCATGCCTCGCACCGGCCCGAAGGGGCGGCTACGCATGACTTGCGGAACCGAGTTGGGGAGCTCAACCCCCTGGTTGCGCTTGCCTATGTCGCGCAACCGGTGCATGGCGCTCGCGAGCTCGGCTACATCTCCGCGCTCTACGACCAGGTGAAGGGTATAGGCGTGTTCCTTGAGAAAGCCGGTGCCGCTGACGGCGACGCCCAGCGCATCTTTGATGCCGCCCAGGGTTGACTTGCCCTTAGCAGCTACCTTACCTAGGATCTGTAGACTTTCGCTGATGCGGTTGACGCTGGCAGAATGTTCGGCCTTGTTGCGGTCGATGCCGAACGCTTCAGCCACCAACCGTGTGCGGGCCATTTCCGCCTGCCCTGAACCCATGGCCTGGATACTTGGAAAACCAAAGGACAAGAAGTCTACGCAGGCCGGCGCAGGAATCAGCTTCAGCGTTGCCGAGAACTTGATTCCCATTGCTCCGTTGTCGCCCAGGAACACTCCCGTGAGGTCGGGGCCGCCTTCGCGCGTGAAAGGCTTGGTGCCGAGGCGTCCCCCAGAGCCGGTGGTCACCATACTGCCGTCGGCAAGCACGGCGCTCAGGCCCAGCACGGATTCGGCCACCGTACCGTTCAACGCCGAGCCGAAAAACGCGCTATTTTGCGACAGCGCGCCACCGACCGTTGCGTTAATGCCCGACAGCGGTCCCCAATAGGGCGTGCGCAATCCGGTGCCTGCGAGTGCCTCGTTGAGCGCCGCCCAGGTGCAGCCGGCCTCTACTGTGACGTACAGGTCGGCCGTGTTGACCTCGCTCACGCGGTTCAGGCGGCGGCAGTCGATGACGATCGACTCGGCACGGGCTGGCAGGCACCCTTTGGTATAGGACATGCCGCCACCGCGCGGCACTACTGCGACGCCGGCTTGCGTCGATGCTCGAACGGCGGCCGCAAGCTGCTCGCATGTCGAGGGGCATACGATGGCCAGCGGCTCGATGCCGGGTTGCCAAAATACGTCGTTAGCATAGAAGCGTCGGCTTTGAGCATCGTCCAGCACACCATCGGTAGAGTCGACGATGTCACGCAGCGTCGCTACGAGAGCGGAAGATGCGGCATTGGCAGTCGTGACAGGCATAACTTTGCGCTCCTTTCAGCTCGTGGTATCGAGCGGGATGAAACTGAAATCCGCTCCTTTGCGAACCACTCTTCCGGCATGAGGAACGCCAGCATGCGCAGGGAACAGCACCGCATTGGTTTCCGCGGCTTCATCGAACAGGGCTCGGCGCGTAGCATTGGCCAGTTCCGGCTCTTCGCAAAAGCGGCTGCTCCAGTCTGGTCGATAGACCTGCATCGGCTGGTGAAAGCTGTCGCCAGTGAACAATGCCGTCTGGCCCCTTGAATTCACACGCACAGCCAGTTGGCCGGCGGTGTGGCCCTGTACCGCTTGTACCGTGATGCCTGGCAAGATTTCTTCGTTGTAGTCGATCAGTTCAACCAGTCCTGCATCGATCACCGGATCGACGCTGTCGGAGATCACCTCGGCACCCATAGGATGCACGCGTAGGCCGCCTTCCGGGTCGCGCCAATGGGCCAATTCAGCGCGGCCCATGATGTAGCGCGCGTTGGGAAAGGTCGGCACCCAGCTTCCGTCCACGAGCCGCGTGTTCCAGCCGACATGGTCCACGTGCAAGTGGGTGTTGATGACCAGCGTCACGTCCTCGGGCTGCACGCCGCAGTCGGCGAGGCGATCGAGGTACGGCAACTGCAGCATGTGAAAGCGCTGGAACGCGGGGTAAGAGCGCACCTTCTGGTTGCCGCAGGCGGTGTCGATCAGGACGATGCGGTCCCCCACACGCAACAGCCAGGAATGCATGCTCGACATGAGCTTGCCCGAGGGTTCGTCAAAGAAATTTGACTGCGCAAGTTGCGGAAACTGCTTGAGCACCGCAGGGTCATAGTCGGGAAACAGAAAAGATGGATCGAAGCCGGGAGTCAGCATCTCCTCGACCCGCAGCACTTCAACATCTCCGATTCGCGTGCGCCACATTTCATTTCACTCCTATGCACAGAGACTAGGCCAGGTAGGCTTCCAGCACGCCCGCGTCGGCGCGCATTTCGTCCGCCGTTCCCTGCGTCACGATGGACCCGCGTTTCATCAAGTAGGCATAGTCGCAGACTGAAAGCGCTATCTCGGCGTTTTGTTCGACCAGCAAGATAGCCTGGCCTTGGCGGTGCAGGGTGACGATGGCCTCGAACACCAGGTCCACGATGGCCGGGGCCAGGCCCATCGAAGGCTCGTCGAGCACCAGCATGCGCGGCTCGGTCATAAGGGCACGGCCGATTGCCAACATTTGTTGCTCGCCGCCGCTCATCAACCCGGCCACCTGTCCTTGTCGTTCCTTCAGACGCGGGAAAAGGTCGTAGACGCGAGCGATCAATTCACGCTCGGAGCCGCGACCGGCATAGGCGCTGAGCCGGAGATTCTCCTCGACCGTCAGCGGTGCAACGACCATGCGTCCCTCGGGCACCAGCGCGAGGCCCCGGCGCACCACGCGATGCACTGGGAAGGTGGAGATTTCTTCGCCCCCGAGCCGGATCGAACCGCGCACCGGCCGATGCAGCCCCGCGATGCTGCGCAGCGTCGTCGACTTTCCCGCTCCATTGGCACCGAGGATCGCGACCATTCTCCCGGCAGCGACCTCGAAACTGAGGTCGGTCACGGCACGAATGGCACCGTAATCAGCGCCTAGCCCGGATACGCTCAGCATCAGCACTCTTTCCAAAATAGGCAGCCTGTACGTCGGGATGCGCAATGCATTCGGACGGCGAGCCCTGAGCCAAAAGACGGCCGAAGTTCATCACCGTGACGTAGTCGCAGAAGTCCTTCAGCAGGCGCACGTTGTGTTCCACCATCAGCACCGTTAGTCCACCGTCGCGTAGGCTGTGCACCAAGTTGCCGATCTCGCTCGACTCCTGCACGTTCATGCCAGCGGTCGGCTCGTCGAGCAGCAAGAGCCGAGGGTTGGTGCCGAGCGCGCGCGCGATCTCGACGCGGCGTTGCTCACCATAGGAAAGAGTCTCTGCGAGCAGATGGGCACGATGACCCAGGTGCACGCGCTCGAGCAACTCAAGCGCGTGGCGCTCCATCGCCTTGTAGGCCGTCCTGGACTTCGGCAGACCGAGGAACGAAGCCCACAACGAGGTGCCGCGCCGTATATAGCAACCAGCCATCACCTGCTCGAGCACTGTCATACCGCTGAACAGACGCACGTTCTGGTAGGTCCGCGCGATGCCTTGCGCGGCGATGACGTGCGCCTGGCTGCGCTGGATGTCGACGCCGGCAAAACGGATCGCGCCTGAGTCGGACGGCAACAGCCCGCTGATGAGATTGATCAGCGTGGTCTTGCCCGCGCCGTTCGGCCCCATTAGGCCGGCCACGCTGCCGACTTCCACGCTCATAGTCAGGTCCGACACCGCAGCCACGCCGCCGAAATGTTTGTCGACGGAATCGATCTCCAGTAGTGGAGAGGAGGCAGCTGCGGGCGAGGATGTCATGGCGCCCCTCCGGCCGCAGGCGATGTGGCATCGCGTGGGGCTTGGGCCACTGCCTTGCGCGCTGCAAAGTGCAGCCGGATGGCCCGTGGGTCGATCAGACCGCGCGGTAGGAAAATCATGATCAGCAGCAGCACGACACCGTTGGCCACATCCTGAAACTCGGGGATGATCGCCTGCGCGATGACCGGCAGCGCGGTGAAAACTGCTGCACCGATGATGGCCCCGGCCCAGTGGTAAGACCCACCGAGGACCACCGCAGCGATCATAGTGAAGGCGATGTTGACGAAGTAGGTGTCGGGCGATAGGTATTGCAGCGCTAGCGCCAGCAACATGCCGCCCAGACCGCCCACTGCACCTGAGATCACGAAAGCAACCGTCTGGATGCGCCGCGGCGCGATGCCCAGCGTGGATGCCACAGCAGCATCCTCGCGCACCGCCCGCGCGGCAATGCCGTACCAGGACGCCGACAAGCGCCAGAAGATGATGATCGCAACCAGCAACACCAGCGCAAACATGAAGAATGGAAGAGTCACCGGTACGCTCAAACCGTTGACGCCACCGGTGCCTGGCACGTTGATGATCAATACCCGAGTGATCAGGATCAAAGCCAGGCTTGCCAGCGCCATCCAGTGGCTTTCTAGGCGCAGGAAGATGAGCGCGATGACATACGACAGCAAGGCTCCTGCCGCCGCAGCGGCCGGCAGGGCTAGCAATGGATCGATACCAGTCTGAAGTACCAAGCGCACGCCCAAAAAACCGCCAAAAGCGGCAAATGTCACCGTGGCGAAGCTGAGTATCCCTACCGACAGCACCGCGTAGGTGCTGAGGGCAAAAAAGGAATTTACCAGCGCGAAGGTGAGCGTGCTGCGGTAGGCGTTCCAGAAGTCGACTAATGGCTGCATCGCCTCAGACTCCTCTCACGCACGCGAGAAGCCTGCGCTGCCAAACAAGCCGCGTGGCCGTAACAACAGGAACCCCAGCAGCAAAGCATAAGTGATTCCGTCACGCAGGCCGGAAGAAAGATACTGCGCGGTCATTACCTCAAGCACGCCGAGTGCCACTCCGGCGACGGCCGTTCCGCGCACGTCGTCATAGCCTCCCACCACTACGGCCGCAAAGCCCTTGAGCATCAGGCCCTCGCCAAGGTGGAAGGATACGTTGTTCGTGCTGATGCCTCCCAATACGCCCGCAAAGCCGGAAGTGGCACCGGCCAGAAACGCAGTTATCACCACCACGTAACGCGGGTTGACACCCCCCAACGAGGCGGCAGTCTGATTCCAGCCCACAGCCCGCATTGCCGAGCCGAAACGGCTGCGTCGGATCAGCAGGTGCAGACTGACCGTGACGACCAACATTGAAAGCACCGTGATGATCTGTATGGCCGGCAGTGGGATGCCGCCCACGAAAAATATTGTGTCCGGGTAGCTGTCGCGAGGGAAGCTCAGACTCTGGTGCCCGGTGGCGGTGCCAGCCAGGCTGTCCAAAATGATCCAGGCCGCGATGCTGGTGATAAGCGCGCTGATCATGCCGCCTCCGGCGCGGCGTCGCAGCGGCTGGAACGCGACCTGGTCCACCACCAATGCCAGCAAACCACCCCCGAAGATGCCTGCCAAGAGGGCTGGAATGAACGGCAGGTTCAAACGTTCGACAGCCGCTAGGGCGATGATCGCAGCCCAACTTGCGTAGGTCCCGTGCGCGGCGTTCAGGATGCCCAGCGTCGCGAAAACGATGCCGAAGCCAAGGCCGAAAAGTGCGTAGAGCGAGCCGAGCGCGAGACCGTTGATCAGCTGCTGGAGGAACAGGTCCATCGGACGGCGTGGCTACTTGGCCGGCGTCCAGGGCACAAGTTTGCCGTCGGCCGACCAGTTGACGACTAGCGTACCGGCGGTTTCAGCCTGCCCGTCTTTTATCTGCTGACCGCCATAGACCTGATGATCGATGTTGGTGATCTTGGACAGAGCGGTTGCCAGGGATTCGCGGGTTGGCGCACCGGAGATGGACTTGAGGCCTTGCGCTATGAACCACACGACTTGATAACCCTGAGCCGAATAAATGTCAGGCTGAACCTTGAATTTGGTCTCATAGCTACTCACGAATGCCTTGGCCTCAGGCGTGTCCGCGATCGACGCAGAGAAACTGACCGGGAAAGGAACGCCCACCACAGTCGGCCCCATCTTCTGGAACATCGCTGCGGGAGACAAAACGTCGTTGCCGACGATGGTCTGCTTGTAGCCACGATCGCGGAGCGCGGTGATGGCACCGGCAGCAGCCTGCTGCGTCGCATAGATCAGGATCACGTCCGGCTTGAGCCCCATGGCCTGGGTCGCCGCGCCGGTGAAGTCGGTATCCTTGGTGAGTACGCTGACCACCCCCGCGGTCGCCACGCCCTTGCCTTCCATCGTCTTCTGAGTTGCCGCCATGCGCCCCTTGAAGGCGTCGTTGTCGGCGGCCAGGATATACGCGGCAGTCTTGGGCTTGAGCGCGTCAGCAACCTTTACTGCGGTCGCGATGTCCTTCGGCCCAGGCAGGATCGTCATGCTATATATCCACGGCGGTTGTGGAAGGCCCGAGGCAGTTGCACCGAATATGACCAGGGGAATCTTGGCACCGACCACGATCGGCTTGAGAGCCCCAGCCACCGGCGACAGAACGCAACATGTGGTCGCGATGATGGAGCGGTCGGCGATGAACTGGTTCATCGCCTGGATCGAACGCGCCGCATCGCTGGCACTTTCCTTGGGATCAAGCACGATTGACGCGTCGCCAAGATATTTCTTGGCCTTAACGTCTTCGGCTGCCAGTTGGGCACCGTTCCAGAATGACTGGCCGGCCGACGCAATAGCGCCAGTGTTCTCGGTGATGAAGCCAACCTTGTACTCGCCAGGTGCCAAGCCTTGCGCGCTGGCCGGGCCGACCTGCATGCCAAGCGTAAAAAGGGCCACCGCAACCTGACAACTAATCTGCTTCTGCCACTTTTGCATCATATGCTCCTTACTTGTTGTTGTGCCGAAGAACGGCTAAGAGTAGACGGCCATGTTTGCCGCCCGACGGTTTATGCGATTGGGATTTGCATGCCAACTGTGGAAGTGCAATAGACTCGATTCGCCTCACGTTTGACTGGCAGCTTCGATGCGCTGCGAACGACATTTCCAAGATCATGTTTTGTTTGCGTGATCCAAGCTCAACCGACGGTGGGTTGATGCTATGAGAGCTGTCACCTTGATCAGTTCTGCGCCCTCGCAATCACCTGCTTGCACGAACAGATATTCAACTTTTTCTCGTACCGCGTGCCCTCTCCTCAAAAATATAAGCGGCACCCTCACATCCAACTCGAGTGTATCAACGTTTGGAAGCTTTCTCCCACTGTATTGCACGGTACCAAAGCGGGACACCTGGTGTGGGTCACCATCACCATCGTTACTCACCCATCGGGTGAGTGTGCGAAATCCGACAGCGCCCATATGAATGCTTGATCTGGAACAACTATCTGGGGATCAACTGCCGTTTATCGGGTGCCTTGCGCGCCCGGCTCGGCAGATCAAGCAGCTTTCCAGGGTTCATCAGATTCTCGGGGTCGAGCAGCGTCTTGATGCCCGCCATGAGATCCAACTCCACCGTGTCCTTGTACTTTTTCAGCTCATCGCGCTTGGCGCTGCCGATGCCGTGTTCGGCACTGATGCTGCCGCCAAGATCCGCCGCAATCCGATGGACTTCAGCGCTTGCGGCATCGGCCTCTTCCTGGAGTGCGACGGGTTCTTTGCCATGGCGGTCGAAAATCGCCACCAGGTGAATATTGCCGTCGCCGACATGCCCGACGGCTACGACCAGAGGCTTGGAACTTCGCGCATGCAATGAGGCCGTGGCATCCCGTACGAATTCAGGTATCCGCGCAATCGGGACCGAGGTATCGTGAGAAACGCTGTACCCCGTTTTGCGATTGGCTTCCGAGACACTCTCGCGCAAGCGCCAGAAATCCGCTAGCTGCCGCGCGTTGGTGGCAATCGCCGCATCGAAGGCCCAGCCCTTTTCCATCGCTGCACCCAATGTGTATTCAAGGTCCTCGGCCAGTTTGCTGTCGCTGCGCGAGTCCGTTACTTCGATCAGCACCGCCCATGGGTAGTCGACAGTCAACGGATCGCGCGTGTCGGGTATGTGTCGCAGTACCAGGTCAATCTGTCGGCGAGACATGATCTCGAAGCTGGACAAACGCTCACCGCAATACGCCTGCATGTGGCCCAGCAGTTCGATGGCCTTCTCGAGGTCGTTCGTGGCAACCCATGCGCCCGCTTTGGCGCGCGGCTGCGGAAAGAGCTTGATGACGGCAGCAGTCACGATGCCCAACGTGCCTTCGGCTCCGATGAACAGCTGCTTCAAGTCGTATCCCGTGTTGTCTTTGCGCAGGCGTCGCAATCCATGCCATATGCGGCCATCCGCCAAAACGACCTCCATGCCCAAGACAAGATCACGCGTGTTGCCGTATCGGAGCACCGCGGTGCCGCCCGCGTTGGTCGATATGTTTCCGCCAATCTGGCACGAGCCCTGGCTGCCCAAGGCCAATGGAAACAGTCGGTTCGCCGCACTGGCCCGATCCTGAATCGAAGCCAGGGTGCATCCGGCTTCGACGGTCATGGTGTTGGTGACCAGATCCATGTCGCGGATCTGGTTCATGCGGTCAAGGCACAGCACCACGTTGGCAATGTCTGGGGGCGGCAAAGCGCCTGCGGACATGCCCGTATTTCCCCCTTGGGGCACGATGGCAAGAAGCACCTCCTTGCAGAACACGACGACCGCAGCCACTTCGTCCACGCTCTTCGGTCGAACCGCGCAGAGCGTCGCGCTTCGATAGCGACCCCGCCAGTCGTGTTCGTACTTCTCCAGATCTGCGGCATCGGTCACGACAAATGCGGTACCGACGATGGTGCGAAGCGTAGCGATGATTTCTGTAGGGGAGGGCATGGTGCAAGGCGTTAACAGGTGTTCATTCCATCAGCGGCCGCAGTTCCTCGGCCACTGTTTGCAAGTGCTTGAGATGGACAGGCTCGCCTTGCGTGACCATTTGGGCTGTCAGGCCGGCCACACTGATGCAGCCACGTAGCTCGCCATCCACATTCAACAGCGGTACCGCCAGCGCGCACAGGCCGACCACCACGTCGTCTACCGCCAACTCCCAACCGCGCTTTCGAATCAGTTTCAGATGGGTCTTGAGCTTTCGGCGGTCGACGCTGGTCTTGACGGTCAACGTCTTCAAGGGTCTGGCCAATACATGTTCGATTTCTGCAGGCGTTTGCCAAGCCAGCAGCAATTTGGGTGCACCACCGGCATTGGCTTGCAGCGTGCCGCCAATGGCCCAGAAGTGCACTTCCATGCCCTTGTGGTCATGGTAGCGGTCCAGGCAAATCGCGCTGTGATCTCGGTACTCCGACAAAAACACGGTAAGACCGATGTCAGCAGCCAGCCGTTCCAGGCGCGATGCGGCCAGTTGCCGCAAGTCGACCGCCACAAAGGAGCGGGCCAATCGGCGAATCATCGGACCCAGTGAATAGTGCCCGCTGTCCTCTTGCTGAAAAACCATGCCCTCTTCCATGAGCGTCAGCAGCAACCGCCGGGCGGTGGCCCGATCCAGGTTGGCCTTCTCCGCAATGTCGCGCAACTGCAGTCTCTGGTTGCCTTCAAACGCCTTGAGCAACGCCAAGGCGCGTGAGACCGCTCTGACGGTACGTGGTGGCAACTGTTCTGCGCCAGGCCGTGCGGTCGAATTAATCGGCATGAATCCTCTTTGTCGCCTTGCTCGGTCAAGAAGCTGAAATCATACTATCTTGTCATCAGGTGCAATGAATTGACAGGATTGAAACGAGTGGCCTTGATAGGCGCCAACCTTGCGGCGTACTGCATCGCGATAGGTCTGGCTTTTGTGGTGCAGGTGCTGCGTGCCCTCGGTGCGCTTGATCTTGTCCATCGAACGCATCCAGAAGTGATAGGCATAG
>Ga0163144_10013383_pt1 | contig 17132 bp, 7 predicted proteins | sample OliLak19BULKMAT1_FD_123175 | JGI IMG/M metagenome (GOLD analysis project Ga0163144, IMG submission 123175) | Freshwater microbial mat bacterial communities from Lake Vanda, McMurdo Dry Valleys, Antarctica - Oligotrophic Lake LV.19.BULKMAT1 | ecosystem: Environmental > Aquatic > Freshwater > Lake... | reverse complement strand
GTGGCCATCTTATCCATCGCGTCCACTGCCGCCGCGACCGACCATTGGGACGCACTCGTTCATCGGCACACATGCAATGGTCACTGCGCCGCGCGACAGCCATGGCATGGCACCGGCAATTCAAGCGCCCGCAGCGGCGAGCAGAACCTGTCAATTTCCGGTTTCGATCAGAATTTCGATTTTGCTCAGTCGACCCCCGATGACGCGGCGCAACAGGATGACAGTAGCCACCTATTCTTGGCGATTCAATCTCTGAATGACGATCAAGCAGTATCTGGCTTAACTCGCTCAGTGAAGATTGAATACAGTCCGCTGACATTTGAAATGCACTCGACCAATCAAGCGATGCCAAGCGAGTTTCGATTACTGATCGATGGCATCGCAGCGCATCCAGAACACTTTCGAAAATCCAGCGATTGGCTGCAGACTGAGCAAAGCTGGAGTCGCAACGTGGAGTGGAACTGCCCGCCGCTGGGACATCACACAATTCAATTCCAAGTAAGCCTAAACGATCGACTGGTCGCTTCGGAACCATTGTGGATCGAGATCGTTGCACCTGCCAAGCCGGAAGTCATCGCCGTCGGTTCAAACGCGCTTGGGACGACTCCCATCAAAACCGGCGAGATCGTTTCCGTATACCGCGATACGATGGTTGTGCGATTTGCGATGTCACCGGCGACGGAAATGTTAATGCATGTGCAAGGGTTCGAGAACGTCAAGGCGCAACTGGTGGATGATTGTATCTTTGAATTTAACCTCAAGAATTTTTCAGTCGGTCGCAATGCGATTCGCTTTAGTCGGATGGTAGGCACTGATTGCGCTATGACCAGCGAAATGTCCGACACCTTGTGGATTCAGTACGAACCACTACACGCACTGCATTCACTACGCAATGAAAATGCCGCGCGCCGGAAGGCGGTCGTTGATCAGATTCGAAACATTTCCATGAATACACGTCCAGGATTTGATACGTTGGCGATACATACTCAAGTTAATTCAAAATACTCAGAACTGAATTTCGATCATGTATCGCAACATCACCCTGATGCTTCACCAGCCGGACATACCCCGACAACAAGCACATCAGGAAAAACAGATGCACATGAAGTGATGGGCGAAGTCGGAAGCCTTCCCCCTAAGAACACATCTGTTTCGTCTGAGGATATCACCCAAGAGCACCTGCCAGAATTAAGTTCCGCCAATCAAACCGCGCCAGCTATCGAAACACCAATTCCCGCCCCAGTTCTGCCGGCGAACGAAGGTAACCCGACGACGAACGATAGCAACGGCGGCACACGCCAAATGTCAAAACCCATTATTCCTGATCCTGCGCATTCTCGTAATCGGATTCCCACTAACACTCGCTTCGTCAATCACAACAGCCACACCCCAAGTGATCCAGTGTCGACAATCTCCGCCGCAACCAGCGAACCGCTTTGTCTTGTAGAATGTCAGCCCTCCGATATTCTTCTCGAAACGGCACAAAAAACAGCTTGCCAATTAAGTAAATTTGAAGACAACTTTGCCTTCTCCGAATCGGTCTTTCAAGTGAACAAAGTTGTCTCGCATGTCATCTTCGACGCACCCGCTTATTTCACACAAAATGGCTACGGTTCTGCTGGCCAAGAAGACGCCCGCAACGGCCTTGTCCTGCTCGAAGGCATGGAGCTTAGTACCCAGGCCAGCGGCCACTGGGAACTAAAGATCCCCTACATTAAATCGACCACGCCAGCGGTTTTGCATTTGCAGATTCAATTCAAGACAGATACCGGCGAGTGGAAACCACTAACCCTTCAACCTCTCTGCTTCAAAGCGGGACGACCGTGCATCGATCCAACCGACTGCTTGTGCGAGTTGACTGGTTCTGCTGGGGCAAACAGCACGAATCAAAAAGCGCGATGCGATTGCTCAGATGTTCACCAGCCAACAGTGACACTTACCGGTCACTCTCCTCTACTGCGTCGTGAAGTCGGATTCTTTACCGATGTCCGCCGTCGCGGGTCCGTGGTTTTCGGCCATGGATATTCCGCGCTCGAAGACCGCCGCAGCTTCTAATAGCAAAGCTCCGCCTAACTTCTGAACGTTTATAGCTAGCTAATCGCGGGCGTTTATGCGCCACTATTTCCTTTTCCCAGCAGAAACATGCTCACCCCACAAATTGAGTTTGCCGATTGTAGCATTTAGGCGGTGATCGGAAGAAAACCTGCGCCGTTCTATTCGCGCCTAGCAAACGCGCAACATCCCCAACTGAGATTCGGCAGGAGGCCACCCCAGTGCGTCAAGCGATCATTCTCGTCGTCGGTTTGTTATTGATTGCTGTTTGGGGAGTGGGTTTGCGATTGGCCATCCATGGCAGCCATTCGAATAACGCGCCAGACCTTGTCCCGCCAAACTCTACCGCGCAGCCGCTTCTAAGCTCAACTGGCACGACTACGGGCATGAATCTCAGCAGTCACTCCTATGTAGCGCAGGCCAGTTACGCGCCGCCACTCGGAGACGAGCCACAGTTGGTTTCGATACTCGACAAAGCTGCAGGTCGCGGAATTCTGTGGAATGCAGGTCAGATGTTCAAGTCACCGGTCTGGCTCCGCAGCAACGAAATTGAACTAACCTACACCTTCATAACAAGACCTGCACCACAGGTTGACCCAATCGCACTTAAAATTGATGCTGCAAATATTGGTCAGCCTGTAGCAATCGACAGCAAGCTCACATGGTTGGCAAATCAACTTAAGTTAACCATCAATCTGGCATCCATTCCTAGCAACGAATTTCAGGTTGTACTTAGCGCTGAGAAAAATACCGGGCCTGACAATTACAGCTTTAAATGCACGCTCGAACCTGCGGGGGGGTCGGCAGTAAGGATTCGCAAGTCTCGGCTGGGTGCTCCCTATGCTCCAACTGTTCAAGAAACACGTCTGGGAGCAAATCATTCATGGCAAGGCGTTTCGATCGAAAAGACAATCTCCGCCGTACTGTGTATCGGTAGATCGAGTACCTTAGGTGCGAAATTGGTAGCGTACGATAAGACGAATGCTTTGATTGGGATAGCCTACGGTGCTCCAACAGATACCACGTTGCCCTTTGACGTTATCTCCGTGAGTAACGTTGCAGTTAATCGCGAGGGCGAGATCTTCACACTACAAAATTTGATTTCGACTGCGGGCGGAGCGTACTCGCAAATCCAACTTGTTTATGCTGCTGCCAATAATGCTCCAACTGCAACTAATCACACATATAGCACGCAAGTTGTCGAGGCAAGATTGATTGCAATTACCGGTTCAACGCCGTCCTCAACGATTATCACAGTTGCTGGAAAAAACCACGACGGATCGCAGTTCTATACAACGAACCAAAAGGGCGCGCCGCCAATATCGGTCTCAATCACGGGTGCAACACTGCCGGACGATACAATCGCTTGTCAGCTTTTCCGAAACGGTTCTCCGATTTCCGAATCAGTGCTGGTTACGGGTAACCAAGCACTTTTTAAATCATCCAATTTGATCGAGGGACTCAACGTTGTCGAAGCTCGCTTGTTCGCTGGAGATGCAGCTTTGACGCTCACGCCCGGTGGAGCGGCTAGCATCGAGGTCCAAACTGGCGGCTTCCGTGCAGACGACGTGGGACCGGACACTTTTGGCACCGTCATCGGACTGACCGACATTGGACTTCGCTTTTCGAGGGATCTTTCGACGAACATCGAATCAGTGGTCGATTCGGATAATCGAAGACTTCGAGTGGTTTTTAGTCCCGACGGTAGATTCACCGCCAATGCAGCCAACAAACTGATCAAGCCACATATTCGGTTCTCCTCGGATTCAAAATCAACTGTACTCGCTACGCCCAAAGCCCTGGATAATGGTTACTATCAGATCACCATCATTGGTGCCGATCTAAAAGACACTTATGGCAATTTATTCGAGAACGCTGAAGGTTTCATCGGAGGCAACTATGTCAAGGTTCTGGGAGGGGCGGCCCAAGTTGCATCAGAGGCCTATCCGGTGATTCCAGGCGTGAATCGCGGCAACGCGCCGATGGTCGAGTATCCAGAGTTTGCTCCACCCCGCAAGGTACCGACTGGTTTCAACCCAAATGACAAAGTTGAAACGCGAGTCGCGAGGCTCTATTTCTATCGTGACGCGCATCGAGTCGCTCAAATATTGAATCGACGCGTGCAATCGTACAATCGGCAAGAAGTGGCAGTTCGCCGACAATTGGCCGACAAGGCGCGGCAGGAAGCGGACTCTCGCACCAGCAACCGCATGATGTCCGAACGCGCGGCCGTTCAAGCCGCTCAGCGGACCCGCGAACTAGAAAATCAATTGAGCGATACTCAGCGTTCACTGAACTCAACGCTCCAGCAACTTCAATCAGCCGCCGGCCAGCCCGCCGCTACGGACGAAGGAGCTCGCCAGCGTCAACAGCAGATCTTGGATCAGTTGCAAACCACCGCACGCAGTTTCGCGCAGCAAGCCGAGACGCTCGAATCGCAAGTACGCTCTGCCCGCGACGCCGAGGTCGCAGCCAACGAGCGCTGGCAACAAACGCAGCGCGAAGAAGAGCTCGCGCGCACTGATCAATTCCGGATGGAAACTGCCGCCGCCCACTCCGATCCAGACACTTTTGCGGAAGGTAAACCGAACAGCGACGATCCAGTTGCACAGGTCAGCATCTCAGTGATCGGTGAAGGATTGATACATCTTCGCGGACCGCTCAAAGGGGTCAACCAAGTCCGGCTGATGGTCGACCAAATCGATTCACCTCAAGGTCAAGTCCGAATCAACGTCCACTCAACACAAATCAACGGTGACGAAGCCGATGAATTGGAAGTGGTTGCCAATCGCATTCAAACGTACATCGATCAAGCCAGATTCTTAACAGTGCAGTCCGCAGAGATGCTGCGAAAAGCCGTTATCCATATCGCGGCAGCCAAAGCCGAAGAGGCCCGAGGGCTACACCCACAAGCTTCGCAATCCGAACGCGACCAATTGTACCTGCACGCATTCTTTGGAAGCGACTTTGTCAACGAGCTGCGAAGTATGGATTCCGAATTACTGCACACCGGCAACAAGCTGCTGTCACTGCACTCGATGGATGTGACGAGCCTTTCGAGTGCCTTGATGTTGCTGGCGCTAGCGAACAATGGAACTCGGCTCGCAATTCTCGATGAGTTTCAACGATTACTACAAGGCGATCTGACAACCGCCGAGCAGCAGTTCATTCAAAACGGAATTGGTGGGTGCGTCGGTGGCTGCAAGAAGGGTTGCAAGCAACATCAGCACGGCCCGCCCATATGCGTCTTGGCAGGCAATTCGACCTTCACTAGTCTCCGCGGCTTCTTCAATTCGCAGCTACAGCAGAACGACACGATGAGCCCGCTGCAGCACGAAACGATCGGCTTGGCTCAGATTCTTAAAGCGCGCTTAGTCACTGAAATGGAATACAAACAACGTGTTATGGAGCGCGCCGTCATTGAAGAACGCGCCCAAGCTACCGAAAATATCGATGCACAACTCGTTCGCGAACGCAACGCCGAAGAGGAAGTCCGCCGAGCTCGCGAGGCCCAAGTGAATGCGCGTAGCATCATTATTCCCAACCTCACCAAGTCGACCGCCTTTCTGGACGACGTTACGAATGTCCTAAGTACAGCGAATGCCGCGATGGGTGGGCTAGCTTACTTCCTAAAGGAAAACAATCTTGCAGACCTCGATGTTCGAAACTCGCCGGACGACATAGAACTTGCTTTAAGGCAGATTCTGCAGCGAATTGAGAATACAAGCGCGGCGCGAGACGCAGTTGTATTAGGAAGAGACGAACCCGTTGATATCTCCCAAGAGGAAAACAACAATTACGGATTTTCTCGACGCCTTTTTGTAGTCGATTCTCAAACCGCGAAACAGGCTTATAGGCCAGAGGAAATGCCGCGTGAGGCGGACACACGGTTCGTCTTATATGTCAGCCCGCAAGACAAGTCAGAGGTGATCGCGCGTCTGCAATCGCTGGGCAATGCATTGGAACAGGTGCAGTTAGTGGCCAGCACGTTTCACGGCGAGCAGAGCCCGACCCTACGTAAGCTTAAAAATCTGATTGATGGCGTGAACCGCTTGGTGTCGCGCGAGGGCATTTTCAAAGATGAAGGGGATCTGCGACCAGTCGGGAGTGTCTACGAAATAAAGATCGCAATTCAGTTATTGCTAGATCTGCTCCAGCAGTCCAAAGAGTTTCAACGTAAAGCAGTTGATATCGAAGCTGCAAAAGATGTTTTCACTATCGCATTTGGTCGATTCAAAAATAATGCGAGTGCCGGGAATGATCTAGAAAGAGCCACGGAGATCTTTCAGTTGTGGACGAAGTTCCACACTGCGGCAAGCCGCCTTTTCGACCCTTCCGCCACGAGCAGCACCAAACAGCAGGGCGAGCAGCAATTAGCAAGCTCGACGCGGGCTCTCGAAGCGTGGATTGAAGCGATTAGTAAACTCGACGCAGCTCAGTCGATCGCGCAAGACTCACGACGGCCTCTGGATCATAAGAAATTCTTGGACATGCTCATCGATGAGCTCGAAGAGAAGTACATCGAGCTGCTCGAAGGGACTCGAGCGCACACGGCCAACATCGACAACTATCTCAAACGCTTAACGACCTCACTGGATGACGATTTCAATACGCAGTATTACTATCCAGTGTTCCGTCTGATACGCGAGGCAAGTCAATACAAGCGAGTTGAGTTCGGTCAAACCGAAACCACGAATTTGCTGGTGAACAACCGTGAGTTCGGCAAAGTATCGCCGTCAGCGAGCATGGAGTTTGACTTACCTAAGCGTGACATTCTGATCAAAGAAGGTCTCGATTCGGCGCTAGCTATCTACAATGACGTTGGCGCGCTGGTTAACGATCCAAATCTACTGGCGCTGGCTAAAATGCAAAGCGGTAACTCCGCTGCCTCCCCTGGAGCGGGAACCTTGGGCGGCATGGGGGCAATCCGGAATGTGTTGCCGGGCCTACAAAGTGATTCCGCCGAGCAGTTGCTGGCACAGAACGCTGGCTCTGGGCCAAAATTTGAGTCCAACATCGAAAAACTGATTCCAGATCCGGCCATTTACAAATTTGAAACAGGGACCGGCTACGAGATTCGACCTGTGATCGCCCCGGATGGTCAAGCTGTCGTATTCGATTTCCATTACTTGTACACAACGCAGATTCGTGAACCCGTCCGCGCGGATGAAAAGCATCTCGGTCGTGTGAAACAGCATTTCATCGACACCGATGTGCAACTTTCGAACTTTGAGCTTCGCGAAGTTAGCCGTTACGTAGTCGCGTTGAAAGCGGAACGAACTGCCAACGGCGTGCCGCTACTCGAAGACATCCCAATCGTGGGTGCGCTGTGGCGACCGCTGCCGAATCGTGAAAAGTCTTTACAGCAAAACATCATCATGGCGCAAGCTACGATCTTTCCAACTCTTTTTGATTTAATGGGACTTCGCTGGGCACCCGCCATCTCAGACCTTGATCCACTTCGGCTTAGCAATCGCGAATACCTAGTGCGTGGCCGACATCAGTACCTAGAAAACCGCATTTACGATTACAGCAGTGCGAGGGTTGATGAGTTCCTGCGCATCCCGGACGACGCTCGCCGCTCCGACCTTTATCGTTCGCAAGAAACGATTCCATCTGTCCATCCAAATGGCTATCGTGGCCGTGGCTTGGATTATGAAAATAGCCAGATGCGCGAAGGTTACAACCCTGAAGAAGCTCACATAAGTCCAGGCTATATTCCAGCACGATCAGCAGAAGGTGCAATGTACTCGCCCAACCAACAAACAGGCCTCTACGAGCAGATGCCGCAAGGCGGAATGACCACTGAGGCTCGACGCGCTCCCGAACTCGCACAGCCCGCCCGAAGCCTTGCACCTTCAGGTTCACCAGCCACACCGAATCGAATTCCTACGCCACCGAGGTTGGATGACAGTTCATCGAGTCGTCGGTCAGATGGTTGGCAATATCTCCGCTCGAACTAACCAGCCTGCCCACAAGGTCAATTTAATGGAACAACCATCAAACGCCAATCGACGTGGATTCGTCATGCTTATCGCAGCCACAGGAACTTGGTTGGCCGACTGCGCAATCCTGCTGGCCGACGATCTCCTCTCGCTGCGAAAAGCTCGACGACGCGTAACGCCGCTGTGCTCAGTTCCCAATGCCGACTATCAACACGGCGCGCGAACACCATCAGTCGTAGTGCGAAGTTTGCCAGCGGTGCCTCAGTTGTCTGCCGAAGAAGTTAAACTGGCGCTCGACGTGGTGACTGAGCAGTCGCGCAGCGCAACAGCGCTAACTGCCGCGCAGACTGAGCAAAGCCCTTTAAGCATCGAAGAACTTCTCATGCGCTCGAACGCAGCCATCGAGCGTCGCTTTCAGTCGCATGATGTGATGCACCACGCGATGCAGCCCAAAGCAAAGTTAATGCAGCTCGCGACACGACAAATCACGATCGCCCATTGCGGCTTGAGTGATGTTGCGCTTCTGATCGAGCCGACAGGGGTCTGGCACCTCAGTCTACGAGGCGATCAAAACTTTCAACGCGATGATCGCAGAAATGAGCGCAATGATGAATTGCAGCTTAAACGTAACGCATTTAACTTGACCATGCGACTGCTGCGTTCGAGCCGCAGCGGTGGTGAAAACTTAACGCCGACGGTCGGTGGCGAGGCAAACTTTGACCAGTCTGGCAAGCTAGCGTATGCGGAGATCACGATTCCAGAGTTCTGGGTCCAGCGCGAGGCCCCGCAATTGATTACTCGTATGGGTCATCACCCAGTGATCGCTAGCCATTACGACGCTATCGATCAAGTCGAGTATGAGTTCTTCGTGCGACTCGATTCACTGACCGGTTCAGGTGAAGGAGTGGTGCAACCGTGGCAGCCAGAAAGATAAGCATCCCGCAAAAAAGGTGGCTCATTTCTTCCGGTAAACGACGCGTGAGTAATATGCAAAAAAAGCTTCCAGCAAACTGCTGTGCCCAAATCGCATCGCTTGTCCTGACCACGATTTTCTTGGTAGTGGGACAAAGTGAATTCGCATGTGCACAGCAACCTAACAGTCTTCTTCCAAGCCGATCGGAGTCCGTCACCGCGCGCGTTTCGCCAGTCCTTGAAATCGAATTGCTCGATCCCAACAAAGACTCACGAGGCAATCCCGCCATCGTCACAAGCACTGACTTATCCGGAAATACGCAAGTCGATATTCCACCGACTTTGATTGTGCACCGCTATTACTACACGGGCGATCGTAGCTTTCGAGGCCCTGACTTTCCCGGTGGACCCTCCATTGTGATCGCGCAAAACCCGCGCGATGGTCAGCAAGTTTATCTGCCGGTCCAAATGCTGCCTGGTTCACCCATAGTCCACTACAGTTCTCATTGCATTGAATATGATTTTGGTAACCGAGCAGTGATCGTTATCTTTCCGAAGATCGGCGATCCGACCGTTAGCTATCGTAATGGCCGACCATTATCCGAAAAGGCAGGTAAGTTGCTCGGCGTCGACCGAGCCAAAGCTGCGTGGCAGCATACAAAAGAGCATGTCGCCAGTGCAAAAACGAAGGTCGGCACTGCGGCTAAAGCAACTGGTTTGGTTGCTGGCAATGTGCTTCGTCCGATCACACTACCAGCCCAAAATCTCGCTCGACTCCTGCCAGGAAACGCGGCACTCACCGACCCGAATTTGGAAGCAACCCTTACCGAACAAACTGCTGTAAACGCTCGACAACGGTCTATCGACAACGCGAGACAACAAGTAAGAACCGCTTCCGTCGACATACCGGTACAGTAGCCGACCACTACGTGTTGCTTCAGTCTGCAGTTCACTTCCGCAACGCTGCTCACCGCTTAATCTCACCGCTTAATCTCACCGCTCAATCTCGACGTCAATCTCGACGTTTAAAACGCTCGAACAGGCAGGGGATCTTAGCAAAGAGCAACGGAATGAGTTCGACAAGCACTCGCTCTGTATGCAGCCTTACGTTCAGTCTCCTCGAAATAGCCGCACAGGCGGACGCAATGCGATATGCTTTCGCACTTCCTGCTCTGCAAGTACCTGAAGCACAACGCCGCCTTTACAGCAACCGCTGTGGGATCCGGTGTAAGGACCGCTGTAAGGGCTGGCGGATGTATGACCAAGCTGGAAGTTGACTAGCCATGGCGATCACTCTCTGACCAATGCTTGTGAAATGGATTGGGAGAAGAAGTCAGATGGGTTGCTGATTATTATGGCGACTTTGCGTTTGACTACTCATTTTGAAAGGTTGTTACTAAAATCGACCACATTGAGCACCGATGAACTGAGGTGCTACTGTCTCGAAAAGTGAAACCATGACATGGAATTTTTTGCCAAGCTGTTCGATACTTCAGACTTCCCGCCGCGATGGCACTGTGGTCATTGGACGAGTGAGCACGGATGGCTGCACATCCTATCGGACATCGCGATTTGGGGCGCTTACTTCTCGATCCCCTGTATGCTCTGGTTTATAGCAGCCCGCAAGAGGCCATTTCCGTACCGAGGTGTATTGGCTCTGTTTGGGGCTTTCATTTTGTTATGCGGCACTACGCATTTGATGGAAGCCATCATCTTTTGGTGGCCGGCGTATCGTTTAGCGGGTTTGCTCAAGTTTGCGACGGCGGTTGTTTCCTGTGCGACAGTCGCGGCACTGGTGAAAATTGCACCTTCCGCTTTTGCAATGCGCTCACCCACGGAGCTTGAGCAAGAGATTAAGTTGCGTACGGTAGAGCTGACAAAGATCATCGCGGCGCTGGACGCGGAACGAAACTGGTTCAAAACGACGTTAGCCTGTATCGGAGACGCGGTGATCGCGACGGATGGCGGCGCGACCATCTCAAACATGAACGGTATGGCTGAGAAGCTGACCGGTTGGACGGAAGTGGAGGCAAAGGGGAAAGCGCTCGCAGACGTGTTTCATGTCGTCGGCGAACAGACACGCAGAACGTTGGACAATCCGGCTTTTCGAGCGCTCAAGCATGGTGTCACGGTCGGCAAAGGAAATCAAACGTTGCTCCTCTCGCGCGATGGCGCCGAGCGAAACATCGACGATAGCGCAGCGCCTATTAAGGATGCTTCGGGCGAAGTGATCGGAGCGGTGCTGGTGTTCCGCGATATCACGGCCAAAGCGCAAGCAGATCGCGAGCTGCAAAATCAACTCGAACTGACTCGCACGATCACGAGCACGCTGTCCACTGCGGTAATTATTGTCGACAACCAGATGCGTTGCACCTTTGCCAACCCGGCTGCAGAACGGATGAGCGGTTTTTCCTTTACTGAGATGCGCGGTTTGCCGCTGTCGGAGACTGGATTCTCGACGACTGTATCGGCAAACGGTATCAATCAATTGAGTGTCCAGTCAACGTTCAGCCGCGAACTGGTTGCGCGGCGGAAGAACGGAGAAGCCTACCCAGTGCGAGTCAACGCACAGCCACTTTTGCAAGGCGAACGTCAAGCGGGAACAGTCATCGAGATACGCGATTTGACAAGCGAGAAACAAGCTGCGATGCAATTGAAACAGAGCGCAAATGAATTTCGCCAGTTAGCCAACGCAATGCCGCAAATCGTGTGGGCCTCGCGGCCCGACGGAACGCTCGATTACTTCAATGACAGATGGTACGAGTTTACAGGTTTTGATCGGCAACTGGTTGGTGATCCTAGCTGGTTACCGATCGTTCATCCGGAAGATCTCGAAAAATCACGTAGCGTTTGGTACGAGGCGGTACGGAGTGGTGCGCCGTTCCAAATCGAATGCCGCTTGAAGGATCCTCGCACGAACAGTTTCCGTTGGTACTTGGGCCGCGCGTTAGCAGCACGCGACCGACATGGCGAAGTGGCCAGGTGGTTTGGTTCGTTTACAGACATCGACGAAACCAAACGGACTCAGGTTGAACTGCGACGCGTGGCGGCGCAACTGTCAGAAGCAGATCGCCGTAAGGACGAGTTCCTAGCAGTTCTCGCTCATGAACTGCGCAATCCATTGGCTCCGATTCGTACCGGTTTAGAAGTCATCAAATTGTCAGAGTTCAATTCAACCACGACTAGAGAGATCCATGGCACGCTGGAGCGTCAAGTCACACAATTGGTGACGCTGGTAGATGACTTGCTCGATGTATCTCGGATAACGCGTGGCAAACTTGAACTGCGCAAGTGCGATTCGCTGACCGATGACGTTATTCAGAGCGCTGTTGAAGCTTCCATGCCGCTGATCAATGCGGCTGGGCACACCTTGCATCTCGAACCGCTGGATCAACCGCTGCGGATCTTAGGTGATCCTCACCGCATCGCCCAGATGATTTCAAACTTATTGAACAACGCTGCGAAGTATACACCAGAGGGAGGTAACATTTGGTTGAGTGTCTCAGTGGATAATGGCAATGCCGTTTTTCGAGTTCGCGATACGGGAGTTGGGATTCCTTCGGGCCGGACCGATTACATTTTCGAAATGTTCTCGCAGATCGAAGACGGCACGCAAAATAGCAAAGCCGGTTTAGGAATTGGGCTGACTTTAGTAAAGACGCTGGTGACAATGCACGGCGGGACAATAGCGGTAGAAAGCCCGGGCTTGAATCTGGGGAGCACGTTTACGGTCACTCTGCCTATTGGCACGGTAAGCGAAGAGCCGCAAAAGTTCGTCCCGCAGGTGGAGCAATCGGTGCCTGCACAACTGAAAGTGATCGTTGCGGACGACAATAAAGCTGCTGCGGGAATGTTAGCTCTAATTTTGAAGATGCAAGGTCACGAGGTGCGGGTCTGCAACGATGGCTTGGAGGCCGTGTCAGAAGCGCAGCGATTTGAGCCCGATGTGGTGTTAATGGATATTGGAATGCCGAACCTCGATGGCTATGGAGCGGCAAGAAAAATTCGCTCCGAAACGTGGGGCAAAAGCATCTTACTGGTCGCGCTAACAGGCTGGGGGCAGCAGGAAGATCGTCAGAAAACGCATGACGCCGGCTTTGATCATCACCTGGTCAAACCCGCGGATCCAGCGGACATTCAACGCATTTTGGCTAGTGCGAACAGGCGTCATCCTTAAAGGTTGAACATTCGCTTTGGGACGCAACAGCCGAACAATCCGCGAGGACTCGCGGTTACGGCTGCAGTGCCTGGTCACGCAGCTTGTTTCTTGTGAGCCTTGATGGGCTTCAAGTTGAAGAGGCCGAAGATTTCTTCCGCGCTCAGGCCAGATGAAGCAGGAGCATCAGTATCGGCGAAGAGCTGATTGAACAGTTCTCTTTTCTTTTCGAGTACATCGTTAATGCGTTGCTCGATTGTGTTGGCGGCCATCATCCGAGTTACCGTAACTGGACCAGCCACACCGATGCGATGAGCGCGGTTGACGGCTTGATCTTCGACGGCCGGGTTCCACCAGCGATCGAATAGAAACACGTATTGGCAAAACTGCAAATTCAACCCCACGCTGCCCGCCCCGTAGCTCATCAGAATCAGATGCTTCGATGGATCTTGTTTAAACTGTGCGATCACCGAGTCACGTTTGGCGGATGGAATGCGACCATGATATTGCATCGGCCCGAAACGCGCGAGAGGTTCGGCGATCTTGTCCAGCGTTTCGACCCACTGGCTGAAGATGATCGCTTTGTGACCGCTGGCCGCGATCTCTTCCATGTCTGCTTCGAGCCGCTCAAGCTTGCAACTCGAGCCGGTCAGGGGATCAAAGTTGCAGATTTGCTTGAGTCGCAAGACCAATTCGAACACGTGTTGAATCGTGAGCGTTTCGCCCATGTCGCTCAGTTGCACGATCCCTTCGTCTTCGGCAGAACGATAGCTGTCGAGCTGTGCTGCGGTGAGTTCAAGCTCTTCGTCGCGGAACATTTTCGGCGGCATCTCGGTGAGCACTTTGTCCTTGGTGCGACGAATAATGAAATCGCGCGACGCCTGAGAGATCGCCTTCAGTGACATGTCGCTACGCAAATAGCCGGGCTGAAGAAACTCAAAAATATTAATCAAATCTTCGACTGAGTTTTCAATCGGCGTGCCGGTCAAAGCCCATGATCGTGTACGAGGCAGAGCTCGAACAATCTCCGCGGTTGTACTGTTGCGATTCTTGATACGTTGTGCTTCGTCGAGAATGACGAGGTCAAAGTGCATATCGGGAATGTCGAGCAGCGCGCGGTCGCGCATGAGCAGCTCATAGTTGGCGATTCGAACCGGCGTGTCTTGCTGATTCCAGATGTACTGACGTTTGGCTTGATCACCCTCGATAACGACTACTGGGATTTCAGGCGCCCATTGGCGGAACTCGCGGACCCAATTGGTCACCAACGGCTTGGGGCAGATCAGCAGCACGTTGCGCAACTGGCTGGATAGCAACAGCATCCGCACCGTCGTGATGGCTTGCATTGTCTTGCCCAACCCCATCTCGTCGGCCAGAATCGCGGCTTCGCGTGGAAACAGAAACGCGATCCCTTCGAACTGATAAGGAAATGGCTGAAACGGGAACTCCAGACGAGCTGTGGTGACGAGCGTCTCGAGGGGCGGCTGCAAAACGAAGTAAAGTCGATCTTCGAGTTTCACTAAGTCCTTGGGTGGCAAGATGCGTGTGCGTTTGGCTGGCACGGCGTTCGAATCATCAGCATTTGCCGCGAACGTTTTAGCGGTGTCAACGGATTGATCAGATTTGTTTTCGGAGGCTTCTTTCGCAGCCGCTTTTGCGAACGGCGCTTTCGAGTCGGCTAGTCCAAAGTCGGGTGACTCTGGGAAAGAAAAACCGATCGTCTGTGGTAGCTTGGATTGCAAGCGAATGTTGACGACTTGGATTTCGGTTGACTCGATCGCCCGCGAATCGACTTCGACGGTTTGACCGCGGTCGATCTGCCCTTGCCATCCCAGGGCGAGAAAATCGATCGCTGGCGAGTCGCTAGAAAGGGCCGGCGTCTGACAGAATTGAATGCCGCCCCAAGAGTCATCGTGCATTGTCGATTGCATAAGCACCTTGCACTTGTTCGGACATTCGTGGAAGTGTTTAAGAGTTTGAAGCAGCTCGAGCGGGAAACGAATCCAGGGTGAAAGCAGCTAACTTTAAGCGGCTTTAGCGATCGGATGGGCTTCGAGCAGTGCTTCGGCGATGCGATGAAACGGTTCAGTCAAATCGAAGTTCGGAGCAAGCTTGGACGAGAGCTCAGATAGCAGTTCACTAGTTGCGGAGCTTGACGCGGTAATGCTGCAACGCATTCCTGCCGCGCCGATGCGTTTAAGATTCGTTTCGGCCGAGTTAGGTCGTCGCAAATGGGCTTCACTGTCGCTGGTCTTGTTCGCTTCGATCAGGACCAATGGTTCATCGCCGACATTTTCGAACGCGAGAACAGAAGAACTATCGGTCAGCAGCAGCGTCGGTTTTAGTTTCGCTTTGGTTACGAGAGCTTTGGCGATCTGTTCACCGCAGATAAATTCGTCGAGCGTATGACCATACAATAGCGACTGAGCGCGACTTGGCTTGACTGGCAAGGTGCAATGAAATTCGAGTGGCCGGCCAAGCTGGTTGAGAATTAGGTAGCCACCGAAGTACCCATGTTCGCTGTGATGACGAACAGAGATGAACCCGAGTGCCAGCAATGTTTTCGTATTGCTCCCCATACTGATTCGTCGTTTCCTTGATTGCTAGCGACATTGTAAAGTGCGAGTCATCCGGGACTCGTCCACATCTGGTTTCGGGTTTTGCATGGCAACGACTTTAACGCTCTTCTTGACTGTGCCAGTTCTACCGCGGCTTTCCGAGTTTATCCAAGTTGACGCGAGCCATTCGCTCGACGAAAGGTGGCGGGCGACTATAATGCGATGATTACTTCGATGGCTCGATACTTTGTTGGAGACACGACAGTGGCCCACGATCCTTCTCAATATTCTCCTGTTTTTCGCATTGACGTTTCCGCTGAACCTGCCGCGGCTCCAGCTCCGCTTCCAAGCGAAGTGGGTACTGTCACGGTTGCGCTGCTCCGCCAACTGGTCTTGTCGCAGGAAAAACAAAATCAGTTGCTTGAGCAATTGGTGCAAAATACGGTGAATGTTCAGAAGCAGCGTGCTAACGAGCTCCAGCATTGGAAGGATGCCAACCCCCGATTGGCTAAAGCATGCCGCCGGGCGGCTGAAACATTGTCAAAGGTTCAAGCAGAGTTTCTAGATAACCTGTCGGCAGAAATCATTGACAACGAAGAGACGCTCATGGATGGCGAGTTCATGCTGAGTGAGTTCGTGGATCGATTCGGTCCGCGGATGGCTCATTTGAACGGCATTCTGCAAGTGCTCGCGCAGTTGGGTAGCGGTGTACCGGCTTAAGCCTAGTTGCTGGCTCATGCACGCCACCGATCGGTGGATCGCAGAATCCTAACCTTAAAAGTGCTTTGCTATGTCTAAGTCTAATCCACGCTTCATTATGATCGGCGGTTTTCTTGGATCCGGCAAAACGACAACCATCGGACTGCTTGCTCGCCACTACCAAGCGGAGGGGAAACGAGTCGCGATTGTGACCAATGATCAAGCGACAGATTTGGTTGACACAAACCTGCTTCGTTCGCAGGGATTCGAAGTTGGCGAAGTCGCCGGTTCGTGCTTCTGCTGCAACTTCAATGAACTGACCGCTACCATGGAGCGACTCGCTGGGGACCAACGTCCCGAAATTCTGCTAGCCGAACCTGTCGGCAGTTGCACCGACTTGGTCGCGACCGTTATCCGCCCTCTGCAACAGATCTATTCGCAACCTTTCGACATCGCTCCGTATGGTGTGATCATCAAGCCGAGCCACGGGATGAAGATCCTTCGTCGAACTGGCAAAGGTGGCTTCTCGCCGCAAGCCGAATATATTTTTCGCAAGCAGATCGAAGAAGCTGATTTCGTGATTCTGAATCGCATCGACGAAATGTCGGACAACGACATCAACGAACTGAGCGACCTGCTGCAATCCAATTTTCCAGGGATGCCGGTTCTACGCATGTCGGCTCTCAGCGAACAAGGCTTCGATGCCCTATGCACCTATCTCGAACAGGAAGGTCTGTTCGGCCAAAAGATGATGGAGGTCGATTATGATGTTTACGCGGAAGGCGAAGCCGAACTGGGTTGGTTAAATGC
>Ga0163144_10013380_pt1 | contig 17136 bp, 16 predicted proteins | sample OliLak19BULKMAT1_FD_123175 | JGI IMG/M metagenome (GOLD analysis project Ga0163144, IMG submission 123175) | Freshwater microbial mat bacterial communities from Lake Vanda, McMurdo Dry Valleys, Antarctica - Oligotrophic Lake LV.19.BULKMAT1 | ecosystem: Environmental > Aquatic > Freshwater >... | reverse complement strand
GGAGGAGATTCTACACGCAAAGGCTTTGAGGTACAGGTAGAGGAAGAAGCTATCATCAGTAAAACGGGTTTTGCCAAACGGCTACTTTATGGTCAGCCTATTTTGTCCGAAAACTTCAAAGATATTCAGGGAAGGCTGCTCAATGACTCTATTAACTATACCAAAAACCTTCAAAATCAGCAAATACTGCGCTATATCAATAAGTCTGAGATAGTTTCGGTAGTGATTGAAAACTTGGTAAATTTCGACAAGCCTATCAGCGAGCGGATTGATGCCAAGCTACTGGATTCGCTGATTCATGCCGAACTTTTGCATAAAGACATCAAAATAAGCTATAATTTTGGCATTGTAGATACCCGAAATTACCAATTACTTTTCAATGATTCTTCCGCCGACAATGCAGAAATGCTAAAGGTTGGCTTCCAAACGCAGCTGTTCCCAAATGACGAATTTGCCGCACCCGCCTTACTTTATCTTTACTTTCCCGAAACAAATGCCTATATTTTGGGGGAAATGCTTGCTGTGTTAGGCTCTTCTGTAGTTTTTGTTCTCATTATTATTTTCTCTTTTGCCTCTGCTGTGAGCATCATCATTCGGCAGCGCAAACTCTCCCAAATCACCAATGATTTCATTAATAACATGACGCACGAGTTCAAAACACCAATTTCTACTATTTCGCTCGCTTGCGAGGTGATGCAAGATACCGATATACGCCGCAACGAAAAGCAGTTAGACCGCTACCTCACCGTTATCAAAGATGAAAATGAAAGGCTTGGCAGACAAGTAGAAAAGGTATTGCAGATTGCTACACTCGGCAAGGGAGATTTCAAACTCAAAATTCAGCAGATTGATGTCAATGATGTCATTGCCAAGGCGATACAAAACATTGCTATCCAAATAGAGAACAGAGGAGGCACAATAGACGTGGATTTCCAAACTGATGAAAGTGTGATAGAGGCTGATGAAGTGCATCTGTCTAATATTATTTATAATCTATTGGACAATGCCAATAAATATTCGCCAAATGCACCTGAAATCAAGGTGAGTACGGAAAGCAATAAAAATGGCGTTATTATTACTGTTTCTGACAAAGGCTTGGGTATTTCCAAAGAAACTATCAACAAGGTATTTGAGAAGTTTTACCGAGTACCTACAGGCAACGTACATGATGTCAAGGGCTTTGGCTTGGGCTTAAGCTATGTAAAAACCATGATAGAGGCACATTATGGCGATATTAGCGTAAAAAGCGAAGTAGGCGAAGGAAGCAATTTTACCATCTTCCTCCCCTACAGGCATGAGCTAAAAGAAATGTAAGCAAATGGCTTTGTACTTACCACTGTTTCATTTGTCCTAAAAATACAAATCGACATAATCTACCACCACGCCATCACAGTTTTGCATCTCTTGTAGCCGCCAATACCTGCGATTTCCTGTTTTTTTGAAGGTATGAACGCCATTTTTTTCGCAAGGTTTGCCTTCATTATTGTAAGACACTATAGTAGTAATTTGCCCAAAAAACTTAATTTCTTTATCGCTAATCACCTCCAAAGTGCCATCGATAGAAACTATATCTGTCTGGTTTTCCTTACTTTTCTGCTCCCCCTTAATTCTCAGTAAGTCGCCCTCTTTTGTAATTTTTACAACACCTCTATTTTCCCAACTTACCCATTGCAGGGTAATACCATGCTGCCCTATCAAGTTTCTTTGGAAAATCTCCTTGTTAAATTTGACAGAAGATTGAGCAAAACCGCTAAGTACATCGAACAGACAAGATAATACAATAAATAGAATAATTTTTTTCATATATTTTTATTTTGAAAATATACAATGCAAAATTCATTCAAAATTTTTGAAAATGAAAAAATTGCAACTTTTTATACTATTTTTCGTCTATATTTATAGAACTTTCAATATATTCTGAAAATAAAATAACAAACACAATGCTCAAAAATAATGTCATTATCTACGACCACGAATGCCCAATGTGTGCAGTTTATACGGGTGCGTTCCTCAACTTTGGTTTATTGGACAAAGATGGAAGGTATAAATACGCAGATTTGGGTGAATTTCCTGCCAATTTGCTCATTGACAAAGACCGAGCAAGGCACGAAATCGCCTTAGTAGATACTGAAAAAATGGAAGTTTGCTACGGATTGGATAGCCTTTTTTATATCCTCGCTACTCGCTTTCCTGCTTTGAACTCACTGTTTAAGCAAAAGTGGTTTGTTTTGATAATGAAAGAGTTATATTATTTTATCTCTTACAATCGTAAAATAATTGCCCCTTCGTCAAAGCAAGATGCAACATCTTGCACTCCTGACTTTAATCTTAAATATCGGGCATTATACATTCTGGGAATGTTGTATGTAGTAGCGAGTTTTGCTGTCTATTTCGATATTTTCCTGCTTTTTTGGGCGTATTGGGCGGCACAAGTAATATTTAGTATTATTATTTTTAAGGAAAAAACAATTACCTATTTAGGGCATCAAATTACTGTTTTGCTCATTGTTTGCTTGCTAATGATTCCAAGTATTTTTTCTGCTAACTTACTGTATTTCAATTTAGTGCTTGCAGGAATTGTAGCAGCAAGGGAACTTTGGAGAAGGTGGAAAATAGTAATTAACCTTCCTATTTAAAAATTAGCAGCAGTTTTTTAAAACTATAATATTTGTTAAAATAAAAAACACTTGTGATAAATGAGTGTTTTTTATTTTATTTTTGAACTGTTAGAAAAAACTTCTAACAAACCTTACTTGTTTTATCCATTTAACCATAAACAATTTTTATGAAAAATCTTCGGAAAACGTACTGCCTCCTACTATTCTTGGTGGCTACGTCTTTGTCTGCTTTTGCCCAAGAGGTGAAAGATTTGAAATTGCCAATTCCTACAGACCCGTCGGTGCGGACAGGAAAATTGCCAAACGGACTTACTTATTATCTGCGAAAAAATGCAAAGCCTGAAAAGCGTGTAGAATTGCGACTTGCGGTCAATGCAGGCTCTATCCAAGAGGCAGCAGACCAAGTAGGATTAGCACATTTTACCGAACACATGGCTTTCAATGGCTCTACGAATTTCCCTAAGAATGACTTAGTGAAATACTTACAGACAATTGGCTCGCGATTCGGTCCAGACATTAACGCCTATACATCTTATGACGAAACAGTGTATATGCTCCAACTTCCTACCGACTCGGCAGAAGCACTCAACAAGGGTTTCCAAGTATTAGAAGATTGGGGGCATCAACTTTCTTTTGACAATAAAGAAATAGACAAAGAAAGAGGCGTAATCATAGAAGAATGGCGTGGCGGCAGAGGGGCAAATCAGCGCATGAGGGACAAATATTTTCCCTTACTGTTCAAAGACTCTAAGTATGCAGGCAATAACATTATCGGCACAAAAGAAGTATTAGAAACCTTCAAATACGAGTCTATTAAGCGATTTTATAAGGAATGGTACAGACCTGACCTGATGGCAGTAGTGGTAGTGGGCGACATGGAACTTGACGAAATGGAGAAAAAAGTAAAGCAACATTTCTCTAAAATGAAGGCAGCAGGCAAGAAAGCCCCCAAAAGAACCTTGGAGAATATCCCCGACCACAAGGAAACCTATATTTCGATAGTGCAGGACAAAGAAGCAACAAACACACAAGTACAAGTCCTTTACAAACACCCAATTGAGTCACTAAAAACCTTGCAAGACCTACGTCAGCGTATGCTACGTGCGCTCTACAACGGCATGATGAGTATGCGATTAGAGGAACTTCGCCAAAAAGCAGAACCGCCATTTATTTTTGCTAACTCTGCTTACACCAACTATGTACGTTCCAAAGATGTTTACTTTACTGCCGCCGTTGTGAGCGAAACAGGTGCAGAAAAAGGCTTGAAAACTATTTTGGAGGAAAATCAAAGAGTGAAGAAATTTGGCTTTACGCAAGGCGAACTCGACCGCTACAAAAAGACAATTTTGAAACGCTATGAGCAGCAACTCAATGAGAGAAACAAAACAGAATCAGCACTTTATACGTATGAATATGTTGATTTGTTTTTGGAAGGAACTTCTGCCCCAGGCATAGAATACGAATATGCTTTCTTCAAAGAGCAACTCCCAACCGCTACTTTGGAGGAAATAAACATACTCGCTAAGAAGTGGATTATAAACGAAAATCGGGTAGTAATTATCACTGCTCCCGAAAAAGAAACCATAAAACTCCCTACAGAAGCGCGCGTAAGAGCCATTTTGATGGAAGCAGCAACGGCAACTTTAACTCCTTACGAAGAAAAAGCAGTTGCATCATCTCTGATGGAAAAAGCACCTGTAGCAGGAAAAATTACAAGCGAAAACAAGATTGATGCAATAAATGTTAGCGAATTTGTGCTTTCCAATGGCGTAAAAGTGATTTTGAAGCCTACAGACTTCAAAAATGATGAAATTTTGTTTACTGCATTTAGTAACGGCGGTTCTTCGCTCTATTCGGACGAGGAAATGTACAGTGCGCAGTACGCAAGCCAAATAGTATCGCAGAGCGGCGTAGCAAACTTCCCAATGATGGACATGATGAAAATGATGTCAGGCAAAACAGTAAGAGTAAGCCCTTCGATTAGTCCTCTTTCTGAAAATCTAAGCGGTAATTTTTCGCCTGCCGATACAGAAACTGCCTTCCAAACCATGTATTTGTACTTCACGCAGCCACGCAAAGATGAGGAAGCCTTCAAATCTTTCGTAGCCAAAGGCAAGGCACAATGGCAGAATATGATGTCAAATCCTCAATTTTTCTACATTGGTGAAATCAATAAATTAATGGCAAATAACCACCCAAGAGGCGGTTTATTGCCAAAAGTAGAAGATTACGACAAAATCAATTATGAAAGAGCCTTCCAAATCTACAAAGAACGCTTTGCAGATGCCAGCGATTTTACTTTCGTTTTTGTGGGCAACTTCCAAGTAGATAAAATGAAAACTTTGTTGGAAACATACATTGGTAGCTTGCCATCGACTAACCGCAAAGAAACGTGGAAAGACATGGGGGTAAGACCACCAAAAGGCATTATAGAAAAAGAATTTTTGAAAGGCGGCGAAGGCAAAAGTGTTGTTTCTCTGATGTTTACGGGCGAATCGGAATACAGCAGAAAAGAAGCCTACGCTCTTGCCTCTGTAGTAGAGTTATTGAACATCAAACTCATTGAGGCAGTAAGAGAAGAGCAAGGGGGTGCCTATTCTGTAGGTGCTTTTGGTGGACTAAGCAAAAATCCTTACAACAACTATACGGTGCAGGTGCAGTTTCCGTGTAATTCTGAAAGAGTAGAGGAGCTTACAAAGGTGGCACTTGGCGAAATTCAGAAAATTCAAGATGCAGGCGCAACTCCAGAAGACTTGCAAAAAGTAAAGGAAACACAAAAACGTCAGCGAGAAATCAGCTTAAAAGAGAATCGCTATTGGCTAAGTCAGTTGCAGTCTTACTACAATCAAGGCGAAGACCCTACGCAAATACTGAACACTGAAAAATCTATGGAGGGATTGACTTCCAAAAACTTACAAGACACTGCGAAAAAGTATTTCAATATGAAAAACTACATCAAGGCAGTTTTGAAACCTGAAAAATAGTTTATTTGCTCTAAACTTTGGCAAAGTTCAAGTCTTTGCCAAAGTTTTAATTTAATGGCAGTAAATCTTGCGTTATCTTTCCCCATGTAGAAATATCTTTATTTTCTTAAGGAGATTTCATTTCAAAGTTCTTCCATGTAATATTTTTTTTCATAATTTCGTACACAAACTTTTTGCAGGAAAATTTTATAAACGACTTATCTATGTAAGTTGTATTTTATAAATTTGCTTTGTGAATGAAAAGTTTTTACATAAAAGAGTTTACAAAGACCTAAAAAAACCAATACTTCACATCAACCGCCGCTATACTACTAATAAGGCTAATTTTTTCATTTACAGCACTTTACACTGCAACACAGATAAATATGCAATGAGTAATACTTTCTAATCTAACACAAAAAAATGAATCAAATCAAAGAACTTGCAAAAATGATAGACCATTCGCTTTTGCACCCAACCATGACAGAGCAAGAACTCATAGAAGGCTGCGACATTGCCAAAAAGTATAGTGTTGCCTCTGTTTGTATCAAGCCGTATGCCGTCCGAGATGCAGTAAAGTGGCTCGAAGGCTCTGATGTACTCGTTTGTACGGTCATTGGCTTTCCGCATGGCAATAGCACTACAGCCATCAAAGTAGCTGAAACAGAGCAATCTTGCAAAGATGGCGCAACGGAAATCGACATGGTTGTGAATATCGGGAAAGTGCTGGGCGAAGAATGGACTTACGTCAAAGAGGAAATTGAGCAAATTAATGATGCTTGTGTAAAAAATGGAGCTATTTTGAAAGTAATTTTTGAAAATGACTATTTGCCCGAAGACAAGTTCAAAATCAAACTTTGCCAAATTTGCAGTGAAGTAGGTGTTGCTTTCGTCAAAACTTCTACGGGTTACGGCTTTGTAAAAGGCAGTGATGGCAAATATTCGTACTTGGGAGCTACCAACCACGATTTGATGCTGATGCGAAAACATAGCGCAGCCTCTGTGCAGATAAAAGCGGCGGGCGGTGTGCGTTCCTTAGACGATTTGCTCAAAGTAAAGGCATTGGGCGTAACCCGCATAGGTGCAACGGCTACAATAGCGATGATAGAAGAAGCAAAAAAACGCTTTGGCATTGCCTCTGAAAATGTAGTCATCACAGAAACAAAAGGTTACTAATGGCAAAACTTATTTTTGATGCACATTTAGACCTCTCCATGAACGCCTTGGAATGGAATAGAGATTTGACGCAAGATATTCAGACGATTAGAGTGCGTGAGCAGCATCTGACCGATAAGCCCGACAGAGGCAAGGGCGTTATTAGCTTACCAGAGATGCGAAAAGGCAATATTGGGCTGTGTGTGGCTACGCAGATAGCTCGATATGTAACGCCCGAAAGTTCGCTAAGTGGCTGGCACTCACAGTCCCAAGCGTGGGCGCAGTCGCAAGGGCAGTTGGCTTGGTACAAAGCAATGGAAGAGCAAGGCGAGATGGTGCAAATACGAGATAAGCAAGGTTTGCGGCAGCACTTGGCACTTTGGGAAAAAGCTGAAAGTACGAATAAATTGCCCATTGGCTATATTTTGAGCTTGGAAGGTGCAGATTCTATAGTAAATATTCCTTACTTGGAAAAAGCCTACCAAAAAGGGCTGAGAGCAGTAGGATTAGCCCATTACGGCAAAGGTATTTATGCGTATGGCACAGATTCGGAAGGCGGTATTGGGCAGAAAGGCAGGGCGTTGCTCAAGGAAATGGAACAACTAAATATTATTTTAGATGCTACCCATCTTTGCGACACGAGCTTTAGGGAAGCAATGGATTTTTTTGGCGGGGCAGTATGGGCAAGCCATCACCTTTGCCGCAGTATCACACCGCACAACCGCCAATTTTCTGATGAGCAATTCAAGGAACTCATTGAAAGACAGGCTGTAATAGGTATGGCGTTTGATGCGTGGATGATGATACCAAACTGGGTACGTGGGCAAAGTACCCCCGAAAACACAGGGTTAAAGTTGGCACATATCGTCCCGCACATAGACCATATTTGCCAAATAGCGGGCAATTCGCTGCACGTTGGCATTGGCTCGGACTTAGACGGTGCCTTTGGAAAGGAACAGAGTCCGCAAGATTTGGAAACTATAGCAGACTTACAAAAATTGGAAACCATTCTACAAAACAAAGGTTATTCTAAGCAAGACATTAATAATATTTTTCACCAAAATTGGCTGCGATTTTTGGAAAATAATTGGAAATAATTGGCTTAATTGGGCGAAAGTTACAAAAATACGAAATTTCAAATTTAATTGACTATCTATATATTTTATTTCATTTTAAACATTTTCCAAGATGAGTAAGCAAAGAAAATTTATTCTCCCTGAGAGTGAAATGCCAACACAATGGTATAATATTCAAGCAGATATGCCTACGCCGCTACTGCCACCCTTGCACCCAGGCACCAAGCAGCCTATTGGTCCAGAAGATTTGGCGGCACTTTTCCCGATGGAACTAATCAAGCAAGAGGTGTCCAAAGAAAGGTGGATTGACATTCCTGAGGAGGTAGTGGATCTTTACAAGAAATGGAGACCTTCTCCGCTATTTCGTGCGTATGACTTCGAGAAAATGCTCGATGCCCCCGTCAAAATTTATTACAAATATGAAGGAGGAAGCCCAAGCGGCTCGCACAAACCCAATACAGCCATTCCGCAAGCCTATTACAACAAGCAAGCGGGCATCAAAAAACTCACCACCGAAACGGGTGCAGGGCAGTGGGGAAGTGCTTTGAGCTACGCCTGCCAGCATTTTGGCTTAGATTTGGAAGTATATATGGTGAAAATCAGTTACTTACAGAAGCCATACCGCAAAATAATGATGAATACTTGGGGGGCAGAGGTAATTCCCTCGCCAAGCGAACGCACTGCGGCGGGCAGACAAATCTTAGCGGCTGACCCCAACTCTAATGGTAGCTTGGGGATAGCCATTTCCGAAGCCGTAGAGCGAGCAGTCATGCGTGATGATACCAATTACTCTTTGGGCAGCGTCCTCAATCATGTATTGATGCACCAAACCATTGTCGGCTTAGAGGCTGTAAAGCAGATGGAGATGGCAGGAGATTTTCCTGATGTTGTAATTGCCCCTTTTGGCGGTGGCTCTAACTTTGCGGGGATTTCCTTGCCGTTTTTGCACCAGAAATTAGTGCATGGCAAGCAAGTAAAACTTTTGGCTGTAGAGCCAGCTTCCTGCCCTAAGCTCACCAAAGGCGAGTTTCGCTATGATTTTGGGGATACTATCGGCATGACACCACTAATGCCTATGTTTACACTTGGTCATAATTTTATGCCGCCTTCCGTTCATGCGGGTGGCTTGCGCTACCACGGCGGTAGCCCTGTAGTTAGCCAGCTCTTGCGAGATGGATTGGTGCAGGCAGAAGCAATTCAGCAGTTGGAATGTTTTAGAGCCGGTGTCATGTTTGCCAAAGCAGAAAGCATTTTGCCCGCACCAGAGGCTAATCATGCCATTGCAAGTGTAATTCGTCAGGCAGAAGAGGCAAAAAGAGATGGTAAGGAAAGGGTGATTTTGTTCAATCTTTGTGGACATGGGCATTTTGACTTGCAGGCTTACGAAGACTACTTCGCAGGAAAGCTGCAAGACCACTACTTTACTGACGAGCAGCTTTATAATAACTTAAGAGAACTCGAAGACATCGCTATTCCTTCCTAAGTTTTCAAAGGTGTCATCTTTTTTTGGAAAGATGACACCTTTTCCTAATCTCCGCCACCGCCACCATCTCCGCCGCCGCCGTCCCCACCACCATCTCCGCCGCCATCACCTACGGAATCCATAGCATCACCAATCCCTGCAATAGCATCGCTGAGTGTGTCTAATAAATCAGTCATTTGTTCTAATTCTTCTTGGCGAAGTTCCTTGAAAATAATTTTTACTGCCTCTGAAAATTCGTCTTTTTCAAAAAGCAAGGTGAGGTTATTTTCTAAGATTTTTCTTTCCTCTGCGGTTTTCTCGGCAAAAACATGACTACAAACCTTTGCAGCTTTGAGTAGGCGCAAGAGCATAAAAGTTTGCAAATCAGGTACAGTTTCCCCTAAAATTGTGCCTGCTAACTTATCTTTTAATAGCTGGAGCGTGGCAGTATCTCGGAGAAAAACAGTCGTAGAAACCTCTAATCCCAAGAACTTGACAGGTTTTTCACCAATTATATTTTTATTTTTGAGTGATTTTTTTGTTTGCGCTTTTACTTCAGAACTCTCCATTTTTAGCACTTTCAGCCAATGCACCAGCGTTTTTTCATGCTTTTTCCCAAACAGTGTTTCAAACCATTTCTTTTGGGCTATTTTTTCCAAAACACCTTCTATCCAAAGCTCGTTTGCTTTGACTTCTGTGTTTAGCACAAATTCTCTTTGGGCAGAAATAGCTATTCGTTCCGCTAAAAAGAGTTCGAAAAGCAAAGCACCACAAAGCCCGTAGTCAAACTTTGGATAGGAACGCCAGCTTGCAAAAGTATTTTTTTTGCTGTCAAAAGAAAGTAAGAAAAAATTCTCTATGAGTGTTTGCATCTATAATTATGTTAGGTTTTTATACTCAATCAAAATTTTGCGTTGTTATAAAATTGCCTTAAAGATGTCATTTTTTTGGGGAAAGATGACATTTTTGAAAAAAATAATTAATTTGTAGTGTAGGCACACAGTACTCTACCCTACTAAAATTGAGGAAAAGTATAGATATAAAAAAGAAAAGAGTAGTTTTGAAATTGGGACACAACAAAACACTCTTTTCAATATGAAATTTTTTTCACAAGCAAAGTTAAAAATCTATTTGAAAATTTTCAAACAGTTCGCCGCTGCGATAGTAAAAAAATAAAACTCGACAATTTATTTTTCTCAGGCAGTATTAGGTTTACAGATAAATAGGAATAAGTTTTATATTTGTCATTCATTCAACAGATAAAAAAATGAGTAGGGAAGAGTTATATGATTTAGTGTTCAAATTACGAAAAGAAGGTTACAAGCAAATAAAAATTGCAGAAATTTCCTCTATTAGTCAAGCCCGCGTGAGCCAAATTTTGAATAATCCTGTGGAGGGGTCATTTCCTCAATGGGGAGGTCATTTAGGTACTAAATTGGACAAAGTACAGCAAGAGTGCTTGATAGCTTATTTAGAAAAAGGGGCAGAGTTCTATGGTTTTGAAGGACAAATATGGAATAGTAAACGTGTAAAATGGTTAATCAAAGAAAAATTTGGGGTAGATTATCACAAGGATTACATTTCTACTTTTTTGCGTATGATAGGGTTTAGCCGTCAAAAGCCCCCCAGCTCATAGACGTTCGCAGAGATGAAAAGCAGGTACAAACCTATGTAGAAGGTACTTTGCCCAAACTAAAAAAAAAGCAGAAACAGAAAACAGGAAAATACTGTATGTAGATGAGGCAGCTTTTTACCTCTTAGTCAAATTGGGCATTACTTGGGCAAAAAAAGGTAAGACTCCTAATGCTAAAAAATGTAGTCTCTAAAAAATTAAGTGAATTAAAACAAAAGGTGCAAACTGCTTTTAAAGATTTGCAGGAACAGGTACCCAAAATTATAAGATTTTTTAAGCATCCAGAGGTAGCCTTTTATAAATCTTAAAACTAAATATCTATAATTGGTGTGACAAGTTCAAGTGGGACAACAACTTTACAAACACAGACAGAAGCTATTTTACAATGTCATTAGGTTTTGAGGTTGGCGTTTTCGTTCCTTTCTCAAAGTTTAAAAACATTGGCAAAACAGAGAAAGACGCTACAAAAGTATCAGACCTGATAAATAAAATAGTTAATTCCTTCAAGAAGCTAATTGCCTGAAATTGGAGGGCAGTACTCTATGGGCAGAGAATAGAACTAAAGCTAAATGGCATCACTTCCGTCAATTTAAAAAAATGCTTGGCAAGTAATTGAGTGGTGAATGATTTTCAGCTTAATTTTTGGCGAAAGAAAAGTGCTGCCTTTTTAGAGATTTTTCAAAGATTTAGTGCTTTAAGAATTGCTTTATCTCTCCCATAAATATCTTTAAAGAAAAAAACATGGTTTTTTTCATCGATAGAGCAAGTCCAATAAGTGATAATAATTGGAATTTTTGTTTTTAAGGCTATTGCAGTATTTCTTCCAGTGCCTACAATTGCGGCAATATCTTCGGGGCTTACCCCTTGTTCTGAAAGCAAAAATGCGGCAAAATCCATTGGTTTGTGCACCCTGATACACCCGTGGCTGAACGCCCTCTCATCTCTTTCAAATAGCGACTTTGATGGTGTGTCATGCAGGTAAACAGAGTAAGGGTTTGGAAATAAAAACTTTACCTTCCCCAAGGCATTATTTTCACCCGGTTTCTGACGTATTACGACGGGGAAATACCTTCGGGAATAGGCAGAAAAGTCTACGATTTGAACTGCCGAACCGCCCTTGATTAGTTCCATATTATTTCTTGAAAGATAGTTAGGATTCGCTTTTAGTTTTGGCAAAAGTTCAGCCCCAGCAATCGAGGTAGGCACAGTCCAATACGGATTGAACTCTATAGTAGCTATTTGCGAGTGAAATATTGGTGTTTTTTTATCGGGCTTTCCTACAATAACTTTTGCTTTGAACACTTGCTGGTTATTTTTGTAGATTTGCAGCGTGTAATTGGCAATATTGACAAGAACATAATAGTTGGGAAGTTCGCCTTTTAGTAGCCATCGGCATCTTTCCATGTTTACCCTTGTTGCGTCTTCTATTTTTTCTAAAGTAAAATTTAATTTGACAACTGTAGCTTTGTTGATTCTCCCATTTCGCTTTAGCCCTACGTGCGGCTGAAAATAGTTTAGCATACGGAGCAATTCACCGTCAAAAAGATTGCTAAACGTACCCTGATGAGTGGCTGAGTGTTCATGACTAATTTCAACAGATAACAGCCGTTGTTTTATTTTACTAATTACCCAAGAAGTATCGCCAAGTATAAGGTCTCTACCTACGTATGGTATGACATCCCATGTAGCAGATTTGTTTTGCTTGGCAGAGTCAAGCATATAAAGTACAGAGCTAAGTACCTTGTAAATAGGGTATTGCGGTCTAAATTCGCTTATTAGTGTATAGAAATTTGACTTCATTATTACTGAAAACTCCTTAGCTGTGTATGGCAGCAAATACTCTCGCTTATAGTCCCAATCCCTAAATATAATTTCGGGATTCGCTTTCCCAAAGCGCAAGTTTTTCAAGTAATGAAGGTAGTTTTGAGTGATAGAAAGTTCCAATTTCCAATAGGCTATTTGCTGACTTAGCGTATCATCTATTTTTTTCCCTACGGTCAAATACTTATCAAACATACGCTCCAAAGCGGGAATACCGTAATCTTTTGGGGTAAGCCCATCGAAACGTGAATCTTTTAATGCCTGTATTACCAGACGACATCTTAGGCTGTCGTGCCAAAAACTCATATAGTGATTGGCTTTGTATATGGCTAAAGTAAGGCTATCGGCTGAAAAATCAGTAATCTTCCTAACCGTTGGAAATTTTACCGCTACGGCATTGCTGCGCTGGACAAAGTGCAGAGGCGCATTTTGGACTACTTCTTTCTTCTTCTGACACGAAATTATGGCGAAGAATAACAGACAAAACAGTAGGGGCAAAATTTTCATTGTCAATGTCTTTTTTTATGATATTAAGTATATGATATTATTTTTTTATACTTGCTTTTTTTGTAAATACTTTATAATAAGCAATTTAAAACAAACATAGTTCATAATTCATAATTACTTAGTGCAACCAAACGCTATTTTTCAAATATTTGTCATCAGGATAATAATGAAATAGAATGGCATTTTTTTTAATTTTTGCAACAATAAGCGCAAATCCGTCAGGGGGTAGTGCTGGGCAACCAAAACTTTTCCCAAGCCTCCCTATTGATTTAATAATTGTTGGTTTGGCATATTCGGCGGCGTGCATCACGACGGCTCGTGTTCTTGCATTGTCGTTGTAGCCACGGTCTAAGCCATCGAGTCGCAGTGTCAAACCATGCTTTCCTATGTAAGATTCTGCTATTTTGTAGAATCCCAAACTTGTTTTTAGTGAATGTTCTTTGTTGGAAAATGAATTGGCATAGACATCGCCAGAGTGCTTTCCATGAGCTACATAATCGGTATGTACTAAGGTAGAATCCTTCATGGAAATTAGGTAAAATCGTTTTTTTGTGGAGGAAATTGAAAAATCGACAATGGCGAGGAATTTTTCTTTCTGAGGAGAACTGTCTTGAATAGTTGTATAACCTTTTAAGGCCAACCGAAGTGCTTTTGAATTGATGGTCTTTGAAAGTAGTGAAACTTTGCCTTCAGAGCCAACTTCTTCCTTCCCTGAAACCTTCAAAAATCCATTAAGCACCAAAAAGCATAATAATATGCCAAAAAAAAAGATGTATTTCATTTATTCTCTTGTTTTTATGTTTGTACTAAGTGTTGAACAAGATTTCATCTCTTAAAATTCATTCTCCGCACAGCATAAAATTCTATACGCTCAATTTTCCTTGAAAACTCAAAGCAAATTGAGCATTGTAGCCATTTTCATCTCTGTTTCTTGCCACTCCTTGCGTGGGTTTGATTCCTGCGTGATGCCTGCACCTGCATACATTACTGCCTGCTTATCAAACAGTTGCATACATCTCAAATTGACAAAAATATTGCTTTCGCCCGCTATATTTACTTGTCCCAAATAGCCGCTATATAGTTCTCTGTCATACAGTTCATTCACAGTAATAAAAGCCAATGCTTGCTCCTTAGGCATTCCGCACACTGCCGAAGTAGGATGCAGCAGTTCGAGCATCACTGTTCCAAGTTGTGGAAAATTAATTTCGTTGGCATCTATCTCAAAATCAGTACGTAAATGCAGCAAATTTCCTGAAATAACCGTTTTGGGACCTATTTCATCAAACTCACGCACCCGAATTTTTTTGAGGCAGTTGATAATGTAGCGACTCACCAAAGCCTGCTCTTCTATCTCTTTTTGCGTCCATAGCACCTCACTCATATTTATTTGCGTACCCTTTGCTTGCGTACCTGCGAGAGCCATTGTCTTGAAAATCCTATTTTTATCTACAGATACCAATATTTCGGGGGTTGCTCCTATCCATGTGCCTGTTTGAGAGGAACTTACCAAAGACACAAAGGCAGTTGGGTAAGATGCGATTACCTTTCTAAAAGTCTGAATTATGTCAAAATCTTTGGGCAAATCTGCTTTTTTATGGCGTGAAAGTACCACTTTTCTAAACGTTCCCTTCTTGATTTCATTTACCGCTTTTGCTACCATCTCCTCGAAATTCGATTCATCAGCAATAGACATATTGAGGGATTTGGGCAAACTTATTTTTGGCAGTATATTTTCTAAAAATACTTGATTTAATACCTTCAAAAACAGGTGCTTGCGTTGATTTTTTTCAGAAGCATATTGCTCGCTTTCATGGCTAAAAGATAACTTCGCAGGGCTGCTGCCATCAAATGTGCCTTCTAAGTGCATATCTGCCTGAATAAACCATGCGCCATCACCATTGCTAAAAGGACTCACCACAAAGCCACTGCCGAGTTCCTCCAAGTCTGTTTTTACTTGTTTTTGGGAAGTAGAAAAATCTATGACAATATGAAGTTCATTGCCTTCGGGCAACCGCCAAAGAGCTATCGGAAACTGTTGGTAATGAGCAGCATAGAAGATGGCAGAAAGCAATTTTGCTTGCTCAGTAGAAGAAAAAATTGCCAAATCTTTTTGTACTAATTCATTGGTTTTCATAGATATTAGAGAATTTTAAAATGGTTTCAATATTTTCAGAAAGTTTAGACATCTGCTTTAATGAAAAACGAAATATTTGTAAAAATAGTTGTGTAAATTGGATTAATTATGATTTTGTATAGATTTTTGTCTATCAAATTTACTAAATTTGCATTATTAAAAATGCTAAGTTTTATGATGTTAGGTTTTGGACAAATAGAAACACTTGAATTAGAAGATGTTGCGACTATGACAGTCGTAGAAAAGAAGTTATTGATTCATAATGACGAGGTAAATACCTTCGAACACGTGATAGAAACGCTCATAGACGTTTGCGGGCATACGAGCGAGCAGGCGGAACAGTGCGCTTGGATTACACATTTTAAGGGCAAATGCACCGTCAAAAATGGCTCTTTTGAGGAGTTAGCCCCTATGCGTACAAGTATTTGTGAACGTGGCATTTCTGCCGAAATAGTAGATTAGCATGAATTACCCCTCCAAATTAGTAGAAGAAGCAGTCAATGAAATTTCCAAACTGCCGAGCATTGGCAAAAAAACAGCCCTTCGCTTGGTTTTGCACCTGCTCAAGCAAGAAGAAAAGTTTACGCTTTCGCTTACCGAAGCCCTCACAAAGCTGCGTACCGACACAAGCTACTGCCGTGCCTGCCATAATATTTCGGATGCGTCTATCTGTAATATTTGTGCAAGCCCGCAGCGCGACCGCTCTCTCATCTGCGTAGTAGAAGACACGCCCGATGTGATAGCCATCGAAAATACCAATCAGTACAACGGTTTGTACCATATCTTGGGCGGCGTAATTTCGCCCATCGAAGGCATAAGCCCAAGCGAACTTAATATCGACTCGCTCATTCAGAGGGTAAGCCAATCACCTGACGTTAAGGAAATTATATTGGCTATCAGTGCCACAATGGAAGGCGACACCACTTCTTTTTATATCACCAAAAGACTACAATCCGCCAACGTAAAAGTTACCGCCCTTGCCAGAGGCGTGCCTGTAGGTAGCGAACTCGAATATACCGACGAGGTTACGCTCGGCAGAAGTATCTTGAGCAGAATAAAGTATGGAGTCTGACCAACCTCAATGCCCTAAAATCTCAGCAGTATTTTAAGCAACCCAAAACAAAAGGAAAAAGTAAATAAAAACTTGTATCTTAATATTTAAAAATATACCTCTGCCAAGAAGATTTTTAATCTTGAATTAAATAAGCGTTTACAAAATTCGAAATTGCAAACCGAAAAAGGAACTTTAACACAACGAATTGATTTTACTGATAAAGAAATAGACAAGTTGGTTTATAAATTATACGATTTGAGCGAAGAAGAAATAAAGATAGTAGAAAGCAAATAAAATGAATAATACGTTAGAATTTTTTGGTGAAAAAATAAATGTTCACCCAATATTTTACAAAACAAATGAAAATATTGAAACAAATGATTTACGGAAAGCCCAAGGTTGGATAATTAAAAACAATACTGTTTTTATTGAACAAATATTGGTTTATCCGTTTTCAATTATAAATAAAGAAATTGAATTGTTAGAGAATTTAATAGAAAAGGAAATAAATAGAGCTAAAAAACATTTATACCAGGCACAACAAAATTTGCTCTTACATGCGGCATATCTACATGATAAAAAAACAGATAAAAGTACATGGGAAAAAGTAGAAGAACTTAAAAAAATAAAGAAAAAGTTTACAAAAAATTTCTAAAATTGAGCAAAGAGATATTGCAGCACAAACGCAATTTTGCATTTCAATACATTGAAAT
>Ga0163144_10013379_pt1 | contig 17136 bp, 19 predicted proteins | sample OliLak19BULKMAT1_FD_123175 | JGI IMG/M metagenome (GOLD analysis project Ga0163144, IMG submission 123175) | Freshwater microbial mat bacterial communities from Lake Vanda, McMurdo Dry Valleys, Antarctica - Oligotrophic Lake LV.19.BULKMAT1 | ecosystem: Environmental > Aquatic > Freshwater >... | reverse complement strand
GGGGACAGGAAGGGCGAGCTGTACCACAGCCCCTTGAGCCCGGAACGCTTCGGCCGCAAGCGCGCCTACGCCCTCGGAAAGATGAGCGGCAAGGCCTCGCTCGATAAGAACCTGGAGAGGCTGGGGATCCAGCTCACGCCGGAGGAGCGGGCGAAGGTGCTCGAGCGAGTTGAGGTGATTGACGGGATGTTGGGGCAATATGAAGGCTATAAACAAGAAAAGCATGTGCGCCCCGATTCCACTACCGAAACATTTGCCGCGTTGATGCTGCGTATTCGCAATGCGCGCTGGGCGGGCGTTCCATTTTACCTACTGACTGGAAAAAAATTACACGCAAAAGAAACGGTTATTCATCTCAAATTCAAACAAGTGGATTGCTTGTTGATGGGCGGCTGCCCAACCGAATCGAACTGGTTGACCATTCGCGTGTGGCCAGAAGGAACCTACACATTAACGCTGAACGCAAAAAAACCGGGCGTTGCCGATGAATTGGTGCCGGTCACGATGGATTTTTGCCACAGTTGCTTGTTTGGCTTATCAGCATCTGAGGGATACGAAACATTAATCGAAGATATTGTGCGCGGTGAACAAGCGACTGCTGTTCGATTTGATGAGATCGAATATGCATGGCGTGTGATCGATACAGTGCGTGAGCGTAAATTTCCGCTGTATAGCTATCAACCGGATAGCAATGGACCACAAGAGATTAAAGAATTTGAACTTAAGCATGGCATGAGGTGGCGTTTATGAAATTAGGCATAATTGGATTAGGGCGCATGGGTGGTGCAATTGCATTCCGCGCAGTGGCGATGGGGCATGAAGTTATTGGATTCGATCTAAGCAAAGAAAATGCTGATCAAGCGCGCAAAGAAGGCGTCACCATGGTTGGCTCGATTGCTGATGTTGCCAAAGAAGCCAATGTGATTTGGTTGATGGTGCCAGCAGGAGATCCGGTTGACGAAGTGATCAACGAATTGCGTACCAAACTCAAAGCGGGCGACATTATCGTGGATGGTGGTAACAGCAACTACAAAGATTCGATTCGCCGCGCAGAAAGCCTTGCGCATGATGGCATCTTCTTTCTTGATTGTGGGACGTCGGGAGGCCTCTATGGGCGCAGTTATGGGTTCTGCTTGATGGTTGGTGGCGACCACGCATCCTACATCAAAATTCATGAGCTCCTTGAGGCAATTTCATCACCGGGTGGCTTGGCGCATGTGGGCCCAAGTGGCGCAGGGCATTACGTCAAGATGGTTCACAACGGTATTGAATATGGAATCTTGCAAGCATATGCAGAAGGATTTCATTTGTTGCACGAAGGTGCATTTGCCAAACAACTCGATCTTGAACAACTTTCGCGCATTTGGAACGTGAACTCAGTGATTCGTTCGTTCCTGCTTGGGCTCGTGCACAATGTGTTCGAAAAGGATCAAAAGTTGGAAAGCATCAGTGGCGCAGTTTCAGAAAATGGCACTGGGCGCTGGACACTTGATGAGGCGCGTGAACACAATATTGAAATGCCAATTCTGGAAGCATCGCTCAAAACACGCGAATGGTCCCGCACGACGGGTGGAAATTATACCACGAAGGTTATTGCGATGATGAGAAAAGAGTTCGGCGGTCACCCACTCGTTACAATTTCTAAGAAATCACTCGGGGCAGGCCCAGTTAAAGGAGAATAAATAATGAAAATTTTAGATATCAGTTGGCCAATCAGTGAAGCTATAACAGCATACAAAGATAAAAATACCGTGAAATTTGAACGCGTGCGTTCAATAGAAAAAGATAATATGCGCGATTCGCTCATCGCATTATCCTCTCACACCGGCACCCATGTGGATGCACCATCCCATTTTATAAAAGATGGACTCACGATTGATCAGATCAAATTGGAGCGATTGGTGGGACCATGCAAAGTGTTGAGCATGTTGCTTGTGGATGAGAAAATTACTGCCGACGATCTGATGGTGTATGACATTCAAGAAGGCGACATCATTTTATTGAAAACCAACAACAGCGCGCAGGGCGCAACTGATAAATTTGATTATGATTACGTCTATCTTGATGAATCGGGCGCTCGTTATTTGGGGGAGAAAAAGGTCAAGGCGGTAGGTATCGATTATTTATCCATTGAACGTTCTCATCCAGAGCATCCGACGCACATGGCACTATTCAAACATGATGTGGTGATCATTGAAGGACTGCGATTAGAGCATGTTGTCGCAGGAAATTATTTCTTTGTAGCATTACCATTGAGTATTATTGGATTGGAAGCGGCTCCTGCGCGGGCAATACTGATTTCTTCCTTCGGAGAAAATGGGATATAAATGTAAATTGTGCGTGAGGTGTATCATGCGTGTAAGGTTGTTTTTATTTTTTTCTTTGTTGTTGCTGCATCAACCAGCCGCTTTTGGCATGCGCAAATTAATCGACAAGCTTAAGCCTTCAAAGAAGCCAGAGAAAAAAAAGCATCAATCAGATAAAAATCGTGATCTGCGTAAGCCTTGGATGTGCGAATGCGATAACTGCACGGAGCAGATGCGAATTGAAAATGATGCACATGCAGCCGAGATGCGCAAGCGTGATCATGAGCGTGGCCCCGATCAACTAGGGATGACACCCGAACAGGTAGAAAAATTCAAGCAAGAGCGCGAACGCAAACGGATCGAAATAGTTTGGCAAGCGCGCGAAGCAATGGCGCAACGAATTGTGGAGCAGGCAGAAAGGCCCAAAAGAAGATTAAAGCGGCCCGAAAAACCCCAAAAAAAATGGGGTGTTGAGATTGGCGTACCCGCGCAACAAGTTCCGCCACCTAGGATTATCTATCCTACGCAAGAGGCCTCTATAGAGCCTTCCTTGCATGGATTATATGTAGATCCTTATGCTCAGGGATTTAAACAGTTATTTGAAAAAGAGTTCAGAGTGTCATTCAGTGATGAAGATATGCTCTAAAGCACCAATGCAACAATTTGTTCGCCAAATTCTTGCGCCGCCTGTGGCCCCGTTGCGGTGATAATGTTTTTGTCTGTGACTACATTCTTTCTGACATACTCAACGTCAAAATCTTGATATATTTTTGCTAATTCCCCGTCACCATCCCATCCAGTTGCTTTGCGCCCACCAAGAATATCCGCTTGCGCGAGAATGCGTGTTGCAATGCAAATTGCACCGAGTGGAATGCTGTTTTGTGCTGCGTGATGAATAATGCGATAGCTTGCTTCATTATCCAGGTGTTCGAGCGCGCCCGGTCCACCGATGAAAAAGATGCCATCATAAAGATCGGGATTTACATTCTCGAGTGTGACGTTTACGGCGGCTGTGGATCCATCTTGGGCGATGGCGGGAATTGCATTGTCGCTCGCGGTTTCAACGAGAATCCCTGCGTCGACTAATATTTTTTTGGTTACACCGTATTCAGCTTGTTGGTAACCTTCATTTGCAATGACGAGTAATACTTTAGGCATATTAATCCTTTTCGTGAGATAATTTCTTTTTCGAAGAATAAAAAGTAAACGGTTGATTGTCAATCAGCCCCGCTACTTCTAACGCATGATACCGTGCATCTTGATACGCAATTTCTTCATCCAATGTCGTGATGGTGAGGAACGTATCATCGGTGTAGGTGATGGAAATTGGCCGCGCGCCCAAACGAATTACTTTGACGTTCTGTTTTTTGCATTCTTCCATGAGCATTTTATAGTTGCGCCATGCGCCCCAGGGAAGTTTGTTCTGCCAAAGCACCAGGTATAATTTTTTCACCTTCGCCTTTGCGCACACCGCCGCAAGCGCTTCGTAGGTCACCGCGCCTGGTTGCAGTGCAATCAGATGATCAATTTGTTGCGTGCCATAGCGTTGTGAAAGCTCCTGCAGGAAGTTGTAGCTTGCCCACGATACGGCTGAAATGCGTGATCCAATTACTCCCGGATCGATCAGAATCAGTTCACCATGCGTGTGCAACACGTGTACCACCTTGCCATTGCAGGGGATCGTATCGAGCGCCGCACGTGGTCCATACCACGCTTTGAGCGCAAAGCTATAAATAAAAATTGCTAGGGTGAAGCACAGAATGCTACGCAGCGGAGGATGGGTATATCTATTCTGGATAATCAAGAATGCTACAATGGGTAACGTGACAATGAACCAGATGGGTGGCTTCGAGAACGAGATCAGATATGATTTTGATCCGAGTGCCGCGAGGCAATGCCACACATCACTCAAGCGCTCAAGCGCATACACAAAAATCCAGTTGGGCAGCTGAACAAGTTCAGTAAAAAAAATGAGCGATGAAAGAAAAAGAAATAGGGTGAGCAGGGGGCCAAAGAGCAGGTTGCCCACGGGCGTTGCAACCGAAATGGGTAATCCCCACCAAATTAAAATCGGCAATGAAATTGCGGTAATGAAGAGTTGCAGCAGCACGAAGTAAATCAGCTTGTGGTACTGCTTTGGCCAATTGAACCGGCCGATTATCATTGAAATTCTTGCAGTGAGCGTGCTTATATGCATATGCTTGAATCGATAAGTTTCGTTTTATACAAAGGAGAACAATATGAAGAACTCATTTAAAGTTATTCCAGGGAAATTGCGTCAATATTGGGGCCGGGTTATGGATTCAACTAAGAAGAAAATGTCTTTCGGTGCAAGTTGTATCAACAAAATTATTTGTGTAGCGCACGGAGATCAATGGCGGCGGGGACATGGCAAGCGTGACCATGGTAAAAAAAGTCGTAAGGTGTAACCCCGTTCGTTCCGCCTATCCCCCGCTAAGTTGAGGGTAAGTCTTGAGGGATATAGGTTAGAATTTATTTTCTGGGATTTTGCAAAAAGAAATTTGCCTTGGGACCTTAAAAGTCGCAAGGCAAATTTTTATTTTCTTTTGTGTGTACAATTTTTTTTCGAGCATGCATTGATTGCAACAGGTGCAACTAAGCTTGCAGCGAATAATAGAACGGCACATAATTTGAGGCATTTATTCATAATTTTTCCCTAGTATTTATCTTTATTTTTATCGTATTCTTATTTATCCGTTCGTCCCGCCTCTCCCGTGTTGAATTGAGGGGAAGCCTTGAGGGACATACCTTATCTTTTATTTGCACTTCTTGTGCGAACAACCCTGATTGGCACAGCTTTGAGCGCGTTGGTTTTTTCGTTTATTCTTATTTGAAGACTTTTCGTAGTTTGCGTAAATAATGAGACCCACTATCCCTACAATTACCGCAATGGCGAGCGGTTTTCTGAAGTTTTGTGGAATCATTTCACCCGCGTGGTGTGCAACGCCTTCGCCGACTTTGTACCCTACTGTTGCACCAAACGAAGCGCCGAACCAGTTGGTAACGTTATCCAAAAATCCGGCTGCGTGTGCTCCGGTTGGAACGATTAAGCCAATGACGAGGACAAGGGTGGTAAATAGGTTTAAATTCTTGTTCATGTTATTCCTGGATGCTGTTAGAAATATATTTTCTTTTGTTTTGATCTAGTCATGATTTATTATACGAGAAATGGGCTTAAATAGAAGCTTTTTTTAAAATCACGCAGGCCGCTCATTTTTTGGTATGCTAATAACCCATGACACTTGCCATAAAAATTTAAATTAGGAACCCCCATGCAAGACCTTAAAAAATTTCTTGAACACAAAGCTTACGCCCTGCGCGTTGAATCATTAAAAATGACCACCAAAGCCGGATCGGGCCATCCGAGTTCATGCCTATCGGCCGCAGAAATTGTAGCGGCACTATTCTTTTATGAGATGCGTTATAATCCGCGCGACTATCCGCAGCCAGACAATGATCGCTTTATTTTATCAAAGGGGCATGCTGCACCCGTGCTCTATGCTGCCTGGAAAGAGGTTGGCGTTATCACCCATGAAGATTTAATGACCTACCGGAATGTCGATTCCAATCTTGAAGGGCACCCAACGCTGCGGTTCCCCTACGCCGAAGCAGCAACCGGATCGCTCGGAGTTGGCCTTTCGATCGGGGTGGGCGAAGCGCTCAATGCAAAACTCGATAAGCTTGATTATCGCACCTACGTTTTGATGGGCGACAGTGAAATCGCCGAAGGATCAGTCTGGGAGGCGATAGAATTGGCGGTGCATTACAAGCTCGATAACTTGGTGGCGATTGTGGATTGCAATCGGTTGGGGCAAAGCACCGAGGTGCTTTACAATCATCATGTGACGCGTTATGCGAATATTTTTGAATCATTTGGCTGCAAAACCTTCACTGTGGATGGGCACAATGTTGAGCAGCTGATGCGTACACTCGATCAAGCGCGCGCGCAAAAAGATAAGCCGGTGGTTATCATTGCCAAAACATTTAAGGGTAATGGCGTGGATATGATGCAGGATCGTGAAGGGTATCACGGCAAGGCATTGAAACCCGATGAGTTGGAAGTGGCATTAATGGAACTGAAGGCTAGATATTTTGATGCGGCCAACTACCAATCAAATAAGATTTTTGAACCAAAGTTGCCTGGAGAATCTTTGCAAGCTTCTCTACCTGTTCGTCCTGATAATTCGACGGGCTCAGTATGCACGGATCTTCCCACCTCAGTGCCTGCCCTGAGCTTGCGAAGTGCGAAGGATAGAAAGCTTGAACTTCCTAATCCAACGTATAAAAAAGCCGAACTCAAAGCAACTCGCTGGGCCTATGGCGCTGCCCTTACCGCACTTGGTGGCGTGTGCGACTCGGTGGTGAGCTTGGACGCGGAAGTGAAAAATTCAACCGGCGCAGAACTGTTTGAAGCCAAATTTCCAGATCGTTTTTTCCAGTGCTACATTGCAGAACAAAACATGGTTGGCATGGCAGTTGGATTTGATCGCCGCGGCAAGATTCCCTTTGTTTCTACCTTTGGCGCATTCTTTACTCGTGCACATGATCAAATTCGTATGGCAGCTATTGGCAACGCTAAATTGCGTTTAGTTGGATCACACTGTGGCGTCTCGATTGGGCAAGATGGGCCATCCCAAATGGCACTTGAAGATATTGCAATGATGCGAGCATTACCCGAATCTATTGTGCTTTATCCGAGTGATGCAGTGAGTGCCTATGAATTGGTTGCATGTATGGCGCGCTATCAAAAGGGGATCAGTTATTTGCGAACGACGCGCGCAGACACGCCAGTTCTTTACCCCAACAATGAATCATTCGAAATTGGTGGTTGCAAAGTACTCAAGGAGTCGCATCAAGACAAGATATGTGTTGTGGCTGCGGGCATCACGGTGCATGAAGCATTGAAGGCCTATGACGCGCTTGTGCTCACCGAAAAATCGATTTTCATTTCCATCATTGATCTCTATTCGATCAAACCATTTGATCTTGATACCGTTGTTAAAACGGCACAAAAATCGGGCAACAAAATCCTGGTGGTTGAAGATCATTATGCACAGGGAGGCATTGGCGAGATGATTGCCTCTGCATTGTGCAATACCGATATTGTGGTTGAATCTTTGGCAGTTCACGAGCTATCACGATCGGGAAAACCGGAAGAGTTGCTTGCATTGGCAGGTATTGATGCAGATGCAATTGTAAGTAGAGTTAGGGATATGGCAGCGCAATCGCACTTGGAAGGTCCTATTTAACAGGTTTTTATTTTTACCGTTCGTCCCGAAGTCTTGAGGGGCATACCGATTAAAAACTAATGCATTTTTTTTATTTTCTACAAGGTACATCCCTTCCCTCGATAAACTCGGGACAGGCAATGCTTCGAAAATTGTCGCGGGAACCCTCTGCTGACACTTCGGCAAGCTCAGTAGTAAACGCCCTTCGACTTTTCTTCGAAGTGGCCTGCCCTGAGGCTCTCGAAGGGTCGAAGCATCGGGACAAGCGGGAATATAAATTTACGCTTAGATCAAAATGAACCCTATTGAATTCGATGGTCCAGATGAGATTTCCCTGGAGATATGGTGTAATCAATTGCTTTTGGATCAATTATTACACAAAAGCTTTGGGCGTCCCAAACGCTCAACACATGTTGCCAAAAGCTGTGTGCGAAATAGTTCTTCGAGCTTATCAAATTCAACTCGAAGTGGTGCGGAATGTCTTTCTAGCTCAATTTGGCGAGCAGATTTAAATTCTATTCTGAGCTGAATCATGGTGGATGCATACAGGGCATCTTGGGTGTTTTTCATGAACATGAATGAAATTGGTTTGCCATGCAAGCGTTGAAGAATAATGAGATTTCCTATATCAATTGGTGATGCGTATGGAAGAAGTAATCGCTTAATATCTTTTGGAAGTTGTGGTTGTAGCTTTTTGAAGCACCAAAGAAGATGAAGCACTGTTTTTTTCGAATCAGCAATCATCTCTTTATTTGGCGCAAAACAAATGTGCGGCAGAAGTGAGGGCCAGTTTTGCCACGATCTAATACATCTACTTCAGCACCAGCTTTGATGAGTAGGTTGACTATTTCTTTATGATTGTGATGGGCGGCCCATCCGAGTGCCGTTGCTCCTCTAAAAGTTGCGCTATTGGGGTTTACTCCTAGTTCGAGCAATTCTTTAGTTTTTGGCATATCGCCTTTTACTGCAGCTCTAAAAAGACTCAATTCTAAGCATGCGTTATGAAAGCAGGTGAAGAACTCCATTGCCTGGATTGATTGTGCTGAGATTAGAATGAACAATGAAAGTAATATGCGTTTCATGATTTCCTATTGCACGTTACAACTACTTAACCACCCAGAATTTTTTAGTCCCAAATCAGCGAGTATTACGTCTTCAATTTTTCCTGGTAAGTCTTCTTGTTGTAATATTTGAGCGAGGTATTCTTTAATTGTAAGACTGCCATTCTTTAAGCTATCGTGCGTAAGTTGCTCAATCTGTATGCGTCTAAACTTAAATAAAATGTCAATTGTTTTTTTAGTATCAAGTGCATTATTTTTGAGCAAAGTACGCAAAACGGGAAGGGCTAATTGGGCAATGCGATTATATTTTTTTGTGTGCAACTTGAGTGGTGTAGCGCATGCATCACGCCAGATATCTGGTTCAAATGCCAAAATCATTTCTAGTATATCCTTTGTTAGAAATTGAGGAGACACGCGCCTCATTGCCCAGATGCGCATGCGAGTGAGCTGTTGTGCTTTGCGCAATTGCTTTGGGGAGTAATAGGGGTAAAAGCGAGCATGCGTAATGAGAATTTCCATTTCTTCTATTTTGAGAATAGAAACTTTCAGGGGTGCATTCCCCCGCATAGATTGTGCTCTAATATCTGCACCATTATCAAGCAGTAATTTGCGTAACGTAACTTTTCCATCATGACAACGACATGCGCCCAAAAGAGGCGTATCGCCATAAATGTTAGCGATATTGACGTCAGCGCCATGAGCAATAAGTAATTCACAAACAGCTTCAGTACCAATGGTAATTGCTTGTATCAATGGGGTATAGCCGCCATCATTATCTTGTGCATTCACGTTTGCGCCACGCTCAAGAAGAGACTTGCACAATTCAATCGAATGTTTTTTTGCAGCGACATGAAGTGCCGTAGTGCCATTGACGTCTTTTGTATTTGGATTTGCACCTTGTTCAAGAAATGCTCGTATTAATGAAATATCTTTTTTTTGAATGGCGTTGCGAAGCATTCGATTTAATTTATTGCGTCGCTTTTTTTTTTGTTTTGAGGGCAAAATTGTTTTGGTGTGCTTTTCCATGCCAAATGCCGGTTGTATTATGGTGAATGCAAGAATGGCTATGAGTAAATAGTGCATGTTTTTTAAATGAATGAGCATCAGAATGTTCCGCTTATTGAATTACACATTTATTTTGTTTCTTCTTTCCAGTATGAGCTATCTCTAAAATTTGAGAAGTATTGTTGCACAACAATATTGGCTGCGCGAGCCGTTCGGCTATGTGAGCCTTGAGAGCCGGTCCATGTTCTTGCACAAGCGCTTCAATGTCGATATTGCTTTTGATCCATGCTTCGCGTGGTGAGTTGGCAGGATCGGGTTCAATGTCTTCACGCAATTGGTGGACCGTTGATTGAAAAAGGGCATGAATTGTCATGGGCTCGAATGCAGCGAGAATTGGTTCACTGTGCATTCGCCGAGAGATCATGAGTTTGCTTATGATAACAGGATAGCAATAGGCGATAATGTCCTGCTGTATTTCACGCAAAAGCTGAAAGCCACCATGTTTTTTCCGATCAATGTTGAGCTGCTTAAAGCACCAAAGCAAATGCCAGATAGGTTTTTTGCAAAAGCCAATAGAGCCAATAGCAGGAGCGAGTATGACGTTACTCAGAAGTTTTGGAAAGCGGCTTTCTATTTTGTGAATCCTGCGTACTCCAACTGCATCAGAAACAAAAACATAACCACCTTCCACAAGAGATTTTTGCAAGGTGTCATGTTCTAACGTTTTCATAGCCATGCTAAAAGGTGTAATGCAATGTGCGAGAATTATTATTGCAAGGCATTGTTTATTCGCCATTCGCTATACTCTCTCATCTGTGTTTCAAAATTTTCTTCCAATTTTTCTGGATCCAAAAGCTCGAAGATTTCTTTTTTTTGAGCGCCCATGCGAGCATCTTCCATCAATGGCTTGAGGATGGTACTGTGATGGCGAACAATCGCTTCGATTGCCGCATCTTTTGAGATAATACCATTACCAGTTAATTTTCGCACTACTTGCATGGATAAAAATGGCATACGCTCAGGGTGGCTGCGATGGGTGCCGAATGCTGTTCTCATGGAATGCTTTTTCCAGCGTTTATTTGCCATCAAAATCATGTATCGAATCTCTTTAGGAGCTTTTGGGCATGCGCGATTGAACGAGAGCAAAGCAGCGAATACGAGTTTTGCTGAACGATCCATTTCATCCAATGATGGGCGCGGACAATCGAATGTTGATTTGGTGATGAGAGTTTTGCAAATGACAATTGACGTGCGTGCAGCAGCCATATCGAGTGCATTGTGTTCGGTGTTTTGTGATGAAGTTGCAAGATTTGCTCCGTGCGTTAAAAGTAGCTCGCACATTTGCTGGCTTTTAGCTGCAACCGCTTCCATTAATGGTGTCCACCCAAGTAGACCGCCATTGGAAAAGACGCTGGCGCCACACGAGAGAAGGGTTCGTGCTTCGACAATGTTATCTTCTTCTACTGCAGCGATAAGGCGACCATTGAGGTCGTCTTGGATTTCTTGTTGGCGAAGGAGAGGGCGTTGCCAAGCGGGTGCTTCCATCGCTGCCAGGGGCTGCATCATGAGAATTGAAAGTAGTGGGAGTAAGGTTTTTTTAATCATGTTTTTTCGCTTTTCAGATTATTGAATTGTACATTTTTTATTGCTAGTTAGATTCTTAACATTTAACGTGACGGTGCCATTACAAAGTAGTTTTGGCTGCGCAAGTCGTGCTTGGATATTCTGTTTGATCGGTTCGCTAAGTTTGCCCTCCAGTGCCCTAGCCCAATCAGATCCGATCCCGCATTTTGTTAACATTTGTTTTAGTTGTGCAATGGTACCTTGATAAAGTACGTCGGCCATTGCGTCGTTGTATGTTGATGCAACATACTTTCCGTGTAGTTTTCTGGAAATCATCACATATGCTATGTCGGAATCTATCATATAGCTACAGATGAGGCATCTGAGGTCTTTTGGCATCCCGTTAAGCTTGAGGCATTTAAGAATGGTAAAAGTCTTTTTTGCGCAAAGTGCAATTGTATCTTGCGAAGGCTTAAAAATGCTTGTGCGTAGAATTGTAGCTATAAATTCCAATGCATTACTCTTTATTGCCCAGCTTAGTGGGCTTTCGCCATGTAAATCTGCAATCCCTTCGTATCTATTCCAGGTTACATCTGCTCCGTTATCAAGAAGTATCTTGCAAATGTCAGCTCGATTTGTAAAGCAACATGATGTTAAAGCTGTTTGTCTGGATCGACAGTGAGCATTCACGTTTGCCCCATGTTCAATGAGTAATGTACAAATGCTGGGCGTATTCCAGCCGGAACGGATTAATGGTGTTTCTCCACGTGTCGTTCTAGCATTTACATCAGCACCTTGTTCGAGTAAATATTTGATTTTTTCAAGTCGTTCTAATTCAAAGTAAGGCAGTGTCGGTATAGCGCTCATCAATTGAGTATTCAATTGTTGTTGCTCTTCATCGCTGAGTTGTTTTTTTTCTTGCAAGGTAGGAGGTTCCATACCTGCCAGTGGTTGTAGCGATGCGAGTGCCAGTATAATAAATGTTTTCTTCATGGTGTGTTTTTACCTATTTCAAGATTATTTTGTTAATCGAGTTGCAATATGTGCGCGCATTTCTACCCCGAAATGTTCCTCGAATTTTTCAAAATCAAGCAGTTCAAGCATTTCTTTGTCTTCTGTTCGGTTGCTAGCATCGTTGAGCAATGGCATGATACGAGAGCTATTGTGCGCGGCAATAGATTGAATTACTGTTTGCGAAGTAATAATACCCCCTTTGATGAGTGCTTGCACTACGCACATTGGCAAGAACGGTATTCGTTCCGGGTGATCACGATGGATGCCACATGCGGTATTCATCGCATGTTGGCGCCAGAAAGGTGTTGCGTTTAAAATGGCGAAGCGAATTTTCCTTGGCATAATTGGGCAAGCTTGTTTCAATCCAAGCAAGAAGCTGAAAATAACATCACGGGAGTTCCGTCGTTCTTTCTTGCTTGGGCGTGGGCAATCGAATGTCGCTTGGCTGATGATGAGCTTGCATAATGATGCATCTTCTCGTACGGCAGCGAAATTGAGCGCAATAGCCCCCTTTTTATTGGGAATGGCAATATCGGCACCAGATTCAAGCAGAAGGGAGCACATTGGTTTGCTTTGAGTATGAATTGCTTCCATGAGAGGTGACCATCCGAGAGAGCCGCCAAAAGCATTTGGATTGGCGCCGCATTCAAGTTCAAAGCGAGCTTCTTTAATCAAATTGAGTTCTGCTGCTTCAATAAGAAGTTCATTGAGTGCTTCCTGGAGAGTGAGTGGTGGTAATTGTTCTTCTATTTTGAGTTGTTTAAAAAGGGCTTCACCACAATCACTTTCCATTGAAAGCATTGGATGGGCCAAGGTGATTACGAGTGAAGCGAGTAGTAATTTCATAATAATCCCAATTCGCGATTCAGAACCGCATTAAAAATGTTTGCATCTGTTTTGCGCCATCGTTTTATTTCTGGGCGAGGATTATCTGCTCGCAATATTACGGCACGTCTTATTTCTGGATCATTCAGAAGAGCGCGAATATGTGTATAAACATTTTCTCCCGGATCATCAAATGCAGCATCATCTTCGCCTTGAATTGATTCTAGATTGGCATCATTGCCAACCTTGTTTATGGCTGTATGATCGGCACCGTATTGAATTAATAACTCGCAAAGAGACAGATGGCCATAGTATGTTGCACGCATTAATGGGCTGTTGCCATCAGAATCTGGGATGTTGGGATCCGCGCCATAAGCTAAGAAAACCTTGGTGCATTCCAACATTTTATCTTGAGGGATCATTCTTTCAAGGCAGTACATTATTGGGGTTTGGCCATTTTCATTTTGTGCATTTACATCAGCGCCTGCATCAATGAGTACTTTGCAAATTTCAGCATGCCCTTTTTTCGCTGGTTCAAATAAAATCATATCGGTAAGGGTTGCTTTGCGTTTCAGGAGTAATTCACATGCTGCTTGATGACCAAAAAAAGCTACTAATTCAAGTGCGCAGGTATTTCCCCATAAATAGTGCACTCCATTAATTTGTGCCCGGCTAAAATTGTTTCTATGATTTATCTGTGCGCCACGGGCAAGTAGTACTTCAATTCTTACCGTATCGCCATCGGCAGCGGCAGAGAATAATTGAAAGTTTAGTTTTGCTAAACGTTCTTGTTCTCGTGCTTGATAATACTGTTTCATTTCCGGTTCCGGTATAGTTGGCATCGCCGGTGGGTATTCGTTGATTGTTTTGAGGCGTTTCCCATCGGGTTCCATGGCAAGCAAAGGGTGCAATGCAGGCGCCGTTAATAAAATAAATAATATGTTTCGTTTCATTTGATTCCCCATTCACGATTTTGAATTGCTTGATAAGCATTTTTAGCACGGTAAGTTTTTGCAAGCTTGCTAAATCCTTGCTCAACCGCTGGGTTATTTTCACGGCGTGTGATTGCTTGAAGAATTTTTTCTGGATCACTGAGCAATGCAATAACTGCATCAAAATGAGCAAGTCCTTCTTGGTCAACGTCATCCATTTCAGCCCAGTCAGCTCTTCCTTGGTGTGCATTTTGTAATAGGGTGATGCCTCTTTCGGTGCGAATTGAAGGATCAGCGCCATATTGCAGTAATAATGTGCAGATTTCAGGAAGTCCTTCCGATGCCGCAGCCATTAATGGAGTGCAACCGCTTCTATCCTGTATATTTGGTTGAGCGCCAGATGTAAGAAGCGCCTTCATGCAATCGTATGTTTCTTCATTCAGCCCATCATTTGCTATGCATTCCATGAGCGCTGGCATGCCAAAGCCGTTTATTGCATTTCGATTTGCACCATGCGCAAGGAGTAATTGGCAAATTTGAGCATGTCCATTGCGAGCGGCATAGTGCAAGATTGGTATATTTCCGTTATTTATTCCCCTCTTAATGTTTGCAGGGCATTGAACATTAACGTTAGCGCCATGCGTAATGAGAATGGTACATACTTCTACATGTCCCGCTTGTGCGGCAAGCATAAGGGGAGTTTGCCCGCTTGAGTTTCGCGTATTTGCATCAGCGCCATCTCTAAGAAGACGCGTGATCTCATATGCATTTCTTTCATTTTCAGAGTTTGCTTTCTCAAGTAGTCGATTATTGAGTTGAATTTGCATTTCTTGCTCTTTGTGAATTTGGTCAGAATTATTCCAATCCTCCAAAGAAATTGTTGGCAATGCAGGTGGGCATTCGTTGATTGTTTTGAGTCTTTTGAAATCAGGCTCTTGGTCATCGCCTTCCATGGCAAGCATGGGCTGGGCCATAAAACATACGGCTGAGAGTAAGATAAGTGATTGTTTCTTCATAATAACGTCTCCATTAAAACACCTTCGGAAGGTGTGGGTTTTTGATTTCTATCTATATTTATTATACAGATAGAAATATCTATGGCAACTGGTATAAACGATTATTTTAGCCTGGTATACCCTATTTTGCTTGGTCTTCATCTTTATGTGCACCATAAATTATGATTATTTGATAGATTCTTGGATGGCTTATTTTGGCCGCGAGCATGAACTTTTCATTGCCCAGCTTTGCGCCATGGTACATAAGAATTTCACATGAATATTCCAAGCCGAGGCTAATGGCAAGGTCAAGCGCATTCACCTGGCACCATGAATAATCTCTGTGTTGAAATCTCCAGGTAAAGTCTTCTTTCTGATTTATGTGAGCACCATTTGCGAGTGCTCTTTCGATTTCTTTTACTTTATTTTGCGCAACAGATTCAAGTAATTTTTGGTTCAGTAGATGCTGCTTATTAATTTGTGCTTTTTCAAGCATGAGGCATCGTTGATTCCATTCTTCAAGAGGAACGATTGGCAGTGCCGGAGGACATGGATATTGCCCCAATGCTTTAATTTTTTTGGCTACAATATTGAACTCCGCTTCCTCTCCATGATGCAACGGTGTTTGCATTTGCATTGGCTTGGCACATTCTTGATTCTGCATCCCACTCATCGAATATGCCATGGAAATGGCAATTAAAATTATAGATATCATTTTCATTGATTTTCCCCATTTATATTATATGTTCCTAAAGTGGTAACGCTACCTCTATCTCAACAATATCATTGATTTCTGTTCTTGTACTTGAAGCATAGTGAATAATTTGGGTTAAATTACTAAGGAACGAAGGCAATAAGAACTCGACGTGCATGAGGCCACGAGGGCTTCCATCTATTTTCGACCAGGTTTTAACCGTACCGGCTAAAGGCCCGAACACGGCCAGATCTTCTTCGCTCCAAGGAGCTTTATTTTTCCAGCTGACGCTTACGTGCTTAACCCGTGCGCTCGCAAAGTGGCGCTCGGAGAACAATGGAATTTTGCTGCTTTCTTTTGCCGACTCAGCAAGTGGCTTGAGGCTCGTGGTGCTCCAAGATTCTTTGATGCCTTCTTTGATAGGATGCAAGCCCTGAGGATCGAGAATTTGTATACTGTCGTTATGCGAATGGATTGCATACACCAATTTGAAAATAGGCGCATCGGCAAATAGAGCGGTTTCTTGTTGCACAGGGCACGCGAGCAGCATCAAGCGATTGATGCTCAGGGGGCTTTCGTTCCCAGCAACTGTGGCCAAATTAAGGGCAACGTTGCCACCATGGCTATGGGTAATCAGGGTGATATGAGGAACAGCTGCGTAGCGCACCACGTAATTGAGAACCAATTGCGCGAGTTGATCATGGAGTTCTTGAGCGGCTTTTTTGCGAGCAGCAGGATTCAAATCGCCTGACCAGCCAAAGCTATAGAAATGCTTGCGAGGGAACTGTTCTTTATCGGCAGTGGCAAGAATGTTGGAAATAGTGTGATTGTGAAATTTGGGATCAACGGTAGATGCCAGGTGGAGCCCAGCCGGTGCTGAGCAGATATTTTTTTCAACCTGGGCAGTATTTTGGGTAATGCCCACGGGAAGGAATGCTGCGCCACGAGTACCATGAATCCAGATGGTTATATTTTTAGTGATACCACTTGCGGGTTTGGGTTTAATTTCTTCGTTCATTTGTACGTTCCGTGAAAGGAGCCACGAGACTCCGATAATGCTTCCAAAGGCGATAATGATGTATAACTTCTTCATAAAAACTCCATTTATTAACGTATAAAATTATTCCTATGGTGGACGTGTCCGGCGTAATTTGCCGAGCCTGAAGGCCCGGACAAGTGTAGACGGATGGACAAATAGATAACTTTATTTTATACTAATATTGCTCTATATTCAAATGCTTTCCTGTGAAACTTTTCTATCTGTATTACTCAAATATGAAGGAGTTCCCTATGTTTGTATTCTGGTTTTTATCCGCCCTTATGTTCCTGCTCCTTGAACTTGGTAATCCGGGCCTCCTATTCTTCGTTTCATTTGCTTTTGGCGCCCTGGCGGCAGGTGTAGCCAGTTTCATGGCCCAGGAGTTGGTGATTCAGGTGGGAGTGTTTTTGGTGGCAACGATAATCGCTCTCGCGATTCTCAAGCGCTGGGTAG
>Ga0163144_10013378_pt1 | contig 17136 bp, 28 predicted proteins | sample OliLak19BULKMAT1_FD_123175 | JGI IMG/M metagenome (GOLD analysis project Ga0163144, IMG submission 123175) | Freshwater microbial mat bacterial communities from Lake Vanda, McMurdo Dry Valleys, Antarctica - Oligotrophic Lake LV.19.BULKMAT1 | ecosystem: Environmental > Aquatic > Freshwater >... | reverse complement strand
CCCATCCCCCAACTCGTAATCTGAAATCAGGAATTGATGTTTAACGGTAGCATCCTACCTTCGGAGCGTAGATGAAGCAGTTCGAATCTGCTATTCCTGACCATGATAAAGTATGATGTGGAATCATCTGCGGAGTTTTGTTACTCCGTCCGGCGAAACTCCGGTGCTTTATCAATTTTATTCCCGCTTAACTCATCGTTAGAGTGCCCTTCTTTAAAAGGCCGTTATGTAAAAGTAATAGGACTCGGTTCGGAAGTAGGTCGGTTCAATTCCACCAGCGGGAGCCATATGATCTTGTCGTATAATTAATAGGACACTTCCCCATAAAACAGGAAGTAATGTTGGTGCAAGGCCAACCGAGATCACCAGCAACAAATGCCTGTAAAGGTTTACATTTTTTTTTGAACAAAAGACGAATAGAGTCCGATTCTCTTATTCCCCACCAAGTCCTTTGGACTTTTAGAACCTACGGTTCGCTATATGGGGGAGCTGGTGCTAGTAAAATAGACTTTTCAATTCTTGTTGTTGCATTAAGCGGTATTCGCATAGTGGCCATTGCGTCTGCCTTCCAAGCAGAATATGATCGTGGGTTCGAGTCCCACATACCGCTCCATATGGTCCCATCTTCTAACGGTTAGGATAAGAGGTTTTCACCCTCTCAATACGAGTTCGATTCTCGTTGGGATCACCATTACGCTGCTGTAGTTTCAATTAAAACGCTGGCCGTTCGGGCCAGAGAATGTTAGTTCAAGTCTAACTGGCGGCGCCATGGTTCTATCTCAGATATACAAGTTATAAATTGTTTATTAGAGATGTGTATAGAGAAGCGGAATACTCGCCCATTGCTGGGAGACCGCAGGTTCGAATCCTGCTACACGTAAGGACCAAGCTTTTGCGGGAATGTAAAACCCGACCTTCTCAACCGTTTCCTCACAGATGGTTAGGATTGGATTAGATTTTGTGAGGGTATCATATTGATCCTAGCGTCAGTATGCCCTATAAATTTATTGATATAAGCTAGGAAGCGTAATCAGTAGCGCTTGATATTCTGATACGAGGAGTGAATATAGTTCTCTGTTGGTCCCAGCTATAACGGTTCAGTAACTCAGGGTCCGACGCTATTCCAGGGTATTATAATTGGCAATGAGCCTCGCTGTTAACGAGGAATATGTAGGTTCAAATCCTACCCCTGGAGCCATATATCAAGAAAGCTATTCTAACTTAGCTCAGCGGTAGTAGCGAGGAGCTGTTAACTCCTAGGTCCCTGGTTCGATCCCAGGAGTTAGAGCAAATTAAATGGTAGTACATGATATATACTACCATATGGGAAAACGCATTCTAACTCCTTTTAGGAAAAAGTATTTAAATTTTCAAGTATCCGAGCAACGAAGAAAAGTAAAACTTCAGTGTATCGAATATAAAGGTAGCGTTTGCGCCAGATGCGGTTATGCTAAATGTCCTGCGGCATTGGTATTTCATCATCCGGATCCTGATGGAAAAGATTTTGGAATCTCCTCTAATGGAGTTTCACGTTCATTTGCTAAATGCAAACCAGAAATTGAAAAATGTATTATGCTGTGCTCTAATTGTCACGCAGAAGTTCATTACGAAGAAACAGAAAGGACGCGAGAAATTAAGCGTCAAGAAATAGAACAAGAGAAGCGTAAAGGAAATTACGCATCTAAATATTCTGAGATAGCCTAATGGCAAGGCCCCAAGCTGTTAACTTGGCGATGGAAACATCTTCTAGGTTCGAGTCCTAGTCTCAGAGCAAATCATGCACGGTGTTGCAGTAATGAGCACATCCAAGCAAAACACGCAGGGAAGGTTTGGGTGCAATTCCCATAGCATGATCATGTGAATGCCGATAAGGATTACACTATATAACCAGTCCGGAAGGATAAACTACTCTCTACGTACACACGAGTAGGACACAAATAAACTGAGTACCTCGATAAACTTATTCATGAGTAAAATGATAAGTGCAGTCGGTGAACTGCTAAAATTTGCTGTGGACATAATAGACTCCAAAAGGGAAAGTTATCAATCCGCTATCTTTATCACTCTCGTCACAACATTCTGCCCTAGTGTCAATTAGCACGGCCCCGTTAGAGGGGTTAGTCATGGTTCAAGTCCATGGGGCGGAGCCAAGTTTCTTTGTGTTGTTACATAGACTGACAATCTTCCTGATTGTAGGTAAAGAAACTAAAGCTATGAAAATTCGAGAATGCTATGTTTACCTCTACAGGAATTATTCAATATGATCCCGGTAAGGGAGAAAAGCATTTCGATCCTCATTGGGGCTTGATTGTTTGTGACGATGAGTTATCTAGGTACTATGCTTGGCATCTTAAGAAGTGGGGTCAAGAAGTTCATCCAAACAATAAGGGCTTATGGAAAACTCACATTTCAGCTTTGAAGGGTGAAACTCCTCCTAATCCTACAGCTTGGGCGAAGTATGATGGTTACGAAATTGAATATCATTACAATCATCTTATTCGTTATGATAACGGAAAGCATGCTTGGATTGATGTTTACTCGGAAGATCTATCGAAGATAAGAGAAGAGCTTGGGTTCGTTCCTAAGTTTTGGTATCATCTTACGATAGGAAGATTAGTAAGACCGTTTGCTGTAGACTTTACCAACTACGGTCTTAGGTAAAAAAAAACGGTGCCGTCGTTCAATGGTTAGGACGGAACATTGTCAATGTTCTAATGGGGGTTCGATTCCCCTCGGTACCGCCAATGAGTAAGAAGATAAAAGAAATGACTGATGATGAATTGGTAACCTTCCTTAAGAGGGCTGCCAAGAATGCTAAAAACGCAGCAGATACTATGGAGACAAATTACCAAAAAGGTATGCAATCTATTATAGATTTCTGGAAAGATAGATAAATGCTCTCGTAGGAATCGGGTGATTCCACTTGCTTGTCAAGCAAGTCTAGGTGGGTTCGAGCCCCATCGGGAGCGCCAACTATATATGCATAGTGATATATAGTATTTACAGAATCGGATATAAGTGGAGCTGGTAGCGCCCGGAATTCTTATAAAGTTCTATAGGTGGGTTCGATCCCCACATATCCGACCATGACGAATGCAGAAGCGGTTTACATTGTAAAACTGCAACCCTTTGGGTGTGATAGGTGAAATTCCTATCCTGGACCACCAATTATAAGATATATGGTCTAGTGGCGGAATAAGACGCAGCAGAGCGAAACTCTTCAATTTTAGTCGTCAGTTAATGGTCACGTGGCGGAATGGCATACGCCGGAGTCTTAAAAACTCCCGCCTTAATCGGCTTGTGGGTTCGAGTCCCACCGTGACTACCAGAGTGAATGCTTGAATAGGATTACATTTAATTTGATAAAAAACATCTTATTCTACTCTTTGTCACTCCATGGAACTTGAGCAAGTATGGTTATTGCATCGGTCTGAAAAGCCGACAAAGTCAGTTCGATCCTGACAGGTTCCACCAATCCCGGTATAGGGATAATATGGGTATAGAAGGTCCGCCTTAGCTCCTAGTGAGAAGATGGCGTCGTACGCGGACTAGCGTAGAGGTTCGATTCCTCTGTGTATCCACCAGTGACAAATGCCAGAAGGGTTTACATTGTCTATGAAACAAAAGGTGTAGGTTCGAATCCTGCTGTGTCTCGTGAGAGACATATGGTGTACTGGAAGCATAAAAAATATACTCTTCAATTTTCGTTGTTACAAATCGTGCCTTAGTTCATTTGGTTAGAACGCGACTCTGATAAAGTCGAGGTGCTGAGTTCGAATCTCAGAGGCACGACCAAGGCATTAACAGCCTGGCGCCGATCACCATCGGCTAGACACTGCTCGTGTTGATACAAGTGGGTTGGTAACCACAAGAGCTTCTAATTTTGATTCAATTACTAATAATAAATTCATAGTAACTCGATATTTCTTTGCGTGAAAAGGAGATTATTATGAAAGTATATTTTGAGTATTTTGAATCACAAGAAGACGTAGTGAGCAACTTCTGCATTTCCCCTGAGCAATTGGAGGGTGTAGAAATTCTCTATGCAGTATATGATTGTCCGCCCTATGAAGGCTATGCACATGTTATCTTCCGTAAGGATGGTAAACTGTATGAGGTGAATGGGTCGCACTGTTCATGTAACGGACTAGAAGGACAATGGGAGCCAGAGGAAACTTCGGTTGAAGCATTGTTGTTCAGGCCAAACGTTCCAGAGGATGCAAAAGCAATTTTGCGTAAGCTGTAACAAGTCTTTCCCTACGTGTTGACAACAGACGTAGGTGGGGCTGTCCGGGTAATGCCGACACTCCCGCAAAGACTCTAAACGCCTGTTGTTATGGGATATTCGTCCAACGGTTTAAGACGCAGCTCTGATAAGGCTGAGACAATGGTTCGACTCCATTATATCCTACCATCATTTTAAAGAAAGAAAATAATGAGTAAGAAAGAAAGTTCTTCTTCCAAAGAAATATTAGAACAATTAAAGATTGAACTAGCGCTTCGTGATGACAATCAACATGTTGGTAGTGGGTTGGGCGGGAATGCCGCTCAGTTTTTTTTCCTACTATCACATAAAGTAGTTGCTCATTTGGTTGATGAGCCAGGTGCATCATTTCAACGGTCTCATGGTCAGATAGATTTTTATGTCTCGTCCCAAGCGAGCATGAAGCAAATAAGGGAAACATTCAAAGTCTTTTTTGATTCTCATCCTGATAAAAATGATTATACTCAAGCTCAAGTATCAAATACTTCTTTCCTTAGAGATCAGATGGTTAACACAATTGATGTTAATCTTTTGATTCAAGCATTGGAAGTGGGTCATGAAGTAGTGTCTTGGCTTGATCCAAAATGCACTCTTGTAAGTCAAGTTCATGCTCTCTTTGGAAAAGAGACCGCCGCCTTTGAAAAAGCTTTTTTGAAAGAAATGAGTTTGCCAGTAAATTACTTTGATAAGGATTCAATAGATCGAGAATATGATGATCCTGTCATGGAAATGTTTAAGGCTCACCCAATTTGGGGAGCCAAATATAAAGCTTCTTCTGCAAGGGCAGATCAAATTATAAAAGATTTAGTTAGTCAAGAAGACCTCGATAAACTTAGGTTTATTGGTACGTGCCCTTCCTATATTAGTTTGTTTGCGTTTCGAAACACATTACAGATTGATCGTCTGGTAACTCTTAATTTAGATGAAAGATTAAACTGTTTTGATTCTATTAGCAAAAAAACTAATAGTTAAAGATACTAATACATCCGAGCCCGCGCATAGTGGGTAACCCGGAAGTATACAATGAGAGGTCGCTCCTCTTGCCTCGCATCATGGCTGGAAACTGATGCCGACTCGACCTGCATAACCAAACAGGGGCGCTTAACCGAGTCAAGCCGGATCACCTGGACGGAAACGGTGAAAAAGCCTGCCCACATGGATGGAAACTGTGGAAAGAATCGTTTAGCTCAATGGTAGAGCGTAGTCACATGTGACGACTAAGACGAGGGTTCGACTCCCTTAATGATTCCAACTGAAACGAATGCCCGCGAAGGATTACATTCATTAGGAGAACGAGAAGAAGGTCCGATTCCTTCCACTGCGACTGTATCGCAGTGTGGTGTAATGGCAACACGCGAAAAAATATCTTTCCAATTTTTGTCGTTTCAATTCTCTCAATAGCTCAGTTGATTTCTAAGTAGTGTACAGGAAAGGGAATCTAGGTTAGAGCGCCTGCGCAGGGAGGTCGATGGTTCGAATCCATCTTGAGGGACCAAAGAGATTAAATTAGCTACCCGATATATACGGGAGCATGCGAATTCAACTTATCAAAGCCTCTGGACGTGCCTTGTGCCGCTCCAAAGATTGTAAAAGACTCCCTGAATACGTTTCAGAAAAGGGTCGCATTAAATCAGGAACAACCTGTGTTGCTATCACAATGGATAGTGCAGCAGGTTTTAATACTTCTTATTACTGTCGAGATTGTGTCGATAAGCTGTATGAAGATCTAAAAAAGATATTGAACCCTGCCCTATGGGTATTCCATTAAAGGTAAAATATGGGACAAGTAGTATTGGCCAAGTGCCTAGTAACAACAGAAGAAGATTGGGTTTCTATCGTCTTAGATGACGACCTGGATGCCCTGGCCATTGAGCTAGGTAACCTTCAAGAAGCCCAGTCTAAAGAGCGAGGGCACAACGATCGTGCCATCAACAAAGACCCTGTCGCTAGTTTGCGACATTCCATTTGGTCTAAGCGAACGGAATTTGCCGTTCATCAATATTTCGGAAGAGTTGCTCGTGTAACTCAGCCCGGTGAGTTTCATGACTGGCCTGACGTTGGCCAAGCGAATGTTAGATTCATCGGCGACCCAACTGATGGTTTGATGATTCAAGATAGAGATCAGGGCGATCTGCCAATGATTCTAACTACTTCAAAGGATCTTGAATTCAAAGATAAAACAGTTTGGTTGGTTGGCTGGGGAATGACAGATTTACTTCGCCGCCACTTCGTAATGATAAATCAGTTCAGGGAAAATAAGAACTGGGGAACAATGGGAAATAAGTTCGAACCACATGAACAATTCATTTACCCACGCTCGATGCTTAACCCAATGAAAACTCTAAGTAAAGAGTTTATGAATACTCCCTTCGTATCGAAGAAGTAAAATTTCGGGCTGGTCACTTGCCTCTTAAAAAGTGACATGCATGGGTCTTTAGCTCAATGGTAGAGCAGCCGGCTCTTTGCGAGGGATGCGTCCCACGCCAAAATACCCGGTAGACAAGGGTTCAACTCCCTTAGGACCCACCATCCCCAAACAAAGGTAAGTAATATGTTTTGGAAATATGATGATGAAGAAGAAAAAGTTGTTCCGCGTGAGCCAGAGAAGAAAGTCACCCCAAGTGAAGTTCTTGAGAAGTCAGCAGAAGCTGAAGAAGAATTTCTAGATTCCGACGAAACGGGAGCTGGGGAAAGATTCGAAGCCAGAGTTGAAGGCTTTAAGCAAGAGAGCAAGCCCGTCTTCAAGCACCATGTGTGGTGGTTCATTCACAATTGCATTGCTCATCCTATGATTGGTTTAGCTCCTTGCAAGAAGACTTTTGACTTCCACGATTGGACTTCTAAGAAGATTAATGGTAAGTAATGCTTCACATCCGCCTCGAAAGACTTCAACTGAGCGGTCTTCATTGCGCCCATCATGATTGTAAGAAAGATCCTAAACACCTTGTTAATATTCTTGGAAGTGTTTGGCATTTGAAAGTTGATACTACAATTGCTGTAGTATCGTTAGGCGGCAAAGAAGAATATTATTGTCGTGGTTGTATTGATGAGCTGTTTCAAATGGTAAAGAGGAAACTCGATCCTAAACTTTGGGCCTTTCATTAAGTGTATGGAAATATAATGTTAATGGTAGCATCGGGAGCTTTTAACTCTCATGTGTCGGTTCGACTCCAGACTATTTCCACCAATTGGGTTTATGATGTTAATGGTTAGCATAGTAGTCTCTTAAACTATCCGTCTGGGTTCGACTCCCAGTAAACCCACCAAGGAGTTCGCATGCCTAAGAAAAAGAAGACCGAGGAAGTTGAGTCTGAAACGTCGGCTCCGGTGTATGACAAGAAGTCAGCCAAGCCGTATGCAGAAGAAGCTCATGAGTTTCTAAAGGTCTTAGGCAAATGGGTTGAGCTAAAGAAAACTTTCCCTAGTGGTTATGTGGATTATCACGAAGCAACCAGAAAATTTTTGGAAGATTTTAAAGAAGGTAAGAAGAAATGATTCCGTTCCTTGAATTGAAATTAGGGTCTAATGTAGTTAGGTTTCTGACTACACCATATCAATATCTAAGTCACTCTGGTTACGTTTTAAAGGATGGAAAGTCTTTTGGACAACGTCTTAAATGTCCTTCACTTATGTTGAATGAATTAAAGTGTTCCTTATGTGAAGAACATAAAGCCCGTCCTCGATGGATGATTCCGTTGGTTTCTCGTCGAGATGATAAGATCTATTTGATAGATATTGGTTATGATGAGTTCTCTTTTCTAAGAGAGCTTGCGAGAAGTTCTCATTGGGGAAATCCAGAGAAATATGATTTAGATTTCTCTTTAGAAGATGGAAGAATAAAAATTCTCCCAATTCCAAATATGCATTTGGATTTTGATAATTCTAAATATCCTCTTGATAAAAAAGAATTACAAGATGTATGCACCGCTTCTATGAAAGATTTAGAGGTTGTCCTTACAAAAAACTATGAGAAAGTAAAGTCCAATGCAAGACAAGAAGACAACGATTATTAATTTATATGGTGGGCCAGGTTCTGGCAAATCAACTTCTGCGGCGTATTACTATTATTTACTCAAGGCTGCCGGCGATAACGTCGAGCTGGTTCGAGAATATGTAAAAGATTGGGCATGGGAAGGTCGAAAGATTAGTACCTACGATCAGATTTATTTTCTTGGCAAACAGGTTCGTAGGGAATCAATGTTGTATGGAAAGGTAGATTGGATTGTTACTGACTCTCCTGTCATGATGAATCTATACTACGCTCAAAGATATTGCACCCAAACATTGGGTGAGGGTGTCAGGGCAGCTACGCTGAGCTTCTATCGCCAAGCGCTAGAGGATGGCCACAAGCATCTTCATATATTCCTCCACCGCACCAAGCCGTACCAGGGCGAGGGCCGCTATCAAACCGAGGCAGAGGCCAGAGAAATTGATGACGGTATCAAACAAGTTCTTAATGGGCTGAGGGTTCCTTTCATAGAATCAACTCCCGATGAGGCCGACCTGAAAGCAGTATTGGAAAAAATTAAAGCCTAGCTTGACTTAGACTCCCGAAGAGTTATGTTCCATCGAGGTGACCAATGATTGAAGACTTTAAGGACCTAGAGTTAGATGATGTTGATACAATTGAGAAAGCAGAAGAAAAGATCCAAGAAAAACTTGGCGTCACTTTTCTGCAATTGAAGCAGGCACTTAGTGAATATGTTTTGGCTCATGCCGAAGAATTGACTCACGAGTTTGTCAACATGGCCCCTTATGGAGATTTCTCTAAGCTGTTAGAAGATAACGACAGCATGGCGGAATTCCTCAAGATGGAGGCCCACAAGCCGGAGAACTGGCTCGTTCAGGGATTGACTCCGAGTGATGTTCAGAAGAACTTAATCTCTTTTCACTTCGCAAACAAATCTGTGGATGATGGGGATGTCTTCGAAGGTTTCGTTTATGTTTCTTTTACAGGGAAGATTAAGCATGCATTTGCTCAGGGTAACGATAATTAGTCTGCTGTTAGCTCTAACAGCCTGTGATGAGAAATCTAGGGCTGAGGCATTCCCTTCTGAATATCAGAGGGCACAAACTCTGTCTTATGTAAAAGATGAACGAACTAATCTTTGTTTCGTTCATAATTATGTTATGAATTCAAACTTAGGTACATATCATATTTTCGTTAATGTTCCTTGTACTCCTGAAGTAGAGAAGCTTCTAAGTAAATAAAGTAATGGGTCTTTAGCTCAATGGTAGAGCTGCTGGCTTTTAACCAGTAGGTTGCGAGTTCGAATCTCGCAGGACCCACCATATGTTTTATCTAGTTGTTTTAGTTTTAGGTTTCGTTTTAGGGTGGATTGTTCGCTCACTTCATTTGGGCCGTTATTTTGCTTGGGTGCTTACATCCTCGATAGAGTTTGGCGGTTCGGACGATGAACTACGAGCATATAAAAATACTTTAGATAAGTGTATGATTTTCTTTCCTAAAGTTTTCAGAAGGCTTCTGTGGCTAAAAAATAGGAATTAAATGACATATATATGTAAGAGAAAGTTTACTTTCACATGGAGCATATTATGCTAGAATTCGCAACTTTTGTTATGGTCGCTTTGATGTTCGTTCCTTTCGCTGCTGAAAACGGCAAAAAGGTCGTAGAGTTAGTCAAGTCAAAGTTCTAAATAAAACCTGGCAATATAGCGATATATTGTCGGTATGGGCTGTTAGTTAAACGGGATAACTCCTGCTTTGCACGCAGGGATTTAGGGTTCGATTCCCTAACGGTCCACCAAATGTAAGATGGATAAAGAACCAATTGGAAACAGGGTTTCAGATTTTATCGCCAACCTTGTACGCTCTTGGAGATTTATAATCTTTCAGTTGTTCTTTATCATTCTATGGGTGATGGTAAATAGAAATGGAAGCAACTATATATGGGACAAATACCCATATGATATGTTAAAACTGATTCTAACCATCGAAGCTTCTTTCACGGCCTCAATGATTCTAATGAATCAGAACAGAACGCAGAAGAGAGATAGAGAAATTTTATATGAAGATCATGCAATTCAATTGCATATGGAAGAAGAAATTAAGAAGTTAGAAGAGTTACTTAGAAATAAGTACGGTTGATATAGTAAAAATATGGGGCCTTAGCTCAACTGGGAGAGCGTCACGCTGGCAGTGTGAAGGTTGCGGGTTCGACCCCCGCAGGCTCCACCAGTTTCTATAGAATGGATGTTAATGGGTTTATTATCTTTGTTAGTGTTTCTTATTATTGTTGGGGTTGTTTTATATCTATTGAATGCTGTTGTGCCAATGGCACCACCAGTTAAAACAGTAATAAATGTGCTGGCATGTCTCTTTGTTTTTCTTTATGTTTTACAAAGTTTTGGTTTGATTCATCTTAATCTTCATCTTTGACAGATAATGCATCGGGACTTATAGGTAAAACTGTAGGACCCGGCCATAACTCGCTGGTCAGGCACGAAACGCAAATCGCGAAACGTTTCACTATGTTGCTTGATTTCAGCCGAGTAAAAACTGGTAGCGTAGCTTTCGCTACGATCCCTTCGGGGATAGGTGCAATGGGGTTAAATCCAGAGCATATCGGAGTCCACAGGAATATGACTCTGTAATAAACTATTCCTAGTTGGGGCCGTAGCTCATTTGGTAGAGCGCAACACTTGCAATGTTGAGGTGAGGGGTTCGAATCCCCTGGGCTCCACCAACAAATCAATAGATAGGGACACCAGGCGTATTGCACTCCTATCAAGCTGGACGCCAAGCACTGATTCATTAAACGTATCTTCTTAGGAAGATTACTAGAGAACCATTGGGAAGAATACATTATATACTAGTCATAATGTAGTGCAACCATTCAAGTATTTATTAATTAGACTAAGAAGAGAACCGTAGCATATAGCATAACGGGAATGTGCCACAGCAAGAATGATCATTCTTTAGATACGCTGGGCGATGAGGGTTCGATTCCCTCTATGACTACCTAATGTTTGATATTGTTATCATCACTTCTAACAACCGCTTTCAATGCCGTAGGTATACTCGTGAAGAAGTTTTACAGTGGGGTAAGCAGATGGTTAAACGTAATGACCCAAGGGTTTGCTATTAAAACTAGCGAAATTGATGATATGGTTATTATTGGTTCGAATAATAAAATTCTAAACCATAAGAATTATTTTCCTAATATGGGCTTTCATTTTCCCTACACGCCGCTTCAAATTTCTAGAATCTATATGACTCAAGAGGATTACGACGATATTGTAAAGTGGAGCAAGTAATAATGATATATGTTCGTGTATGGAACACGACGTAATTATTATCAGTCCTGACAATGAGGTTGGACAAAAAGACCATGTTCTTTTAGGGCCAATAGGCAGGGCGCTGCGAAGTGCAGCCGGCAGGCAAGCACTTGCGGCATCTATGATTGCTCCTCTCAGGAGAAATATAGATTACCAGGGAATTGCTCGAAAAGTATTCATAGTGGATCCATTACCACCAGGTGCTTTATCATCTTATGATAAGGGCCCAGAGTAATGATCTTTCAAGATGAAGTGATCATTACTTCGGGTAACCAAGTGTTGTCTTGGAACAAAGTACCAACTGGTATCTTTGGTCAAAGAGTTGTCATCCCTCAGTTTGAGATTTTTTCAAATCCAACGGTAAGAATTACTGATATAAAAAGTCGCCGTTTCTCTCTTATGGAAAGGGGAGAGTTATTTGATCATGATGAAGTTCTAGTTGATTCTAATAACGAAATAGGTCCAATAGGACGCTGGAAGAGAAAGCCTCTAGCTGCAATGAATCGGGCAGTGCAAAAAGCTAGAATGGAAATCATGGCGCAAGAAGATGAGGCGATTTTTAAAGCTATGGATTCAATTTTTTCTATTCAATATTCTGGCAATAAAGATATATAGTATTTACTCCATTCACGGATCGTCTAATGGTAGGACGCGAGACTTTGACCCTCGCTATGCAGGTTCGAATCCTGACCCGTGAGCCAGCCTTTTTTATTTCGGGATCGTCTAACGGCAGGACAGCAGTTTCTGACACTGCTTATCTAGGTTCGAATCCTAGTCCCGAAGCCAGTAAGTTTATTGAGCGATCGTCCAAAGGCAGGACAGCGGACTTTGACCCCGCTTATCTAGGTTCGAATCCTAGTCGCTCAGCCAGTAACGTAAGTTACATTTATAGCAGTGTGGAGCAGTCTGGCAGCTCGTCAGGTTCACAATGGGGTTGAGGCCCTATAAGGATACCCTGAAGGTCACGTGGTTCAAATCCCGTCACTGCAACCAAGTTACGAAGTTAAATGCGGAAGAGTGAAACGGCTTCCACGTAGGTCTCATACGCCTGCAACACTGGGTTCGACTCCCATGTTCCGCACCCATAGTAGTTATTAGATTTTCATGAGCAAACAAACTCTTTACATGGCTAAAGCCAAAGATGTGCTTAGACTCGCCAAGTGGCTTGAGTTGAATACTGACGGCATGGATCACAGACAAGTTACAAAACTTGTTTACTGGCGAATTACTAGAGGCATTAGTTATATTTGATCTATAATGGATCCCCTAGCTAAACGCCTATTGAATTCCCTTAGGTGCCCAATTTGTAAAAGTCAGATCGACCTGCTGTCCTTTACTAAAAATAAGAAGGGTAATAATTTTGGTTGCGCGCAGGACCAGAATCACTATGCTATCTTTCTCGTTCACTGGGATTTGCCGTTCCGTGTAGAACAAGAAGACGTGCAAGTTTATAGTGGGAAGTATCTATACGAAATTAGACAGAATCATTATGTCTCTCCTCCGACAATACCGGCCGTTAAATGTAACGAAACCCTGATCTTTATCAAAGAAGTTGATAAAGAGTTTAGAGTTATAGAAAAAGGAAAGTTGCAACACTTTCAATATAATCAGATACTGTTTGATTTTCAAACAACCTCTAAAGATAAAATCATCAATAGAGTTAAGACTATCTTAGTCTTTCAATAATTTGTCTCTTTCACGGAGAATGTTATGTCAACGAAGAATCTTGCCCGTACCGTCATCGAAGGCGGTCGTAGAGGCTTTAACAAATGGGAACGTCGCTACTCCCATAAAGAAACCCGCGCTGATCAAAAAGCTTATCTCAGCGAGGTTAAAGAAGATAACGAGAACTGGTACGAGTATGATATCGAACCAACTCGTCCTATTTACAAAGAGTTTACCGATAAGCTCAATCCTATGCAGCGCTGGCTTTCTAGCCAAGTTGGTCGTCTTTGGGACGATGTTCGCTCTGATGTTGCCAAGACTTTTGACACCCGCACCACTGCCGGTCGTCATATCGTTCATGACCATCTTCTTAGTTCTGTCGAGGTAACTCCCGACCTTCGCTATGGTCGTTACTACTATGGTCCCGAGGACTACACTCAGTCCTACCATGCTCATGACTTCTATGTTGATGCTGGCGGCTTCCTTCGTGAGAAGACTGTCATCCGTCGTAAGCAGAAGATTCCTAAGTTCGATGGCAAGCAAATTGCTAACTGGCTTACTGGTCGAGTCGTTGGTTTCGTTGGTGACAAACTTTTTTGGTTCACTCCTACTGGAAAGAACCGTAAGCACCGTAGTGGCTCCCAGAAGCTTCAATGGACTACTGTTTGGGGTCAGTCTCGCGCCTATTATTACGCCTATAACCCCAGCCCTCTTCGTTATCTTTACGTTGACCAAGAGCCTATCCACAAGAAGGATAAGGATGGTAAGACTCTTCTTGATGAGAATGGTCGTGCTATTGTTGAAAGTTACCAAGCTGTCTGGAAGGATGGCCGTCCTACTTTCCGCCAGGACCGTAAGCTTAATGACAAGGAAATTGCCTTCTGGAACACTATTCCTGAGTATTATCAGGCCTGTGTTTTGAAGTACTCTCCTACTTATGTAGAGACTCCTGAAGAGATTGCGGCTCGAAAGAGATACTATTTCTAACCAATATTACCGCATCTTCTTATGAAGGTGCATGGTCCTTATAGAAGAAAAACAGACGGTAGACAGATTGTTATTGTTGTAGAAAACAATGGAAATCGTCGTACCGTCTCATATCCAAAATGGTTAATGGAGTTGCAGTTAGGTCGCCGTTTGGACCCTGACTTGGAGACAGTTGACCATTATGATACAGATATTGATAATAATGATATCTCTAATCTAAGGATTGTTCCAAGGCACGAGCACTCTGCCAATGATACTAGAAGAGTCAAGTTGGTGAAGTTTACGTGTGCTTGGTGTGACAAAGAGTTCGAGCGCTCTCCTCGTTTAGTAAGAGATAAAGCTAAGAAAAATAAAGCAGGTCCATTCTGTTCTAGGGCTTGTGCTGGTAAGTACAGTCGAAAGCTTCAGTTAAAGCTGATTGATAAGTTTGATACTCAACCTGTTATTGACAGTGAGTACTATAAGGCAAAGTATGTGAAAGCATCTTCTTTGATCTTATTTGGTGATGAAATAATTGATTATCTTTGCGAAGTATACGACGAATAATTTTCCACATTTAAATCTCCAGTCCTAGTGACATATTCTCTGAGTCGGCCCAAACAGGTCGCGTAAAGGAAAGAGAATTAAGATGAATAAATTTTGGAAAGCATTTAGTGCAGTATTCGTAGGGGCGGGGCTATTAGCGCTCCCAGCACTAGCTCATGCTCAAGAACTCACGTTGAGAGTTGAGCCTGGTGTCGCAATCCCTACTACTGATCCTCAAGCCAATCGTTTTGGTGTTGGTGGAGCTTTGGCCCTTAAGCCAGAACTTACCCTTGGATCTTACATTGGCCTTGGTCCAAGTCTTCAAGTTATGCAACTCCCATCTAACGTACCTGGGGTTGATGCTGGTAATGCCTGGAGCTACGGCGGTTTCGTTCGTGTGAAGCGTCCTCATGATGAGAAGAACACTGGTCGTGGCTTCTCTGCCATCTCTCCCTGGATCGATGCCGATCTAAAGTTGGTCCATACGGATCCTCTTGATCGTCTTGGTGCAGCGGTTGCAGTTGGTGCGCAGGTTCCAACCAGTGATAGTCGTTGGCTTTGGGTTGGTCCCTTTGCTAGATACGATCTTGTCAGTCAAGAAGATGGTAAGACTCACATCAATACCAACAGTGCAAAAACTGTAATTCTTGGTGTGAGCTTTGAGTTTGGTGCGCCAGCTAAGAAAGCTGCCCCACCTGCACCTACTCCGGCACCGGCTCCATTGCCGGTTCCTCCACCTGTTGTGGAGAAGCCGGTTGCGCCTCCAGCAGAAGTGGTTAGACTGCAATTCAAGCCGCGTGTCCAGTTTGCTTGGGATTCTGCCAATCTTGAACCCGCTCAATTAGCACCATTGAGAGATGTTGTTAAAGCAATGCTAGCTGATAAATCTTACAGTGTTAAGATTGAAGGTCATGCATCTTCTGAAGGTCAAGTTGAACATAATAACAAGCTTGCTCAAAAGAGAGCAGATTCTGTTCGTAACTTCCTTATTGCTAATGGCGTAGACGGAAGCAGACTAACAGCCTCTGGTTTCGGTTCTAGAGTACCAGTTGCTAGCAATAAGACTGAAGCGGGTCGCGTAGCGAATCGTAGAGTTGATTTTGATGTAACCTTTGTTATCGTGAAAGAGAGTAAGTAAAATGAAGAAACTTGTATTAGGGACGCTATTCTTAGTAGCACTGACCGTTGGTTGTGGATCTCAAGTAGTAGAGTTCGCTGAACCTACCGATCCCGTCACCGAGCCAGATCCTACTGTAGATCCGCCTCCCCCTGCTGGTTGTACCGACCTTGCCTGTCCGGGCGGTCAAGTATGTGTAAATGACGTTTGCACTACTGTTAATCCTTGTGATGAAGTAACTTGCCCTGAAGGAGATGTCTGTCAAGACGGTGCATGTATCGCAATCGATCCGTGCGCAGGTGTTACCTGTCCTGAGGGTGATGAATGTCAGAATGGTACTTGTACCTCTACTGACCCATGTGCCGGTGTAACCTGTCCTGAAGGCTCTACTTGCACCAACGGCACTTGTTCTCAAGTTGATCCATGTACTGGCGTAACTTGCCCTGAAGGTGCAACTTGCACTGATGGCGCTTGTGTCACTCCAGACCCATGCGAAGGTGTTGTGTGTGATGGTGGTACTTGTGTCAATGGTGGGTGCGTTTCAACTGACCCATGCGCTAATGTCACCTGTCCTGAAGGAAGTGCTTGCCAGAACGGCCAATGTATCTCTACTGACCCATGTTCTGGGGTCTCTTGCCCTGAAGGCTCTACCTGTCAGCAAGGGTCCTGTACTCCTGTTGATCCTTGTACTGGCGTAACCTGTCCTGAAGGTTCTGTCTGTACTGATGGTACTTGCGTTTCTACCGACCCATGCGCTGGTGTTCAATGCCCACAAGGTAAAGAATGTAAGGCTGGAACTTGTGTCGATGTTGATCCTTGTGCCGGTGTTGTCTGTCCTGAAAGCAGAGTCTGTAAAGATGGGGTTTGTGTTTGCGCAGGTGAACCATCTCCTCCTGAGAAGACTTGCCGCGAAGGTAAGACTTTGATCTGTCATTTCCCTCCTGGTAACCCAAGTAACAAGCGCAACCTTTGCGTAGGTACTCCTTCGGTTCCGGCTCACATTCGTAAGGGCGACAAGCTAGGACCTTGTGACTTGCTTCACTGAGTAGTTAGGAAACTTCAGGAATAAATCCCTGGGGTTTCCCCATTTATCGAAAATAGAATTGACTTGACAGATAATTCTATGTGATTATAATATAGAGATGCGAAAGAGAACTGTATGACTTGGTTTATGCTATTATTTCTTTTACTAGCGGCACACGCTGCTTTTGATTATGCACTCCAAGGTGATACAGTTGCCGTCAATAAAAACCCTAATGCCAACCCTAATGCCAACCCT
>Ga0163144_10013377_pt1 | contig 17138 bp, 18 predicted proteins | sample OliLak19BULKMAT1_FD_123175 | JGI IMG/M metagenome (GOLD analysis project Ga0163144, IMG submission 123175) | Freshwater microbial mat bacterial communities from Lake Vanda, McMurdo Dry Valleys, Antarctica - Oligotrophic Lake LV.19.BULKMAT1 | ecosystem: Environmental > Aquatic > Freshwater >... | reverse complement strand
TATTTATCAAACAAAGAACCTGGTAACAGTGCTCACTGCCATCCGGCAACTGCAAAAACAGAACTGGAAAATCAGCGAAAAGCATATTCAATCTGCTTTGCAGCAAACAAAAAAAATCAATGGATTGCATGGACGATGGGAAGTGATTCGTAAAAACCCAACTGTTGTTTTGGATGTAGGACATAACGAAGATGGCATGAAACAGGTAATCAGGCAATTGGCACACTGCACATATAAGCAGTTGCACATCATCATAGGTATGGCAAAAGATAAAGAAATTTCAAAACTATTGTCCTTACTTCCTGCTGATGCCGTTTATTATTTTACAAAATCACATATCCCAAGGGCCTTATCTGAAATTGACCTGAGAAACAACGCTCTTTCATTTGGTTTAAAAGGAGCATCTTTTTCTGATGTGAATGATGCAATCAAAGACGCATTGAAACATGCTTCAACAGAAGATCTCATTCTTGTTTGCGGAAGTGTATTTCTCGTTGGCGAAGTGAAAATTGAACGGATATCCTAATTCCATTCTACCAAACCAGTTCCCGACCAATGACCAAACGAAGTAAGATCAAGTTTTGGCTTACTCATATTGTACCAGATATCAAGCATATTCCACAATCTGATGTCATCAAAAACAAACAGGCACTTCTTTTTAAATTGTAAGGTTGAGAAGTTTTCAAGAAACTGGTATTCCTGTACACCATCTTTTAATGCATCCATAAAAATAAGGTCAGCATTTTCAAGCATCTCCCTGTGTTTATTAAAACCGGATAGTTGTGTGATGTCATCCAATTCCTGTATCAGTTGTTGATCAAAGTCATTTGTAGTTAGAATTGTATTACTGAATTCATTCCACGGAATCACATCAAAGGTGATCAGGTTACCATCAACAGGTAAATGTTTTTTCATGCATAAGGATGAATAGCCTAAATGCGTTCCAAGTTCAACAACCAACCTTGGTTGCATAATTTCGATGATAGCAGAGAGTAGTTTGTAATGCTCCCCGGGAAAGATGTCAATATAATTCACTTCACCGGAAGGGATACGGTTAGAGATTTCTTGCAGATGTATATTTTTTGCACGTTCAGAAAATTTTAAACCAAGATTTAAAAGATATTCACTTGCTGCCCCGGGTTGTTGATAGGCAGAATAGATGGCTGACATTCGTTTATCAGCAGCATCTCCGGGAATTATTAATTGACTCTCAAATTTTTTTCTTCTGAAAATGTTTTTCATGTATGATTATGTTAACAGGCAGCTTTCGTTACTCGAATTTAATCAATACTTCAACTCCCCCATCTTTTCAAAAGCATACAAAATGGCTGTTACATGCATACTCTGCATTAATTTATTCTCCCGAATCAATTGTTTTACTTCATCAATGGTGAATAAGTGCACTTCAATATCCTCTGCATCATCTAACTGCTGCTCTTTAACCAACTCCCCTCCTGTTGCTAAAAATACATGCATCAAATTATTGTTGGTGGAAGGATTAGCCGTTGTGTTACAAATAAATTCAATTTGATCAAATCGATACCCGGTTTCTTCCAGCAACTCTCTGGCACAGGCCTCTTCATAGCTGTTGTCTGTTGCATCTACACAGCCCCCGGGTATTTCAAGAATGGTTTGTCCTAATGCATGACGATACTGACGTACAAAAACAACTTTATTTTCTTTGGTTATTGCAACGGCGCATACCCAATCAGGAAATTCATACACATAATAGGGTTCAATGATCTTTCCATCTGGCCGCACACATTTATCAGCACGCATGGTAAGCCAGTTATCTTTAAACAAATATTTTGAAGACAATGTTTTCCAGTTCATGTTTAGTTAATAGTTGAGAGTTCATGGTTTTACCACCCATTTCTTTCCCGTAACGAAGTGATATGCCCCACATGATGTTTACCATGCCATGCGTACATACCCAGCAAATACCAGAGATCAAATTGTTTTTTTGACTCCGAATGGATATAAGTTCTGCTCCATTCTTCATCCGTAAGATTCGAAAAGAGAGAAAGCAATTTTGCATGAATTGTATGAATCATTGTAAGCGAAATATTAACAGGAAGCTCTGTGTACTCAACTGTTTCAGCCCACTTCGCTTCATTATATCCCATCACCGTAGGATTATCTTCTGTTAGCGTAAACTTCAAACGGCTCAAAGCATTCAAATGACTGTCGCTTACATGATGTACTACCTGCTTCACCGTCCAGCCACCATCACGGTAAGCAATATTCAACTGTGCTTCATCTAAATTTTCGATCGCCTGTTCAAGCAGTCGGGGAAGAAATTTAATATCGGCCAACCGCTCTGTTTTGAGCTCATTGCTAAAGGGAGCAGCTTCGTAATGACCAATCGGATAACGTAAATCCATAACAGTTGATGATTAATGGTTCATAGTTCATGAAAAAACGGGCATGTACACAGCGATCAAGCATGTACTATGAACTTGAATTTTATTTCTTAACAGGTTTTACATCCAGTAATTCCATCTCAAAGACTATTGTTGCACCTCCGGGAATGCTTCCACCATTGCCACGCTCACCATATCCATATTCACTTGGAATAAACAATTGCCATTTACTGCCAACAGGCATTAATACCAATACTTGTTTCCAGCCATCAACTAATTGGTTTAACGGGTAAACAATTGGTTCCCCACGGCCGTATGACTCATCAAATACATTCCCATCAAGCGTTGTTCCTTTGTAGTGCGCAACGATTGTATCTTCCAACAGTGGTTTAACACCTGCACCCTGTGTAATAATTTTATACTGAACGCCACTTGGTAATTCTACAACGCCGGGCTGCTTCTTATTTTCTGCAAGGAATTTTATCCCTTCCTCTTTTACAACAGCATTTTTCTTAAACATGTACTCCTGTAGCTTTTGTTGAATAGTGTTATTACATTGATCCTGGTTCATTAATGGTTTAGGGTTTTCTTTTATTGCATCGGCCATCCCTTTGTTGAATGCGATGTAATTGATCTGTTCAATACCCTGTGCTTTAACGTTGCTGCCAATATTCATGCCTATGGCGTAACTTAAACTGTCAACGCCACTTTTTAATAAAGGTTTGGGAGCAACAGGTTTTACTGTTGTTGTTGTTTTAACGGGTGCCTTTTTTGTTTGAGAAAAAGCTGAAATGGAAATGGCAAAGGTTGCAATTGCAAGAATAATAATTCGCATGTGATAGTTGATTAAAATGGTATTTTCTTTTATTAAAGTGTGTAAAGTTAAGAAACGTGGCCACGACATGACGCTTTTAAACCAGATTTCGTTGTATATATTGGTTGATTTTATTCGTCTCGCAGCGCATGACCGGTTAAAGTGATAAATACATCTTCAAGATTTGCCTGTTTCATTTGCTTGGGGCGTTCAAATCCAGTGGCCAGCAGGTTATCAATTAGTTTGGATGGTGTGTCCAGCGCTACAATCTTTCCGCTATCAATGATGGCTACCCTTTCGCAAAGATATTCTGCCTCATCCATATAATGAGTGGTGATGATGACGGTGGTTCCTCTTGCCTGGATGTTTTTAACGAGCTCCCATAAATTTCTGCGGGCCTGTGGGTCAAGACCTGTTGTAGGCTCATCCAGAAAAACAATTTTGGGTTCGTTGATCAATGTTGTTGCAACTGAAAAACGTTGTTTCTGTCCGCCACTTAATTCTTTATACTTCGCTTTTGCCTTTTCTTCAAGGTTTACCGTCTTCAATAGTTTTAAAGCATCTACATTCCGGTTATAAAGTCCGTTAAACAGATGAATCAATTCCGTTAAGTTCAACCCGGGATAATAACCTGATGATTGCAATTGTACACCAATGATCTTTTTAATTGCATTCGCTTCATCATCTATATTGAATCCATCAACCAATACTTCACCGCTTGTTTTTTCACGCAATGTTTCAATAATTTCAAGTGTGGTTGATTTGCCGGCTCCATTCGGCCCAAGCAATCCAAATATTTCACCTTCATACACATCAAAGCTGATGCCCTTCACGGCTTTGAAACTGCCATAGTTCTTCACTAAATCTTTTACTTCAATTATTTTTTTCGACATACTACTTTTTTAAGAACGATGAATACATCCAAACCAATTTTTCCTGTTCACGTATGTAATCACTCATCAACGCATTGGTGCCTTCATCACCGGCCTTGTTTGACAGTTCAAGCAACTCTCTTTCAAGTATGAGCAATTGCTGAAAACCATCTACTACCAATTGTACTGCTTTTTTACCATCACTGATATTCTTTGCTTCTTTAATAGAAGAGCTTTTTAAATAATCACTGAACGCATGCATGGGTGTATAACCGAGGGTTAATATACGTTCCGCTACTTCATCAACCTTCACCAACAGATCATTGTACAATTCTTCAAACTTGACATGCAGTTCAAAGAATTTTTCGCCTTTTATATTCCAGTGAAAGCCACGGACATTCATATAGAACAACTGAAAGTTAGCCAGGAGTTGATTGAGCTTTGCAGCCAGTTGCTGCGATTTCTTTTCATCGAGGCCTATTGCGTTTAATTTTGACATAAGATTGTTTTACGTGTTTTTTAAGATTAATTCCATTTTTATATCGGCCGTTTCAAAAGGCGAATCCTTTACATCAACATAGTTGAATCCATATTTTTCATACAGCTTTAACGCATTCTGCAATTGATGGTTCGAAAACAGTTCTACTTTTTTTGCACCCAGCTCAGCAGCTTTTTTCAAACATGCTTCCAGCAATTGTTTGCTGATGCCCTTGCCCTGCCACTGTTCTGTAACACTCATCTTGGCCAGTTCATATACGTTATGCCCTTCGTGGATGAGTGCGGCTGTTCCAACAATTGTATCGCCGGCTTTTGCAAGATAAATAACTCCGCCTTTATCAATAACCTGTGCCTGCGGATCGTTCAGCACAATCATATCTGCTTCTTCACGCAAATTAAATTTATCTAACCACTCAAGATTTAATTGTTTAAAGTCCTCCTGCCAGCCGGCACTGTATAAAATGATTTCAACCATCACTTATAAAAACTTTCCAGTTCTGCCATCATGTTTTTACTGCCTATGAACATGGGTACACGCTGGTGCAAAGCTGTTGGCTCAACATCAAGTATGGGAATTTTTCCATTGGTAGCCCTGCCACCTGCTACCTCCATAATAAAAGCAAACGGATTGCATTCATATGCCAACCGTAATTTGCCATTTGGTTTTTCAATGGTGCCGGGATACATAAAAATGCCGCCTTTGATCAAACTCCTGTGTACATCTGCAACCATACTCCCAATATAGCGCTGTGTATAAGGGCCCCCATTCGTTTTGTCTTTTTGCTGGCAGGCAGTGATATAATCCTGAACTCCTTTTTCATAACGGAAATAATTTCCATGATTCACAGAATAAATATTTCCATCAGGCGGACATTGAATATCCGGATGACTTAAACAGAATTCACCAATAGAAGGGTCTAATGTAAAACCATTGACTCCTCTTCTTGTTCCATACACCATCATGGTGCTGGAACCATACACCATATAACCTGCTGCAACCTGTTTGCGGCCTTTCTGTAAAAAATCTTCTTTAGTACAGGGCTTTCCTATTTCACTTACACGACGGTACACGCTGAAGATGGTACCAATAGAAATGTTTACGTCAATATTTCCACTGCCATCCAGCGGATCAAACATCACCACATATTTTGAATTGTTGCTGATTTCATCATCAAACACTACAATATCATCCATCTCTTCGCTGCCAATTCCTGCACAACTGATGCCATGCTGCAATACTTTCATGAACTGGTTGTTGGCAAAAACATCCAGCTTCTTTACATCTTCGCCCTGGATGTTGATGCTGCCGGCATCGCCCAGAATATCTACCAATCCTGCTTTATTCACTTCAACATTTACACGTTTGGCTGCAAGACCAAGATCCCGCAACAAACTGCTCAGTTCACCGGTAGCATGCGGAAAATTCCGTAGCTGCTGAATGGTAAACTCATCGAGGGTAGATATTTTTCTATTAAAACTCATACGATTATTTTAAGCAATCAAAGATGAACAAATGTAGGGAAAAGAGCGGCCTCATTTCCGAAGTTATAATCGGAGTCAGACATCGATCGTCAGACCTTCATTCCCTTCTCTCCCGAAATAATCGGGACAGACAACGAGAGAGGACGGTGCTTCAAACAAATAAAAACAAAAAATTCTTCTACATCTGCATAAATACATTGTCATGCAAAATTTAACCGGCCTTATTTTATTTATCATATCCGAAAAGATTAGGCGTTGTGCTGAAGGTCTCCCCTCCGGAGAGATTTAGAGGGGCTTCGTTTGTATCTTTATCTCATGGAATGGATCTGGATCATCATCGGCATTGTCCTCGCTGTGGTAGCTATTGCAGGAAGCATTCTTCCGCTGATACCCGGCCCTCCCATTGCCTATGCCGGTTTATTAGTTCAACAGTTGAGAGATGAGCAGCCTTTCAGCACAAGCTTTTTATTGATTTGGGCAGGCATTGTTGTGGTATCACTTGTTTTTGATTATTTCATTCCTATTTGGGGTACCAAAAAATTTGGCGGTACAAAATATGGAGTATGGGGATGTACATTGGGTTTTCTGGCAGCTTTCTGGCTGGGGCCCTGGGGCATTATCATCGGGCCTTTTGTTGGTGCCTTTATTGGTGAAATGATGGCACAGGATAATTCAAAGATTGCATTCAAGGCAGCACTCGGCTCATTTGTTGGTTTTTTGATGGGCAGTTTTTTGAAACTGGTAATTTGCTTTTTTATATTGTATTATATTGTTAAGAGTATTTAAATGAAAGCCCTATCTCCTTCTAAGCTTCGCTCGTAACCTTCGTTCCTAGGTTATCCCAAAGGAGAAAGAGCGGTGCTGCAAATAAAACCAAACTTATCATTATTCCACATCAACAATAGAATATACCCGGCAAGTTTCAAACATTAGAATATTAAACAGGCTTATCACAAATTTAATGTTTAGAATAGCAGGGGCTGTGAATGAGGTTCTTCCCTTTGGGTAAATTCAGAGGGGCGTTATTTAAACGTAAAATGTTTCTGTGAAAAATAACTGAACGCCACCACGAAGAAGGTGGTGATGATTTTTGCAAGTGTTGCATACATGCCAAATGTTTCAACAAATATTTTCAGGAAAAAATAATTGAGCAGGATGGCACCCAGCACCACAATCATATACTTAGGCAGTTGTTCCCGTTTGCGAACCGCACTTCCTTCAAATACTACATAGCGGCTCAGGAAAAATCCAACAGGAAATGTAACGATAAACGACATTAAAAAAGCTGCAATGTGCGGACTCAGGGTAAACCATGGGGTATGCAGCATTTGCTTGTGCAAAATAAATTTATAAATAATGAAGAATAAACTGACGTCTAATAACGTATTGCCACCTCCGCATGCTGCATAACGAAAAGTCTGCAAGGGCATGAACCGTTTAAATGGCGGGTAAAACCAATCAATGACAGAATGGAAGAGGGCAACTGTTTTGTTGATCATGGTAGCGATAAAGATAATATTTTAATCGAGTGCTTTACTATCAGGATAAGATTGACAAAAAAACTCTATACTCTTTTAGAAGAACGATAACAACATTAGGCATTAGCTTTGTAATAAATATGAAGATGCAGATTTTATCAATTGTTTTATTGTTCCTGTTTATAAGCTGTAGCAGTGGTGCCCAAAATAACAAGGAAGTGATTGCGGATGAATTTGAACAGGGCCTCCATGTAAAAGAGATTCAACTGCTGGATGTACGTACTGCTGCTGAATACCGCAATGGGCATATCAAAGGCTCTTTGCAGGCCAACTGGAATAACCAGCAGGAATTTAAAGAACGTGTTGAAGCATTGGATAAAACCAAACCTGTTTACATTTATTGTATGTCGGGCCCACGCAGTGAAGCAGCCGGTACCTGGTTACGTTCAAATGGCTTTTCAAATGTTGTTGAACTGAAAGGTGGTTTCATGAACTGGAAAAGAATTGGCAAGCCGTTTGAAGGAATGCCTGATGTACAACAAATGACCATGGAAGATTATACAAGGCAAATTGCTGGTAAGGAATATGTGCTGGTTGATTTTGGTGCTGAATGGTGTCCGCCCTGCAAAAAAATGGAACCCATCGTCAACGAATTTTTAGCAGAGAATAAAAACATTGCATTCGTTAAAATTGATGCAGGTATTCATACGGACCTTATGAAACAATTAAAGGTTGAAGGATTGCCGGTTTTTGTTTTACTGAAAAACGGGCAGGAAGTATGGCGCTATAAAGGAGTATTATCAAAAGAAGAGTTGAATCAAATATGGTTAGAGAAGAAATAACTTACCTTAACAAAAAAACATTATCTATGAAGAAGCTGTTCATTCTTGTTTTCCTGATCACATCGCTCCATACATTTGCACAGCAAAGACGCATGAATCAATGCGGTTTTATTATCCCTGATAATGTCACCATCCCACCTACCCGCTTTGCCAGTGTATATGAAGCAAGAGATATTCTGCAGAATATGCTTGACACATTGGTATGGAGAGAAAACTTTTCTATTCGTGAAGAGAATGGCATCAACAATGCCTATGCAACGATTCTTAATGGCAGAAGATGGATCATTTATGATAATACTTTTTTGGAAAAACTCGATTATTTAACTGCAACCAAATGGGCATCTGTAAGTGTGCTGGCGCATGAATTGGGTCATCATTATAAAAATCATGTAGTAAATGGAGCTTCGAGCACACCTCCAAAAGAATTGGAAGCTGATTATGTTTCGGGATTCATCATGGCAAAGTTTGGAGCAACCGTAACGGAAGCAAAAGCAGCTATGAGTAAAATTGCCAGTGATTACGGAAGCAGTAGTCATCCACCCAAAAATGAACGGTTGAACGCCATTGCACAGGGATGGAATTATGCAAAAGGTATCAGCAATAATCCAGGTGGTCAAACCAATCCAACCAATCCGGGTGATACATGGCCGCAAAGCGGATCGGGAACTGCTAAACCGCAAAACCAGCAAAACCCGCCAACATCACCACCTGTAAATAATCCAACCACTGATATGAGCTGGATCTATTTATCGATTTCTGCTGATCAGCCACTCACTATTTATCTTTCAGATGATGGAAAAAAATATGAAGCGGTTGAACTTAAACCCGGACAACCTTTCGTTTTTAAATTCGACGTTTATCAATACGGCTGGATGCGACTGGTGAATTCCCCAACAGCAAAAGCTTACAGGCTTTCGCATTATAAAGATTATTCTATTGTGTGGAGCAGGCGGAACCGAAATTGGCTGGTAGTTGAAATTCCATAAAGGTGGACAAGTTTAGAAACACCCAACAGTAAGGCCGGTTATTTTTGTAAGATGGAAGCACTTGAATCAAATAAAAAAGCATGGTACAGAGATTGGTTTAATTCTCCTTACTATCATCAATTATATTTTCAACGAGATGAACAGGAAGCGGCCAGTTTTATTGATGCATTGTTGCTTAAATTAAATCCTCCACCAAATGCAATGATGCTGGATGTTGCCTGTGGTCGTGGCCGTCATAGCATTCATCTTGCAGCGAAGGGATATATGGTAACAGGAACGGATATCAGTGAAGACAGTATTGTTGAAGCAAAAGAATTTGAAAAAGAAAATCTTGAATTTTTTGTTCATGATATGCGGCTCCCCTTTCGAATGAACTATTATCAATATGCCTTTAACCTGTTTACCAGCTTTGGATTTTTCCGCACAAGAAGAGAACATGATAATGCCATCCGCACCATTGCACAATCTTTACAAACAGGTGGTATTTTTTTAATTGATTATCTCAATTCACATTATGTAGAAAATCACCTGCAGTATAAAAGTGAAATCAATCTGGGTGATGTAACATTTTATATTACACGCTGGCTTGATGAAACGCATTTCTACAAAAAAATAGTTGTTGAAGATGAAGCAAACCTGGAAGAACCTTTAGAGTTTACAGAAAAAGTAGCCAAGTTTTCATTAGGCGATTTCAATGATATGCTGGCCTTTTATGGTTTGCAGATACAGGAAGTGTTTGGCAGTTACCAGTTTGAACCATACCATGTAAACAACTCGCCGCGGTTGATCATTCTTGCAAAGAAAACCGGTTGATCAGTTTTTAACTTTCTCTTTTTGATTATTCACCAGCATCCACCGGCTTGATTCATACACGGCAATGGTTTGTATGGCCATTTGATGTTTTGTTGTTGTATAGTTAGCAGCAGTTAGTAATGGCGCATTAAAACGTGCAGGCACCAAGGTGTCTTTTTCCAGGTTCATATTAAGAATATAGTAATAATCATTGTTCACCAAACCAATCTTTGCTTCATCGTGATGAATAATAAATGCAAAATCTTTTCCATTTCCTTTTCTTAAAAGATCTCGGCCAATGGTTGTATTGGTAAATGGTTGCTGTAAGAGCCCTGCAATAGTTGGCAAAACATCTACCTGGCTTACCGTTTCGGTTCTTCTTTCCGGTTTAATCATTCCCGGTGCATAAAATAACAACGGTACATGCTCATCAGATAAACGTTCATTGGTCCAGGCATCTGGGTACAAAGCACTGGCATTCCCTTTTACACCATGATCACCAACAAATACAAACAAGGTATTATTATACCAGCTTTGCTTTTTTGCATTTTCCATGAATTTTTTCAGGCAATAATCGAAATACAGGAACGCTTCATATTCTTTCTGCGAATCAAATCCATACTTCTTTAACAGCTTTTCATCTATAAGCCTGTGGTCAATAGCAGCCATGTCTTCTTCAGGAATCACAAACGGACGATGATTATCGGCTGTTTGAATAATACTGAAAAACGGTTGCTGTTGTTCTGTTAATGATCGATTGGCTTCTTTAAACAAATTCATATCGCTGATGCCCCATACATTAAAACGGGCACTCTTGTACATGCCTTCTTCAAATAGTTTTAATCCTGCTACATTATTTACGAGTAATCCCTTGAAATTATTAAACTCGCTGTTACCTCCAATAAAATAAAGCTTCTGATAATCTGTAAATGAATTGATAATGCTGTGCTGATTTAATGCTTCGGTGTTACGGGTTGAAAATTTACTCAGCTGCACATCAGGTATTCCTGTGAGCAGCGCAAACACCCCTCTTGCTGTACCAAAATGCGGAGAAAAGCAACGGTCGAAAAGTAATCCTTCTTTCGCCAATTGCTGGAAATAAGCGGTGGTGTTTAACGGATTTCCACTCAGGCTTGTTTTGTACATGCTGAACGATTCGCACAAAACCAGTACTACATTCATTTTTTTAGCCGGTTCTCTGAAACTTTCATAACGTTGAAAATTGAGGAGTTTGTTTTGCTCAGGTAATTGAAGCAAATTCTTCATTGTTTCAAACTGTCCCTTTGCGCTTCCGTCATCGGTAAAAGCTTTACGCAACCGGAGAGTTGTAAAGAAATTCTCTAATGGGTTTAATGCGAGATAAGCCTTAAAATTATTTCCCAGGCCAAATGCATCTTTCCATAACAATAAAGGCTTGGCCATATTACTACCTGTTATTCCAATGATCAGCAATAACATTAACCAGAATGTACGTAAAGGCTTAAAAGGAGAATCAATTGAATAATCTACTTTCTTATGTGTGCGATGAAAGAATTTGTATAACAACCATATCACAAAAGATAGTACTACAAGTATCCAAAACAATGGATACGATTGCCAGATCATGTTCATGGAAATGGCAAAATCCTCTATAAAATTCAGGGCACTGGCATTCAGTCTTGTGTCTACATAATCAAAATGCCCAAAGTCAGCACCAAAGAAAAACAATAAAAAGCTGCTAACTACCACGAGGTAAAGAATCCAGAACCGCCGCAGTTTAATTGACCTGAAAGGTGAAAACTTAGGGAAGCTTCCAACAAGCAATAAAGGAGCAAGTAAAATACAAACCCAGCGAACATCAAACCGAACCCCCATCAAAAAAGAAGGTATAGCATCGGAAAAAGAAACGTTGGCCGGATGAAAAATAAAAAATGTAAGCAGCCGCATGATGCTGAATATCATCATGAAGAAATAGAACAGTTTTAAAACCCAACGGGAGGTTGGCGGCAATTGAAAGCGTTTATCCATTTTTCCTTAAGCAGGCGTAATTTATAAACTTTTCGCTGGTTCTGGTTTTATTTACATAAACGGTTGGTTATATTTGATGGAACATGTTGAAATCCTTTATGCAAATGGACCGTTCGCTCTTCTATTACATCAATAATCAATGGAGTAATGATTTGTTTGATGCAGTGATGCCTTTTATCCGCAATCAGTATGTTTGGGCACCCTTTTACTTGTTCTTACTTGTATTTGTATTGATCAACTTCCGTTCAAGATTGTGGTGGTGGCTGTTGTTTTTCATTGCCACTTTTGCATTAACTGACCTGCTGAGTGTACAGGTAGTTAAGCAACTGGTGCAAAGGCCAAGGCCGTGTGTGGATGGTATCACCTCCCAATCTGTTCGTATGCTCATCCCCTGCAGTTACAGTTACAGTTTTGTTTCTTCACATGCAGCCAATCATTTTGGCATCGCCATGTTCCTGTTTCAAACCATGAAACATTTCTCAAAACCATGGATATGGCTCATCATGCTGTGGGCTTCTGTAATCTGTTATGCACAGGTTTATGTAGGAGCTCATTTTCCCTTTGATGTTGCTGGTGGAGGTTTGCTTGGCTTATTCATCGGTCATCGAACAGCAACAATTTTCAATAAACAATTTGGTGGTTTAAAAGTTGGCTGATTGTTTAGTATTTTAGATCAACCCAGGCACTTGGGTAAAGCTTCGTAGATTTGCACTTTTAATAAAATGGACATACTTATATTATTCTTTCTGATTTTCCTCAACAGCTTATTTGTGATTGCTGAAATTTCGTTGGTGTCGGCCCGTAAAACAAGGTTAGAAACTTTTGCAAACAAAGGAAGTGTAAGCGCTAAAACAGCCCTCCAGCTTTCAGAAAACCCGGAGATCTTTCTTTCAGCAGCCCAGATCGGCATTACCCTCATTGCCATTTTAACGGGTGTGTACTCGGGTGAACGGTTTGGAAAAGACCTCACTCCTTTTTTCCTGCAATTTCCCTTACTGAATTTATATGCTGAAAGTATTGCTACTGCTATTGTTGTTGTAATTGTCACTTTTCTATCCATCATACTTGGTGAATTGGTACCTAAACGCTTAGGTTTATTGCGATCTGAAAAAATAGCCATGGCTGTGGCTAAACCCATGAAATGGTTTGCTAAATCAATTCATCCTATTGTTTGGTTACTGAACAGTATCACCAATCTTATTTTCAGATTGTTTAATGTAAAAATTGTGCACGACAATCATGTTACGGAAGAAGAGATCAAAGCCATCATCAGCGAAGGAACCGTGCAGGGAACCATTGCTGAAGCTGAACAGGAAATTATTGAACGGGTTTTTCATTTGGGTGATCGGAATATAACATCACTTATGACCCATCGTAATGATATCATCTGGTTTGATTTAAATGACAATGAAAATTCAATTAAAGAAAAGATCATTGGTGAGCCTCATTCCATCTACCCTATTTGTGATGGCAACCTTGATAGTATTAAAGGAATTGTTTCTATTAAAGAAATGTACGTAGCAAATGATTTTACCATGTTCCGTGATTTAATGAAGCCTGCTTTATTTGTTCCGGAGAATAATTCGGCTTACCAGGTATTGGAAAGATTTAAAGAAGGGAAAGTGCACAGTTGTTTTATTGTGGATGAGTATGGAAGTGTAGAAGGAATGATTACACTCAACGATATACTGGAAGCAATTGTTGGCGATATTCCTGAACCGCATACGGATGATTATCAAATGGTGAAACGGGATGATGGAAGTTACCTTGTAGATGCACAAATCCCCTTTTATGATTTCCTGGCTCGTTTTGAAAAAACGGAATGGATGAATGAAGGTGAGCGGGAGTTTGATACGCTGGCCGGGTTTATTTTACATGAGCTGGAACGTATTCCACATACAGGCGAAAAATTTAACTGGAAAGGTTTTACGTTTGAAATTGTTGATATGGATGGCCACAGGATTGATAAGGTATTGCTGCAAGTACCAGATGGAGTTAGGGAGGAAGAATAATCAGCTAAAGGTTTTCATCAACAACAGGCGCTCCAATCACATAAACCAGCGAACTGCATTCTTCTTTATGAAACAGTGCGTTTATATTCGACTTTATTCCATTCCAGATCGCTTTCATCAAACTTCCTTTTATATTTTTTTCACTCAGCATGGAAACATAAAAACTATCCAACCACATGGGCTTAGTTGAAATAACCTGTAAGCCGTGTTGCTCCATGAGTTTACGCATTGATTGCGGTGAGAAATGATATAAATGTCTTGGCACATCATAAGCCGCCCAATTTGCCTGATAAACTGTGGCGTCTTTACTTTTATAGTTGGGAACTGCAATAATGATTTTACCACCCGGTGCCAGCACTTTCTTTAATTGTGCAATGTACTCATCTAACCGGTGTACATGTTCTAATACATGCCACATGGTTATTGCATCATATGTTGCATCAGGTAGCATGAATAATTCTTCAGCCGGATAAATATCACTGTTATATTTTTTTAAAGCAAAGGCCCTTGCAGCAGCATCGGGTTCTACTCCTACAACATTCCACCCGGCAACGGACATCGTATGAACAAAAGAACCGGTTCCACTGCCAACATCTAATAACATCCCTACCGCCCGCCCTGTTGCATGCTTCACCAAAGCCTCTTTGCTTATCATGGTAAACATTCTGGCTACATGATACAAGCGGTTAATGATTCCTTTTTTAGAGTTACTGTGTGAAATGTAATTGGTGGATTGGTAATATCGTTGAATGGCTGTTTCGCAGGGAATATTTTGAGTAAAACGCAATCCGCAATCTTTACATTCAACAACGGGAAACAACTCCTTGCTAACCGTAAAATCTTTTACTTCCAGTATTTGTTGAAGGGATTTGTTTTTACAAACAGGACAGCTTGTATAGTGAACAAGGTGGTTCATAAGCAATGAAGGTCGGTTTTGGGTAATGGCTATTGAATTTTATATAATACGGGCATTTCTTTTGTTTGCAGTTTATGACCATTTCCCTGAGTGCCCCATTGGCGGGAATGACCGGCTGCAAACATCCAAACCAATACAAAACTTATCAAGAACAATGCCATTGCAAAGACCCAAAACAAATTGAGTTTTTTCCGCCGGGCACCAAACAGTAATTCTTCCATTTCTGTACTGGTTCTTTCCTCTTCTCCTACACGTACAAAATGCTCCTTGTTTTTACGAATGATCTTTTCGGCTTTTACAGGTTCGCCTATAAGTGATTCAAATGCTGCAGTAAAATGCAGTAACTGGTTTTCGTTTTTTTCAAATTTGCCTAAACCAGCCCATTCTACTTTCTGCTCGCTGTTTAATGTACGTTGAAAGTCGGTTAAAAAGATTTGCTGTTTTTGTAAAGCTGTTTCTGAATTGATGTGAAGTTCATGACAAATCCATTGCTCAAATGTTTCATCCTGTTTGGCTGTTGATGAAAAATGCAGAACGGCTTGGGGTGCATGTAAAAGCCTGTTAGGGAAATCGAGCCGGGCGGGTAATTGTTCAACTGTAAAAGTGCCAATGCCTTTTAATGAAACCTGTTTATTGAAAGAAAGATATTGCACTATCAAATCAACCATGCTTATTGCTGCTTTTGGTCAAAAGTAAGTTTTATTCCTGCAAGAAAATTAAAACCTACTACTGGATAATTGTGCCAGCGTTCATAAGCATTATTAAATACATTATTGAACTGCCCCCAAACACTTACGAATTGATGCACCCTGAATTCTATGCCTGCATTCAGATCAAACACGGAAGGTAGCCTGCCGGTGTTTCCCATATTATCTTTTAAATAAACCGGACCCCGCCATGCATACAGGTCGCCTTTAACCATGATCTTCTTTGCCGGCTGCCATCTTAACGCAGCAGTTAATTGCAGTGGAATGATATGATAGGCTCTTGCATATGTTTGTTGTCCGAAGAAATTATACATATCAAATTTAGCACTGGCATTGAATTTATCCTGCAAAACAAAACCGATTTCTGCCTGCCCGTGGATACCCTGTAATTTTCCTTCCTGCAATATTGTAAATAACCCCGGTTTAAGATGATTTGAAAACAATGGCAGATTCAGATATTCAATATAACCTGCTGTTACACGATAATTAAAAGAGTTAGCCAATGTTCCTTTAAAACCGCCATATCCTTCTGTAATTCTTGTGTTGAATTGTGAAACAGGTTGATTGATCCATGGATTTTGTGAAGCAAGAAATTGATATGTATTCTTGCGAATATGTGCCGCCCACCCTGCTGTAACAATAATTTTCTTTTCCTGCAAATGAAAATCAACCAACACATCCGGTAATACATTCAGTTTACTGTTATCCCATGTAGGACGGATACCTGCCCTGATTGAAAGCTTTGATGTTTTAAGTAAGGCAGCTGCATTGAAAAAATAAACATTGTTGCTGTATGCTGTGCCATCAGTAGGTGTATAGGTTGTAATATCTGCATTGCCCCGAATTAACAAACCGAAACTGGTACCAAATCTTACTTCAACCGGAACATCCAGTATGCCGTTTGTTTCTGTTGATCTTGAATCGCTGAATACATTAATATTGAGATCAGGATTGTAACTGATACCGAAACGGGTTACCATTGCATTACGCACACCTGCACGGATGTTGACTGTTTGATATGGTTTTTTTAATGAATCATCTTTTGCACTGCTCAGCGAAGGATCGGTACCGTAGAGAAAAAAAGATTGTTGCTGATACCCAAGTTTTCCATAAACCTCTACCCTGTTTACAATTGTATTGATATGAGCAGCAAGATTGGTATTGCTGAACTTTTGTAAACGAAGTGGTCCTTTTTGTGAAATATGATTGGCAAAGATGGTGAAGTTGGTTCTCTTACCATCACCAATTGAAAAACCTGCATCAATCAACGGCGTATTGAAATTTCCATAACCTGCTTTTACATAATTGCTGTTATGTGCCTGGCCAGCTGAATCAATTTGCAAAGCCAATGGTTTTAATGCAACAGGCT
>Ga0163144_10013375_pt1 | contig 17141 bp, 23 predicted proteins | sample OliLak19BULKMAT1_FD_123175 | JGI IMG/M metagenome (GOLD analysis project Ga0163144, IMG submission 123175) | Freshwater microbial mat bacterial communities from Lake Vanda, McMurdo Dry Valleys, Antarctica - Oligotrophic Lake LV.19.BULKMAT1 | ecosystem: Environmental > Aquatic > Freshwater >... | reverse complement strand
GATACCCGCCACGGTCGTCGGGGAGCCTGCTGTTGGCGCGAGAGGAGTATACAGATTGCCACGGCTGATTGACCGGTGCGACCCACCGACCATTATTTGCGTCGTGAGGTTGGCACCGGTCACTGAGACAATGGCTTCAAGAGAACTGGCAACATTAGAGCCGCCGAACGGGCTATCCACGACACCCTTGACCACCGACGCAAGCGCGTCAGCAACCTCTCCGTAATCAGGCACTGCGATACGAACGCCGTCGCCACCGGCGATACCAGGAGCAAGCGTGAAGGACTGGATGATATGAGACATTATGCAGAGTCGAAGGTTAGGCCAGACGGCGCGGACGTCCGCGCTTACGCGGGGCTTCCCCTACCGTAGGGACTGTGCCTTCTTCCTCAGCCTCCTCCTCAACTTCCGCTTCATCTGCGAACTCGTCGAGGCTGTCTTCAAGGAAGGCGAACTCGTTTGTCTCTCTTGGCTGATTCATCTCCAGAATCTCCTTGACCCATGCACCAGTCGGCACAACGTCGGACAAGCCAAGCACCCAGCGGTTCTCTGCCTTGCATGCCAGAATCGGCTTATCTGACATCGGGGCAGGGCCGGCCATCATAAGCATCTGAGGGGTTGGATTCTCCATCGCCTCGCCAGCCTTGTCGGCGTACTTGCTATCAGCAATAGCGCGGAGTGCCTCGCGGTAATGGGTGCGATGAGTCCTCGTCTCGGTCAGCCAGGCGTCATAGTTGATATACACCATCCCGAGTTCGCTCGTGGGCTGAATACGCGTCGGGGGCGGCATGACAGGCGCCCTAAACAGTGGAATCAGTTGGCCGGTAAAGCACTGCGTTTCTTTCTCGATGACGGCACTGTACTTACGACCGTGTTGGTCGCGGACAATCGTGCCCTGCATCTTGGTTTCCTGCGAACGATTACGAGCCATTACTGTGTGGGATTAGAGGAGCGAATGGCCTGAACGAGGTCACTCATAGAGACACCAGAGGATTCAACAGCCAGTTCAACGTGCTCGTGTAGCCACGTATCGAACTGTGATTCAAGCGCGGCTAAGGCAACCTGTTCGTCTTGCTCAAACATTTCTGGCGTGCGCTCGCGCATGTCCATCGTGAGGCGCCAGTTATAGGTCGCGTCCAGTTCGTGCAGTCGCTCAATAGTCTTCTCGCTGAGCGGGGCGAAGGGTTTTGCGCCAAGGCGAGTGATATGCGGATTACCACCACGGGTCTTGATGAGACGTGTTTCGGCGTCAGATAGGAATGGCTTATGACCACCCCGTCCGCCCTGCACAACCAACACTGGACGGGAGTAGCGGCCTGTTTCAAGGAAGACCTTTTGTTGGCCGTCATCCAGTTCATCCATGTCGAGCATTAGTTCGTTGCCGGGCTTTGGCATCCATGCGCCAGTCTTCGGATGCTTAACGATAGACATGTCCTCGTGCAGAACCGTGACCGGTGTTGCATTCGCTGGCACGACCTGTGTGACAACCCAACGCCCGTTCTTTTGTCCGTTGCGACCGTAGAACCCTTGCCATACGGCTTTGGCATACGAGAGATGCTCTCCTCTCGGGTGGAGATTTTCGATTGCGTCAATGATGCGCCAATCTGGCGACGGGGCATCGGCGGGGACGCATGGGGTGAAGGAACGTGTTTGACTCATACCCAGCACCGTAGCGTAAAAACGGAACGAGCGAACACAAAAAAGGGCCTCCCGAAGGAGACCCAGTTTTGCAACACCCTCAGAGATTACGCGTCGCTCTCTGTCAGGCTAAATGCTCCGAAGAACCCAGCACGGCACGTGCAAACCAGCGCGGTGTTGAAGTCGAGGCTCGCAACGTGCGCGCTTCGGTCCATCATCCGGCGGAGGTCGCTAACGCCCGGTGCGTCTGGGCGCTCGCTCACATCCAACTTCTGCAAGCAATCGCTCGGATACACAATCAGCGTCCCGGGCGGAACCCGGCGGGTCTTGTGCCACTTCAACGAACCGGCCTTCACGTCGCCGATGGTCTCCATGTTGCCGATGTCGGCGTAGCGAAGCGCGCCAACCGTGGTGCTCACCAAGTTGCGATACACACCTTGCGAGATGACAGCGCGGTCGGCCTTTTTGCCTGAGCGGTTCTCGATTGTGTCGGTGATGAAGCGCATGCGGGTGCCTGTCAGGGCGCCGGCCGAAGACGACGTCTCTGCGGTCCAGTTTTCGTGCGTCAGGTTGTGCAGCGAACCAGCACTCACAATGCTCATCAGACCCGTCAGCGACTTATTGAAGTCAGTCTCGGGCGTCGTCGGAAGTGCAGCAGCGCCAATCTGAGTCGCGTTCGCCTTGACGATACGAATACCAGTCGCGACAGCGACACCGTTCGTCGCAAGAACACTCACTTGGATACGAGCAAACCCACCGGAGTCAGCAAAAGCAGTTGCGCTTGTGGTGACCACGGTTGCATACGTTACAACCGATGCGCCATCCGCAGCGATAAACGCGATACGGTCGCCACTCCGGAGCAGTGCGCGGATGTAACCGCGAGTCGTTCCCGCGCCAAGGCTCGTTGAGCCGTATGGGCTTGTGATGCTTACTGTCAGTTCGGCACCAGCCGACGGAACTGCCGTATCAACAGCAACCAGCGCCAAGGCGCCAGAAGCCTGCCCGTAGAAACGGTCCGAGTAGTCGGCCGCAAGCGCTTCCAGCGCCTTTTTGCCGCTAAACGCAAGCGTCTTTGTGACTTGGCCCTTGCTGTGCTTCTCGTCCAGAGTGCGCGAGAGGTCAGAAACGATGAGCCGCTTGTTTAGATTGATGTACGAAATGACGGCTTCATCAAGCACTGGTGTGCTCGGAATGGCTTCCATTCCCATGTCGTTGATAGACGCAACACCAGACGACAGGTTCAAGTCAATCGGGACAATCATTTCACGAGCAGATACGTCGATGCTGAAGTTTTTCAGCGAGGACGTCATTGCCCACTCTTCCGACATAAAGTTGAAGCCGTTGATAAGCGCGGCATGAACCTTTTTGAACGCCTTGTCCAACGTGCCGCCCGAACCAGTCGTGGGTGGTGTAGGATAGTTACCAACAGAAGACATATTTCTCTCAGAGAATGTGATACTACAGGGTTACTCGTCGTCGCCTAGGGCTGCGAGCATTGCTTCGAACTCTTCCTTCGTCGTTGGCCGTTTTGCCGCGGTTGGACGAGTTGGAGCGCTGCCCTTGCCCACTACCGTAGGAACAGCCTTCTTCGCGGTTGCGCGGGTGTTAGCAGCGACGGCCCGGGCGACATCCTTTGCCACAGATGAGACCTGTCTCTTCGTTTCAGTTGAGCCTGCGTACCGTCCAAGCCAGTTCTCCAAAAGCGAGACACGCAGCCCAGTCTGGCCACGGCGAAGGGACTGGCCCTCAAAATCGCCGTCCGAAGGCGCGACGAACGTTAGGGCGCCAGACTTATATAGTTCATTCATAGCGGCGGCCGAAGCGCCACGAGCATCAATAGTCACACCACGCGAGCGACCATACTCCGCAGCGAAGTCCGCAACGACAGACGATACTGTCTGCTCAAACTGTCGCTGGCGTGGGCCAGATTCAATCGCCTCCGTACGAGCGGCAATCTTCTCGCGCTCAATACGGAGCAGTTCAGAATCCACGTTGAGGCGCAATCGGCCAGCGTATGACTCCCAGTTGTCCATCACGCTGAGCACCTCGTCAGGAGACTTGGCCATCAACTTAGTGAAAAACGAGCCGAGGACTCGCGCCGTTACAATCTCGGGGTGGGTTTCAAGTGCCGCGCGAGCCTCTGCATGCGCGCTCTCTGCAAGGGCATATTCTCTCGCGACGGCGTCTCGGCTCGCCAAATTTGGGCGGAGAGCGGATTCGAAAATTGCTTTCGGGATTACGACCGAGTCACCAATGATACGAGCGCCCTCGACAACGTAATCTGTATCGTCCAGAGTGATGACCAACTCTTCGCCGTCATCTTCTGGTTCGTCAGTTTCAGGGGTCACCTCACCCTTGCCTACCTCGTCCGAGGGGCTAGGCGGGGCTTCTGGGAGGCCGTCTAAGACCTCATCGGCCTCAACAGGTGCTAGGGCCTCACTTTCCTCTTCCTCAGGCGCTTCGACCTCCGGCAAATCGGACTCATCACCAAAATCAATGCCGTCCAAAACGGCGTCGATGCCGTCCGGCGCGTCTTCTACTTCCTCAGCGACCGGAGCCGCATTTACCTTCTTTGCCATCGTTTGTCGGTTGGGGTGACTGAACTTCCTGTGTCCCCACCGTAGCGATTATTTTTGACCCGCCGAAAATCCGGTCGTAGTTTGAACTGAATCCGCCGGCCACTGATTCGGGGCGACGGCTGTCTCCTTTTCCTGCACTCATTTGCTAGACTCCTCCATTCGGATATTCGCGCAACGAACATCGGTATCGGCCATACACGCAGAAATGGCTTCGGCTTCTCGCTGATTCAACTCATCCGGCGGGCATCGGCAGACCAACAGAAACTGCGGATTTCCGTGTAGGGCGTAAAGTCCGGCCAAAATACTGTTCTCGTGGATGCCGCGACGGAACGAAGCGCGGTGGCGGGACCAACGGGCCAGTACAGACTTAGACCTGCCGACATAGACCACAGTGACTCCGTCTTCGGTTCGGTCGCCCGGGAAGATGATTTTGTAAATACCTCCTTTCATTACGAAATCAAGGATGGGTCAAGTCCGTCTACCTCCAATCCAGCCATAGCCTGTGCCGAGCCTTCCGGTGTGATAGGCAGCCCCGCGCCTTCAACCGGCGCACTGATGGCGTTATCAGACTGGCCCAGGCCGAGCGCCATTGGCTCCTCCATCGGAGCCTGAGGCGGTGGGCCCTGTGGAGGTGCTTGCTCTGGCGGTGGCTCCTGTCCGGGCGCTGGTGGTGGCATTAGGGCTTGTTGCGCAAACTGAATCGCTGCATCCAATCCGGCGCGCCACTCCGGCGATGATTTTTCGTACGCCACAGTGTTCTGAGACCGAACGAAATGATACAGGCGAGCCTGTGCAACCAGAGGCATTGAATCGGAACTGATTGGCTGGAAGATAGCCAGTGACTCATTCTGAGGGTCTTGTGTTTGGGGTCCGTCTGTCCAGCGACTCAACTGACGGAGAGCACGCGAGCGGATTGGGTCGTCTTGCAGTCCCAGCGTACCGCCTACCGACGACGCGAGGAACTCTCTCACTTCGTCAGGTTGGAGCAATCCACCCTGCCCATACTCTTGAACGAGGTTGGCTCTTGCCTGCGCGTTCTGCATCGAGAACGAGCCCGGGCGGATAGTTACATCTGCGTCGCTCGCAAGGTCGGTCACAGAAAACGACTTCGTGCGGTATGCACCGTCTTCGCCAAGCCAACGAGCCTTCTGTTCTGCCGGGAAGAACTCGCGAACGAGTTGTAGGCGGATTCTCCACCAACGAACAATCGCGCGCTCTAATGCTTGGCGAGTGCCAGAGAGTGAAGCGTTCGCTTGTGCGACAAGCGTAGAGGCATGACGAGCGGATTGCACGCTTGCACTCGACTCACCCAAAGCAGCGTCGGTCAATCCCGACAAATCGGCCAGCGCAGAATCCGCCAGAGAAATCATATCCGGGATATCGCGAGGCATTCCGGAGATTTCCTCAGTAATAGGCATCCCGCCGGGATTCACCGAAAGCACATCGCCCATCCCATGACGCACTGCGCTTGGCGAAAGAGTCGAGGTGCTCGGCAGGTAAAGACGCCTATTCACAAACCGGTCCAGGTGCGTGACTGCTGCGCCCATAAACGTATCACGCAAAGAATCAGCCGGCGCCACAATCTCGATGAATGCCATACCGAAAGAATGCTCAGTTCCATCTGCATACGGACGGATTTGCGTGACCGGAATATCCAGATTCCATTCTTCGCGATGCAGCAATACGGTGTCGCCAGCAGAAACCACGAACGCGCCTTCTGGATATGCAGCGCACGGCTTGTGATATGCCGTCAAAGTGAAGACAAGTTTATCGCCGGCCTTTTTTGCAGCCTGCTTGACCGCCTTGCCTGTGCCCGGTGGGAGAACACAATCAGCATCAGCAGGTTGGAAGTCGATGGCCTTCTCTAACTCTTCCTCGTCGCGGTCGGCGAACGCCTCGGGAAAACGAGACTTCAAGACGGAGAGCGGCTGGAAGTTCGCTATGAGAACCGCGTCTGCTTCCCAGATACTCTCGGCTGTTGGCGGGAACATTCTGACATTTCTGCCGGTTAAAATTTCTGACCGGAGGATTGGGGCCCACTCTCTATCGGCTTCCTTTGCAGTCTCAACGAATACGAGTGTCTCGGAGGCTTCCATTGTCAAGACAGGAAGGCCTTCTGCATCCAACGTCTGAACTTGGGTCTCAGTCGTTTCTGACTTGACGAAGCGCTCAACCAGTGGCTCGGTCGCCGTGGCGGCCCATTCGTCAGGATACGCCTCAGGATTCATCGCAACATCTGGCGACGTCATGCTCGGCTTGGCCAGAATCGAACGAGCGACTCGCTTGCCCTTCTCCACTACAACTTCATGCACGAAACCCGAAGCGTAGGTCATGGCACGGTCCGTGGCCGTGACGATAGGATGAATGCCACCACATGCCTCGCTCTGTAAGTCCGTCAAGAAGCGAGTCGCGGCCTCGGCAGCATCGCGGTCGGCATCATCGCCAGACGCCGGCATGACCTGTGGGATTGGCGGGTCAGAGAACAAGAGGCCAACGAACTTGCGAGCAAGAACAGTTGCCTTGTTGAGGCCCGGCAGGCGGCTCGCCATTGGCGGAGCATAGACCTTGTATCGGCTCGTGTCTGTGTCTTTCACAACCTGCACTGACGACACACCAGAGCGGCGGAGACGGTTCGCGTCCCACTGCGCCACCAGCGGCGACATCATCTGCTCTTGGGATGACCACATGCGACTCAACCGCTTCGCTACTTTCTCGGGCGATTCGGTGAGCATAACACCTTCGTATGCGTCTTCGTCGTCGTTTTCCGGAGTCTGTACTTCAAGTTCGTCATTCATTATGCGTCGTCTCCGGAATCAAGCGTTGAAGCGGAACCGGTTACGATTTCGCCAATGACAGTAGCCTCCCCAATCCCATCGGCTAGCGCTTGCTTCGCGAAATCGAGCAACTCGCGACGGAGCGGTGAGCCGTAACCTGCGATACGATTCACTGCCTTCATTACGGCCTCAGGCACTGGGTCCTCTTGCTTGTGTCCAGCCGGTACGACGGCAGAGGCGACAGGAGCGCGGGTCGCGAGTTCAAGAAGTGCTGTACGTGTCGCGGCGAGTTCCTCTCTTAGGACCTGACACGAAAAGCATGGAGTTGGGGATGGGTTCATGCCTGTACCGTAGGGCCTACTCCGCTGGCTCCCACTGCGACCACGGGGCTAATCCCGGGCGAGTTCCGGCCTCTGACATATTCAGCCGGTCGTTCCGTGGCTTCTTGCGAGGACCTTCCTGCGTCCATTCGAAGCCGGGGTGTCTGTCCTCATGCACTGGACGAATGACCGGAGCGCTCTGCATCTGTGGCCCACCCATGAGTAGGTATCTCCACGAGTCGAGCGGATGGTCCAATTTGCTCTTAGTGTCGTAGGCATCAACCGAACGCTTTGACAGCGGGACGTTCATAATCGAATTGATGAGCATCGGGCAGCGGAGCGCGGATATTGTCGTTGATGGCGGCTTGATGACACCCGTTGCCTTGTCGAACCGATAGGCGAGGGCTTGCTTCATCATGCCGAAGCCTTTTGCCACTGCGCCGGGGCCATGGGGCACTCCAACGCAGATGGGAGACAGAACGCCCATTGATTCATTCAAGCCGTCCTGAAAGTCAGCGAGAATGGTTCTGCCATCGGCAGCGCCAGTGATTGCCGACATCTGACCGTCGCAAAAGATAAGCATCCGGCCCGGAACACCCTCGTCCAAGAGCACGCGACCAAGCATCTGTCCGGCTGTCTTGGCGTCGCGCTGCTTCCACACATCCTCGAAAATGATTTGCGAGTTGCGATTATCTGGCGAACGAGAATGCAAGAGGAAGACGGAATCGTCTTTGTAGCCCCAGTCAAGAGAGCCCATTAGACCCCAGTTTCGGGGTATGTATGGCTCGCCGGCGAACGTATGTACCTTGGGGTTCCACTCAGGGAATGCTGCGGAATCCACAATCGTCCAAGCGCCATCGACCCATGCGTCATACAGGGCCTTATTGCTGCCGGCGGCAATCTTCAAGTTGCGCAAATATTCGGCTTGATTGAGCGCCGGATTGTCTCGATACGTCGCCGGAAGATACATGGCGACAACGCCATCCTCTGGATTGTCTGTGCCGAGCGGGTTGAAGGCGAACGGCTTGTACGGAATAGAGACATCGATGATATGCTTACGCAACCATGCCGCACCGGGTCCGTTTGGGTTACTAGTGCATACCATTCTCGTTGGCAAGCCGAACGGCGAACGCAGTGTTGCGAATAGCAACATCAAGCGATTCATATCCGGGAAAAGCGAAACTTCGTCTAGATACAGACGGACCAAAGAGAAGCCCTGATAGGCATCGATATCGTCATCTGATTCTGCGTGGCCGAAGATAATTTCGGCACCCTCGGGGCTACGAAGAACCTTCGACTGAATGTTGAAGACCCAGCCCAGTGGGCCAAGGATACGCTTCGCAAGCGCGATTAAGTCCTTGAGGTCAGTGTAGTTGCGGCGCAACACCAGTGCCCGGAACTTAGAGCCCCATCGGTCATTACACCTGGCGATATCGAGAATGATACCATGCGACTTACCAGAGCCACGACCTCCACCCCACAGCACAAACTGCACTATGTCAGGAAGCGACAAGAATGCAGTCTGAACGCCGGGGTTCGTCTGTGCGACGATATTTACGTGGCGGCCACCTCTTTTTCTGAGCATACCCACCACCGTAGTACTATTTCACAGCATGCTGCGAGACCCAGTCATCCATCGAGCCCGCGACGTCTGGCAGCGCCACAACACTTCGCGGGGTCTCAGCCGAGCCTTCTGCGGCAGCAGCGATACCCTTCTTGGCTGCCACTTCTGGTGAGAATTCACGCGGAGACATTCGTTCGAGCATTTTTCTTGCTTCAGCAGGAGAGCCTGACGCCGCGCGAATCAGAGCAATACGACCGCGAGCCTCAGAGCGAGCCACGTTCGCTGCGAACTGCACAAGTGGGTCAGCGGTATCCGTGGTGCGTTGCCCCTGACGCAGCCATGCCAACAATACATCACGCGGCAATCCGACTGCGGCTGAGGCGAGTTCGAGAGGGATTCCCTCACTCAACAGAGAGCATAGAGATTTCGTGTCCGCCTCAGTCGGCGCATCGGGCGCGATAGCGTTTGGCAGAGAATGTGTGCCAAAGGACGTCTTGCGGGCGGACTTGACTGCTTTGCTCATCGGGCATAGGAAAAAAGGTCGATTTCGAAGCGGCCACCATTGTGACCAGATTGCAATATTTCAACGTCGAGCAACTTCTTGAACTGCTTGTCGTTCGCCACAACCTTGTAATGCTGTAAGACGTCAAACAACGAAGCGAGCAGCCCGTCAATATCCGCGTTCTGCTTTGGTGGATAGAAACGAACGGAGGCACACAGGTCCTCTGTAATCGTCACACCGTCCCAGCCGTCGATAGTGCAGTTCTCCTGAAAGCGCATAAACGCCTTGCTTGGGAGAATCTTGGAGAACCTGCCCAGACGAATAATGCGCTGTGAGTTTTTCTTCGTGGCGCATGGTGCTGCCTTTGAGGCTCGGACAACCAGGGAGGCAATCATCGGCACCACGACTGCGAGAGAGCCGCCACATCCTTGTACGTATTGCGGAGGTGTTCTATCTGACCCTTCTTCAATGGCTTGCCGTTGCGAGCGCGGTCGAGTGCATCAGCAAGGATTGGGTCGGTCCAAGCAGCCACACGGAGTGACTCAATCGAATCGTCGTGCCTTGTCTGTGCTGTGGTGCTAATCGTATTCGCTACACCACGAGTATCGTTTTCGCCGGTGAAGACATCCATACTCAATGCACGCGGCATTGCTGACTGCCGCTCAGGTGTATCGGCTGTTGCGTAGTGCGAGGCGAGAAGTTCTTTGCGCTCCTTCTTTGAAATCTTCACGGCAGCGCCATCGCGATTCACGACAGCAGCCAGCGCCTGACCAAGCAAGAGTTTGTAGAACGGGCCGAACGCTCTCGGAAATCCATCAGCGTCGCACGGCTGAAACTTGCGAGTGGCGACCAAGAGTGTGACAGTGGCTTCGCTGACGAAGTCATCAAGGCATGCGGCAGAAGCCTGTTTGGTTGCGTAGCCATGGAACTTGCGAGTCTGGCGATTCGTCATCGGGGCCCATCGTGTTTGCAGTTCGAGAAACGCTGCATCATCCCCGGTGACAAAACGCGCAACCAGCGAGGAATCCAACTGGTCGCGCGAGTCGAGCGTTGCCTTCAACGACTTAGTTGCCATTTTCCTCGCGGAGAGCATTGTGCATGCGAGCCGAGCGGGTCGGCATTAGCCATGCCACCGGCTTACCGCGAACTTTTGCGAGGTCTTGTGCTAGTGTCTCGCGGTCCGCGCCAGCCAAGTAGCCACTAAGCGCCGCAGTGACGGATTGGGCAAATGACTGCCGAATGGATGCTCGGCGCGCGATGATGTGATAGACGAACGCAGCCAAATGCAGAGAAGCCAGGAGCACAGAAACTGCCGCAGGTACTGCGCCACTGAAAGCATAGAACGCAACAAAGAGTGGGAGGAGGATGCCAATAATGGCAAGGCTGATTCGATGAAGCACAAGTTCGTGTTGAAGGAAGGTAAAGTACCTCGACGCAATAGAATACACGGAAACAGTGACGGCTTCCGCGTTATTTCAGACTTGCGTGTTGAATAGCCCACAGCCTCACATCTTTGTCAGTGGCAAGTAGGAGTGTGCGCAGCATCTCGCGATTCAACCCAGTCTTCTTGTCGATGACGTCCAATAGGTGCTCGGCGATAAGTGTCGCGACTCCATTGATTTCCATAACACCAGTATTGCGTGGGACGAGATACGTAAGCAGCGTGGTAACCGTCTTGGCGGTCTTGTCTTCGGCCGAGTTCCACCAGATAAAATCGGAGGTCGGATGATAGCGTTCGCAACAAACAAGGTCTGCCACAGCCGACAGCGGTATGTGAAAGTGCCGGCGGTACGCGTCGTATTCGGCGCGGCTTTTGAAGATACCGTGCTCGTAATATGGTTCCATTATGAGGATTTGATAGCGGAGTGTTGAATGGCCCACAGTCTCACATCCTTGTCGGAGGAGAGTAAGAGCGTGCGAAGCATCTGCCTACATAGTGGCACTTTCCCGGCGATGACCTCGAACAGATGCATTGCCAATGGCCCAGCGAGTTCCTGAAGGACGAAGAAGTTCGTATCCTCTGGAATGATATGTGTGAGCAAATTTATGACATACTGCTGAACATCGAGCCCCCAGGGAAATTCGCCAGCATGTCTGTTTTCGTACTTTACATAATAGGCAGCAGCGACACCCCTCGCGATTGGCCGCTGCCAGAGGTGATAGTATTCGCGATGCGACGACTCGTCGTCGGCGAGACGTGTGCATTTTGGGAGTATCATGAGGATTTGATGGCGGAGTGTTGAATGGCCCAAACTCGAACATCTCTGTCGGAGGCGAGTAAGAGCGTGCGCAGAAAGTCGCTACGCAGCGCTGTCTTCTTGTCGATGACATCCAAGAGGTGCTCGGCGAAAACCGGGGACGTTTCTTTGAGGTCCCCGGGGGCTACTGGTGTCGGGAGAAGATAGGTGAGTAGCACGCCAACAACGTCGATGGCCGCGCGCCCGTGCGTCCCATGAGGGAAAAAACCATCACGACTCTCATATCGAGCCTGACAAGCGCGAGTTGCCACTTGAATCAGGTATCCATAGTAAAACCGACCGAAGATACTGCAAGCGAAAGTGTCAGACACGGGTGGCGTGTTATTTGGCTTCATCGTGAGGATTTGATGGCGGAGTGTTGAATGGCCCACAGTCGAACATCTCTGTCGTGGGCGAGCAAGAGCGTGCGCAATAAATCACTACGCAGTGGCACCCGTCCATCGATAACATCAAACAGGTGCATTGCTAATGACTCGGCGAGTTTTTGAGTGGTGGGATAATCAAGCCCCTCTGGAACGAGGTACGTAGCGAGGCCCCTGACCATTCCGAGAGTCTCCTTGATAAACCAGCGTGCGCCCCATTCGGACCAGTCATCTGGGTACTTTGTGCAAAAGGCGCTATCAATGCCAAACGAGATTGGTTCGAGATACTGATTTACGTATTCAACGTAGGCGTCAAAGTTAGTGTCGGCGCAGGGGGGGGTATTTGGCTGCACTATCATGCGGCCGCCTTGAACTTCCACCGCAGCGCCAACTCACGCACTTGCTTGTCCTTGTTGAGCAGCATCGGCTTTGCGATGTCATCATTCAGTGGCGCGACACCATTCGCGGCGTTCCACATCTGGTCATACAGATAGGCCGGAGATGGCGCAGGTTGATTATGAGCCTTTGCATAGTCGAGCAAGTAGCCAGCCAGCCATACCATCGTCAGATTTTCCGCTTCGCTCGGCTGGTTTGTACGGCCCCTTCTGCGCCACATACTACCATCCGAAAGTGCGGCCTGGAATGAATCATACGAACAGGTTGCCAGCGGGCTAAGTGTTCCAAATGCTGGTTTCATATGAAGGTCGGAGTCAGGGTGTTTGGCATACATGTAGAGGTTTGGCATAGTAACGTCGTGCCAGTAAGGGACCTCGACACCGAGCGTGCGAAGAAGACGCGCTCGGGTCAGGGTGATTGAGGGATTACCAATTTCCATTGTTGCTTTATCTCCTTGTTGATACACTACGAGGGGGCCACTGATTCTAAACCACTCATCGATGTCGTCGCTGGACCAGCCAATTGGAATAAGCATTGAGGTCATCAAAATGGTGTCGGCTCCTCTTCCGTTTCTGCGGGAGCCGCAACCCCATCTCTTGCAGCCTGCACCAACGCTGCTTGCTCACGGTAGTCATATAAGTCGCGCACCCTGCCGAAAGAGACCCGCGCGAGACCATCGCCACGCATACCACCACCGATTCGGTTCTTGACCACTGTGTAGCGAATAAGGCCAGGAACAACGAGCGTCTCCTTGCCATCTTGAACACTATACGAGCCGACAGCGAGCACTGTCCAAGCGGCGGCAGCATTACCATGTGAGCCACGAATGTTCGCAATGCTCACCACCGCGCCGGGTGCATTGGCCGACTTGCCCATCTGGCCAACCACGATGAACAATACGCCGAGTTGGCGAGCCTTTTTGACGAGGCGCTCGAAACCACGCTCTGCCTGTTGAAACGAGTTCTTCTCTGGCTCCGAAGAGAAATCCACCAAGCCTAAGTGGTCAATCACCAAGAACGCCAGACCGTTGGTCGCGCAATAGTCAAGCGCTGCTGAAATCTGTGCGCTCGACGGATGCGACTCCTTTGCCATCACAAGATGCTTCTCACGCCATGCCTTTGCATCAGCGATAGAGGCCTGTGCCGATGCGTAGTCCGGGCCAGACAACTTGGTCAGGTTCGGAGAACACCACGCCGCCACAGTGTTTTCGTAATGGCGCCACTCAACACCAGCCAACGCACAGCCAAACTTCTTGTCCAGTTCCGACTCAGTGCTTGCACGGTCCTCCCCCTCGTCTGATAGTTCGGTGAAGAGGCCATAGCCACGAACATCGGCCTCTCTCGTCAAGTTATAGAGAATGGTCATTAGTGTGGTCGTCTTACCTTCACCGGTCGGACCAACGAGGTACAGCGTCTCACCAGACAACAGGGACCCAAGGCGCGCGTCAAGAGCGCGGATGCCAGTAGAAAAGGCACGGAGGATGATTTTAACAATCGTATTCATCGGCCCATCGAGTCGAAGTCAGCCTTCGCCTGTGCTTCGTCCAGCAAGCGCTGTGCATCGCGGTCCATCGGGACGTAATCTTTCCACGTCTCTTTCTGGCCCCAGAATGTCGAAGCCTTCTGAATGAATGACGTACCGATGTTTTCGGCAGAGTCCTTCGCATAGGCCTTCACAATGGCAGGCACTTGTGCGGCGGTCAGTTTGCCAGTGGCAATCAGCACACGAAGACGCTTCTCTCCTTCTGCGAGATTGGAGGGGCCAGCACGGCGCGGGTACAGCGTCTTGTACTTTGCGATGGCGTCGTCAATCTCTGGCGTGCTCTCGGGAGCCTTTGACTTGACAGCCTTCGATTTTGGCGCGGGAGTCGACGCGGCTTCCACCAGAACTGGCAAACTTGGAACGACAGAAGGTGCAGCCAGTCCAAGGAGTGTCGAGTATCGGGCAAGGAATCGAACGACAACGACATGGGCCTGTGGCAAGGACTCAATGCGATAGCGGCAACCGCCCAGTAAGTTGTCCCGGCGGCCAGTCGCATGGCGGACGTAGTGGTCGAACGCTTCTGTCAGCCACCAAATCTCGCTACCGCCGCCTGCCTCTGCGTGCTCCAACCATCCAGCCAAAGCAAGGTCAGACAATCCCTTGTCTGCAATCGCGACAGGCTTGCCGATGCCATAAGCAATCTGTTCGCGAAACGACCAGATACGGCCGATACCTTCGGGGCCCAACGTCGCCTTGACGACAATCAGACAAGCCTGAGCCTCAATACTCAGTGCGTGAAATGCAGGATGTTCAATCATGGCTGAGTCAAAAGTGATGGCCTTCACGAGTTGTCCCTCTCTTCGCGATACATCCGGGCTGCTTCAACAGGTGTCTTCCAGCCGTAATAGAAATGCTTGCCGGTCGGCAGTGGCTCAGAGCAGGCAAGGATAGACTCATGACCAACGTCCTCACCCGACTCTGCCAAGAAGTCGTTCCAATCTGCCCGGATTGCGTTGCGCGCGCCGTAGGAGAAGTTATGGAGCGCGGCGGCTGTCCATGACGACTTCCATGCAAAGAGAAAGCCGTAGATGCCCGCGATGCCGAATCGACCCATGAACGCGTAGCCGAGTTCATTATCCAAGCGGGCGATGCGAGAGTCCTCCTTAGGAAAGATGCCACTCACTGGTGCTTCTGCGAAAAGCGCAACGAGCGAGTCGGCCTGCTGTTCGGTGAGTTCCCCAGAGACAGTCAGTCCCTTGACGAAGTCGAGATAGGCCTGAGGAATAGAGGCGAATCTGTGCTGGTATTGCGGGTGCCTAGGCATTTTCGAAATAGGAATAGTGTCTTGCCGCTAGTCGTTGTGATTGGCGACAAGACACCATACGGGCCTCCCCGCCACGATATTGCGCCAAAACGACAAACGCATGTTTGCTTCCTTCTATTGCTTTGAGAGTGTAGAAGGAGACTGAGAGTGAGACTGTAGAGTACCATTAATCAACCATTGATTAATGGTTATTCAACCATTAATCAACCATTAATCAACCATTGAATGTCCTCTTTTTAGGACACTTCTGGCTAACCGAAGCCAATTTGAATGCCGTGTATACTATGCAGCGATTTAAGTGGCATATCTCGGAGGGCGCTGCTTGAATACGGATTTGGACTGGCCACCTCGCCTTAACCCAGCCCATGGATTGTCTGCCTTGAATGACTCTTTGTCATGGCTTCGGCCTGGTCCATGAGAAGACTATGAACTGGCTTCTCTCGTTTGCGCCTTCACGGCGTCTGCTTGACCCCAGTTTCATGAGAGAACCACCGTCGCGAGAACGCGTTCGGTGGGCTTTTCCGTTTAGGCCACCCCGTACAATGGCTCTGTCACGGCAAATGTCCATGACGCTGCCCTCTTTCCAAGATTCCAAATGAAGCGCTTCCTTGCCATCGCTGCACTCGCAATGCTGACCGCCTGTTCGAACGACAAGGCTGGTGTCCTTGCTCCTGACGCGCCTATTGAATGGCGCAATACCGTGACCGGAGAGAAGGTCATGGTCGCTGCTGTGAGCCGTAGAGAAGTTGGCAACGATGTCTCGTCCGTCAATTTCCGCATCCAAGCAACCGGCGACATCAGCCACCGCATCGCAGTGGCGCTGCCGCAGGAGGCTCTGTTCGACCGTCCGACATTGGTCATCACTCGTGCAACTGGCGTGATTGAAACCTCAGCCTGCCCAGTGACCACGACTCGGAATAGCGCTGGCATCGTGACGGCCTACGCTGCTCGTTGTGCTGGTGCTGTGCCAAGTAGCACTCTGTTGGCGACTGGCGATGTTGCAGTGCTTTCGTTTCGGGTCTGGCAGCAGACATCGACGGGGACTGAAAGGACTGCAGTTTTGGTGCTTGGCACGCTGAATGTGCCGGTTCGCATTGCCGGATGGAAAGTCGCTGGCTAGGTCGTGTATCTTAGGTAAGTCACTTCACTCTAACAGCGCTCAACCACCGCCCCGGTTGAGCGCTCCGTGCGTCCATCGCCCCGTATCCTACGGTGTAATCAGACGCCACAATGGCTGTCGCGGCGGGAGCCGCTCACTACCTCCGGAGACGATAGATGTGTAAAACCAAGGTTTGTTCAAAGTGCAAGGCTGATAAGTCAGTCGCCGATTTTAGTAAAGACAAATCTAGGCGCGACGGATTACAATGTCGATGCAAGGCCTGTTATCGCGCGAAGTATACTGCCAACTCAGAGCGCGCCAAGGCGCACAACGCCGCGTGGAAGGCTACTAACTCACAGCGCGTAAAGACCAGCAACGCCGCGTGGATGGCCGCTAATCCACAGGCCTGCTCCAATCAGCGCGCTCGCCGCCGTGCCGCCGTCGCTGCTGTCCTGAGCATTCCATTCACCGAAGCACAGTGGTCCGCAAAGGTCGATGCTTTCGAGCACAAGTGCTGCTATTGCGACAAGCCGGGCACTGTACTCACCCTGACCCGGGACCACCTCGTGCCAATCTCCAAGGGTGGTGCAGACACCTACGAGAACATCGTACCATGCTGCAAGGCGTGTAATAGTTCCAAGCATGCCCGTATATTGTATGACCAGTGGGTGCCTTCGCACTCACGCCACCTTTACCCAAATCGTTATGCCTGAGACGTCCGCTGGACCGACTTGTCCGAAGTGCGAAAAGCAACTCATCGACCAGAGGGCCAATCGCGAGCCCGGCTCTAAGAGGCCGCTGTGGAAGTGCCCTGACCGCCAGTGCGACGGCAAGCCAATCTGG
>Ga0163144_10013374_pt1 | contig 17141 bp, 16 predicted proteins | sample OliLak19BULKMAT1_FD_123175 | JGI IMG/M metagenome (GOLD analysis project Ga0163144, IMG submission 123175) | Freshwater microbial mat bacterial communities from Lake Vanda, McMurdo Dry Valleys, Antarctica - Oligotrophic Lake LV.19.BULKMAT1 | ecosystem: Environmental > Aquatic > Freshwater >... | reverse complement strand
TGGCCGACCCCACGACCTGCGAAGACGCACTTGCCATCGTGCGACGCTACGGAATCGAGCTGCCCGGCCCGATGCGCGAGGTGCTGGAAAGCGGCCGCGGTGAGTCCATCAAGCCCGGCGACCCGCGACTGGCGCGCGCCGAAATCCGCATGATCGCCACGCCGCAGATGGCGCTGGAAGCCGCCGCCGCCGTGGCGCGTGCGGCCGGCATCACGCCGCACATCCTGGGCGACGCCATCGAAGGCGAAGCGCGCGACGTCGGCAAGGTGCTGGGCGCCATCGCCCTGCAGGTGGCCGAACGCGGCCAGCCTTTCAGCACGCCTTGCGTGCTGCTGTCGGGTGGAGAAACCACGGTCACCGTGCGCGGCAGCGGGCGCGGCGGGCGCAACGTCGAATGCCTGCTCTCGATGTGCATCGCCACCGGCGGGCACCCGCGCATCCATGCGCTGGCCGGCGACACGGACGGCGTCGACGGCCAGGAAGAACTTGCCGGCGCGGCCTTTGCGCCAGACACTCTGGCACGCGCCTGGGCCGCCGGGCTGCGCCCGGTGGACAGCCTCGCCGACAACGACGGCCACGGTTTTTTCCAGGCGCTGGGCGCCTCGGTCAACACCGGGCCGACCCTCACCAACGTGAACGACTTCCGCGCCATCCTGATCGAGGCCGCGGTCTCGCCTGAAAGCAAAAATTGAGAAGAACCCGCAATGCCAAGATCGTCGCCACCCTCGGCCCCGCCAGTTCGCAGCCCGACGTCGTGCGTCAGCTGTTCCTGGCCGGCGTCGACGTCTTCCGCCTGAACTTCAGCCACGGCAGCCCGGACGACCACCGCGCGCGTTTTGCGGTGCTGCGCGCGCTGGAGCTCGAGACCGGCCGGCCGATCGGCATCCTGGCCGACCTGCAGGGCCCGAAGCTGCGCGTGGGCACCTTCGCCGATGGCCCGGTGATGCTGGCCGAGGGCGCGGCCTTTCGCCTCGACCTCGACCCCGCGCCCGGCAACGCGCAGCGCGCCGGCCTGCCGCACCCCGAGATCTTCGCCGCACTCGTGCCCGGCGCCGATCTGCTGCTCGACGACGGCAAGCTGCGCCTGGCCGTTGAACGCTGTGGTGCCGACTTCGCCGAGACCCGGGTGGTCGTCGGCGGCAAACTGTCGGAGCGCAAGGGCGTCAACGTGCCCGGCGTCGTGCTGCCGATCACCGCGCTGACCGCGAAAGACCGCCGCGACCTCGACCTCGCGCTGGAACTCGGCGCCGACTGGATCGCGCTGTCCTTCGTCCAGCGCCCTGAAGACGTCAGCGAGGCGCGCGCGATTATCGGCAAACGCGCGCTGATCGTCTCCAAGCTGGAGAAACCGTCCGCGGTGGAACGGCTCGACGAGATCGTCGCCTTGTCAGACGCCGTGATGGTGGCGCGTGGCGACCTCGGCGTGGAACTGCCGGCCGAACGCGTGCCGGGCATCCAGAAGCGCATCGTGCGGAGCTGCCGGCGCTTCGGCAAGCCGGTGATCGTGGCCACGCAGATGCTGGAGTCGATGATCGACAGCCCGGTGCCGACACGGGCCGAGGCCTCCGACGTCGCCACCGCCATCTACGACGGTGCCGACGCGGTGATGCTGTCGGCCGAGTCGGCCTCGGGCAAGCACCCGCTGGAAGCGGTGGCGATGATGAACCGCATCATCGAGCAGGTGGAGTGCGACCCGCTCTACAGGCAGCTGGTCGACGCCTCGCACACGCCGCTGGAGGCGGGCCAGGTCGACATGGCCGAGGCGGTGTGCAGCGCCATGCGGCGTGCGGTCTCGCTGCTGCACTCTGCGGCAATCGTCTGCTACACCAGTTCGGGCCACACCAGCCTGCGCGCGGCACGTGAGCGGCCCGAGGCGCCCATCCTGAGCCTGACGCCGAACATGGGCACGGCGCGCCGGCTGGCGCTGGTCTGGGGCGTGCATTCGGTGCACATCGCCGACGTGGCCGATGTGGAGGAGATGACGAACAGCGCCGTCACCGTGGCGCGGCGCCAGGGTTTTGCCGTGGCCGGCCAGACCATCGTCGCCATCGCCGGCCTGCCTTTCGGCGAGGCCGGCACCACCAACCTGATGCGCATCGCCACGGTGTGAAGCGCGGCCGGCGCGGTCGCTTGCGGCCGCGCCTCCGGCGGCCTTGCGGTATGGTGACGCCATGAACACATCCACCCCCCCAACCGCCCGCACCGCAACCCGCGGCACCGCCCTCGTCACCGGCGCCAGCGCCGGCATCGGCGAGGCCATCGTGCGCAGGCTCGTCGCTGACGGCTGGCGCGTCATCGCGGCGGCGCGGCGTGCCGACAAGCTGGCCGCTCTGGCCTCTGAACTCGGCGCTGCCGTGTTGCCGCTGGCGCTGGACGTCACCGACCACGCTGCCGTGGCCGCGCTGCCGCTGGCGCTGCCGGCCGACTGGGCCGCTGTCGATCTGCTGGTCAACAACGCCGGCCTGGCGCTCGGCCGCGAGCCGGCACACCAGGCCAACCTGGCCGACTGGCAGACGATGATAGACGCCAACGTCAGCGGGCTGATGCACTGCACCCACGCCTTCCTGCCCGGCATGGTGGCGCGCGGCCGCGGCCACGTCGTCAACCTCGGCTCGGTGGCCGGCGAGCTGCCTTATCCGGGCGGCAACGTGTATGGTGCGAGCAAGGCCTTCGTGCACCAGTTCACGATGGGTCTGAAGGCCGACCTGATCGCCACCGCCGTGCGATGCACCAGCATCGAACCCGGCCTGGTGGCGGGCAGCGAGTTCAGCACCGTGCGCTTCAAGGGCGACGCCGAACGTGCCGCGTCGATCTACGAAGGCACGACGCCGCTGATGCCCGAGGACATCGCCGAAGCCGTGTCGTGGGTCGTCGCGCTGCCGGCGCATGTCAACATCAACGTGCTGCAGATGATGCCGGTCTGCCAGGGGCCGGGCGCGGTGGGCCTGCATCGCAAGGAGGTGCCGAGCCGCTGAATCTGTCCGGCGTCGGCCGCGACGGCGGGACCCCGGTGACAATCTCGCTGAATTGAAGTATTCTGTATACAGAGTACAGATCATGAGCGCACAACTCGTCAAACTCGGCAGCACGCCCGACCTCGTCGACCGGGTCTACCGTTCGCTGGTCGACGCTATCAGCAGCGGCGCGCTGGCGCCGGGGCAGCGGCTGACGCAGGAAGACATCGCTGAGCAACTGGCGGTGTCGCGCCAGCCGGTGCTGCAGGCGCTGCGCATGCTGAAGAACGACGGCTTCGTGCACGACGCGCCCGGCCGGGGCGTGCTGGTGGCGCCGCTCGACGTCGCCTGGATGGGCAAGGTCTACGAGGTGCGGGGCGCGCTGGATGCCCTGGCCGCGCGGCTGGCGGCGGCGCAGCGCCACGCCGTGCCGCCCGCGCTGATCGCCGCCGGCCGCAAGGCGGCGCGTGGCAAGGATGTGCAGGCCATGATCGACGCCGATCTGGCCTTCCACCGCGACATCTACGCGGCATCGGACAACCCGCTCATCACGCAGATCACCGACCAGCATTGGCGCCACTTGAAGCGCGTGATGGGCGCGGTGCTGCAGACCGCCCAGCAGCGCGACGCGGTCTGGGACGAACACCAGGCGATCGCCGACGCCATTGCCGCCGGCCAGGCCGACGAAGCGGCCCGGTTGATAGAAGACCACGGCCGACAGGCCAGCCGGGTTCTCGCACACCGGCTCACCCAGGTGCTGCGCACCGCATCAGGAGACACAGCATGAGAATGACCCCGGAACAGCTCGAACGGTTCGACCGCGACGGTTACCTGTTCTTTCCGTCGCTCTTCACGCTAGACGAAACCGCCGGCCTGAACGCCGCCGTGCCCGAACTCTACAGCCGGCGCGAGGCCTACAACGTGCGCGAGAAGGGCAGTGACGCGGTGCGCACCAACTTCGCCGCCCACATGGTCAGCGAGCCTTTTGCCCGGCTGGCGCGCCATCCGCGCATGGTCGGGCCGGTGGAAGACCTGCTGGGCGAAGAGCTCTACATGCACCAGTTCAAGATCAACGGCAAGATGGCCTTCGAGGGCGACGTCTGGCAGTGGCACCAGGACTACGGCACCTGGCTGAACGACGACCAGATGCCGACCGAACGCGCGATGAACGTGGCCATCTTCCTCGACGACGTCAACGAGTTCAACGGCCCGCTGATGTTCATCCCCGGCAGCCACAAGAAGGGTGTGGTGGCCGCCAGACACGACCAGAGCACCACCAGCTACCCGCTGTGGACGGTGGACAACGCGCTGATCTCGCAGTTAGTGGCGCGTGCTGGAGGTAAACAGGGTGGCATCGTCAGCCCGAAGGGCCCGGCCGGTTCGATGATCCTCTTCCACAGCTGCCTGGTGCATGCCTCCACCAGCAACCTGTCGCCCTGGAACCGCGTCAGCGTGTACCTGAGCCTGTGCGCGGTGTCGAACCACATCCGGCGCTTCAAGCGGCCCGAGTACATCGCGCACCGCGACTTCACGCCGATCCATTGCCTGCCGGACGACTGCCTTTTGAAGGACTACCCGGTCAACCTGCCGTGGAAGAACGGCATGCCGGCCAGCGCGCTGCTGACCACCCCGGTGCCCTTCGCCCAGGCGAAGGAGGCGGCATGAACCTGCACGCCAAACTCCAGCAGCGCGACGCCGAAGGCCGCCCGGTCCGCGTCGGCCTGATCGGCGCCGGCAAGTTCGGCAGCATGTACCTGGCGCAGATTCCACGCACGCCGGGCGTGCACCTGCTCGGCATCGCCGACCTGTCGCCGGCCGCCGCGCAAGCCAACCTGGCGCGTGTCGGCTGGCGCGCCGAACGTTCGCAGGCCGTGTCGCTCGACGCCGCGCTGAAAGCCGGCACCACGCATGTCGGTGAAGACTGGCAGGCACTGGTGCGCCATCCGGCCATCGACGTCATCGTCGAGTGCACCGGCCACCCGATCGCCGCGGTCGACCATTGCCTGGAGGCTTTTGCGCACGGCAAGCACGTGGTCAACGTGACGGTCGAGGCCGACGCCTTCTGCGGCCCGCTGCTGGCGCGCAAGGCGGCTGCCGCCGGCGTGGTCTATTCGCTGGCTTTCGGCGACCAGCCGGCGCTGATCTGCGACCTCGTCGACTGGGCGCGCACCTGCGGCTTCCCCGTGGTGGCGGCCGGCCGCGGCCACAAGTGGCTGCCGCACTTCAGTGAATCGACGCCCGACACCGTCTGGGGCCACTATGGGCTGACGCCCGAGCAGGCGGCGCGCGGCGGCCTGAATCCGAAGATGTTCAACAGCTTCCTCGACGGCTCCAAGCCGTCGATCGAATGCACCGCCGTCAGCAACGCCACCGGCCTGGCGGTGCCGAGCAACGGCCTGCTGTACCCGCCGGCCAGCGTCGAAGACATTCCCTACGTCACACGGCCCATCAGCGAGGGCGGCGTGCTGGAGGGCAAGGGCATGGTCGAGGTGATCTCCTCGCTGGAGGCCGATGGCCGCAAGATCCCCTACGACATCCGCATGGGCGTGTGGGTGACCGTCGAGGCCGAGACCGACTACATCAAGAACTGCTTCGAGGAATACAACGCCCACACCGACCCCAGCGGGCGCTACTTCACGCTGTACAAACGCTGGCATCTGATCGGGCTCGAAGTCGGCGTCAGCGTGGCGAGCGTGGCCTTGCGCGGCGAGCCCACCGGCGTGGCGACGGGCTGGAACGCCGACGTCGTGGCCACCGCCAAACGCGACCTGGTGGTCGGCGACATGCTGGACGGCGAGGGCGGCTACACCGTCTGGGGCCGCCTGCTGCCCGCCGCCACCTCGGCCAGGATGGGCGGCCTGCCGCTCGGCCTGGCGCATGGCGTGAAGGTCGTGCGCCCGGTCGCCAAGGGCCGCAGCCTGAGCTGGGACGACGTCGCGATCGACACCGCCACGCACGCCTACAAGCTGCGGCGCGCGATGGAAGACATGTTCGCGCAGCCGGCTCGTTGAACGGCCTTCAGCGTCGCGCGGGCATGGGTTCGCGCTGCGCCGTCAATTCGTGGCCTTCTTTACCGGCGCGCGCCGCGCCGGAGGTCGCGCTGCCGCAACCGGCGCCTTCGTGCGCGCCTTCCACACCTTGAAGGCGTTCGGCGTCAGCTCGCGCTTGAGCAGTTGCACCACCTGCCCGGGCGACAGGCCGTGCCGCTGCAGCACGGCGTTGAAGGGCGGCCGGTCGTCCCAGGCCACCGCAATCACCTGCTGGATCTCTTCGCGGCTCAGACGGGGAACGGGCTTGGCCATGCGGGGGATTGTCGGCGATGGCCCGACCACCGCTGAAGTCGGATAGCCTCGTCGTCATGGAGTCTCGACCGACCACCGCTGCCACCGCTGCCGCCGACGCTGTCGATGACCGCACCGCCCCTCCGGCCGTCAGTTTCGCCGCGGCCTTGCGTTTCTGGCTGAAACTCGGTTTCATCAGCTTCGGCGGGCCGGCCGGGCAGATCGCCATCATGCACAGCGAGCTGGTCGAGCGCCGCCGCTGGATCAGCGAGAAGCGTTTCCTGCACGCCCTCAACTACTGCATGCTGCTGCCCGGACCCGAGGCGCAGCAGCTCGCCACCTACATCGGCTGGCTGATGCACCGCAGCTGGGGCGGCATCGTCGCCGGGGCGCTGTTCGTGCTGCCCTCGCTCTTCATCTTGATCGCGCTGAGCTGGGTCTATCTGCGTTTCGGTGACGTGCCGCTGGTGGCTGGCATCTTCTACGGCATCAAGCCCGCCGTCACCGCGCTGGTGCTGCACGCGGCGCACCGCATCGGCGGCCGGGCGCTGAAGAACCGCTGGATGTGGGGCATCGCCGCCGCGTCCTTCATCGCCATCTTCGCCTTCGACACACCGTTTCCGGCCATCGTGGCGGCTGCCGCGCTGATCGGCCACTTCGGTGCCAGGCGCTGGCCCCAGGTCTTCGCCCTCGGCGGCGGCCATGGCAGCGCGAATCAGGGCTACGGCACGGCACTGATCGACGATGACACGCCGACACCGGCGCACGCGCGCTTCTCGCGCAGCCACCTGATGCGGGTGCTCGGCGTGGGGCTGCTGCTCTGGCTGCTGGCGATGGCCGCGCTCGTCACCACGAACGGACTGCAGGGCACGCTGACGCAGATGGGCTGGTTCTTCACCAAGGCCGCTTTGCTGACCTTCGGCGGCGCCTACGCGGTGCTGCCCTATGTCTACCAGGGCGCGGTGGAAACGCACCAGTGGCTGAGCGGCCCGCAGATGATCGACGGCCTGGCACTCGGCGAGACGACGCCCGGGCCGCTCATCATGGTGGTGGCGTTCGTCGGATTTCTCGGCGGGTGGGCAAAGCAGGTGTTGGGCTCCGACGCCCTGTTCCTGAGTGGTGCGCTGGCGGCCAGCGTGGTCACCCTCTTCACCTTCCTGCCGTCGTTCGTGTTCATTCTGGCCGGCGGGCCGCTGGTCGAGGCGACGCACGGCAAGCTGGGGTTCACCGCGCCGCTGTCGGCCATCACCGCCGCGGTGGTCGGCGTCATCCTCAACCTGGCGATGTTCTTCGCTTACCACGTGCTCTGGCCGTCGGGCTTCGACGGGCGCTTCGACGCTGTCTCGGCCGTCATCGCGCTGGCCGCGGCGGTGGCGCTGTTCCGCTTCAAGGTCGGCGTGATGACGCTGCTGGCGGCCTGCGCGGGCATCGGGCTGTTGCTGAGTGTGGTGTCCCCGTTGCTGCGCTGAAACGCACCGGGCGCGGCGTTCCGCTCTATGCTCCGGCGGCTGTCGAGAGGTCAGCTCCATGTCGAATTCCAGCACCGTGACCCGGCCCGCCGAGCCCGCCCCCGGCGTACCGGCAGACGGTCCTGCAGCGGCCGGTCCTGGGGGCGATGAGGCCTGGCCGGCGTCCTGGGACGCCGCGGCGACCTTGATCGCGGCGCGCCAGAACATATCGGCCAGGCGCCTGCTCGAACCCGGCCCGGGTGGCGCACAACTGCAGGCGCTGCTGGCCCTGGCCGCGGCCGCGCCCGACCACGGCGAACTGACGCCCTGGCGCTTCGTCATCGTGCCGGCGTCGCAGCGGCACCGGCTGGCCGAGATGTTCGCGCAGGCGCTGACTGAGCGCGACCCCGGCGCCACAGCCGATCAGCTGGCCGCCGCACGCGAGAAGGCCTACCGGGCGCCACTGCTGATGCTGGCCGTGGCCCGGCTGGTGTCGGCACTGGAGCCCGGGATCCCGAACGTCGAGCGGCTCGTCTCGCTGGGCTGCGCCCTGCAGAACCTGCTGCTCGGGGCGCTGGCAATGGGCTATGGCAGCGGCCTGACCAGCGGGCAGGCGATGAACTCGTCGCCCATGCGCGAACTGTTTTCCCTGTCTGCGGAAGAGAGCGCGGTGTGTTTCGTCAACATCGGCACTGTCGCGCGGCGCAAGCCCTGCCGCCTGCGGCCCGCCGTCGAGAGCTTCGTCAGCACGCTGAGGGCGCCGACGTAACCGCCTGCGGCCAGCTTCGAGGAAGTGCCGTTCAGACGTCCTGGAAGTCACTCTCGACGAATCCCATGGCACCGCGCTCTTCCGGCCCGCGTGAGGCTTCGAGCCTGCGCAGTTCGACGCGGCGGATCTTGCCCGACAGCGTCTTCGGCAGTTCGAAGAACTCCAGCCCGCGGATGCGTTTGTACGGCGCCAGCCGCTCGCGGGCAAAGCGCAGGATCTCGCCGGCCAGTGCCTTGCTGGGTGCATGGCCGGCGCGCAGCGCGACAAAGGCCTTGGGCACGGATCCGCGCACCGGGTCGGGCGAGGGCACGACGGCCGCCTCGGCCACCGCCGGGTGCTCGATCAGCACGCTTTCCAGCTCGAAGGGGCTGATGCGGTAGCCCGCCGCCTTGAACACGTCGTCGGCACGGCCCACGTAGGTGATGTAACCCTCGGCATCGCGCGAGGCCACGTCGCCGGTGCGGTAATGGCCGGCGCGCATCACGTCGCCCATGCGGCCCTCGTCGTTCTGGTAGCCGAGCATCAGGCCCAGCGGGCGCACGGTCAGGTCGAGACAGAGCTCGCCTTCGTCGGCCGGCTGGTCGTTCGCGTCGAGCAGGGCGACGCGGTAGCCCGGCAGCGGCCGGCCCATCGAGCCTGCCTTCACCGGCTGGCCCGGCGAATTGCCGACCAGTGCAGTGGTCTCCGACTGGCCGAAGCCGTCACGGATCGTCAGGCCCCAGGCGCGCTGCACCTGCTCGATGACCTCGGGATTCAGCGGCTCGCCGGCGCCCACCAGTTCGCGCAGCGCCACCTGGTGGCTGGCCAGATCCTGCTGTATCAGCATGCGCCACACCGTGGGCGGCCCGCACAGGCTCGTGACCTTGCAGCGCACCAGCGTGTCGAGCACCTTCGGGCCGTCGAAGCGCGCGTAGTTGTAGATGAACACCGTGGCGCCGGCGATCCAGGGCGCGAAGAAGCAGCTCCAGGCGTGTTTGGCCCAGCCGGGCGAGCTGATGTTCCAGTGCAGGTCACCGGCCTGCAGGCCGATCCAGTACATGGTGGACAGATGGCCGACCGGATAGCTCTGGTGGCTGTGCATCACCAGCTTGGGCCTCGAGGTCGTGCCCGAGGTGAAGTAAAGCAGCAGCGGGTCGCTGGCCATCGTGATGCCAGCCGGCGTGAACGCTTCGCTGGCTGATGTCGATGCAGCGTATTCCAGCCAGCCTGACGCCGCGTCGTTCGCGCCCGCGCCCGCACCCGAACCCGAACCCGAACCCAAGCCCGCACCCACGCAGACCCGCGTGAAAGGCTGCGTGAAGGCAGCGAACTTGGCCACCGCCGTATGGCTGGCCACCACATGCCGGATGTTGCCGCGCTCGAAGCGGTCGGCCAGGTCGTCGGTGCTCACCAGCGTGGTGGTCGGCACGATCACCGCGCCCAGCTTGATGCAGGCGAGCATGGTCTCCCACAGCGCCACCTCATTGGGCAGCAGCAGCAGCACGTGGTCGCCGCGCCGCACGCCCAGGCCGTGCAGGAAGTTGGCCACCTGGCCGGAGCGCCGCGCCATCTGCGCATAGCTCAGACGGTTCTCGGTGCCGTCTTCATCGACGATCCACAGCGCCAGGGTGTCATTGCCCTCGGCCATCGGGTCGAAGTGGTCCAGCGCCCAGTTGAACTGCTCGAGCCGCGGCCATTCGAAGCCGGCGCAGGCCGCGGCATAGTCGGTGCGGTGCGCTTGCAGGAAGTCGCGCGCCTGCGTGAAGGGGTGGATGTCTGCCATGCGGTGCCTCCGGGTTGCGGTCTTCCAGGCGATCCGCTCGCCGCGGCGCAGGAAGTTTCCGCCTGCATTCCACCACAGAGCGCGGCTTGGGCGGTGGCCGGCCTCGGAGTGTTCAGGAAGAGAGCGCGGACAGCCGCGCCCTGGCGTCATCGAGCGCGTTCTCCTAACCCTTGCCCGCCTTGATGAACCTGCCGAAGGCGGCGCGGGCCGGTTCCTTCTGCCTCTATGCCTGCAGCGGGATGCCGCTGCGACAGTCGACCGGAAAGCGTTGGCTGCGGTTCAGCGCAGAGACGCCGCAGAACTGCTTGACCGCCTCGGCATGGCTGCCGCTTCGTGTGTTTCGAGTTCCTTCTTCGTTCCGAGAACGAACTCGTGGAGCATCTTGCCGTCGTTCCTGACGATGATCCTGATCGTCTCGCCGAGTGCCACGTTCAGCGTGTCTGGGGTGAAGCGCATGGCGTCGCTCATCGTGAAGTCGACCTTGCGCACCTTGGTCTTGCCCGCTCCGGCATCTGCGGCGATGCCCCACTCCTTCTGTTCCTTCTTCACCGGGCCGGACCGGGCGGCGTGGCTGTCACCATGCGCCATCACGGCGCCTGGCGTGGCCAGGTTCAAGGCAAGCGCGGCGGCCAGCAAGAGAATTTTTCGCGTTTTCATCGTGTTGTTTCCGATTCGGACCTTGCCCGCACAGTTCCCGCTCAATGCCCGGCATGGCCGCCGCGCTTGCGCACGGTGACTTCGGTGTTCGCGGCGGGGCGGGCCAGCGGTGTCATCGATCCCTCGCCTTCGGCCTTGAAGCGTGCCGGCTCGGCGAGCGCGCCGGTCCACTCCCGGGTCACCGTGCCGGGCGGGTGCTGATACCAGCCGGGATCGCTGTAGTCGCCGGGTTTCTGGTCACGCCGCACCTTGAGCACGCTGAACATGCCGCCCATGCCCACGGCGCCGATCGGCCCGGTGCCGGTCATCATCGCGGCTGTGTTGTCGGGCAACGGCATCTCCATCCCGGTCATGTCGTGCATGCCGCGTTCGCCCATCACCATGTAGTCGGGAATCAGGTTCGTGATCTGCCGCGCCAGGCCGCTGTGGTCGACGCCGATCATCGTCGGCACGTCGTGGCCCATCGCGTTCATCGTGTGGTGGCTCTTGTGGCTGTGGAAGGCCCAGTCGCCTTTCTCGTCGGCGATGAAGTCGATCTGCCGCATCTGGCCCGCGGCCACGTCAGTGGTCACCTCGTGCTGGCGGCCGCTCTTGGGTGTGGGGCCGCCGCCGGTGCCAGTCACGAGGAACTCATGCCCGTGCAGATGGATCGGATGGTTGGTCATCGTCAGGTTGCCGATGCGGATGTGGATGCGCACCCTGTTGTTCTTCCTCACCACCAGCGGGTCGATGCCGGGGAAGATGCGGCTGTTCCAGCTCCAGAGGTTGAAGTCGAGCATCGTCATGATCTTCGGCGTGCAGCTGCCGGGGTCGATGTCGTAGGCATTCAGCAGGAACGCGAAGTCACGGTCCACGTCGTCGATCAGCGGGTGTTTCTGTTTCGGGTGGATGATCCAGAAGCCCATCATGCCCATGGCATCTGCACCATCTCGTCCGGGCCGGCGGCCTCGGTGGCCATGGCCGGGCTGGCGGCCGAGGCCGCGTTCAGCCCTGGTTTGCCGATCAGCGCCATGTCGAGATCGGCCTGGGCGAGCCAGAAATCGCGCTTGGCTTCGATGGCCGCCTGGACGCTGGCGATCTGTGCACGTGCGTCGGCCAGCAGTTCGAAAACGCCGATCAACACGTCGTTGTAGCGCAGCAGGTTCTCTTCTGCGATCTGCCTGCGCAGCGGCACGATCTCGTCGCGGTGGTGGCGCGCGATGTCGCAGGCCGAGCGCCAGGCGGTGTAGGCCTCACGCACTTCGGAGCGTGCGTTGATGGCGGTCTCGGCGGCACGGTGCACGCTCTGCATGTACACCGCCTCGGCGCGCGCGACGCGGGCGTCGCCCCAGTCGAACAGCGGCAGCTCGAAGCCGATCTCCCAGCCGCGCTGGGTGGGCGCCTCGTTCGAGGTGTTGCTCGCGTAGCCCAGTTCCAGTACGTTGATGAAACGTGTGCTGCGGGTCAGGCCGAGGTTCTTCGCGGTCTGCTCGGCGGCCAGCCGGACGCCCTGCACATCGAGCCGACCGGCCAGCGCGCTGCGTTCGACGTCGGGAAGATCGCGCGCGGCCGCTGGCAGATCTGGCAGGCGCTCGGGCAGCACGAAGGCGGCCTGCGCACCCCACAGGCCCAGCAGCCTCGTGAGACGTCCGTGCGCGGCGTGGCTGGCCTGCTCGGCACGCGCCAGGTTGAGCGCGGCGTCGGCGGCGTAACCCTGTTCGCGCGCCCGCTGCAGCTTGTTGAAGTTGCCCACCTGCTCCATGCGGCGCGCCAGTTCGGCGCCGGCCGCCGCTGCCTGGCTGACCTGGCGCTGATGACGCAGGCTCTCTTCGGCCGCCAGCGCCAGCACATGGGTCTTGCGCGTGTCGGCCGCCAGCATGATCACGCTCAGGGCCACCATGCCTTGGGTCTGCTGGAACCGGCGCGCTTCCATCTGCGCCATCAGTGGCATCACCAGCAGGCGCGCCAGGTTGAAGTGGATGCCACGTTCCAGTTCGACCTCATCGCCCCGGCTCATCCTGGCGAAGCTGAAACCCGGGTTCGGAATTCTGCCTGCCTGCACCACCTCGGCCTCGGTGATGCCGAGTTCCTGGAAGCTGGCCTGCAGCCCGCGGTTGTTGAGCAGCGCGAGTTGCACCGCGTCGTCGGCCGTCAGCGGCCGGGCCAGCAGTTCGGCCACCCGCTGATCGATGCCGTCCTGGTCGGCCGGCGAGCGCGCCCAGCGGACTTCCTTGCCCAGACGCTCTCTGACGGTCTGCTCGACAGGCGCGAGCCCACCCTCGGGGCTGAACGAGGCGCAGCCGCCGAGCACGGTCAGCATGGCCAGCACGATCAGGGTTCGCTGCCCTTGCCGATGCACGTCAGGTTTCATGATTGTCATGCCGCGCCTCATGGGGTCTTGACGCCAGCGTGATCGCCGTGGACATGGTCCGCTGGCGGCATCGGCAACTACGCTGGCTCCGCCTGCGCCTCGCGTGCAAAGGTTCGCCAGCCGCCGATGCGTGCCACGGTGTCGTTGGCTTCGCGCCAGCCCAGCGGCTTGCCGCGCTCGGCGCCGCGCGCTGGCGTGAGCGGTGAACGGTAGTGAAGCGCCGGCACGTGGGCGGCAGGGTCGAGAGGGTCGTGCGAGGAGGTCTGCGCCAACGCGGCCATCGAGGCGGGGCACGGCACGGCTGGCACGAGCCAGCGCTGAAGGGTATCGACCACGGAGGTCCTTTTGTCAGGGTCTGTTCATCCCCTGCGAATTGAATCGGGCGGGGGAAGCGGCACGCGCCTTGATCACCCTGCTGGATGTACCCGTGAAGGCGCAGCACACCGCGCAGGCGCTGCACTTGTGCGAACCCCTCGAGGGGAACCCGGAGGTTTTTGCATCGACCGATGAAGCGCCTGAGACGGCGTCCTCGGCGGTCCCGTCATGCATGGTGCGACCGTGCATCGCTGCCGCGGGGTCATGTCCGTGTGGGCTGGACGAATGTGTGGAGGACTGCGCCGAACCTGCCCGCGCTTCCTGTTGAGCAGGAGCCGCACCCGCCGTGGCCGGATGATGGCCGAGGCGGAGCGCCATCGTGGCGGCTGCCGCGCCCTGCGCGGGCAGCACCAGCACCAGCCGGCAGATCATCAAGCTTCGGAACATTCAAAGCGTGTTGCGACTTTAGCGCAGACGCCGGCCGGAAAACGAAGCGGGGCCATCCTCAGCCGGCTGGCTGGCCGGCCGGGCGCCGCGGCAGATCCAGCATGGCCTCCAGCCCGCCTTCCGGCCGGTTGTGCAGCAACAGGTCGCCACCATGCAGCCGCGCGATGCTGCGTGCGATGCCCAGACCCAGGCCGGTGCCGCCGGTGGCGCGGCTGCGCGAGCCTTCCAGTCGGTGCCACGGCTCGAACACCCGATCGAGTTCGCTCTCGGGGATGCCCGGTCCCTTGTCCAGCACATGCAGCCGCAGCCGTTCGGCGTTGTCCTCGACGCGCACCGTGGCCGCGCCGCCGTAGAGCACCGCGTTGTCGATCAGGTTGCCCAGCGCCCGCCGCAGCAGCGAGGGCACGCCGACGAAGGGCGCGCCGGCACAGCCCTCGACCGACACGCTTCGGCCCATCGCCTCGTTGTCGAACTGCAGCGAGGCCAGCAGCGCGTCGACATCCAACGGCGCCCGCGGTTCGTGGCCGCCCAGGCCGCGCATGAAGTCCAGCGTCTGCGCGACCATCGCCTCCATCTCCCGCAGGTCCGATTCGAAGCGGCCGCGCGCCAGGTCGTCGTCCAGCAACTCGGTGCGCAGCCGCATGCGCGTCAGCGGCGTCTTCAGGTCGTGCGAGAGCGCGGCCAGCATGCGCGTGCGCTCGTCGATGAAGCCCGCGAGGCGCCGCTGCATGGTGTTGAAGGCCGCCGCCGCCTGCCTCACCTCGCGCGGGCCGTCTTCGGGCAGCGGCGGGCGCGCGATGTCTTCGCCGAGCGCCTGCGCCGCCTGCGCCAGCACGTGCAGAGGCCGCACGATCCAGCGCACCGCCAGCCAGGACAGGCCGAGCATCGTCAGCAGCAGCACCGCCAGCGTCAGCACCAGCCGCCAGGGCAGGGCGTCGGGAGCAGGCGGCAACTCGGTGTCGAAGCGGGCCCAGCGGCCATCGCGCAGTTGCACCTCGGTGCGCAGCACCGCCAGCGCCGCGCCCGGCCCGCCGCCCATCAGGTGCGGCCGGTCTGCGCCCATCATGTCCTGGTGTCGGCGCGAGCCGTTGTCGAAGGCCGGCCCCGGCGGGAAACCCGGGCGCATTTCCACCCGTGTGGCGCGCGACTCGCCCAGCGCGGCCTGCAGCCGGGCCGAGAACAGTGCGCCTCGCCGTTCGGCCGGCGTGGCCGCGGCGATGACCGGGATGTCATGCAGCGACAGCACCAGCGGCGGCACACCGAACAGGGCCACCACGCGCTCGCGCTCTTCAGGTTGCAGGCTGTCGAGCAAGGTGACGACATCGGCGATGCGTTGCGCCGGCTGCGAGCCGAACTGACGCGCCAGCAACTGCTCGCGTTCGACGACGTTGATGGCCGCGCTGAGCAACTGTGCCAGCATCAGCCCGCCGGCCAGCACCCCCATGAGCCGGCCGAAAAGCGACTGCGGCAGCCAGCGGGACGACCATCGCATCAGCCGGCTTTCTCGACTGTCGCCGACAGCACGTAGCCTTCGCCGCGCACCGTCTTGATGAGCGCCGGCAGACGCGGGTCGTCGCCCAGGCGCTGGCGCAGACGGCTGACCTGCACATCGATGCTGCGGTCCAGCGGGTCGGCCTCGCGGCCCTGGCTCAGGTCGAGCAGCTGGTCCCGGCTGAGCACGCGATTCGGGTGCATGACGAAGACGTGCAGCAGCTTGTACTCGGCGCCGCCGATCGGCGTGACCACGCCGCCCGGTGAGACCAGATGGCGCTGCGCCGTGTCGAGCAGCCAGCCGGCGAATCGGATCTGCGTCTCGATGGCGGGCTGCAGGTTGGGTGGCAGGCAGCGCGTGCGGCGCAGGATGACCTTGATGCGCGCCAGCAGTTCGCGCGGGTTGAAGGGCTTGGGCAGGTAGTCGTCGGCACCCATCTCCAGGCCGATGATGCGGTCGGTCTCGTCGCCGCGCGCGGTGAGCATGAGCACCGGCATGTCGGACCTGGCGCGCAACGTACGGCACAGCGTCAGGCCGTCGTCGCCGGGCAGCATCAGGTCGAGCACGACGAGGTCGAAGGCGCCAGCGTCCAGCGCCCGCCACATCGCCCGGCCGTCGCCGACGGCGGTGGCGCGCAGGCCGTTCTTCTCCAGGTAGCGCGTCAGCAGGCTGCGGATCTCCGCATCGTCGTCGACGATGAGGATGTGGTCGGTTCGGTCCGTCGTCGAGGCCATGCTGTCCATTGAACCGCGCTTCGGCCCGGAGCGGACCACCGACAACGTATCACAGCATGTCAAGGCCGGGGCGCGACACGTGGCGCGACAAAACGGCCGCGCTCTGACACAGCGCGCTTACACGGCACCTGTTCAATGGGTTCCGTTGCGAAGGGTTCTTCGACAACGCGGCGGTCAGAGATCATGAATCATCGTCGCCGCCATTCAGCGCCTTTTGAAGGATAGACATCATGAAGACCTCGACCAGGATCATTGCCATTTCCGCCGCCGCTGTTGCACTGGGCATGGGCGGCCTCGCCTTCGCCCATCAGGGTCAGGGCGGCATGGACTGCATGGGCTCGGGAATGGGCCAGGGCATGGGCAAGCACGGAGGCGGCCCTGGCGGCCCCGGCGGCATGCGCGGCGCCGGCAATGCCGCCGATCTGGCGACCCGCCTTGCTGCGGTGAAGACCGAGCTTGTCATCACCGCTGCACAAGAGCCTGCCTGGCAGAAGTTCGAAGGCACGGCGCGCCAGCAGGCGGAGGCCCGCCAGGCCATGCACAGCGCCATGCAGGCTCGGATGCAGGACCCGAAGGCAGCCGCCGGCGTCGACCACACGGCGCAGTGCGAGTCGATGATGAAGCACCGCGACAGCCAGCAGGCTGAACGCGAGGCGGCACGCCAGGCGCTCTATGCCGTGCTGACCCCCGAGCAGAAGACGATTGCCGATCAGCGGCTGGGAGCCGGGCCCGGCCACCGCATGGCGATGCACAAGCACGCCGGCTGAGCCCGCGCGGCCGGGCCAGTCGCCCCGGGCAACAAACGATCTGCCGCTCAGGTCAGGAAGATGTCGGTATTGGCCAGCGCGGGCGCGCCGCTGAGGGTGGCGATCAGCACCGAGGCACCGCTGCCGCTGCCGTCGGCGTCGTAGAAGAGCTTGCCGGTGTCGGTC
>Ga0163144_10013373_pt1 | contig 17141 bp, 13 predicted proteins | sample OliLak19BULKMAT1_FD_123175 | JGI IMG/M metagenome (GOLD analysis project Ga0163144, IMG submission 123175) | Freshwater microbial mat bacterial communities from Lake Vanda, McMurdo Dry Valleys, Antarctica - Oligotrophic Lake LV.19.BULKMAT1 | ecosystem: Environmental > Aquatic > Freshwater >... | reverse complement strand
GGTGGAGGCGATGAGCTCGAGGTATTCGAGGAGCTTGATCTGCTTCGTCTCGGATTCCGCCTCGGAGGAGGTGCGTTCAGTATCGGAAATGTGGCGGGCGATGTCGCGGAGATCCGCCTGCGAAGGCGTGCGGTCCGGGTGCTTTGGCGGATTCTCCAGGAAGGGTTGGAGCGAGCGGTGGACGATGAGATCCGCGTATCTCCGGATCGGCGATGTGAAATGGGTGTAGTCGGTTTTCGCGAGGCCGTAGTGGCCGATCGGCTCGGCGGCGTAGGCGGCGCGTTTCAACGATTTCAGCAGGCCGAGCTTGATCTGGTGCTCCTCGGCGGTGCCCTTGGAGGCATTGAGCAAGGCCTGGATGTGGGAGCGGTTGGTGAGATCGCCCGGGGTGTAGCCGTATTGCTTTGCCGTCTCGGTGTAGTCCTGCAGGCGGGATGGATCGGGATCCTCGTGGATGCGGAAAATGGATGGCTTCGAGCGCTCGCGGAGAATCTTGGCGACCGATTGGTTGGCGATGAGCATGCATTCCTCGACAAGCTGGTGGGACTCCGTGTGGACGACCTGGTGCGCCTCGCAAGCGCGGCCGTTTTCATCGAGCTTGATCTTGATCTCGGTCATCTCCAGATCGAGCGCGCCGTTGGCGAAGCGGTTCCTGCGCAGCAGGGAAGCCATTTTCCATGCTTCCTTGACCGAGCCGACAAGCGTTTTATCCGAGCCCTCCGGCGCACCTTTCCCATCGAGGATCGCCTGCGCCTGTTCGTAGGAAAGTTTCGCCCGCGAGTGGATCACCGCATCGACGAATTTCGCGTTGAGGATGTGGCCGTCGCCGGAGATCTCGATGATCGCGCACTTGGTCAGTCTATCCACATCCGGCTTGAGGGAGCAGATGCCGTTGGAAAGCTCGACCGGGAGCATGGGCAGCACGCGATCCACGAGGTAGGTGGAGTTGCCGCGCTCGACGGCCTCCTTGTCCATCGGCGAGCCGGGCTTGATGTAGTGGGAAACGTCCGCGATGTGGACTTCCAGCAACCATCCGCCGGCCTTGGTCTTGGCGATGAAGATGGCATCGTCGTGGTCCTTCGCGTCGGCGGGGTCGATGGTGATGACGAGCTTGTTGCGGTGGTCGCGGCGGCGGGCGATCTCCGCCTCGTCCGGTTGCTCCGGCACGGCGCGCGCCTCGCGGAGGACATCTTCGGGAAAGGAGGTGCGCAAGCCGTAGCGGGCGATGGTCGAGAGGATGTCCACCCCCGCATCGCCGGGCCAACCGAGCACTTCGATCACGCGGCCTATGGGTTCGGTCTTCGAATTCGCCCAGCTTTCCAGATCCACGACAACCGTCTGGCCCGGCTCGGCGGTGGTGTCGCCGGTGATGTTGATGCGCCCATCGAGCGCCTTGTCATCGGTCTCCACCCAGGAAAATTTGTTCTTCGTGCGGAACACCCCGACGATGCGCCCGGATCTGCGGGAAAGGATCTCGATGACCGCTCCGCGCATTTCCTGATCATCGGGAGCCGGGCCGCTCTGGCGGGGCTTGGAGGAGGGTGCGGAGGGGGCGATGCGGACGGAATCGCCATCGAGCGCCGTCGCCGTCTTGTCGCGGGGTATGAAGATGCGGGAATGGACGGTGAAGTCGATGCCCGAGGCCGCGTTCTCCTCTTCGCCGATGATGGGGTAGAAGAACGCGTGGCCGTTCGGCAGGAATTTGATCGATCCCGTGAGCGAGCCTTTCGGAGTCGGATTTGCGGATGCTGCCTTCGGTTCCTTCGCAGCGGCCGGCTTCTTCTCAACCTTCGGTTTCGGCAGGGAGTAGAGACCTTTCGATCCGCAAACGATCAGGTTTTCCTCCGCGAGATCGCTGAGTACGCCGCCGAGCTCACCCTTTCGGTTGCCGGGGATATCGAGCTGCTTGGCGAGCTGGGTTTTGGAAAATGTTTGCTCCGGGTTCTGCCGGAGGAGGTCGAGGATCTGTTCGCGCATGTGGAAAGTTTTCTGGAAAGGGAGTGTCGGCGGTTTTGTTGGAAGCCTGGCTTCCTCCGCTTCGGATGCCGATAGGCTAGTGGGATTTCCAGCCGTGGCAAGGGTGTGTTGGGGGGCTGCAACAGAGGGTGCCAGATCTCGGTTGGAGCGGGGCTAAGCCTTTTGAGTGCGGAGAGAATCACCGCTTTTGTATGCTTATGCCGGAAACAGCTTTGGTTTGGAAAGTTCGCAGCACCCACGCAAGCCGGCCCAGGCGTGAACAAAAGCGGCGAATGATCGCACGCACTCAACAGCTTCGCGCCATCGGCCATCCCTGCCCCCCTTCCTTCCGCGATATCAGGAAACCGAACATCCACAGGCTTCCACGTGCTCCAAAAAGCCAAGGGATCCGAAACCAAACCGCAAGCCGCTGAAAACCTGCCCTAGAGTCCGGAAGTTATTCCCCTTCGTCGGAGCTTTCCTAGCGAGCGCGTCTGCGAGGCCCGATAAGAAAAACTCCCCTCATGATCTTTTGGGTGTAGTCTATGAGTCCAATTTTCGACCTATGTTGGAGCATGCAACGACCAGCGCAAACAAAGACAGCAAACAAGATGCTGCTTTGAAAGTGTTACACCTGCCAGCAGTCCAAGGTCTGCGTGGGGGTGTTTACAGACAAGTCCGCTCGAACAGCTCCGCAAGCGGGAGCTGGAGGCAGATGTAGAAATCGCCGAACTCGGCGTAGCGGGCGGAGACTTCGTCAAAGCGCATTTCATAGACGATGGCCTTGATGTCCTCGGTGGTTTTGGCGAGGAGGGTGACGCCCCATTCGTGCTCGTCGAGGCCGGTGGAGCCGGTGATGAGCTGGAGAATGCGGCCGGAGTAGGTGCGGCCGACTCGGGCGTGGCCGGCCATGAGTTCGCGGCGGGCATCGTAATTCAACGAATACCAGTTGTCGGTGCCGCTGCGGCGCTTCGACATGGGGTAGAAGCAGACGATGGGCCAATCGGGGAGCTGGGGATAGACGCGGTAGGAGCGGTAGTGCGCCATGCGTTTGTCGAACTCGGCGAGCTTTTCCTCGAACTCCGGGGTGCCTTCCTCGAGTTTTTCCTCAGCAATTAGGGTCTCGGCGATGTGTTGCTCGCGGGTGGTGGTGTATTCGGATGGCTCAGTGAGGGAGAAATACGAGTAAGAGGGCGTGAGGATCTCCGCGCCGAGGGAGAGGGTGAGCTGTTTCTCGAAGGAATTCGCGACATGCAGATCCGGGGTGAGAAGCATGAAACCGATGTCCGCTTTGGGCGAGACGATGGAGAAGGTGAGGAGCTGGGTGTCCGGGGTGGCGCGGATTTCCTGGACGAGCTCGGTGAGGCGCACTTTTGAGGAGCGCTGCTCATCCTCGGTGAAGAGAGACCACTGGGAGTGGTCGATGTGGTAGAATAGGTGGAGGACGTGCCAGCCTTCGGCGGGGATGAGTGGGGTCATGGTGATGATATGTGATATGTTGGGTTTTCTCAGCGTCGGTCGGTGGAGATCTGGATCTCGACGACCTTGCGGAAATCCTTGCGGTCAGCGCCGAGGCTCGGACCCTCGAAAATCTGGACTGTCCATGGGTCGTTCTCGCCGGTGCGGTAGGCGGCGTGCATGCCGATGTCATCGAATCCGGCGGTGGCCGGAATGACCAATTCCTGCCCTCCGCTGACATCGCGGCTGATGCCATCGCCGATGACGACCCCTTCCTCGTCGCGGAAGAAGACGCGGATGGCGCAGGGTTTGGATTGTAGTGTGAGCTTTACGACGGGGATGAGTGCGGTGCTGCGGCGGACGACGTCCGGATTCTGGCCGGTGGTGATGGGTTTCCGCCAGTAGGTGACGGCGGATTTAACCTCGACGAGCTTTCCGCTGACGGGGAAATCGGTTTCCTCGGAGATGGGCGAACGGGTGGGAACCCGGTTGGTGAAATGGATGATGGCCAGCGTGGCCGCGAGGATGAGTGCGGCGAAGAGTGCGGAGATTGCGATCCTTTCCATCTTTGTGAGCGATGCGAAAAAGGGCTGGCCTGCGGTGACTTCATCGGTTTTCGCCGTCGCATCGCCATCGCCAGGCGTTTCGGCACCTTCGGTTTCATCCCCGGATTTCCCGGAGGCATTTGCATCCGGTTTCAGGTTGCTTTCCGTGTCCGGGACATAAGCGGCTGGTTTCTTCACAGCGGAAACATAGGGATTGGTGCCTTCGACCTCGGGATTTCTCTTGGGGAGGATGTGCGATCTGCTTTTGCGGCGCGCAGGGTGGGTTTCGGATTTTGCCGTCTCAGATGCCTTGTCGGGTGCGATGGGATCCCGATCGGAATCAAGGTCCCATAGATCGGCTTCGGTTACCTCGGTGGATGGCTTCGAGGAAATCGCCCGTGTCTTCCCTTGGCCGGGTTTTGGTTGGTTCGGATCGTTGCTCATGGTCGCGATAAGGGCTGTTCTAGTGCCGTCCCATGGGTTTGGCGAGAGCAGAAACCCGCCCGATTGAATGCACCGGGCCGATGGGTGTGCAAGTGGGCTTGCTGGATTCGGCCTTGTCCGGTGGCGGCGGATCGGACAGCATCGGATTGCCTGATGGGGCGGCAAGCGATGGGAAAATTATTCGGAACGGATGGGATACGGGGGCGCGCAGGTGAGCATCCGGTGACACGCGAGATGGCGCAACGGCTTGGAAAGGCGATTGTGGAGATTTTCCGTGGGGATGATGTCCTGAAAGTGCTCATCGGCAGGGATACGCGGGAATCCGGCATGGAGCTTGAGCAGGGGTTGGTCGAAGGGCTGCTGGCTTGCGGGGCGCATGCGGTGAGGCTCGGGGTGGTGCCGAGCCCGGCGGTAGCCTATCTGGTGAAGGAACTGGGCGCGGGGGCGGCGGTGATGTTGACCGCTTCCCACAATCCTTTCGGGGACAACGGCATGAAAGTCTTTGCAGGGGACGGGTTCAAGCTGCCCGATGCGATGGAGGCTGTCCTGGAGAAGCTGTTGATCTCAGGGGAGTTTCCCAAGGGACGCCCGGCGGTTAGCAAGGTAGAGGATTCCTCCGGGGCGGTTGATTTCTATGTGGAAAGCCTGAAGGCAGCCATCGGAGCGCTGGATCTGTGCGGGATGAAAGTTGTGGTGGATGCCGGGAACGGATCCGGTTTCGAGATCGGTCCGAGGGTTTTCCGGGAGCTGGGGGCGGAGGTGATCTGTATAGGAACGGAGCCTGACGGCAGGAATATCAACGATGGCTGCGGTTCGCTGTATGGCGAGGTGGCGGGGCGGGCGGTGCTGGCGCATGGGGCGGACTTCGGGGTTTCCCTAGACGGCGATGCGGACCGGCTGACCCTTACCGGACCGGACGGCAAAGTGGTGAGCGGGGACCGCGTAATGGCGATCTGTGCCTTGGGTCTCAAGGCTGAGGGGAAATTGCGCGGTGATGCGATGGTGGCGACGGTGATGAGCAACCTCGGCCTCGACGATGCGATGCGTGCCAACGGGATTTCCGTGCTGCGGGCGGGGGTGGGCGACAAGCAGGTGCTGGAACTGATGCGGGCGGAGGGGCTTTGCTTCGGCGGTGAGAACTCCGGGCACCTGATTTTTTCCGAGCACTCGACAACCGGGGACGGAATCATGAGCGCGCTGCAGATCTGCCGGATGATGAAACGCAGCGGGAAAACCCTGGCGGTGCTTGCGGGGGTGATGCGGGAGTATCCGAGCACGCTGCTGAACCTGCCGGTGCGTGAAAAACCGCCGATAGAGGGTTTGCCAAAACTCCAGGCGATGGTTGCGGAGGCGGAGAGGGCTTTCGGAATCGATGGAAGGCAACTGATCCGGTATTCCGGCACGGAGAACAAGATCCGGGTGCTGGTGGAGCACAAGGATGCGGCGGTGGTGGATTTATGGATCGCGAAATTCAGCGAAGTGATCAGGGAGGAGATAGGATGAACGGGACGGAACAGGACGGTTGGCCGCTGACCCTTACGCGGAGCATGGGGGATTTCCCGGTGGCAAATGTGACGCTGAAGGAATGGAGTGCGGGTGCCGGGCCGGAGCTTGCGGGGAAACTCGCGAGCTGCCGCTTTCCCTGGGATCTGCTGGCGATCAACGAGATGATCGTCGGGGCGATCGAGGATGATTTGATTGAGGGCGATGTCCATGCCTCGGCGGTGATCGAAGGGAGGATGCGGCTGGGGAAAGGATCGCGCATCCTGCCGGGCGTTTTCATCGAGGGAAATGTCGTCATCGGCGAAAACTGCAGGATAGGCCCGAACTGCTACATCCGTGGCAACACCAGCATCGGCGATGGCTGCCACATCGGGCAGTCGGTGGAGATCAAGAACTGCATCATCCTCACCGGGACGAATGTCGGGCACCTTTCCTACGTGGGCGACTCGATTCTCGGAGAGAAAGTGAACTTCGGTGCCGGCACCATGGTTTCCAATTACCGACACGACGGCGGAAATCACCGCTCGGAAGTGTGCGGAGAGCTTGTCGATACGGGGCGGAGGAAATTCGGCACCATCCTCGGCGACGGCGTGCACACCGGGATCGGGACTTTGATCTATCCGGGCCGGAAAATCTGGCCCAACATGAGCACCCGCCCCGGCGAGGTGGTGGAGCGGGACCTGCGTCCCTGAGAATATTTTACGTAAAGAAAAACATATGTGCGGAATCGTTGGATACATAGGCAAGGCGAATGCGGCTTCAGTGCTGATCGGTGGGTTGAAACGGCTCGAATACCGTGGCTACGATTCCGCGGGGCTGGCTGTGCTGGACGGAGACCGGGTGATCGTCGCAAAAGCTGCGGGAAAGGTCGCGAACCTCAGCGAGCGGACGCGGACAAGCTGGTCTCCGGAGCTTTTCAACGGCGCACCAACCGGCATCGCCCACACCCGCTGGGCTACCCACGGCCCGCCGACGGAGGTGAACGCGCACCCGCACCTTGACGGCTCGGGTGACATCGCCCTCGTCCACAACGGGATCATCGAAAACTACCGTGGCCTCCGCGCAAGGCTTGAGGCGAAGGGGCATCTGTTCCTTTCCGAAACGGATACGGAAGTCCTCGCCCACCTGATCGGGGATTGCGACAAGGGTGATCTTTTCCAGGCGGTCTGCGACGCGCTGCATCAGGTCGAGGGCACCTTCGGGATCGCCGTGATCTCATCCCGCGAACCGGGCCGCATCATCACCGCGCGGCGCGGCAGCCCCATCGTGATCGGAGTAGGGGATGGGGAAACGATCATCGCATCCGACGCCTCGGCGATTCTCGCCCACACCCAGCGGGTGATCTATCTCGATGACAACGACATCGCGATTGTCACTGCGGACGGAGTGGATATCCGCGACCTGAACAATGTCCCGGTGACCCGCGAGATCGCGGAGCTGGGGCAGGATGCGGCGGCGGCGGAAAAGGGCGGCTACGAACATTTCATGCTCAAGGAAATCCATGAGCAGCCGGACCCACTCTCGAATGCGATACGCGGAAGGCTGGACCTCCAGCTCGGCTCGTCCGTCCTTTCCGGGATGGGCACTTCGCAGCGCGAGCTGGCGGAGCTTTCGCGGGTGGTGATGGTCGGCTGCGGCACATCGCTGCACGCGGCGATGGTCGGAGAATATGCTTTTGAGGATCTCGCCGATATCCATGCGGAAGTCCAGCAGGCGGCGGAGTTCCGCTATCGCAACCCCATCCTCGGGAACCGCGATTTCGTCATCGCGATCTCCCAGTCCGGCGAGACGGCGGACACGCTCGCTGCGGTGAAAGAGGCGAAGCAAAAGGGCGCCTTCGTCATGAGCCTGGTGAACGTCGTCGGCTCCACCATCGCCCGCGAAACGGGGCGCGGCGTCTATCTCCACGCCGGACCGGAAATTTCCGTGGCCTCCACGAAAGCATTCACCTGCCAGGTCAGCGTGCTGCTGATGATGGCGCTGAAACTCGGCAGGGGTCGGCGTTTCTCCCGCGACGAGGGACTGAAACTCGCGAAGGAAATCGAATCCATACCCGCACTTGTCCAACAAGTAATCGACAAGGGCGATGCCATCGCGGAGATCGCCGCAAGGTATCTGGACAACGAGCACGCATTCTTCATCGGCCGCGGTCCCATGTATCCGGTGGCCTTGGAGGGTGCGCTGAAACTCAAGGAAATTTCCTATATCCACGCGGAGGGCTACCACGCCGCCGAGCTGAAGCACGGTCCCATCGCCTTGCTTCAGCCGGGCACTCCCGTGATCGCCGTCGCCTGCGAGGGGCCAGCCAAGGACAAGACCCTGGGCAACATCGAGGAGTGCCGTGCGCGCGGAGCACGCATCCTCGGCATCGTCACCGAGGGCGACCGCGAGGCGGAGGAGGTGATGGATGATTTCATCTCAATTCCCCGCGCGCACCCGCTCGTCGCCACGATCCCGGCAGTGGTGGCGCTACAGCTTTTCTCCTACCACGTCGCCCGCCTGCGCGGCTGCGAGATCGACCAGCCGAGGAACCTTGCGAAGAGCGTCACCGTGGAGTGAAAGCGGCGCTTGTTAGATGTAGCGGGTCAGCGATTCAACTGTCGCCTCGTCCAGTTTCCCGGCGAGGGCGATGGTTAGGCTGACCATCGCGAGGTAGTCGCCGATGTCGATGATCGCGTTGTGCGAATGGATGTAACGGGCGGGTGTGCCGAGCACAACACAGGGGATGCCCTGGTTTGCGAGATGGAATGAGCCGGCATCGGTGCCGCCGCTGCGCCGCACCGTGACCTGATAGGGGATGTTGGCCTTTTCCGCCGTCTGGATGGCCAGCTCCGCGAGGCGCGGGTTGCCGATGGCGCTCGGGTCGTAAAGCCGGATCTGGACGCCGCCACCGAGTTTCCCCTGGCTGTCGTGGATGCCGAAGCCGGGGGTGTCATCGGCGGGCGGCCCTTCCAGCACGATGGCCACATCCGGTTTCACGAAGCTCGCCAGGGTCTTCGCACCACGCAGGCCGACTGCCTCCTGCACGCTGCCCGCGAAGACGAGTTCGTTCGGGTGGTCGGTTTCCGCGAGTTCAAGCGCGGACTGGATTGTGGCCGCCATGCCGACGCGGTTGTCGAGCGCTTTGGCCATGAAGAGATCCGCCTTGTGGAGCGGGGTGAAAGGCGAGAACGGCGCGATCGGATCGCCGAGCGAGATCCCGAAATCATCGGTGATTTCCCGGCGCGAGGATGCCCCCACATCGATGAACATGGCCTCGACAGGCATCGCGTTCTCGCGCTGGGCGATAGGCAGGAAATGCGGTGGCTTGCTGCTGATCACTCCGATGATTTTCTCGCCGCTGCGGGTGAGGATCTGCACCCGCTGGGAGAGCATCACCTGCGCCCACCAGCCGCCAATCGTCACGAATTGGATGAACCCGTCGAGCGTGATGTTCTGCACCATGAAGCCCACCTCATCCATGTGCCCGGCGACCATCACCCGCGGCCCCTCGTTGCGGTGGGCGCAGATCACCGAGCCGTTCTTGTCCGTCGCCAGCGGGCCGACATCGGAGAGTTCGTCGATGAAGATCGCCCGGACTTCGTCTTCGAATCCTGAAATGGAGTGCGCTTCGGTGAGTTCCTGGAGAAGGGAGAGTGCTTTGGTCCGCATGGGTGGGGAGCATGACAAGATCCCGGATTTGATAAACAGCAAATTTCACTTCTGTAAGAACCTTCCTCCCGCCTGCATCTCACCGGCGCAATGGCACTGGTTTTCTCGATGCATGATCCGAAGCTGAAAGTCCAGGGCAAGTAGGCACAGAGATCCTGTTGCACTCCGCTGCAATTGGCGGCAGGTTCCGGGCATGAGATTTTTCACGGTCATCCTCTGCTTCGCTTCGGTTTGTTCGGCAGGGGCGTTCGAACTCCCCGCCGGTTCCAGCCAATGCGTCGTCGGCGTGGCGGATGGCTGGGACAGCACGCATGTCACGCTTTCCTATTTCGAGAAAAAGGGCGGGGCCTGGCAGAGGGTGGGCGGCGAGTGGAAGGGCAGGCTCGGCTCCAAGGGTTTGGTCTGGGGCAGGGGACTTCACCCGAATCCCGGCGGAGCGGCCTTGAAAAAGGAGGGCGATGGCCGAGCGCCTGTCGGGGTTTTCGATCTCGGCGGGGTGTGGGGTGTCCACAAGTCCGTGAAGAAGCACCCGAAGACATTCTATCATCAGGTCACTCCGCGCGATCTGTGGGTGGAGGACGGGAGTTCGAAGCATTACAACCAGTTCCTCACCCTTGATCATGAGCCAAAGACCGCATGGGAGAAAAAGGCGCAGATGAAGCAGGACGACTACCCGCATTCCCTGAAACTCTTCATCGCCCACAACGCCCCTCCGAACGTGGTGGCCAACGGCGGCTCCTCGATTTTCTTCCACATCTGGCGGCGGGAGGGTGCCGCCGCCACCGCCGGATGCACCACGATGGACGAGGAGAAACTGCGTTGGCTCATCGCAACAGTTGACCCGGGCCGCCGCCCGCTTTACGTCCTCCTGCCACGAGCCGAGTATGAGAAGCTCAAGCCTGTTTGGAAACTGCCATGAGTCACTCAACCACACTACCCGATTCGAAAGGCCACTTCGGACAATTCGGGGGCATGTTCGTCCCCGAGACCCTGATGACGCCCTTGCAGGATCTCGCGAAAGCCTATGAGGAAGCCAAGGCCGATCCCGCATTCCAGGCGGAGCTCGATGACCTGCTGAAAAACTATGTTGGCCGGCCGACCCCGCTATATTTCGCAGACCGCTGGACGGAAAAACTCGGCGGTGCGAAAATTTATCTCAAGCGCGAGGATCTCCTCCACACCGGCGCCCACAAGATCAACAACGCCCTCGGCCAGATCCTTTTGGCGAGGCGGCTCGGGAAATCCCGCATCATCGCGGAAACAGGGGCCGGCCAGCACGGTGTCGCGACCGCCACGGTATGCGCCCGCTTCGGGATGGAGTGCGTCGTTTACATGGGTAAGGTCGATATGGAACGGCAGGCGCTCAACGTCGCCCGGATGAGGCTGATGGGTGCGGAAGTCCGCGCCGTCACCGCCGGTCAGGCGACGCTGAAGGAGGCCGTCAACGAGGCGATGCGCGACTGGGTCGCCAGCGTTGGGAACACCCATTACATCATCGGCTCCGCATTGGGATCACATCCGTTCCCGATGATAGTCCGCGATTTCCACCGCGTGATCGGGGTGGAGACGCGGGAGCAAATCCTTGAGCGCGAAGGCCGTCTTCCGGATCTGCTCGTCGCCTGCGTCGGCGGCGGATCGAATGCCATCGGCCTGTTCCATCCATTCCTTGGCGACGAAAATGTCCGCATGGTCGGTGTCGAAGCCGGAGGCCACGGGATTTTCCCTGAGCAGCACGCAGCCCGCTTCCAGGGCGGGAAGCTCGGTGTCCTCCAAGGCACCAAGACCTGGCTCCTCGCCAACGACGACGGCCAGATCGAACTGACCCATTCCGTTTCCGCAGGCCTCGACTACGCAGCCATCGGTCCCGAGCACGCATTCCTCCAGGAGGCGGGTAGGGTGGAATACACCTACGCCACCGATGAAGAGGCGCTGGCGGGTTTCAAGGAACTCGCGCACACAGAGGGGATCATCCCCGCCTTGGAAAGCGCCCATGCCATCGCCTATGTCTCGAAAGTCGCCTCCTCACTCCCGAAATCCGACATCATCATCATCAATCTCTCGGGACGCGGCGACAAGGATGTCGAGCAGGCGTCGAGGTTTCTTCTGGAATAATCCGCAATGCGATGTTTCGTAATGGAAGTTATGAGAACACCGATCCGATTCCTGCCGTTGGCGCTTATCTTCGCCGCAACCGTATCCTGCACCGCCCAGAAGACCGACAGGACGGCGCAGAACGAAGCCCAGAAAAAGGCTCCGGTGCAGGTTCCCATGGAAAATGGAATGGCCCGCGCCTATTTCGCCTCCGGCTGCTTCTGGTGCCTTGAAGCCGTTTATGAGAGTGTCAAGGGAGTGAAAGAGGCGCATTCCGGTTATGCGGGGGGACACACGGAAAACCCCACCTACGAGAGCAGCAACACCGGGAAAACCGGCCACGCGGAGGCGGTCGAGGTGATCTATGATCCCAAGGCCGTCAGCTTCGCGACCCTGGTGGATGTCTTCTTCGGCTCACACGTGATCACCCAGGTCAACGGCCAGGGGCCGGATCACGGCTCCCAGTATCGCTCCATCGCATTCTTCCAGGACGAGGAGCAGAAGAAGGTGATCGACGAAAAGATCGCCGCGCTAAACAAGGATCTCGCTCCCAAGGAGGTCGCCGCCGAGGTGCTTCCCTTCGAGAAATTCTGGATGGCCGAGGGTTACCATCAGGATTACGAGAAGAACAATCCGGAGAATCCCTATGTCCAGAACGTCTCGATTCCGCGCCTGAAGAAATTCCAGGAAAAATTCCAGCAGTTGCTCAAGGCTGGGTCGGCGCACTGAAAATGAATGCCAGAGTTTCCCCGTTTCGAAAATTCAAATGCGAACAAACGGGAATCAAAAGTGGTGGGATAGAATATGAACGAACCTCTTCGGAACCGAGAATTCGCGGGTATTGGCGTTCATTTGCGGTTGTCTCCTTTCTCTGCGCCCCAAGGATGATTGCCCCTGCTTGCATCAAGCCATCGTCTTCGTGGCTTTGTAGCGTGTGAGTTCCCATTTTCCTTTTTATCACAGATGGAACGTCAACCACCCTTCGCGCAAAGCAGCAGGAACGGGGCGGGACTGCCGATGGCGACCAGCCCATACCGGGCAGTCCGCAGCTCGGGAGACGATGTGATGAAATTCTCCACCGCAACCGCCTCCTCATCGCCCCCGGGATGGCCCGGATAGCAGACCACCGCAAGGACGCCGCCGAGCCGGAGGATTTCCACGGCGGAGGCGAGCGCGGCAAGTGTTTCCTCCGTGCGGGTGATTACAGAGCGGTCGCCGCCGGGGAGGTAGCCAAGGTTGAAGAGGATCGTGGAGGGCACCCCGCCACCGGTGATTTCCCTGATCTCCACATGGGAGCGGAGATGGAGGCTCGTGCGATCCAGAAAATCCGCTTTTTCCAATCTTTTCCGCGTGGCGGTAATCGCCTTCTCCTGGATGTCGATGGCAATGACCTTCCCGGCCGGGCCGACCGCTTCTGCTAGAAATACGGTGTCGAAGCCGTTGCCTGCCGTGGCATCGATGACGAGATCGCCGGGCGCGATGTGTTCCCTGAAAAGGGTATGCAGGAGTTCGGTCGGGAGGGGTGGGAGCATGGTCAGGCAGTGGTGGGGAGGATGAAATCGGGATGGGGTTGCTTTTCTAACAGGATCCAGTCAGCCAGCATCGCCGCCATGCCCGGTGCGTAGAGCGTGCCCTTGGAGCCAAGCCCGTTGAAAGCCCAATTACCATCCCCGTCCCTCCCGATCAGCGGCTGGCTCCGCCGCAAGATGGGGCGGATGCCGGCGACGTGGGCGACGACCTCGAACTCCGCTCCGCCCAGCTTCGTAGCGATCTCAGAAATCCTCGCCAGACCCGCCGGGGTGGGGGACTCGTCGAGATGATCCCACTCATACGTGGAGCCGATCCGGAACAGCCCGCCACCGATGGGAACCAGCCACCCGCCCGCCCCGATCCGGATGTGGCTCTCCGGCCAATCCGCACGCACCGTCAGGATTTCCCCCTTCGCGCAGCGGTGCTCGCCAAGGCTTCCGTCCATCAATCCCACAGCACCTTTGCACATGATCTGCCCGTGAGCCGCATCGCATTGGCCCTCATCGTAGAGTCCGATGCTTTCGAAATGCACCCGGCTCCGCGTAATGAAGCCCGCCGTATCCAGCCAGCCCCCGCCCCTCACCCCGAAGGCACCAAGGAAACCGTCAGGGACATCGGCCGTTTCCCCATCCACCCACGGCGCAACCTCCGGCAGACCCAGCTTCGAGCAAATCTTCCCCCGCTCCTTTTCCGAGGATGCCAGCCGCAGGATCGGCATCGGGTGCCACAGATCCGCGCCCACCTCCCCCTCCACGCGCCGGTAAAAGGAAAGCGCCGCCGGATGGAACTCCCCGATCCGCCAGCTCGGCTCGAAGTTTTTCCCCGTCAGCGGATTCACCATCCCCGCCGCTACCCGGCTGCTCCCCCCGCGCCCCCGGTCCACGATCCGGAACGCCACCCCTCGCCACAGGAACTCCCAGGCAAGGCAAGTCCCCGCCAAGCCCTGCCCGACGATGATTTGAGTGCGATCCTGCGTCTCCATAGCGTTGTCGGAGGATTCCCGATGCCTCCTCAGCCGTCACGCCCAAAGAGGGGTCAGCGGTCAGGGGGGTCGCTCCCAGAGCATTGCACCATGGGGTGAATGTCTCATCAGCGGTAGCTTTAGCTTGGGTGGGGTTACACCCCATGGAATTCGCTGACCCTCCGGCCTAGGTTATCATTGTCCACACACGGATGAACCCATCCCACGCCACCTTGAAAGCGAATGGAAAAGCGAAACCGAAAATAATAACTGACCGAATCATGAAATCCCTCACCCGACTCCACCTCTTTACACTTACCTCCCTCTCGCTCGCCAGCGTAACATCCCTGGATGCAGCTGCAATCATCTACGAGCCTTACAGCCAAGCTACAGGCGTCCTCAATGGCAAACCCGGCGGATTAGGCTTGAGCGGTAACTGGACTTCTACGACAGGCGCCGCTGCCGTGAACGTCGTCAATCCGCCTACGCTGAATTACGGCAATCTGCAGAATGCAGGTGGTCAGGCCAACCTTCTCAATTCTGGTAGCACCCGTGCCTCAATCACCACCACAACCGGTTTGGCAACTGTCGGTTTGCTCAGTGATGGCGCGACGCTTTGGTTCAGCTACGTATTCCAGAAGGCTGCGAACGGCGGCTCCAACGAGCAATCAGGGTTCGCATTTGGAACTGATCTCGTCACTCCGGCGTTCAACGGATTGAATATGGCGAACTCTGGATTCGGCCTTGGTGCTTTCACCAACAGCTCAGGCGTAACTGCGTCGAGTTGGACGGCCGGCACCCGTACCGGTGGGACTGCTGCCGCCTTGCAAACCCTTAACACACCAACACTTGTCATTGGAAAAATCGTTTGGGGGGCTAACGCCAGCGCTAACGAAACGATCACCCTTTACACTCGGGCTCTCAACAACATTGCAACGGAACCCACCACAGGAGGGGGCGTGAGGGCTGTTGCAGGTTTCGATCAAACGGCGTTAGACACCATAAGTTTTGGCCAGCGCAACTCAGGTGATGTCCAAATCTACGACGAGATCCGCTTCGGTGCCAACTATGCTGACGTTTCCCCCGCTGCAGGCATCCCCGAGCCATCCGCCGCGGTTCTCGGAGTCCTCGGCTTCCTGTCCCTCCTCCGCCGACGCAGTTAATCGCGCGCAAAGCCTTCCAAACTTCCAGCCCGCTGCGAGAGCCAGTCTCCTCAGCGGTTTTTTGTTTGGCGGCAGGTATGGTTCTCTGATCCGTCCGGTAAGTGCTTGAACGGCGCACATGGACTGAAAGGATGGGGCGACGCCGGGGGTATTGAGTTTTCCTCTGACCTGCATGACAAACGGTCTTCAGTTTTTTTCACAGCCCATCATGACAAAACCCGCCTCCCTCGCTTTCGCCCTATTGCTTTCGATCCCGCTCTGCACCCACGCGGCGGAACAGCGGGAACTCTCCCTGGGAACCCCGTTCTCCAACAACGCCATCCTCCAGCGTGAGATGAAGGTGCCGGTCTGGGGTTGGTCGGAGCCGGGGGCGAAGGTGTCCGTGGAGTTCGCAGGACAGACGAAAGAGGCGACCGTCGGCAAGGATGGGAAATGGATGCTTGAGCTGGATGCGCTGAAAGCCAGCGCGGAGCCGGCCGAGATGAAAATTTCCGAAAGCGGCGGTGCGTCCGTGACGGTCAAGGACATCCTCGTCGGCGAGGTATGGATGGCCTCGGGGCAATCGAACATGCAGTGGGTCGCCGCGAAGTGCGATGTGGGGCAGGTATTGCAGAAGCAGATCGCCGAGCGCGTCGCGGCGGGCGAGGAGAAGGAGCCGGTGATCCGCGAGGCGGTGGTGACCGATTATTACGCCGCCCTGCATCCCATCGAACATGCCACCTCCAAGTGGAGTCCAGGTGACGGCACCTCCAGTGGGATCGCATATGCGTTCGCCTACAAGCTTCACCGCGAGCTCGGCGTGCCGGTCGGGATTTTGAATTGCTCGTTCAGCCAGACCTCGATCCAGGCGTGGACACCGCGTGTCGGTTTCTCCAGTGGTGAGGACGATTACACCAAGGCCATTTACAAAAAAATCCTTGAGACAGATCCAAGCACGCCCGAGCACAAGGCGGCATGGGGAAAATTCTATCAGGATATCGAAGATATCCTTGCCGAGAACAAGGAACTCGTGGCGCAGGGCAAGGAAGCCAAGGAGATCACCACCAAGACCCCCGGCAACATGTCGGACAACCGCGATGCCTCATGGATGTTCAACGCGCGCCTCAACCCGATGATCCCCTTCGCGATCAAGGGCTGCATCTGGAACCAAGGCTACGCCAACATGGGTGAGGGTCTGGTTTACTACAACAACCTGCACAGCATGATACGCGGCTGGCGGGAACTGTGGGGCAGGCCGGAGCTTCCGGTCTATTTCCACCAGTTCTACTGCCCCGGGCAGAAGGGAGAGTGGGACAACAGTCCGAGCATTGGCAGCACCGCGGAGATGCGCATGGGAACGTGGCTGGCGCGTGACATCCCGAACACCGGGATGGCCAGCCAGATCGATATCACCGGCGCGATCCACTACGGCAACAAGACCCTGCCCGGCCAGCGCCTCGCGCTCCAGGCTCTGAAAAAACAATACGCCAAGGACATCGCCGCCGATGGCCCGATGTTCAAATCGTATGAGGTCAAGGGCGAGCAGCTCATCGTCACGCTCGACCACGCCGATGGCCTGCAGGTCGGTGAAACCGCCACCAACAGCAAGACAGGGTTCGCGCTTCCCACCGTGATTCCGAATGGTGAGGCTCAGGTGAAACTTTTTTACCTCGCCGGTGAAGACCGCGTCTGGCATCCGGCTTCGGCAAAGATAGCTGGCGACAAGGTCATCGTGATTTCGCCGCAGGTGAAAGCGCCTCGCGGAGTTTCCTACGCCACCGGCGGGGTCGCCCAACAGGCTAACCTCTACAACAAGGATTTGCTTCCGACCACGCCGTTCATCCAATTCGACAACAAGCT
>Ga0163144_10013371_pt1 | contig 17143 bp, 19 predicted proteins | sample OliLak19BULKMAT1_FD_123175 | JGI IMG/M metagenome (GOLD analysis project Ga0163144, IMG submission 123175) | Freshwater microbial mat bacterial communities from Lake Vanda, McMurdo Dry Valleys, Antarctica - Oligotrophic Lake LV.19.BULKMAT1 | ecosystem: Environmental > Aquatic > Freshwater >... | reverse complement strand
TCCTTCGTAGTCCGGTCGATGTCGGGCGGGATACCCGAAAGGGCCACAGCGCATTCCCCACATTCGGCTGCTGCGCAACTCGACCATTTTTCGCAGCGCGAAAAATTGACTCGAACACGCGAGTGCGCGTTCTCGCCCTCCGGGCGACCTGAAGGTCGTCAAAAATGCTGTCGCATTTTTTGGGACTCGAACAGTGCTCGCAGACTGACCCGAATGTGGGGAATGCGCTAAGCGTGGCCTGATATTTTCGGGTACCCCGCCCGGCATCGCCCTGCTTGGTTTACGTATCCCCAATCGTTGAACTTCTCTCGATAGGAGGGCGGGTGGGTTTAATTTGAGCGCTGTGAACCATCAGGCCGCAGCTTGCGGCCGTTCACAGTGCTCAAATTAAACCCAGCCGTCCGGTTGAAGTGTTCCAAATCATTCCATACCCTAAATGAGTAAAGCCGAGAACAGCGGAATTATGTTAATCTTCAGTTACTTAGATTAACGAGATAAGCCCATGCACTGCCCGTTTTGCGCCGCGGAGGATACCAAAGTAATCGACTCCAGACTGGTCTCTGAGGGCGACCAGGTACGCCGTCGCAGGGAGTGCCTCAGCTGTGCCGAACGCTTTACCACTTATGAGATGGCCGAACTGGTGATGCCCCGGGTGATCAAGCAGAACGGCAGTCGTGAACCCTTCGATGAGGGCAAGCTGCGCGCTGGCCTGCTGCGCGCCCTGGAAAAACGCCCGGTCTCGGTCGAAGACATCGAGGCGGATATCAACCACATCAAACACGCCCTGCGCGCGACCGGAGAGCGTGAGGTCAAGTCGTTGGTCGTAGGCGAGTTGGTGATGGCAACCCTGAAGCGGCTGGACCAGGTGGCTTACGTGCGATTCGCCTCTGTCTACCGCAGCTTCCAGGATATCGCCGAGTTCCGGGATGAAATCGAACGGCTGGAAGCTGAGCCGGCCGCCGACTGACCCGGCGTTCTACCGCATGGATACCCTATTTGATACCCGCATGATGGCTCGCGCGCTGCAGTTGGCAAGGCGCGGTCAATATTCAGCCATGCCCAACCCGCACGTGGGCTGTGTACTGGTGCGCGAGAGGCATGTGATAGGCGAGGGTTTTACCTGCCCCGCTGGTGGTAACCATGCCGAAGTTGAGGCCCTGCGCGACGCAGGCGACGCACTCGGCGCGACCGCCTATGTGACACTGGAGCCGTGCAGCCACGAGGGCAAAACCGGGCCCTGCGCTGACGCTCTGGTGCGCGCGGGGGTGGTGCGGGTGGTCGTCGCGCTGTCCGATCCCAATCCGCTGGTAGCGGGGCGGGGTGTGGAAAAACTGCGCGCCGCCGGTATCGCCGTGGAATGCGGCCTGCTGGAGAGCGAGGCGCGCCGCGTGATTCCCGGCTATATTGCCCGCATGACTCGGGGCCGGGGTCGCGTGCGGGCCAAATTGGCCATGTCGCTGGATGGACGCACGGCAATGGCCAGTGGCGAGAGTCAGTGGATTACGGGGGCGGCGGCGCGGCAGGATGTGCAGCGCCTGCGTGCGATGAGCTGTGCCATTGTCACTGGCGTGAACACTGTATTGGTGGATGACTGTTCACTCACCGTGCGACACCAGGAGTTGGGCCTGGCGCAGGAGGCCGCGACACGGGCTGGTAGCCGACAGCCACTGCGGGTGGTGCTGGACTCCCGCCTGCAAACGCCGGGCGCTGCACAAATACTCAAAGGCAGTGCGCCCACGTTGTTGTGTCACGACGCCACGGTGGCAGTGCCAGCGGCGCTCGCGGCCAGCACTGCCCAGCGACTGGCGCTACCGCGCAGCGCGCACGGACTCGATCTGGATGCGTTAATGGCCTACCTCGCGGCGCAGCAGTGCAATGAAATTCTGGTAGAATCTGGCCCCCGTCTGGCTGGTGCCCTGCTGCAGGCGGGCTTGTTGGATGAGTTGATTGTCTATATGGCCCCCGCCCTGCTGGGCGATCGGGCCCGTCCTCTGCTGGAACTGCCGCTGGCGCACATGGCGGACAAGATTCAGCTGCAGTTGGAAGACGTGCGCAAAGTGGGCACAGACTGGCGTTTCACCGCCATTCCCGCAGCGGTGGCGAGTTAATCAGACACACACTGGAGTCAGCGAGAGACCGCTATGTTCACAGGGATCATCCAGGCCGTCGGCAACGTGGTCGCCATGCAGTCCTGCGGCGGTGATATGCGTTTGCATATCCACACCGGCAAGCTGGGTCTGGACGACATGGCCCTCGGCGACAGTATCTGTACCAACGGGGTGTGCCTGACGGTGATCGACTTACCCGGTGACGGGTATTGGGCCGATGTCTCGGTTGAGACCCTGAATTTCACCACGCTGGGCGACTTGCAACCCGGTTCGCTGGTGAACCTGGAAAAAGCACTGACGCCGCAGAGTCGTCTGGGCGGGCATATTGTCAGTGGGCATGTGGATGGCGTGGGCGAAGTGGTGAGCCTGGCGCAGGATGCGCGCTCCATCCGGGTGGTGCTGCGCGCCCCGGCGCAACTGGCCAGATATATCGCCCACAAGGGCAGCATCTGCGTGGACGGCACCAGCCTGACAGTCAATGCGGTGCGCGGCGCTCAGTTTGATCTGAATATCATTCCGCAGACGATGGCAGAGACCGTCTTTGGCCAGTACCGGCCCGGCAGCCGCGTGAATCTCGAGGTGGATGTAATCGCCCGCTATCTGGAGCGACTCATGCAGGGCGATGCGGCCGCTGTCACAGGGGGCGGGCTCTCCATGGACACCCTGGCCGAAAATGGTTTTCTGGGCGATTTGAGCAGGGGCCTGGGGAAACAATAAGCATGGAACTGAACAGCGTAGACGAACTGATCAGCGATATCCGCCAGGGACGCATGGTGGTACTACTGGATGACGATGCCGACAGCCACAACGAAGGCGTGGTGATGGTGGCCGCCGAACACTGCGAGGCCAAGCATGTGACGTTTATGGCGCGCCAGGCCCGTGGCCTGATCTGCCTGACCCTGACCGAGGAGCGCTGCCGGCAACTGAACCTGCCGCCCATGGTGGATGACGGTCAGGGTGAAAAGTCCAATTTTACCCTGTCGATAGAAGCCGCCGCAGGTATTGATACGGGTATTTCCGCTGCCGACCGCGCGCGCACTGTACAGGCGGCAGTAGCGCCTCATGCCCAGCCTTCCGACATTGTGCAGCCGGGCCATATCTTTCCGCTGACGGCCATGCCAGGGGGCGTGCTGATGCGTGCCGGCCACACCGAAGCGGGTTGCGACTATGCGCGCCTGGCCGGTTTGCTCCCCGCGGCGGTGATCGCCGATATCCTGACCCCACAAGGTACGGTTGCCGATGGTCCCGCGCTGCGCGAATTTGCCGCCACGCACGAACTGAAGATTGGCTCTATCGCCAAACTGATTCATTTTCGGATGGTGAACGAGCGCACTATTCGCCGGATTCGCGAGGGCACGATAGACACTGCGCACGGGGAGTTCCGGCTGACCGCCTATCGCGACCAGACGGCCGGTGATGTGCACCTGGCCCTGTCGCGCGGCGCTATTGTGGCGCACGAGCCTACGTTGGTGCGGGTGCACGTGCAGTCGGTCATGCGCGATCTGGTGACCAGCGAGATTGCCGGTCGACCCACGTGGAGCCTGGGCAAATGCCTGCAGGCGGTGGCAGCCAATGGGCGCGGCGTGATTGTATTGCTGGCGCGCGCCGAACGGCCCGAGCAGTTGCTGGCCAGTATCGATATGGCCCTGGGTGAGCACAATGCAGCGGTTGGAGTGACGCCGGACACCTATACCACGGTGGGTCTGGGTTCGCAGATTCTCAAGGATCTGGGCGTGGGAAAAATACACCTCTTAGGCGCACCTATAAAGTACAATGCCATTTCCGGTTTTGATCTGGAAGTGCTGGATTTTGTGGATCCCGGGTTATAGAAGGACATTGCAATGACTGACATCAAGACTATCGAAGGCACATTCACCGGCGGCAAGGGCAACTACTGCATTGTTGTGGGCCGCTGGCACAGTTTTGTCGTGGAGCATTTGCTGGCGGGCGCAGTCGATACCTTGCGCCGCCACGGCGTCAATGACAAGCAGATCACTATCGTGCGCGCGCCAGGCGCTTTTGAAATACCGCTGGTGTGCAAGAAAGTTGCCGCCAAAGGGAATGTGGACGCCATCATCGCCCTGGGTGCGGTGATCCGCGGCGGTACCCCACACTTCGAATACGTGGCCGGCGAGTGCACCAAGGGCATCGCCATGGTGAGCATGGAGTACGGTGTGCCCGTGGCCTTCGGTGTACTGACTGTGGACACCATTGAACAGGCCGTTGAACGCTCCGGCACCAAGGCCGGCAACAAGGGCGCGGAGGCCGCCATGTCGGCGCTGGAGATGGTGAGCCTGCTGGGCAAGCTCGGCTGAATGAACAAGCCGGTACACAATACTCTCGCTGCCGAGCGCCGCAAGGCCAGGCACTACGGCATGCAGGCACTGTATCAATGGTATATGGCCGGTGCAGACGTAAGCGACATCGAGGCGGAATTTCGTGCCGATTACGATTTCAGCCATGTTGACCTGGCCTATTTCCAGGATCTGTTGCACGGCATTCCAGCGTGTGTCGATGAGTTGGACGAGGCGCTGGCGCCCATGCTGGATCGCAAGCTGGATGATCTGGATCCCATCGAGCGCACACTGTTGCGCATGGGTATTTACGAGCTGACCCGGCGTATCGATGTACCCTACAAGGTGGTCATCAATGAAGAGGTGGCGCTGGCGAAAAAGTTCGGCGCAACTGACAGCCACAAGTATGTCAATGGTGTGCTGGACAAGGCCGCCCGACAACTGCGCAAGGTTGAGATCGACGCGGCATCCTGATGCCAGTTCCTGAGTTTTCCCTGATTTACCGCTATTTTTCTGACCTGGGTCGCGGCGACGCTGTGGATCTGTCGGTGGGGGATGACTGCGCCATTCTGCGTCTGGCCGAGGGCGAACGCCTGGCGACTTCTGTCGATACCATGGTGGCCGGCGTGCATTTTCCAGCAGACAGTTTTCCCGAGGATATAGGTTTTCGTGCGGTCGCTGCCGCCGCCAGTGATCTCGCCGCCATGGGCGCCAGACCGCTGGGCATGACGGTGGCACTAACCCTGCCTGAGACGGACGAGCTGTGGCTGAATGCGTTCAGCCAGGGTCTGGCGGCGGCGGTTGCGGAGTACCGCTTGCCGCTGGTCGGCGGTGATACCACGCGCGGGCCGCTTACGATATCCGTGCAGGTGCTGGGCGCGCTGCCCATGGACCAGGCACTGCTGCGCAGTGGAGCCAGGGTGGGAGATGAGGTTTGTGTGTCGGGTACTTTAGGTGATGCGGCGGGCGCCCTGGCCTTTTTACAGGATAAGTGGCAGCCGACTCCGGAGCATGCGGAGTATCTGCTACAGCGTTTCAATCGTCCGCGGGCGCGCCTCGATCTGGGTCTTGCGTTGCTGGGACGCGCCAGCGCTGCGATTGATATTTCTGATGGCCTGCTGGCAGATGCAGGACACATAGCTGCGGCCAGCGGCGTGAAGATGTGCATTCAGCCCGACCTGTTGCCCCTGTCGCCCGCACTGTCCTCGCATCACAGCCCGGAGCAGATTTTGCAATGGGCGTTGACTGGCGGTGATGATTACGAGTTGTGTTTCTGCCTGCCGGCGGGTGTGCAAATGCCCGCTGGCTGTGTGCGGATAGGCTGGGTGGCAGCGGGTGCAGGAGTAGACTGCGGGCTGGCGATTGACTTCCCGCCGGGATACCAGCATTTTAGCGATTAGTTAGCGCAGGTCGCGCCGCCGCGTGCCCCATCGAATCGGTAATGACAATTCGGTAATCACTATGCCTGCACCGCTTGAGCACCCACCGGAGTCGCGTCCTGTGCCCGATCTCCTGCGCCATCCAGTGCAGTTACTGGCGTTTGGTTTCGGCAGCGGCCTGGCGCCGAAAGCCCCTGGCACTGTTGGCACGCTGGTGGCGATACCGCTTTACCTGCTCATCGCCCAGTGGAGCCTGCTGCATTACACTTTGCTTATTGCGTTGGCAGCCGTGCTGGGTGTCTGGATTTGTGACGCGGCCAGTCGGCAACTGCAGGTGCACGATCACCCGGGTATAGTCTGGGATGAGATCGTGGGGTACGGGATTACCATGTGGGCTGTGCCGCTGGACTGGAGGTGGGTCATAGCAGGCTTCCTGCTGTTTCGGCTGTACGATATCGTCAAACCGTGGCCGGTGAGCGTGCTGGACAAAAAGGTGGGCGGAGGGCTGGGCATTATGATTGACGACATGCTGGCCGGTGTGATGGCCTGCGTGACCTTACATATTGCGCTGCGTTTGCTGTGAGGCGACACGGGAGGCGAGTTATGTGGATGCAGCAAGCGGCTGCCCTTGCGGCCCTCGGCCTGCTGCTGGCGGCGGTGCCAGCCACGGGGGCGTCAACCTCCGTCGAGGTTGAGGCACTGTTAGGTGAGACTGCCGTGTTGCTGATTGATGGCGAGCGCAAAACGCTGCGGGTGGGACAATCCTTCGCCGACGTTACCCTGGTGGCAACGCAACCGATGACAGCGACGCTCGAAATCAACGGACGCGCGGAGACGGTCGGCTTGTCGCAACGTGTCGGCACAAACTTCGAGAAGACGCAGGAGCAGGTTGTCACCATCCCTCGCGATGCCATGATGCGCTACCAGACCAACGCAACCATAAACGGTCGCAGCGTGCTGGTGATGGTGGATACCGGAGCTAACATGGTGGCTATCAGCTCCGCGCAGGCCAGGACTATGGCTATCGATTACAGTAGCGGTACGCCGTCTCAGGTGGAAACCGCCAGTGGCCTGAGCGGCGCCTACGCCGTCACCCTGCAGTCGGTGAGCGTGGGCGGAATCCAGGTGGATAACGTGCCGGCCATGGTTGTGGAGGGCGCGTATCCCGGCACTGTTTTGTTGGGTATGAGCTACCTGCGGCACGTCAAACTGCAGGAGCATAACGGCATCCTTTCACTGTCCAGAAGCCACTAGGCATTGCTCGCCCCTGGCGGCTTAAAGCTGGTAGAATGTTCGGCCTTTTCTGACGGATGTCCCGCGTGGCAGTACGCTACATAGAATCCTCCCGCCTGCCCACTATGTGGGGCGAATTCGACATCCACGGCTTCGAGGATACCGAGTTCAACAAGGAGCACGTCGTCCTGACCATGGGCGATGTTGCCAATGGTGAGCCCGTATTAACCCGAGTGCATTCCGAGTGCCTGACCGGGGACGCATTGTTCAGCCTGCGCTGCGATTGTGGTAACCAGCTACAGGCTTCGCTTGAGGCTATCGCCCGGGAGGGCAGGGGCGCCTTGTTCTACCTGCGCCAGGAAGGGCGCGGTATCGGCCTGCTCAACAAGATCAAGGCCTACAAGCTGCAGGACGCCGGTGCCGATACAGTCGAAGCCAACGAACAACTGGGTTTCGGCGCGGATATGCGCGACTACAGTATGTTGCAGCCCATGATCCAGCACCTTGGCGTGAAGTCTGTGCGGTTACTGACCAATAATCCGCGCAAAGTGGCCGCCATGGAGGAGCAGGGGGTGATCGTGTTTGAGCGCATTGCATTGTACACCGACAGTAATCCACATAACGAGAAGTACCTGCGCACCAAAGTGGGCAAGCTGGGGCATATTGTTGAGGGAGAGCATTAGGGCGGGTTGACCAGTCGTCGTTCGTGTCCCTTGAGCGGCCGTCTGATCAGCGGTCGCGCTCGACGATATAGCGGGCCAGTTCCCGCAACAGATCGGCGGATTCACCGAAATCCCGCAGGGCGTGCAGCGCCTCGTCCAACAAGCGCCGTGCTTCTGTCTTCGCCCCGTCCAGGCCCAGCAGTTTGACGTACGTCGGCTTATTCGCTGCGCCATCCTTGCCCTGGGTCTTGCCCAGGGTCTGCGTATCCCCTTCAACATCGAGGATGTCATCCACCACCTGAAAGGCGAGACCGATATGGCTGCCGTAGTTGTCCAGGGCAGACAGTTGCTCTTGCGTAGCACCGGCGGCAATCCCCCCTAGGGCCAGTGCAGCGCGTATCAGCGCGCCGGTTTTCAGGGAGTGCATGGCCTGCAACTGATCGAGACTCATATCCGAATCGGTGGCCTGGACATCGATAAACTGGCCCCCGACCATACCGCGCAGGCCCGCCGCCCCGGCCAGCACCTTGATCATCGCAATTCTCTGTCCGTCGCTGAGCCCAGGCGCCTCCGCCAGCAACTCAAACGCCCTGGCCTGCAGACCGTCGCCCACCAGTATCGCCGTCGCCTCATCATAGGCCCTGTGCAAGCTGGGTTTGCCCCGCCGCAGGTCGTCGTCATCCATGGCCGGAAGGTCGTCGTGTATGAGGGAGTAGGTGTGGATCATTTCCAGCGCGCATGCAATGTGATCCAGACCAGCACCATGACCCGCGCGGCCCACGGCACCGGCGCTGGCATAGACCAGGATCGGTCGAATGCGTTTGCCGCCATTAATCAGGGCGTATTGGCAGGCATGGGTTATTGCATCGAGTGCCTGGTCGCAGCCTGCACCCCCAGCTGTGGCGAAAACGGCCAACTGCCGGTCTACGTGGTCTCTGCTGGACCTTAGCCAGTCAGATAAAGCACGACTCATTCTGTGTTTCCGTCATCAAATGCAATCGATTTTGGCTCTCCATCGTTATCCAGCAGCAATTGCACCTTTTGTTCTGCTTCGAGTAAGGTCTGCTGCGCCTGACGAGCCAGCGTGATGCCCTGCTCGAACGCTTTCAAGGACTCCAGCAGGGACGCCTGTTCATCTTCCAGCATGCTGATGGTCGCTGCGAGCTGGGCGCAGGTTGTTTCAAAATCCAATTTGGGCGTTTTTGCCATGGGATGAGTACCTTTTGACTGGTGATAAATATTGTGTTCGTAGTAGAGTGATCAAATCTGTAACAAAGGGTGCCTCAGGTCAACGGTGTTAACGTGATATACGAGCAATTTTACCAAGACCCTATCCATAAAAATCAGTCGGTGTAATGAAAACTATCGCATTGATACCCGCCAGAGGAGGTTCGAAAGGAATCCCTCGCAAAAATTTACGCCCAATCGCCGGTCGTCCCCTTATTTACTATTCAATACAGGCCTGTCTGGCAGCAACGAGTGTCGATGTTGTGGCTGTCAGTACCGATGATGAGGAAATAGCGCTATTTGCCGAACGGTTTGGCGCATTAGTGCTAATGCGACCGGCGGAGCTTGCTGATGATCTCACCACCCTGGATCCCGTAATCGCTTTTGCTGTAGCACAGGCGGAAAAAGATCTGAAAACTCACTTTGATGTTATCGTGACCGTACAACCCACCGCACCTCTTATTTCATCTGGCCATATCAGTGATGCTGTTCGCCACCTGCAGCGACGTGACATTGATACCGTACTCTCGGTGGTGGATAACAGGCATCTCAACTGGACCATGGTGAATGATATTCCCAGGCCGCAATATGCCGCACGCGTAAATCGACAAATGCTACCCCAATGCTACAAAGAAACTGGAGCTATTATTGCGTGCAGCCGCTCTCAACTGATGTCTGGAACCCGTATTGGGGAAAGGGTACATCTGTTGGAAATCCCCCATGACAAGAGTATAGATATAGACACCTATGCGGATCTGGCGATATGCGAATTGCTGCTGCAGAGAAAAAAGATCGTCATCACCGTGATTGGCTATGACAGTGTAGGGCTGGGCCACGTGTATCGCGCGCTGACATTGGCCAATGAGCTTATTCACTTCGATGTGCAATTTGTATGTGAGAAACGCAGTCACTTGGCATTGCATAAAATACGGGACCAGAATTATACCGTTCATGTATGTGAGGATGGCCAATTTCTTGCTGCTTGTGTGGAACTCAAGCCAGATCTGGTGATAAACGACATTCTGGACACGGATGAAACTTACATCTGTGAGTTAAAGTTAGCTGGCACTAAAGTCATCAATTTTGAAGATATGGGATCGGGCGCTCAATCAGCCAACCTGGTAATCAACGCATTGTATTCGGGAGAAAATTTGTCCGATCATATTTTGGTGGGACCGCGTTATTTTTGCCTGAGGGACGAATTCATATTTCTGCCCGAGAAATATTTTAGCGATACCGTAAATCGGATACTGCTTACGTTTGGGGGCGTGGATGAGGGCAACCTCACGCTGCGTTGCCTCAAGCTCATTACGCCTGTTTGTCTTGAACATGGGATCTCGATCGACGTCGTCACAGGCCCAGGATATCTTCACGAGAAGCAACTTTCGAACCATATCAAGGATTTGCATGGTCTTGAGATTACCGTCTCCAACGACACACGCCGTATTTCTGATTTCATGCACCGGGCTGATCTGGCAATAACATCAGGAGGACGAACCGTTCTGGAACTGGCCGCCTTGAAAGTCCCAACGATAACAATATGCCAAAACCTGCGCGAGACCCAGCACACATTCGCCTGCATCGATAATGGAGTTATCAACTTCGGTCATAGAGAGAGTGTGCAGGATGATGAAATTCAAAGAACGATAAAGCACCTGATAGAAAATGGAAGCGCGCGCAGGAGCATGGTAGACAAGATGGGTGCGACTGATTTGAGAAATGGGAAGCGTCGAGTCATCGAACACATTACAAGAATACTGAGTGTATAGAACGGCTATGGCTGAACCCTTTTTGATAAATGATTTCGAGGTTGGGAAATTTCTAAATCCGTACTTGATAGCGGAAATAGGTGTCAATCACGAAGGCGACATGAACCTGGCCAAACGGCTGATAGATCAGGCCGCAAGCGGCGGAGCGCATGCCGCCAAGTTTCAGTCGTATAAAGCAGAAAAGCTGGCGTCTCGGAACAGCCCGGCTTACTGGGACGTCACCCAGGAGCCCACAGAAAGCCAATATAAGCTTTTTCAAAAATATGACTCATTCGGACCCGATGATTACAAAGAATTGGCCCTGCATTGCAAAAAAGAAGGCATACATTTTCTCTCAACCCCTTTTGATCTCGACGCTGTCGAATTTCTCAGCCCTCTCGTGCCGGCCTTCAAGATAGCCTCGGCCGACATTACAAATGTGCCCTTGATAAGGAAGGTTGCAGCAAGCGGCAAACCCCTGATAATTTCCACCGGAGCGTCAACTCAGCCGGAGATAGAATTTGCGGTGGAGCAGTCAAGATTGGCAGGGGCCCACGACATTTGTTTGCTGCACTGTGTATTGAATTACCCTACAAAAACGGCGGATGCACAGCTTGGAAGAATACAGCTACTCATGCGTTCGTTCCCTGATTGCATGATCGGCTATTCCGACCATGTGGCGCCAGACGAATCACTAGCTGCCCTTGAGCTGGCCACGCTACTGGGATCCACAGTCATTGAAAAACATTTTACGCACGATAAAACCCTGCCGGGAAATGATCACTATCACGCGATGGATGAAGGAGACCTTTCCGCCTTTTCAAGGAAATTGGCCACATACCGTCAAATGATTGGCTCTGGTCAATATAAAATTGACCAGGAGGCGAGCGCGCGCATGCATGCGAGAAGAAGCGTGGTGGCGGCGTGCAATATACAAGCCGGAGAAAGACTGACAGCAGACAATCTGACCACTAAGCGCCCCGCGCACGGGATTAGTCCAGTTCATTGGGATGAATTGCTCGGTCGAACAGCCATTACTGCGATCGAAGAAGACCAGGTGATCAGTTGGGAGTTTCTTTCATGTGCTAATGATCAATCGTGATATGGAAAAAGACTATTATGTGATGTTAACTGGCGGAAAAAATAACGCCGGAGACTTTCTTATCAAGTATCGCGCTAAAAATTTACTTGCGTCCATTCGACCGGACCGCGATGTGGAGGATCTGGACGGATGGAAAGCGCTCAACGCGAAAAATCTGGATAGAATCAACGGCTCGAAAGCAGTCATTCTCATGGGTGGTCCGGCGCTGCAAAAGAGAATGAGGCCGAGGGTATATGGGCTGATAGCAGATCTCGATGCGATAACCGTTCCCATCGTGACAATGGGCATCGGTTGGCACAGCCCCTATGGCAGGTGGGAGGATACACATACGTATCCGCTCAATAGATTGTCCATGAAACTGCTCGAAAGAATTAACAGCGAGCGCTACATGTCCAGTGTTCGTGACTACCACACACTAAATGTTTTGTCTTCGAAGGGATTTGGTAATTTCTTAATGACCGGATGTCCAGCATTGTACAGCCATGAACACATGGACATCCCCGTTGCAGTCAGTGCTTATCCCAAAAAAATTGGTTTCTCCTTAGGGGTGTCCCTCAAGTTTTCAAGGCGCATGCAACAACAGATGCAGGCGACAATTCTGTACACTAGGGATAAATTTCCAGACGCAGAACTGGCTGTCTTATTTCATCATGGAATTAGTAGTGCCTATCTGCAGTCAGATGGTGCGTCCAGTGATCTGTATCGAAATCAGATCAAGTTTGCAGACTGGCTGCAATCAGAAGAAATTTCCTATGTTGATATTTCCGGCGATGCTGAGAAATTGCTGTCTTTCTATAGTCAATGCGATCTTCATATAGGGTACCGAATACACGCACATATTTTTATGAGCAGTATATCGAAACCTTCTCTATTACTTATTGAGGATGGCCGCGGAATGGCGCTGCGTGACGTGATCGGTGGCGTGAATTTGAAAGCCTACCAAAAGGTAAATATGGGATATATATCGACGCTGATGGATAAATTCGGGATTAGCTTCGACAAAATGACACCTCAGAATAATTTTATTCAGGATTATTCAAATACCCTAAATTATGAAATGTTAAATGGTGTGCGGTTTGGCGAGACCAGGGAAAGTATACGCAGGCACTACCCCGTTATGGATCAATTCTTGCGGAGTCTGCCATGAAAATGTTGAAGTTACGTGCAGTCATTAACTACTTAAGATTTATTGGCAAAAGTAACCAGGTTGTAGATCTGGGTAGAATTCACCCCTCGGTAGCAATCGAGAATAGTGATTTTGGTCATCGCTCTGCAGCAGCCAAGAACAGCAGTGTGGCGTATAGCGTTGTAGGTCGCTATACATCGATTGGCAGAAATACGAAAATAACGCATTCTGATATTGGATCTTTTTGCTCAGTTTCATGGGATTGCACTATAAATGCGGTCTCACACCCGATTGAAAGGCTCACCACTAGTGCATTCCCCTATATCCCTGGCATGGGCGGATTTGTGGGCGAGCGTATCCAGAAGCACGAGAGAGTACAAATTGGTAACGACGTTTGGATTGGTGCGCAAGCGATCATAATGCCGGGCATTCGGATTCATGATGGAGCGGTGATTGGTGCAGGTGCCATTGTGACTCGTGACGTTGAAGCCTATGAGGTCGTAGTGGGAAGTCCAGCCAAACATCTAAAATGGAGATTTGAGAAGGAAATGCGCGACACACTTCTTACTCTGCAATGGTGGAGCTGGTCAGATGAGAAAATAGGTAAAAATATTCTGCTTTTCCAAAAGCCGCTATCATTAGAAGATCTGGAATATCTTCGGAGTGCTTAAAAGTTCGATTATATACTTGCTCTCTACACTGCTGAACAGATCGGTACCGCTGCTGCTGTTGTCTGTTCTGACCCGACATTTGACGCCGTCTGAATATGGCACTATCGCAATTATCCAGGTCTTTCTTTCTTTGTTTCAGTCACTCTTCGGCGGTCTGAACTTAAACATATCACGAAACTATTTCTCGATGGGAAGGCACAGATTTCGATCGTATATGACGGCCGTTATCGTGGTGCTAATTATTTTGTTCCTGAGTTCCACTTTGCTGGCTTTCATTTACCTGGCCATTGAACTTCCCCTGTTTGGGCTTAGCAGGAACTGGTTGTTGGCGATGCCAATCCTGGCCTGTTTGAGCATGGCAAACCTTCTCAATCTTACAATGTTGAGAACAGAAGAAAGACCCTATAGATACGCTACCTGGGAAATATCTAACGGGATATTGAACTTAATTTTGACGCTGGTACTGCTCCTTGTATTTCAGCTAGGTTGGACTGCCAGGGCTTACGGCATAGTTATTCCTATGGCTCTGTACGGTGTCTTGGGTGTCATAGCCCTATCCAGGCGGAACATGCTGCCCCTTCGCTTCCGTTGGCTGGATGTAAAAGAGACACTGTGGATCACTATGATCCTCATACCTCATACTCTGTCCGGTTTCGTCGTTTCTTTAATAGACAGAATATTCATAAAAGAGATGATGGGCGTTGATCAGGTGGGTATCTACACAATTGGATACCAGTTCGGAACCCTAACTATGTTTATTACAGTAGCATTTCTGAAAGCCTGGCAGCCCTGGTTCTTTAAGAAAATTGCTTCAAGCTCCATCGAAGACAGAGGTGAAATTGCTAGAAATACATGGATTTATCTTGGATTACTTACCGCAGGGTCGATGTTGTACTTGTTCGTGGCAAATTTCGCATTGCCGTACATTGTGGATGAGCGCTACTGGGATGCCAGATCTGTGTTGACGCCTCTTGTTTTGGCTTCCGCAGCTTATGGCGGATACCAGATTTTCTTTCCTTACCTGGTGCATCTCAAGCTTACCCATGTCTTGGCAATAGCGACGCCCATCGCGGCCTTTATTAATGTGCTATTGAACTTCATTTTGATACCGCAGTTTGGGATAGTGGGAGCTGCCTATGCCACGCTAGGTGCTTATATTTTTACGTTCGTTTATGTTGCATCGATAAGCTGCCGAAGAATTTCCTTGCCATGGTTTTCCTGGAAAATGTAGTTCTTATTTGACCGGCCGTTTTTTCCTTAAAAGTAGCCAGCAAAATGTTACCAGCAGATTATGATTGAGAGCATTGTGTGAAAAGTCTATTTATTTGTGGCACCCCACTACAAAGCCTGATTGCAGCGAGAATTATCGATCTGAACAATCTGGCTGCAGAAGATTGTATTCTTTTCTTTTATTCTGGGGTCGGAAATAAAAAGTATGACCACTACTATCGCTTGCTTAGCGAGCGATGCGCGCAGAGCGTCTTTTATTACTGTGATTTCAAGTTTCCAGGCTATATTGCGAAAGCAAAAAAAATCTTCTCGGGAATGGATTACACCACAGTTTATCTCGCCTCAGTTAACAGCGTTTTTGTTTTTCTAGCCCTGAGTTTGGAAAAGCATCGTTACCTTTATACGTTCGATGATGGCACCGCAAACTTGTCGCCGAGCAGTTCATACGCAGAATCCTATGGACTTTCAGTCAAGAAATATCTTGCTTTAAAGCTGTTTGGAAACACCTATTCGATTCAAAAAATACGCAAGGAAACACGGGGCCATTATACGATTTATCCTAATTTCACCAACAATATCTCAAACAACCTTAGACCATTATCAATATTCCACGGTATGCAATATGCGCCGGGCTCAGGAAAGTGTTCAGTCATTCTTGGTACGGTATTTCATGAGGCTTTCGGAGCGAATTCCGTTGCCAGGGTTATAGAAAAACTGGAAAAGCTGTCCACAACCCTGGCAGAACACGTTTTCTATATTCCACACCCCAGAGGCGAAACGCTGGAGGTGAAGGAATTGGAAATATTGGATTCTGAGAAAATAGCTGAAGAGATCATTTCTGATTTGCTTGCAAAGTATGAAAGTGTGGATCTATATGGATTCTGTAGCAGTGTACAAATAAATATGGCACACCTGCCCGGAATCAATAATATCTTCCTCACCATTTCAGGAGCAAAGCCCCACGTGTGGGATATGCTTGATCTGGCGAAACGGGCTGGTATATCCCCAAAATCTGTTATTGATCTCGATGTTCAATTTCAATAAGTTCAACATGTACGAATCAAAATTCGGCGCGCGTACAGATTCTTCAAGTCAATTTGGCCTGGTAGGGTATGTAAACTATAAAATCGGTGGCGGTTATGTCTCGTAGAATCATTACGTTTGGAACCTTTGATGTATTCCATGTGGGCCATTTGCGTCTTCTTGAGCGAGCAAAATCTTTCGGTGATTATCTGGTCGTCGGTGTGTCGACCGATCAATTGAATGTTGACAAGAAAGGCCGTGCACCTGTTTATCCAGAGGATGAAAGGTATGAGATTGTAAGTGCTTTGAAATGCGTTAATGAGGTATTTTTTGAAGAATCACTCGAATTGAAAGGAAAATATATAAAGGAAAGCCGAGCCACTGTGTTGGTGATGGGAGATGACTGGCGGGGTAAGTTTGATAATTTTTCGACCTTATGTGAAGTCGTGTATCTGCCAAGAACCCCGGCTATTTCGACAACGGAAGTGATAGAGAAAATTCGATATTAGAACAACCGCCAAAGCATTGTCGTCACGCTTGGTTGCCAATGATCATACCAACCAATCTCGACAATTGTCGTTCAGCGGATTTACCATCAGTATTTTCGCCGTAAACCGCCGAGGTTATTTCCCGGTGGACATGACCCTGTTCTGATGCATACCCCTGCGGACTCGCCAGGGTGCTGTTCAGTGTTGCGCAGAGAAGATCCATGTTGGCCACCACTTTCCCGAACCGATATTTTTTGTCCAGTGAAAAACCATTTTTGAATGGCGGCTCTACTTCCAGAAAAAGCGTAGGACGGTTGAGGGCCAGGTAATCAAAGGCAATTGACGACCAGTCACAAATCAGGATGTCCGTTTGCAGCAGAAGGTCTTCCGCGTCGGGGAATTCCTTCATAGAACAGTAACGCACGTTATCGAAGATCTTCATGCTGATACTGGCGTTGAGGTGGCTGCGTATCACGAGTGTCGTCCTGTGTTTGTGGCAGACCTTACTGAGAGACTGGATAAACGAATCCTGGCTCTCCCCAAAAGGAAATAACTCTCTGCCCCTGTCATCCTGCTGCCACGTGGGTGCATAAAGGACGACACGGTTCCCCGCAGGTATGGAGGCCTGTTCCCTGAATAACGGGTCTGGGGACTGCCCTAGGAACAGCCGGTCAGCCCGGGCATACCCCAGGGCGTGAACAATGTCCGCCCTGAAACCGAACTTGTCTTGGTAAATTGTTTTCAATAGAGGAGATGAAACCCACACCTCGTTGTAGCGATGTTGCACGCGAAAGTCATCGGGGATAAATCCCTTGTAGGGGATGCCGTGCCAAACGTCAATAAACAGGATAT
>Ga0163144_10013368_pt1 | contig 17147 bp, 12 predicted proteins | sample OliLak19BULKMAT1_FD_123175 | JGI IMG/M metagenome (GOLD analysis project Ga0163144, IMG submission 123175) | Freshwater microbial mat bacterial communities from Lake Vanda, McMurdo Dry Valleys, Antarctica - Oligotrophic Lake LV.19.BULKMAT1 | ecosystem: Environmental > Aquatic > Freshwater >... | reverse complement strand
GCCGCATTCCCAGCATCGTCGAAATACCCGAACGCGGTGAACAACAGCGTGATCGCCCCGAACCCACCGCCAAAGGGTGGCGCGCGCATATCCCCGCGCACCACCCGCCCGGTACATTCCTTTCGCGCCTGCGCCTGCGCGATCAGGTGGGCGCTGAAGTCGAACCCATAGGCATCGAGTCCCGCCGCGCGCATCGCCGAGAGGTGACGCCCCCCACCGCAGCAGGCGTCAAGCACCGGCCCCGGCGCCGCGCGCAGACGCGGCAGCAGGCCGGCGATCTCGCGCGTGGCGCTGGAGTCGTCGCGATGGTGGTAGACCTCGCTGTAATGCTCGGCAAACGCCGCGCGCCACCAGTCGGCCTGCCCAGGCGAGGGCATCTCGCTCATCCGCCCGCCAGGGCGGAGCGCGCGCGTGCCAGCGGCACCAGATCGGCGTGGTCGGTGATCGTGCGCACCGCGCCGGCCGCGCGCAGGCGCTCGGCGGGAATGAGGCCGGCGAAACCGATCGCGGTCATGCCGGCGGCGACGGCGGCGCGCACGCCGCTGACACTGTCTTCGACCACCAGGCATGAGGCGGGGGGCACCCCCAGGCGTGACGCGGCGAGCAGGTAGGGGTCGGGATCGGGCTTGTGGCGGGGAGTGTCCTCGCGGCAGACGCGCATGGGCAGCCGCGCGGCGAGACCGGATGACGCGAGCGCGGCGGCGGCGACCCGGCGTTCTGACGAAGTAACGATGCAGCAGGCGATGCCGTCGGCGAGCGCGTGGTCGAGCAGGACCTCGACCCCGAGCTGCCGGGGCAGGGCCTCGTCGCGGTAGATGCCGAGCAGGACCTCGGTCTTTGCCATCACCCAGGCCGGGATGTCGACGTCCAGACCGTGGCGGGTGGCGAGCAGGGTGTAGAACTCGGGATCGCCCTTGCCGATGTTGCCGACCAGGTCGTCGTGGGTGACGGCGATGCCCTGGCGCGCCAGGAAGAGCTCGTGGGCGCGGAAGTGACGGGGCTCGGAATCGACCAGGGTGCCGTCGAGGTCGAGGAGGAGGGCGGCGACTGGCATGGGGCAACAAGCTTAGTCCCGCGCGCGGGCGAGGAAACGGCCCACCCCACAACGCCGACACCCCTGGCGTGCGCCAGGGGTGTCGGGGATAGCATCTACCCAGCCAGGGTCAGGCGCGCAGACGCGCTGGCTCGCGATCGCGTACCTTGGCCGTCTCGCGGTCGTGGATCTTGCGCAGCTGGGCGGCGCACTTCTCGGCGGTCACATCGATGGCCGAGAACAGGTTTTCTTCCGTATCGTGAGCCACCACATCCTTTCCACTGGGCAGGTGGAGGTCGACGTCGACACGGTAGCCGAACTTCTCTGCCTCGTGGATGGTCACGTGCAGACTGGAAAGTCGGGGGTAGAGGCGGTCGAGCGCACCGAACTTTTCGGCGATATGCTCCTTGGCCTTCTCCGAAACCGTGAAATGAACGCCGGTGATGTGAATGGTCACCATGATTCCACCCCGCTAGGTGGTTGGGTCGCTCGTCCCCTGACTCGAGCGGCAGTAGGCAGAAGGTGATCCAGGGGGGATCGACGGTCATTGTAATCAATGATTGGCCCGGACGTCAATGCCAAACGGCGCAACAGAACTGCCCATAGCACCTGGCAGACGGGGCTGTGAGGCACCGTCCTTCGCATGGCCGTCGCACGCGAGCCTACCCCTTGAGATGGGATCCGCTCGACTAGGGTATTTCCGCTTTGCTGAGACGGGGTTGACGTCACGACCAGGGCCGCGCCGCGTTCCACGCTCGCCCATACCATGCCCGACCCCCTCCTCCCTGTCATCGTCGCCTGGCAAGGCGTGACCCTGCGCCTGCCCCAGGGCTGGGAGGTGGCGGGCACCTACGGCAATTGGCAGGCGGGTCACCTGCTGCTCGCGCGCGAGCGCGCGCCCTTGCTGCGCGTGTCGTGGGAACGGCGGCGCGAGCAGCCCGATCTCAACCGGACGCTCGCCAAGGCCACCAAGCGCGTGGCGCGTGAGACGGGGTGCGCGGCGCTGCCGGGTCACGAAGCGGTGGGTCCCGATGGCGGCGTGGTGCGCTGCCAGGGCCGTTCGAGCGAGATCGCCGTCGGCGCGCGCCGCTTCGCCGATGCCGGCACGACCGTGGTGTGGCGCCAGCTGGCACCCGCCTCGCCGAGCGAACTGGCGGCAATGGTGAGCGCCAGCGACGCGGTCGGCGACAATGCGCCAGCCGAGTGGCGCATCCACGGCCTGGCCTGCACCCTGCCGCCGTGGTGGCGCAGCGAAGGGGTCCAGGCCCTGGCCGGATTGACGCGCGCGGTGTGGTTCCGCTATCCGCAGGGCCGCCGTGGCACCGACCAGGTGCTGGTGCTGCGCCGGCTCGCCTGCGCCGGCCGCGTGCTGGCCGGACGCACGCTCGACGCCTGGCTGCGCACCACGCTCCATCCCAACGAAACCGCCACCGCCGAGACCCTCGAGCACGGGGTGCGCCTGTCCTGCACCCGGCCGGCGGCGAACTGGTGGCGGCGCTGGCGCGGGCGCAGCGACGTCCGCCAATTCCACGCCTGGATCGACGAGGCCGAAGACCGGGTGACGGTGCAGGAGTGGGCCGGTGGCGGCGAGCCGCTCGGATGCTTGCGTCAGGGACCTTTGGCCCAAGGTAGCCGACTCTTCAACGGCAGGAGTAGTGCATGAGAATGGGTCGCCTCGACCCCACCGCGACGATTCCCCGTCTCGCCGATCAGGTCGAGCCGGTGCGCACCGAATCCGGGGCGCTGCGTCTGCGCGGCCCCCTGCTGCGCCGTTCCGCCTTCGCCCGGGGCATGGCGTGGATGCTGCGCCTGCCCGCCCGCTTCGAGATCGAACTCGATGACATCGGCGCCTTCGTCATCGAACGCTGCGACGGTCGTACCCTCGATCGCCTCGCCGGCGACGTCGCCGCGCATCTCCGCCTGTCCCGCCGCGAGGCCGAGACGGCCCTGGCCGACTTCTTCGCCGCGTTGATCCAGCGCCGCCTGGCGGTGCTCGATCACGATGCGCGCGTGGCCGCATGAGCGCCAACGCTCCCGCCGCCTCGACCCGCGCTGGGCGCGACATCGGCGTACCGCCCACCCTTCCCCTGCGCCTGGCCATCCAGGTCGCGTGGACCTCGATCCGCGTGCGCCTGTCGCGCAGCCTGGTCACGGTGTCCTCGGTGGTGCTGGCGGTGGCATTCCTGCTCAGCGTGCTGGGTGAGAACGTCGCCAATCTCGCCGTCCATCGCGCCTGGAAGGCCGATAGCGCCAGCCTGGCGCAGACCCAGCTGCTCCGGCAGACCCTCGAGCGGCAACGCCCGGTGCTGACGCTGCTCGCCCTGCTCGCCGAGCAACCGCAGGCGACCCTGGCGTGGGCGACCGCCACCGCCGGTGGCGAACAGCCCGTGAACGCGACCCCCGCAATCGATCCTGCCACTGCCCGCGACGCACTGGAACTGGCACGCTGGGTCGCGGCCCTGAAGCCGTCGCAGGCCTATCTGGTGCGGCGCAACCGCAGCCTGGGTGAATGGCTGCTCGCCCTCGATGCCGCCGGCGTCGATGCGCTCGTCGTCACCACCCAGGACTTCAAAGGTGTCCGCCTGGCGATGCCCCGTGATCGTCTGCTGGGCATCGCCGCCGTGATGCCCGCGCTGCGTCAGGCCTTGGCCGCGCTGTCCAGTGCCGAAGAGCGCCGTCTCGGCCAGGTCAGCGCGGCCGGAGGCAGCGACGCCGTGCTTGATCTCGTGCGCCAGGGTGCCGAACCGGCGCGCTTGACCAACGCCGGCCTGCCGGTCGATCAGGTGCTGCCCGCCCTCTACGGCCCCGGCGCCGCGTCGGATGCCTCAGTCGGGCGCGAGGCATTGTCCCAGCAGATGGGTCTCGACCGGGCACGCGTGCGCGCCACCGAGATCATCACCCGGGTCAATGCCGTCGACAGTGCGCTGCTCACCGCCGGCGACGTCCACTGGGATGCGCTCGCCGCCGCGCTGGCCAAGCCAGGCGAACCATCCGCGGCAAAACAGCTCGCCACCATCGCCAAACTCGATGCGACCGTCCTCGCCGACCACACGGCCACGCTGGCCGCGCTCAACCAGGCGCTGACCAGCCCGGCGCTGTACCGCAAGGACGTCTGGAGGCGCATCCCACTCGATGCCGAGGCCGATGGACTGACCAAACGGCCGAAGCTGAGCGATCGCCAGCAGACCCGTCTCAACCGCCTGCTGCTGCAGGCCGCGCTACCCGACGCCTTCGCCCCGGCTCCTGCCGCCACGCCGCTCGATCTGCGCCGGCTGCTGGCCGGGGAATCGGACAGGGACGTTCGCGCCGCGCCGGTGAAGGCCGAACTGCAGTCGGTGATCGGCGACGTCACCCTCGCCGATCTCGGCGCCGAACTCGACCGTCGTTCTCGCCTGGGTGACCTCGAGCAGACCTTCGCCCGTATGGACTACGCGCCCGAGCGATCAAGCGAGCGCACCTTCTGGCTGGTCGTCCTCTCGCTGCTGGTCTGCATCGTCGGCATCGTCAACACGATGATGATGGCGGTCACCGAACGCTTCCGCGAGATCGCCACCATGAAGTGCCTAGGCGCGATGGACTCCTTCGTGCTGAAGGCCTTCCTCATCGAATCGGGGGCCGTCGGCAGCGTCGGCTCGTTCATTGGCGCGCTGATCGGCGCGCTGATCGTGCTGGTGCAAGGCAGCGCCCGTTTCGGCAGCGCCTTCTGGGCGAGCTTCCCCGCCGCCGGTCTGGCCAGCTCCGCCGGGATCGCCCTGGTCTGCGGTCTCTGCCTCGCCATTTTCGGCGCGCTGCTGCCCGCCCTGAAGGCCGCGCGCATGCATCCGATCGAAGCCATGCGGATCGACGCCTGATGCCACGCACCGTCCTTGCCCTGGTCTGTCTGCTCACCGTGGCGGCCGCCGCGGAAAACCTCGATCCTATGCGCATCGCGGCGACGGCTGCCGACCTGATCGCCATCCCTGACCGCAGCCAGGGCAGCCCTGGCGCCGAGCGGGCGGTCGAGCTGATCGAGGATCGTCTGCGCGCGTGCGGGCTGGTTCCGCAGCGGGTGCGGACCACCGTCGCCGTCGCGGTGGACGCCGGAAGCCATCTCGAGATCGACGGCGCGGCCGGGGCCGAACCCACGCGCATCGCCTTGATTCCCCACCGCTCGAACCGGGCCGCCACCGCCGGCACCGGGGGCGAGCGCCTCAGCGGACGATTGCTGTTCGCTGGCAAGGGCCGGACCGAGGATCTTGTCGGCAAAACCGTGGCGGGCACGATCGTGGTGCTCGACGGAGACAGCGGCAGGGCCTGGACCCAGGTCGCCCAACTCGGAGCGCAGGCGGTCATCTTCCGGGCCGCCGACCGCATCGACCGCAATCAGGTCACCCTGCAGGGCACCAGTGTCAGCCTCGATTTCCCACGCTTCGTCGCTGAACTCGATGTGGGGCTCGACGGCGCGACGGTGGCCCTGACCAGCACCGTGCGTCTGGAACCGCGTACCGCGTGGACGGTGTGCGCGCGTATCGCGGGCACCGGTAACCATCGTGAAGCGGTGCTCCTTACGGCCGGGTACGAATCACCCGAGGCGCTGCCGGGCCTGTGTCCCGGTGCGACCCGGGCGTGGAACGCGGCGCTGCTGCTCGAAACGGCCCGCTCGTTGAGCGTCGCGCCTCCGGTGCGCGACGTCCTCATCGCCTTCCATGGCGGTCGCAGCGAACTGATGCGCGGCCTGCGTCACCTGACCGCTGCGCTCGCACTCGACCGTTCCGCCGACGGCTTCAAACCCGATAGCCAACTCGTCCGCCTGAGCGATCAGGCCGCATTGCAGCACTGGCGCGAGACGGCGATGGCCAACGCCTTCCTCGCCGCCGCCGCCGAACCCGCGACGACCATGGAGCGCCTGTTCGCCCAGACCGCCTCCACCCTGACCTCGGCGCCCGTCGCCAACGTCGACCCGGCGATCGAGGCGACCCTCGCTCAACGCCGGGTCGAGGAATTCATCGCCCTGCAGGCCGGCATGCGCGCCGATGCCCTGCTGGTGCCGCTCGACCGCAAACGCGTACGCATCGCGCTGCGCAGCGGCATGAACCAGTCACAGAAGGACGAGGTCGCCCGGCTGCGGCCGACCCTCAAGCCCGAGATCGATGGTGATGAAGCCGTGTACCAGCGCTATCGCACGGTGCAGCAGAAGCTCGCCTACGGCAAGGAACTCGACGCCGATGAGGCGCCGATCGTGCGCGAACTGGTGCTTGCCGCGCAGCCCAATCTCGAGCGCCACCTCGCCATCGTCGCCCGCTATCGCGACGACTGGGCCTCGCTCGTTCAGGCACGGCAGCTGCTGGCTGGAGCTGAGCTGATCCACCTGATCGGCCTCGACCTGTCCGATGGCAACGACCGTTTCTCGTCCGCCACCAAGGGAACCTTCCAGACCTGGGAAGACGAGCTCGGCTGGCTGCACAGCGCCTTGGGTAAGATGGTCGAGGAGATCAACCAGGGCACCGATGCCGGCAAGATCCCTTTCGAGCGCGCCGCGCATGACAGCCTGGATGAGGTCGACGCATGGTTCGGCGCCGACAGCTACCTGCACGAAGGTGGCATCGCCGGGCTGCACATCACGGCAGCCACGGTCAGTACCGTCAACGATGCCCGGCTGAAGATCGGCAGCCCGGCCGATACCGCGGCGGCCTTCGCCAAGGAGCGCTTCCTTGGTCAGGCGGTGGGCATGCGCGCCTTCCTCGCCGGATACATCGACGGCGCCTTCCTCGCCAACCGCAAGAGCAAGGTTGTCGCCAGCACCAGCCCGCGGATCGAAGTCGAGGTCCGCTCGATCGGCAGCAAGACCGGAAACCGGGGCTATTCCTACCCGCTCGTCTACACCCTGCGCCAAGCCGCCGGACTGGTCGGCGACGTCCGTTACGAAGAGACCTGGTGGGGCGACGCCTTCGGCATGTGCCACCTCGCCTTCGTGCCCGAGCGCCATCCCGCCCTGCTCCACCTACCGGTGGCGGTCTATGGCTTCGATGCGGGTGGACGCATCTCCGCCGTGCTCGCCGACTCCGGGCAGCAAGGCACCAACAAGGATGTGTTCCTCAACCGCGACAAGACCAGCGACCTCCTCCCGCTCGTCTTCGAATGCGTTCCCAGTCGCCTGTTCAACATCTTCGACCCACGCCTGCTGTCGCCGCTCGAGAAGGTGTCGGTCCTGAGCGCGACACGCGAGGCCGCCCCCAACTACTTCCACGTCGAATCGAGCCGCGACCTGGCGCTGAGCGCGATCTTCACCGAGGCCAACTCCCGCCTCCGCTTGACCGCGACCCAGGGCCAGGTCGGCAACCGCCTGGTCATCACTGGCCACGCTGCCGCCGTCCGCGCCGGGGTGACCGACACCAAGTTGATCGATTCGCTGGGACTTCCGCTGGGCACGCTCAGCACCGACACCGCCCTCGACGCGGCCGAGGATGCTTGGCAGCTCAATGAGGAACGACTCGCCAAGCTGCGCAAGACCGGCATCAACCCCGAGAGCCTGATCACCCTGCACTCGGCGGCGCAGAGCCACCTCGAACAGGCGCGGGAGGCGCAGGCAGCCAAGGATTGGCCAGCGGCCCGCGGCCATGCCCAGACCGCGTGGGCGCTGTCCGGCCGCGTCTATCCGAGCGTGCTGAGCACGGCCAACGACGTGGTCTACGGCTTGGTGGTGATGCTGCTCTTCAGCATCCCCTTCGCCTGGGTGTGCGAACGACTCTTCCTGGCCGGCAACACCGTCATGCGCAAGGTGATCGGCTTCGCGCTCCTCTTCGTCGCCACCTTCCTCTTCTTCTACTTCTTCCATCCGGCCTTCGCCCTGGCGACGACGCCGATGATCATCTTCCTCGCCTTCGTCATCATCCTCATGAGCACCTGGGTCATCGGGCTGGTGTACAGCCGTTTCGAACACGAGATGGCGCAGATCCGCATGGCGGGCATGGGCATGCACACGGCCGACGTCAGCCGCCTGGGCACGCTCTTCGCCACCGTCGCCCTCGGCATCAGCAACATGCGCCGCCGCCCGATGCGCACCACGCTGACCGCCGCGACGGTCGTGCTGATGACCTTCATCCTGCTCACCTTCGCCAGCTTCAATCCCAGCGTGGGCGCCCAGCGCATCGCCGTCGATGCCGCGCCGCCGTACAACGGCATCCTCGTCCGCCAGAGCGGCTGGCTTGATCTCCCCGAGCAGACCATCTCCCGCCTCGCCGACCGTTGGGCCAAGGACTTCACCCTGCACCCCATGCGCTGGTTGGCGCCCAGCGCCAAGATGCCGAAGTACCCACTGAACGGACCAGGGGGCGTCAGCGATGTCGGCGGTGTGGTCGGAGTGGGCTTCGGCGACCCCACCGGCATCGATCAGGCCCTGGTGCGCGGCGCTCTCAACAGCGACGCACCGCGCGGCTTCGGCGAGGAAGGCGATTGGCTGTTCCTGCCGAGCGAGATCATCGTTCGCCTGGGCGTGGCACCTGGCGGAGCGATGACCCTGCGCGGCGTTCCCGTCCGGGTCGGCAGCATCGATCAGGGCCGCCTGGTCCAAATCACCCAGCTCGGCGGCGACCCGATCACCCCCCTGACCTTCGACATCGGCGACAAGACGCGCCAGGATGACAGCGTCCGGCTCGCCCAACTCGCTGGCGACCAGACCCCGGCCGAATCGACCACCGCCGTCCACCTCAGCCCGACCGCCGTCGGCATCGCCCATCTCGACCTGGTTGAACGCCTGGGCGGTGGGCTCCGCTCGGTCGCCCTGGTGCCGCGTGACCGCGCCACCGATGTCGGCGATTCGGCGGAGGAGATCGCGCGTGAACTGGCCTGCACGCTGCGGGTGGGCGAGAGCGGCGAAAGCTACCTGCTGACCTCCGTCGGCCGACTGTCGGTGGCCGGCCTCGGCGCGGTGCTGATCCCCCTCATCCTCGGCGGCATGATCATCTTCTCGACCATGCTCAATTCGGTCGCCGAACGCGGCAAAGAGATCTTCATCTACGCTTCGCTCGGCCTGGCGCCGATCCACGTCGCCGCGCTGTTCCTGGTCGAGGCCAGCATCTACGCCGTGCTCGGCGGCCTGGGCGGCTACATGCTGGCGCAGGTCATCATCTCGATCCTCGGCCTGGCCGCCTCGTTCGGCTGGGGCGTGCAGCCCGACCTCAACTACTCGAGTTTCACCGCGGTGATCACCATCCTGCTGGTGATGGCGACCGTGCTGCTGTCGGCGCTGTACCCGGCGCTGGTCGCATCGCAGGCCGCCAACCCCGGCACCACCGACTTCAAGCTGCCCGATCCGCAGGGTGATCGCCTCGTGATCCCCTTCCCCTTCACCGTCGCCGGGCGCGACGTGCGCGGACTGTGCGCCTTCCTGACCAAGTACTTCGAGTCGCATAACGAGTCCGCCGCCGGCTGCTTCACCGCCGCCGACGCCGGCATGCATGCTGAAGGCGACGGCTTCGCGGTGGACGCCAAGGTCTGGCTGTCGCCGTTCGACCTCGGCATCAGCCAGCGCTTCACCATGCACGCGGTGCCCACCGACGTGCGCGCCATCTACTCCGTGCAGCTCACCCTCGACCTGCTGTCGGGCCAGCGCGCGGCGTGGAAACGCACCAACCTCGCCTTCCTCAAGGATCTGCGCCAGCAGTTCCTGGTCTGGCGCACGCTGAGTCCGGAGACCATGGACTTCTACCGAGCCGAAGGCGGTGACGGCCTCGCCCGCAAGCGCCTCGCCGCGCGCGCCGCCCTGGCCAGCACACCGACGCTGGAGGGCGCAACATGAGCGCCATCCTCAACGACAAGGAACTCAACCAGTACCGCGACCTGGTCAAGCCGGCCACGTCCTTCGAGGACGGCTTCGGCTGGAAGGCGGTGTTCGGCGCGGTCTTCGTCGGCGTGATCATGCTGCCGGCGGCGATGTACATGTCGCTCGCCATCGGCGACGCCGACATAGGCGCGGTCGCCAAGTGGGTTACCGTCATCCTCTTCCTCGAAATGGCCAAGCGCGCGCGCACCGCGCTCAAGCCGGCCGAAATCTTCATCCTCTTCTCGGCCGCGCTGGCGCTGGTCAGCAGCCCGACGCAGAACTTCTTCTTCCGCCAGTTCCTGGTGCAGTCCGAAGCCGCGCGCAGCTATGGCCTGACCGACGCCTTCCCATCGTGGTGGGCGCCAAGCGATCCAGCGGTGCTCGACCAACGCAACTTCCTCAGTGTCGAGTGGCTGATCCCCCTCGCGCTGATGATGCTGACGTCGGTGATCCACAGGATCGACAGCCTGATCCTCGGTTACGGCCTGTTCCGCCTGACCAGCGACATCGAGAAGCTGCCCTTCCCGATGGCGCCGATGGGCGCCGCCGGCGTCACCGCGCTGGCCGAGAACCAGTCCAACGCCGAAGGCTGGCGCTGGCGCACTTTCTGCATCGGCACCGCCTTCGGCCTGGTCTTCGGCTTCCTCTACACGGCGATCCCGGTGCTGACCAGTACCTTCCTCAACACGCCGTTCCAATTGCTGCCGCTGCCCTGGCTGGACACCTGCGACCGCACCCAGGACTGGCTGCCCGCGGTTCCGACTGGCATCAGCTTCAACATGGCCCAATTCTTCATCGGCATGGCGCTGCCGTTCTTCGGCGTGCTCGGCGCGTTCATCGGCCTGGTGCTGATGATGGTCGCCAACCCCATCCTCTACAACGCCGGCATGCTGCCGAGCTGGAAGAAGGGCATGAGCACCGTCCAGGTGGTGTTCGCCAACAACATCGACTTCTACCTCAGCTTCGGCATGGGCCTGGGCGCGGCGGTGGCGGCGATCGGCATCTGGCAGTGCATCCAGACCCTGCGCCATCGCGCCCCCCCCGCCCTCGATGCGCCGGTGACGGCGTCGAACCCGGTCAATCTCAAGATGCGCGGCGACATCCGCACCTGGGTGGTGATCGCCACCTACCTCATCAGCTCGGTGTTCTACATCGTCCTCTGCGGCTGGCTGCTGAAGTGGGACTTCCGTGGCAGCGTGCTGCTGTGGATGCTGTTCTTCTTCGCCTTCGTCTACACGCCGCTGGTCAGCTACGTCACGGCGCGCCTGGAAGGACTCGCCGGCCAGGTGCTGGACATCCCCTACATTCGCGAAGTCGCCTTCATCTTCAGCGGCTTCAAGGGCGTCGAGATCTGGTTGTTGCCGATCCCCATCGGCAACTACGGCGCCAGCGACGTGGTCCAGTACCGCACCGCCGAGTTGATCGGCTGCTCCTTCCGCTCGATCTGGAAGCTAGCGGTGTTCACCACCCCGCTGCTGTTCGTGCTGTCGGTGCTCTACGGCCAGTTCATCTGGTCGCTCAGCCCGGTGCCGAGCGCGTCCTACCCGTACGCCCAACAGATGTGGGACCTGTGGGCCCGCAACGAGTGCCTCAAGTACAGCTCCACCGTGTCGGGGTTCAGCCCCTTCATGTCGGCGATCAATCCGTGGATCATCGCCGCCGGCGGCGGCGTCGGCGTCGTCACCTACGGCGTGCTCTCAGCCTTGAGCATGCCTATCCTGCTCGTCTACGGCGTGGTCAAGGGGCTTGGTCAGAGCATCCCGCAGGCGCTGATCATGGAGTTCATCGGCGCGCTCTTCGGCCGCTACGTCCTCGCCAAGCGCTTCGGCGAGGACCGCTGGCGGCAATACGCGCCGATCGTGCTGGCCGGCTACATGTGCGGCGCGGGACTGATCATGATGTTCTCGGTCGGCATCAAGTTCCTCTCCGCCTCGATCTTCCAGCTCCCGTACTAGGTGATCCCATGAGCGATGCCGACACCTCTCCGAGCGTCTACCACAAGTACTGGGACCCGGAATCCAACGAGAGCCACCGCGCCTACGCCGCGGGCAAGAACGTCATCGTCCGCGCCCGCGACGTGAAGAAGGTCTACAAGGCGGAATCGGCGTCGCCGGTGCACGCCCTACGCGGCATCACCATGGAGGTCTACTCGGGCGAGTACCTGGCGATCATGGGCCAGTCCGGCTCGGGCAAGTCGACCTTCTTCAACGCCATCGGCGGTCTCGATCGCCCAACCTCGGGCCAGGTCTACATCGACGAGGTCGACATCGCCCAGCTCGATGCACGCGAACTGGCCTGGCTGCGCTGCCGCAAGATCGGCTACATCTTTCAGAGCTACAACCTGATCCCGGTGATGACCGCGCTTGAGAACGTCATGCTGCCGATGACCTTCGCCGGCACGCCCGCCGACGAGGCGCGCCACAAGGCATTCGATCTGCTCAAGCTGGTCGGCCTCGGCCACCGTCCCGACAACCGGCCGAGCGAACTCTCGGGCGGCCAGCAGCAGCGCGTCGCCATCGCCCGTTCGCTGGCCAACGACCCCGCCATCATCCTCGCCGACGAACCGACCGCCAACCTCGACACCAATACCGGCAAGGAAGTGATCGAGCTGATGCTCAAGCTCAACAAGGAGAAGGGCGTCACCGTCATCTCAGCGACGCACGACAAGGCGATGCTCGCCATCTCGGATCGCGTGCTGTGGGTCAAGGATGGCACCGTCGACCGCGTCGAGCTGCGTGAGAACCTCAAGATCGATACCGGGTCGATCGGTTAGGTCATCTATCCGAAGCGACGCTTGAGCGCTTCGCGCAGCCGCCGCTGCTCGCGATTGCCATGCGGATTGTCGTGGTGCCCAGCTGTCAGCGGCAGAATCTCGCCGCGCGGCAAGGCGTTGGCCACCGCCCACTGGCCAGGTGGCGGCACCGCCGGATCGAACAGAGCGGGCGCGCACAGCACCGGGCGGTCGATCAACGTCGCCGCACCCGCCGCATCGTAGAAGCGCAGCACCTCGACCACCTCGGGATGCGTTGCCCGCCACCGACGCACCGCTTCGCCGCTACCGACACAAAGGCATTGCAGACGCAGCGGATGGTGACCGAAGGTCGGCACCTCGAGGAAGGCGCTGCCGAAGCGATCATCCCACGGCAGGGCCAGCGCACCGAGGCCGCCGCCGAAGCTGGAGCCGTGATAGGCGAGGTGGCCAGCGACCTCTGGATGCAAGGCGACCAGCGCCGTCGCCGCCGACCACAGCGAGGCGACGCAGGCGCGGATGAGGTAGGTCTCGCGATCAGCGATGCCCTGCACGACATGACGCTCGGCGACGTCCGGCAGGTCGGGATGCGCCGAGAGGTCGAACCCGGGTGCGCACGGCAGCAGCGCCACCGCTTGCCGTGGCAGGAAGCCGAGTTCGGGGCCCGAGCGCCCGCCGTAGCCATGACCCACGATCAGGCCGAGTTCGCCGGCCCCGACCCGGGGTTCAAGCAGCCAGGCGCCGATGCGGTGACCGCCGAGGGTGTCGAAGCGCACCATGCTGACCCGGTGGGTGCGGTGCTCGTCCGCTGCGGGCAGGCGCTCGAGGCGCAGCGGCACGGCATCGGTGGCGGCTCGGGTCGCGCGCCAGAAGTCAGCGAAGCCCGCTGGTAGCGCGGGTGGGCGGATCGCGCGCAGCGCCACTTCGTCGCAGCCATACGTCGGGTCGAAGGGATAGCCGTGCGTGATCACCGCTCGTCGCGGCGCAAGCGCACCCAGTGCTCATCGGTCTCGGCGACCAGGACTTCGACCAGGGTCATGCCGCGCTCGGCCAGCGCCGGCTCGATGGCGGCGAAGATGCGATCGGCGATGCTCTCCATGGTCGTGATCACGCCCTGGAAGAGCGGCAGGTCGTTGAGCAGACGGTGCTCGCAGGGATCGACCACGCGTTGCTTCACGATCTCGGCGAGGTCGAGCACGTTGCAGAAGAAACCGGTCTTGGGATCGCGCTCGCCGGTGACGGTCACCTCGAGCCGATAGTTGTGCCCGTGGATGTTCTCGCACAGCCCATAGACGCAGGCGTTGCCGGCCGCATCAAGGGCGGGGCTATTGAGCCGGTGCGCGGCGGAGAAGGCGAAGCGGCGGGTAAGGTAGAGCATGGGGGGTCCGTGGTGCGTGGTCCGTGGTGCGTGGTGCGTGGTGCGTGGTACGTGGTCGAAGGCAGGAAGGCAGGAAGGCAGGAAGGAAGGCAGGAAGGCAGGAAGGCAGGAAGGCAGGAAGGCAGGAAGGTTCGATTCCCGCGAGTCCTCTTGGACCACGGACCACGGACCACGGACCACGCACCCCCCCGACCACGCACCCGTCAAAGACAAAGCCGGCGATAGTCCTCGACGGCGAAGCGGTCGGTCATGCCGGCAATGTAGTCGGCGACGGCGCGATAGAGGCCGGCGCTCTCGGCACGCACCGCGTGCTCGGGCGGCAGGCTGTCGGGATGGGTGGTGTAGAACGCGAACAGCTCGGCGAGCATGCGCCGAGCGGTGTGGAAGACGCGGTTGACGCGGTGGTGGCGGTAGAGGTCGGCGAACAGCCAGGCTTCGAGCGCCTCCTTGCCCGCCTTCATGCTGGCGCTGACCTCGACCACTTGGCCGGCGTGGGCGCGCACGGCGGTGAGCGAGCCGAGCGCGTGTTCGCGCAGGCGGGCCTCGCTGTGTTCGACCAGATTTCCGAGCAGGGCGTCCATCAGGATGCGCAGGGCGCGGTCGACCAGCAGCTTGGATGGGGCGCTGCGCGGGCTGCGCGCGACGGCCTCGCTCCACGCCCCCTGCCACAAGGGCACCTCGGCCAGGGTGTCGAGCGAGATGTAGCCGCCGCGCAGGCCGTCGTCGATGTCGTGGCAGTCGTAGACGATCGAGTCGATCTCGTCGACCAGCTGCGCCTCAAGCAAGGGTGCCTCCTGCGGGTGATAGCGCAGCGGCACCTTGGCGCGGTCGTAGTGCGCCGAATGCTTGACGATGCTCTCGCGCACCTCGTAGGTGAGATTCAAGCCAGGGAATTCGGGGTAGCGGACTTCGAGTTCCTCGACGATGCGCAGTCCCTGGCGGTTGTGCTCGAAGCCGCCGTGCTCGGCCATCAACTCGCTGAGCAGGTCCTCGCCGCGATGGCCGAATGGCGGATGGCCCACGTCGTGCACCAGGGCCACGCACTCAACCAGGTCCTCGTTCAGGCGCATGCGGCGCGCGGCCGACTGCGCGAGTTGGGCAACCTCGATGGTGTGGGTCAGGCGGGTGCGGAAGTGGTCGCCCTCGTCGTTGGTGAAGACCTGGGTCTTGTACTGCAGGCGGCGGAAGGCGCGGCTGTGGATGATGCGGTCGCGGTCCTGCTGGAAGGCGGTGCGGTAGGTATCCGGCTCGCTGGCATGGGTGCGTCCGCGCGACTCGGCGGCACGCATGGCGACGGGGGCCAGCGACTCGACCTCGCGCGCCTCGATCTGCTCACGGGTCTGGCTCATGCGCGCACGGTAGGCTGCCGGCCACCCCCTCCAAGGGCCTGTGCCGCTGGTGGTGGCCCGCAGCCCGCGCGGCATTAGCGTGGCGCCATGCGCTTCTTGCTGACCGCCCTGGGCGCCCTCGTCGCCTGTTCCGCCGCCGAACCGGTGCTGATCGCACCCGCTTCGCAGGACAGCGAGCCCGCGGCGACGGCGACGGATCGCCCCGTGCGCCAGTACGTCGCGCCCAGCACCTGGCGCCAGTTGCCCGCGGTTGACCGCGACGCCGATCCGATCGCACCGCTGGCGGCCGCTGATATCGCCGCCCTGGCCAAACCGCTCGACGCGAAGGCGATGACCGCCTTCCTCGCCGGGTGCGTCGACCGTCTCGAAGCGCGCTACGCGGCCAAGGCCGGACCCGGATTCATCGCCTGGCTGGCGACCCATCCCGAGCTGCGCCGCGACTTCTGGCTGGCCGTCTCACCGACATTCGACGACATCGCCAGCGCGATGCGCGTGCTTGATGACCTTCGCCTGGCGCGCGCCAAAGCGGTCGAGCGCCTGCCCCAGCTGGCGATCGCGGTCGCGGTGGTGCACGACTCGCCCGACGCGCTGATCAGCGCGCGTTACGCCTGCATCCATGGCATGGCGGAAAGCCAGTTCCCGAAGCCGCCCGGGCCGCTCGAGGTCTTCGACTGGTTCGCTGACGAGCGCCGCGCCGCAGCCTTCGTCTTCAAGCCGAACCAGATGTCGTGGTCGATGATGGTCCACCTCGTCGACCTCGACGTGGCGCCCGACGAACGGCAATGGGCACTGACCACCCAGGCATCGCGCCGCAGTGACATCGCCTCGCTCTACCCGCTCGTCGAGTACGACAACGCCAAGCTCACCGGTATCTCCAGGCTCGGCAGTCTGCCCTATTCGCTGGCCAACCTCGTCGCCAAGGGCGGCATCTGCGGCGATCAGGCCCACTTCGCCTCGCGCGTCGCCAAGTCCTTCGGCGTGCCGGCGATGAAGGTCAGCGGCGAGGGCCGTTATGGCGGCATGGGCCATGCCTGGTGCGGTTTCCTCACCGCGGCCAAGGGCCGACCGGTCCTCGAGTTCACTGGGCGGTACCAGTACGATTACTACTACACCGGCGACATCTTCGATCCGCAGACCCGGACCATGACCCTCGACCGCTATGTCGCCCTCGGCTACGACGGCATCTCGCTGTCGTTCGCCAAGGCGCAGGAGGCCGACGCCCTCGCCCGCGCCGCCAAGGCGACCTTCGCCACCGATCCGGCGACCTCGCTGGCCCTGGCCAAGGAGACGGTCAAGCGCAACACCTTCTGCGCCGATGGCTGGCGGATGCTGATGGCGCACAGCGTCAGCGGCACCTTGCCGCGCAAGGAGGCCCAGGGCTACGCCTCGCGCATGCTCAAGGAACTCGCCGCGCATCCCGACCTGACCATCGAAGGCATCGTCATCTACCTGCAGGGCATTCCCACCGGCAACGTCGACGAACGGCAGAAGCTGTACGCAGCCGCCTACGCGCTCTACGCCCAGCGTCCGGACCTGCAGGTCGCCCTGCGCATGATCCAGTGCAGCGAACTGGTCGCCGCCAAGCGTGAGCCGGACGCGCTGCGCACCGCCCTCGACACTGTGGTCCGCAACGCCAAGGAAGGCACCCTCATCATGCCGCTGGTGCACTACGTGGTGGAAACCTCGAAGGCCTTCGCCGCCAGCACGCCGACCTTCCGCCTGGACGTGGTGAAGCAGCAGCTGACCAAGGCCGAGAGCGACTTCCCCAAGCAGCGCGGCGACAAGGAGTCACCGGCGTGGTCGGCGTGGCGGAAGCTGGTGGGCTCACTGTAGTCGCG
>Ga0163144_10013367_pt1 | contig 17147 bp, 10 predicted proteins | sample OliLak19BULKMAT1_FD_123175 | JGI IMG/M metagenome (GOLD analysis project Ga0163144, IMG submission 123175) | Freshwater microbial mat bacterial communities from Lake Vanda, McMurdo Dry Valleys, Antarctica - Oligotrophic Lake LV.19.BULKMAT1 | ecosystem: Environmental > Aquatic > Freshwater >... | reverse complement strand
GGCACCGATACGCTGGTGGTCAACCAGGCGCCGATTGCCAGCTTCGTCACCCCCTCCGCCATCAGCGGGGCCGACTACGCCACACAGGCCGGCAACCCCTGGGACTTCGCCGGTAGCTCAGACGTGGAGAGCACCCACAACATCGCCACCTCGTTTACGGGCGGCCTGCTCGACATGCTGACGCAGTCTGGCCCGGTCCCGACCGGCGGGGTAGACGGCCTCTTCTTCCTCAATTCGCCGCAAGACTTTAACGGCAGCCAGTATCGTTACCTGAGCTTTCGGATGTTTACCGAGTGGACGGTGTCATCGCCCACGCTGCCCGGCGGCAAAGTGCCGTGGCCCAACATGCCCGACGGCATGGTGGCCCGCCTCGTCTGGTCTATCCGTGGGCCGAGTGGGCCAACCTACCGCTGCTACTTCGTCAGCCAGGATATTCCCTTCGATATCGGTTGGCACACCTATACGATTGACCTGTTCGACAGCTACAACGGCGGGCCGGAACAAGCGTCGGGTGAGTGCCCCGGCGTCACGCCCAGTTGGGCGGCCACGACCACCATCAAAGACGTGCGCTTTGATCCCAACGAGAACATCACGGTGGACAATGACTCCATCACGACCGGCGGGCCGTTCCACCAGCAGCTCGACTGGATTCGCCTGTCCGCGCCGGACCGGGTGACGCGCGGCACGCCCTACCTGCTCCAGGTTGACCTGAACCGCCCCGGCTCGGATGTGAGTGCGAGCGCGTTCTACTACACCACCAATCGCTCTAGTCCCACCCAGCATGTAGCCAACCGCTGGTCGGGCAACGGGGCCGGCGCGGCCGGGCCGTTCAAGGTGTTCGTGCCGCTGGTGCAGCGCGGCAACAGCGTCGTGCCGGGGCAAGACACCTTCCCGCAGCCTGACCTCTCGTTTTGGTGGAATACCTCGGGGGTCAACCCCGGCACCTACTTCATCTGCGCCACCATCACCACCGGCCCCAACACCGCCACCTATTGCAGCGACGTGCCCATGGTCGTGCAGTAACCCGCCCGTGAATCGCCCGTGAATCACAAAGCGCGTGGGCTGTCTCAGTCGCCCACGCGCTTTTCTGTTTGCACGCTCCCCGCGCCGGCTACCCACTCAACGCCCGAACGCCTCAGCCCCTCGCTAAAACTCCTTAGACCCCCTAGACCCTTACTTCCCCCGCGTCCCCCGCGTCCCCCCTCCCTCCGCCGGTGGCACCCACCGCCGATAGCGCCACAAAGTCCGCACTGCCGTCAGCGCATCGGTCGGGCGAATCTTCTTGCCGGCCAGGTACGGCCGCCCGGCGTACGACACCGGCACCTCGTGAATCTGGTGCCCGGCGCGCACCACCTTGGCCGTGATTTCCGGGTCAATGTCGAAGCGGTCGTTGTCAATGCCCAGCCGCGCCAGCAGCGTCGTGCGGAACAGCTTGTAGCACGTCTCCATGTCGGTCAGCCGCTGGCCATACAATACGTTGAAGAGTTCGGTCAGCAGCCGGTTGCCCAGGTAGTGCGTCCACAACATGCCCGTGCGCGGCCCGCCCTTGAAGCGTGAGCCGTACACCACCTGCGCCCCGGTGCGGGTGATGATCTCCACCATTCGCCCAAAGTCCTGCGGATCGTATTCCAAGTCGGCGTCTTGGATCACCAGGTAGTCTTCGCGCGCCAGCCGCAGCGCCTGCCGCAGGGCCGCGCCCTTGCCCTGATTCTTCTGGTGGAAGAACGCCTCCACCCGCCCGGCCGCCACCAGTTGGCGCACCCGCTCGGGCGTGGCGTCGGTCGAGCAGTCGTCTACCACAATGATCTGGCGCACGGCCGGCACCTGCTCCAGCCGCGCCACGATGGCCTCAATCGTGTCTACCTCGTTGTAGACCGGGATCAGGGCCGAGAGGTAGATGGGCGGCTTAGGCGGCGGGGGTGCGTGTGAGTCCACTGCGTATCTCCTCGATCACGCCCACCAGCGCCGGCCACGACAGGCGCTCGCGCACCCGCGCCGCCTCGGCCCGCATGGGGCCTTCCAGCCCCTCGTCCACAAACCGGCGCAGCGCGGCGGCCAACGCGGCGCTGTCGGCCGGCGGCACGATCAGCCCGTTCATGCCGTCGCGCACCGTCTCGGCCAGCCCGCCCACGTTGGTGGCGATGATCGGCAGGCCGTACTCAATCGCCAGCATCCCCACGCCGCTCTGGCTGCCCGAGAGATACGGCAGCACCAGCGCGTTGGCGGCCACGAAGTACGCTTCGATTTCTTCGTTGCGAATGTAGCGGTTGTGAATGGTCACCCGTTCCCGCAAGCCTAATTCGTCTACCAGGCGGCGGTAGCCCGGCTCGTCTTCCCAAAACTCGCCCGCGATCACCAGGTGGGCCGTGGCCGGCCCGGCCGCCAGCGCCGCCAGCAGGTAGCGCAGACCCTTGTAGCGCCGCACGAAGCCAAAGGCCAGCAGCACCGGCGTCTCCGGCCCCGGCAGGCCCAGCCCGCGGCGCGCCTCGGGCAGCGTCAGATGCTGCGTGGGGAAGCCCTCGTAGGCCGGGTGATGGCCCAGCGCCACGCGCCGCTTGGGGAACGCCTGTTGCAACTGCGCCCGTTCGCGCTCGCTCACCACGATGTAAGCCTGGCCCAGCCGCAGCCCCAGCCGCGCGATCTGCCACTCCAGCCGCGAGCTATCTGGCTCTACCAGTTGATGGCAGAAGAACAGCACCGGGATTTTGGCCCGCCGCGCGCTCAGCGCCAGCACCGCCTGCAGCGGCAGCCAAAACGGCGTCCACCATTGCAGCAGCAGCGCGTCGGGCCGCTCGGCCACCAACCGGCGCGCCGTGCGCCACCACGTCAGCGGATTATACGGATCCAGGCTGCGTTCGACCGCTTCTTCCAGCGGCTGCGCGCTCGGGTCGCGGTCGGTGTTGCCGGGGAACAGCCAGGCCGGGTACTGCCGCCAGTACGAGTAAAACTTAACCGCGTGCGCCCGTCTCAGGTGGTGCACCAGCAGCGTCGTGAAATGGGCGATCCCGCCGCGAAACGGATACGTCGGGCCGACGACGGCATACTTCACGGTCCGGCCTCGACCGCAAAGATTTGCACCCCGCCCTCGGCATACACCAGCGCGAACAAGTCGGGCCGCGCCCGCAGCGCCGCCACATCAATGTAGTCGCCGCCGTTCGCGTCTGGGTTGGCGTGCGCGCCGCTGTAGACGTAGGCGTAGCCGGCGGCGGTCAGCCGGGCGTAGTTCTCGGCCGTGGTCAGGTCAATCGCCACGGGCGTGCTGTCGCTCAGGGGCCGGCCGCGCATCGCCTCCGCGAAAGCGTTGACCTGCTCGGAGTAGTCGGCCGCTTCGCCGCGTTCGCTGCCGTAAGTGAGCGGCGGCAGATTGGTGGCGCGGTGGGCCAGCAGCGGCAGCCACCAGCCGCCGTCGCTGCCCGCGATCAGCGTGCCGCCGTAGGCCGGGAAGCTGTTGACCAGGAAGCGCGCGTCGGCCGGGGTGTTGGCCTCGATCCACGCCACCGCCTGCGCGTCGGCCGGGGTGAACAATTGATAGGCCGGCTCGTACAAATGCTGAAGCTGCCAGCCGAAGCCCCACACGCTGCCGGCCAGCAGCGCCGCGCCCGCGCCGGCCCGCACCAGCGCCGGGGCCAAGCGCTGCGCTGCGCGTTGGATTTCCCCCAGCGCGTAGCCCGCCAGCGGCCCCAGCGGCAGGTACAGCGCGATGTAGACCACGAAGTTGTCAATCACGCCCGCGCCCGGCAACCCGACGATGTGCGGGGCCACCGCCAGCACCATCAGCAGCGCCCAGCCCGCCAGCAGCGCCACGCGCCACTGCCGCCGCATGGCCGCGATGAACAACCCCAGCGTTGCCAGCGCCAGGAGGTAGGGCTTCACCATCTCCGGCGGGATGGGTGGCAGCGTGGCGTAGGCGGCAATCCGGCTCGCCTCCACGCCGCCGTTCACGAAGCCGGCCGCGTTACGCACCAGGAAGCCGCCCAGCGTGTTGACCAGCCACGGGGCCGTCAGCAGCGCGGCGATCAGCCCAATCGCGCCCGCGCCCAGCGCCAACTGCCGCCACGCGCGCCAGTCTGGGCGGCGCGCCAGCCGTGCCAGCCCATATAGCCCGATGAACAAAGCCGCGAACAGGCTCACGATGTAATGCGAGAGGATCAGCCCGGCGGTCAGCACGCCCGCCAGCGCCAGCCCGCGCCAGGCCCGCCGCGACCAGACCAGGGGGCCTTCCAGCGCGCGCAGCCAGGCGACGATGACGGCCGTCATCAGCACCTGCCCGCCCAACTGCGTGTAGCGCCCCCAGTTGAAGTAGTAGGCCGGTTGCAGGTTGATAAAACCGACCAGCAGCGCCGCCCACAGCCCGGCCGCTTTGTTGCGGCTGAGCCAGGCCGTCAGCGCGTAGGCCGCCGGCACCGTGGCCGCACTCAGCAGTTGGCCCGCCGCGATGACGCTCTGCGCCACGGACAGACCCGTCACCCAGTGCAGCAGCGCGGCATTGGCGTGAAAGCCAAAGTGGTAGGTGAAGGTCGCCAGCGGCGCGTAGGGCTGCCAGGAAGTGAACAGCCCCGCGTTGTCCACGATCAATTGCGCCATCAGGGTGTGCTGGTAGCTGTCGCCCCACAGCCCCACCGGCAGGTCGCGGACCAGGTACAGCCGCCCGACCAGCGCCAGCAGCGTCATCCCGCCCAGCCACAGCGGGGTCCAGGTGCGGGCGTAGCGCGCCGCTTGACGCAGGCGGGGCCGCAGCGGTCCGGCCCGGTAGAGCAGGGCGGCCAGCGCCAGCGCCGCGTAGCCGAACGTCACCCATTGGTTCCAGGGGAGGTGCAGCAGGTGAAACAGCAGCAGGCCCAGCGGCGGCAGCGCCACCCCGGCGCACAGCGCCAGCGCGAGCCGCAGCGGCGCGTCTAGCCGCCCCGGCCGCCGCCCCGGCCCCCCTGACAGAGCTAGGGCAGGCAGCCAGCGCAGCAGCGCCAGCCCGGGCACCAGCCACAAGGCCGCCGCCGCCAGCGCCAGGCCCGCCACATAGCTCAGGTTGCGCAGCGCCCACAGCAGCGCCTCCGGCCCGGCCCAGACCAGCCCGCCCGCCACCCACAGCCCGGCCACCAGCAGTTGCGCCCCGCCCGGCGGCAGCCAGGTGGGGCGGGGCAGGTTGGCCGATTGCAGGGCGCGCTTCAGGGTGCTGACCACGCCGGGCATTGTACCGCAATCACTATCGGATGCGATAAAAAATACCGCCGCCCGATAGCGTGAGCGTTGGCTTGAAGGTGTTGTCGCGCCGAACGCCGGTGGCTTCATCAACCCTCACTCACAACAACCTCTTTCAGTCGCCTCCCCCTGCTTCGCGCGGCTCGACCCCCATCGCGCGGATTAGACGCACCAAATTCTCACTCGCGCATCGTGCGATGACTCGGCCCGCCGACGTTGACGACCGACGCCCGCCCCCTCCGGCTGTCTGCCCTTAAACGTCACCGGGCAGGCCGTTGGGCCTGCCCGGTGAACTTGAAGCTCAGACGCTGCCGGACGCTACTTCGCGACGAACGGCAGGTAAAGCCGTGCGCCGGCGCGGGTCACTTCCACCGCCACCTGCATCACGGTCGGCGCCTCCGCCGGGCCGAGCAAGATCAGGCCCTGGTAGGTCTTGCCGATTTCGAGCGGCTGGTCAAAGGTCACAGTCAGCACCACCGGCGTGTTGGCCGGCACTGCGCCGCCGGGCACGCCCGTCACCGCCAGGCCGTTCCCCTGGATGGTGATGACCTCCATGTCGAACGCCCCGGCCGGGCCAGAGAAGTTCTCGATCTCGACTGCGTAGAGGCCGTCGTCGGGGGCCACCACTTCCACAAACTCGTCGGCCGAGCCGCCCGCCGAACTGGCGATCAGGCTGCAGCCGCCCGCCACCAGCGCCTGGCCGGTCACCGGTCCGCAGTAGTACAGGTCCAGGTCCAGGTCGGAGATATCCGCGCTGGAGGTCGAAACCTGGATCAGCGCGCCATGCACGATAGTGAACTCATACTCGAAGTCGTAGCCGCCGGCGTCGGGCAGCGGCTCATCATCGAACTCCGCCGGCTGGCTCAGCCCAAAGGCCTCCACCGCCATGCCGGTCAGGCTCAGCGAAGACTCGAACACCAGCGTCCCGACCGTCCCCGTGTCAACCCCGGTGGTTGTGATCAGCGACGAGGGGATGACCGAGGCGGTGCCGATGGTCTTGGTGAACACCACGTCGTGCTGCGTGCCGTTGAACAGCACGTTGTGGTTCAAGAAGGCCGTCAGGCCGTCTTGCAGCGGCGCGGCCACGAACTCGGTTGGGCCGCCCGTGGCCGTGTCGAACAGCCAGGTGCCGTTCGCCACGTTGGTGTTCACGCTCTTGCCCACGGTGTCGAGCACGTACGGCCCGAAGACGGAGGGATCCTCGAAGCTGTACCAGTCGCTGCCCAGGCCGCTCGCGGATGGACCGAGCACGATGGAGTCGATATCGGTCACCGGGGCCGGCCCTTGCCAGTCGTCGCGCACGATGAACTGGGTGCCCTCCGGGTAGGCGTCGGCCACGCTGATGTCGCTCACGGTGTCTACCATGAAGAAGCGCCAGTCGCCCGACTCGGCGCGCCAGCTCCAGTCGAACAAGCCGCGCACCGCGCCGTTGTTGTAGGGCCGGTCGGCGTCGTAGTCGTAGCTCTCGTAGCCGCCCAGCGTCATGCCGTCGCTGAAGTCTTCTACCACCGTCAGCGCGATCGGGATCACGGTGGTGGCTGCGGTGTAGGTCACCATCCCGACGGTGTCAATCCAGCCCGGATCAGTCACCTCGATAGCGGCCTGGTACATGCCGGCGGGCATATCGGCCGGCACATCCACCGTCGCCACGAAGGTCGCCGATTCGCCGGGGTAAACCTGCACGCTGCCGGCGCTCTCGTCCAGCCAGGTCACGTCTTCTTCGCGGTAGAACTCGAAGCGGAAGTTGATCGTGGTGGTGATGGCCGGGCGCGCACTGGGGTGATGGCGCAGGCCGATGAACAGGCCGCTGATCATCCGGTCTACCGGGTTGTGCACCAACATCTCCAGGGTGTTGCCGCTCGGCCGGTGATAGCCAAAGCGCCCGAACTCCCACTGGTCTAGCTCGGTGGCTGGGTCGCCCCACACCAGCTCGTCGCCGCCGTCAATCTGCGTGATGACGTGCGAGTTGATGAAGTTGACCGCGCCGTTGGAGTTTTTGTCCTCCCAGACGTAGCCGTCGCCGTCCACATCGTCCCAGTTGTACAGGTTCAGGTAGAAGCGGTTGTCGCCATTACCGGCGTAGTCACCGTTAAGGTCGAACTGGTCGTACGGGAACATCATGCGCACAACCATCAGGTCGGCGTCGGCCGGGATCTGGATGTTGGCCCAGTCGGGGTTCGCCACGATCTCGGCGTTGGTGGCGGTGATGGGCAGGAAGAAGTTGAACGCCTTGAAGAAGTTATCGCTGTTGCCGGCTCCCAAGACGCTCTCGGCCGCCACCATCGCCGGCGTGATCGTCATCGTCTGCGTCTGCGAGCTGACCAGCAGCAGCTCGGTGTCGTCCAGGGCCGCTGTGATCGTCTGGACGCCGGTGTTGTTGATGGTGAACTCGCGGGTATAGCTCTCACCGGCATAGACCACATGCGCGAAGGCCGGGTAGTCATCGCCCCGGTAGCCGCCCGGCTGCCAGGCCGGCACGCCTTCCAGGTACAGGCCGTACAGCCCGCCGGCCACCGCCGTGCCGCGATCGGCGTTGACCGACCCCGACCCCTGGATGAAGGTGTCGTAGTTCAGGTCGGTGGCGGTAGACATCAGCAGCGATTGGGCCGTGGCCGCATCGGGCCACTCGCCGTTGGCGTCGTAGTAGGCGCCGTAGATCAGCGCCAGCACGCCGGCCGCCACGGGCGCGGCGCGGCTGGTGCCGCCCCACGAGTCCCACGAGCGGTTGCCGTCGGGCGTGCCCCAGGTGGTGATGCTGTAGTAGTTCAGCTCTTCCGCGCCGGCCGCATACGCGCCGCCGGCCACCACGTCTACCCCGGTGGTGCCCCGGGCGCTCGGCCCGCGGTTCGAGAACGGGATAACGTCGTTGTTCATGATCTGGGTCGTCGCGGTGATCGAGTCCCAGCCGGTGGAGCCGAACTCGGTGGAGGCCCCCACCGCAATGCCGGTGGCGGGGCTGGGCGGCGCGGCGGTGCCGTAGCCCGGCGCGCCGTTGCCGGTGGAGAACAAGAATTGCAGGTTCGGCGCGTCCCAGTACTGAATCTGCGTCACGAGCTGGCCCAGGTAGTCCCAGCCGTCGTTGTCCTGGTCACTGTTGCCATACGAGTTGTTGGTGACCTGGATCGGGTCAGTGTCGGTGCAGCCACCGCCGGTGTACCAGTTGTAGCCCGTCTGGTCGCAGCGGTCGTAGCCGACGGCCTCGAAGATATAGGCGTCAATCAGCGACGACTCGAAGTTGTAGTAGACGTCCGACACATTCACGAGCTTGGCGTCGGGGGCCATGCCCTGAATGGCGTAGGCCGGCTTGCCGTCGCCGGGTAGGTCGTTGAAGGCCGGCAGCATGCCGTTGACCACGCCCTGGCCAGCGATGTTCGAGGCGATCTGCGTGCCGTGGCTGTACTCGCGGTCGAACGAACCGCCCGAGAAGGCCACCAGGTTGCCGTTCGCGGGGACCATGAGCGGGCCGAAAGCGCCGCAGCCCCAAATCCAGTCCATCGCTGGGATGCAGGTGGAACCGTTGGCGATGAAGTACAGCATCCCGCCCGAGACATCCGCCAGGCCGTCGGCGTTCAGGTCGCGGTAGGCCACCATGTTGTTGTAGGTGGCGTTCAGGTTGGTGATGTCGGCCTTGGTCAGCGGCTTCTCATCGCGGAAGTCGTAGTCGTCATCCAGGTCTACGTACACCGTGGAATAGACGCCGGGGGTGATCGGGTCGGTCACGATGATGGCCGGCCGCTCGCCCCAGATGTAGATCAGGTCGAAGTCGGGGTGCGTGCCCACATGCACCACGCCGCTGGCCGACATGTTGGTCGAGATCAGGTAGGTGTGCGTGATCGGGTTGCTCTCGGCGTAGTCAATCAGCGGGGCGAACTCAAAGCACGACACGCCGGGGCTGCACGCCGTCAGCGCCGGGGTGGCGGAGGTGTCGACATAGTGAATGCCCGGGTAGCCGTCGCTGACGTAGGTCGTGCCGAAGAACTCGTCGTTGAAATACAAGAAGGCCGAGAACGGGCTGTAGACCATCGGCCAGCCGTTATAGACGACGCGCAGCGTGCTCGAATAAATGCGCTGGGTGCCCATCAGGTCGGGGTGGGCGGTGTCAATGCCGTCGTCGTTCACGGCCACCGTCACGCCCTCGCCGGTGAAGCCGCGCGCCCAGGCCACTTCGGCCTTGTGCGGGCCGGCGGCCGTCACCTCAAACCAGTCGGCGGGGTTGTTGACGCCTCCGCCGTCGCCAATGGCGCGCGCCTGATCCCAGGCGGGCGCGTTTGCCGCCAGGGTGCGGGCCGCCGCCTGGCGCTGGGCCAGTTCTTCCGCGCTCAGGGTCGGCTTGGGGGTGTCATCCGCCGGCATCGGCTCGGGCCGGCCGTTTTGGGAGAACACCATCGGCAGCACGAATTCCACGGCGTTCACCCCCGCCAATTTGCGCAGGCGGTAGGGATACACCTGGCCGAAGGTGGCCTGGCGCAGCACATCGCCCTTGCCAAACGCCGGCCGGGAGTAGTACTGGCCGTCAATAAAGAAAGCGCTCAGGTCGGGCTTGTCGCTGCCATCGGCCTTAAAGGCAGTGATGACCTCGACATAGACCGGCTCGGACGAAGCGGCCGAGGCGAACTGAGCGCCGGCGCCGGGCGGTACGGCCGTGCGCGCCAGTTCACGCAAATCGGGATGCAGTTTTTCGAGGCCGGGGTTGGGGCCGGCGGGCTGGCTGCTGGCGGCTGGGGCGGCCGGTTGGGCCGCAATATTGCTGACCGCCGGGGCGGAGGCAGCGCTAGCTTGGGGCGTGCCGGCCAGCGGTTGAGCTGTAACCGGTGCAGCCATCATCGAAGTAATCGAGAGGATGGCCATCACTCGGATTAGTCGTAGTCGCATTAGACTCTCCTCGTAGTTGGACAACTGGCGACAAATCCTCCGTTGGGCCTGGCAGCCCGGCCGGAGGCGGTGCGGCAATGTTCGATTAGATGGCAGCGCCGGGTGCGGCGGGCGACGAGTAACGCCTGGGGGAGGCTGTTGGCCGACGGGCCTGACGGTGCGCGCATCCTCCTTTCTAAAGTGTGGGACAGGTGGGTTAGATTTTGGTTAGGTGGTGGAACTGTCCGCTGGTCGAGTAGACAACGAACACCCCACTAACAGTACAAAAAAGTTTATGGGGACGAAGCGCTTTTGTCAAATCGAATCTGGTTATGAAGCGGCAGGACTTTAGTACGGGGGGCAGCAGCTGAGTGTGTGCATCCGTAGTTATTGGCGCAGCCAGCTTGGGCCGGCCGCCGGTCAGATACGATTTCTCACAACCACTTGTTGCGGTGAGAACCCGCCTCGACGTTGACGGCTGCGCTATGCCCGCCATTCGCCATAAGCGCTGGTGTATAATATCGGCGGCCTCCCGATTGAGCGGCTACGCCTCGCCCCCACCGCACCTATGCACATCTTGTTTCTGCTCACCCAAGACCTCGACAGTCCGTCGGGTTTGGGCCGCTATTGGCCGGTGGCGCGCCATTTGGCCCGGCGCGGGCACACCGTGGAGATCGCCGCGCTGCACCCGGCCTGGCCCACGCTGGCCCGCCGCGCCTACGAGCAGGATGGCGTGCGCGTGCGTTATGTGGCCCAAATGCACATTCGGCGCGCCGGCTCGCGCCGCACCTATTTTGGCCCAGCCGCCTTACTGTGGGTCACCGCCTGGGCCACGTTGGCGCTGGCCCGCGCCGCCTGGCGCAGCCGCGCTGAGGTCGTCCACATCGGCAAGGCCCAGCCCATGAACGGGCTGGCCGGCTGGCTGGCCGCGCATCTGCCGCGCCGCCGTTTGTATCTCGACTGCGACGACTACGAAGCCGTGTCGAACCACTTTGGCGGCGGCTGGCAGCACGGCATCGTGCGCTGGTGGGAAGACCGTCTGCCGCGGGTCGTGCGCGGCGTCACGGTCAACACCACCTTTCTGTTCGAGCGCTGCCGCCGCCTGGGCGTGCCCGCCGAGCGTCTGCGCCTGGTGCCCAACGGCTACGACCCCGACCGGTTTGCGCCGCCGACTTCGGCCCAGGTGGCGGCCGTGCGCCGCCAGTGGGGCGTGGAAGCCCAGCCGGTGATCCTCTACCTCGGCAGTCTCAGCCTGAGCAACCATCCCCTCCTGCTGCTGCTGGAGGCCTTTGCCCGCGTGCTCACCCAACTGCCCGACGCCGTCCTGTGCCTGGTGGGCGGCGGCGAGGACTACGACCGCCTGGCGCGCGAGATCGAGGCGCGCGGCCTGAGTGCCAGCGTGCGCCTCACCGGCCCGGTGGCGGCTGACCAGGCGCCGGCCGTCTACGCCGCCAGTCAGGTGGTCGTTGATCCGGTGGCCGATGACGACACCGCCCGCGCCCGCAGTCCGCTCAAGGTGGTTGAGGCGCTGGCTTGCGGCGTGCCCGTCGTCACCGGCGACGTGGGCGACCGCGCCACGCTTCTGGCCGGCGGCCTGGTCGGGCGCTTGGTCGCCCCCGGCAGCGCGCCGGCGCTGGCCGAAGGGCTGCTTGCCATTCTGACGCAGACCCTAACAGGGCTAGGGCAGGCCGGCGGGCGCGAGCAGCAGGCCGCGTTGGCCCGCCAGGCCGCCGAGCCTTATCGCTGGGATCGCCTCGTGCCGGCGTTTGAGGCGCTCTATGCTGGCTGAGGCGCGCGGCCCCGGTCGGCTGCACTTTGCCAGCTACTACCGCTGGTTGATTATTCGCGACTGGCTCCAGGTGGCCCCCACCGACCGCCTGCTTGATGTGGGCTGCGACGACGGCCAGATCACAGCTCGCGTGCGGGCGGCGCTGCGCGTGGCGGTGGACCTCAACCCGCGCTGTCCCGACCCGGTCGTGCGCCTGGCGCGCAGCGATGCTACCCGGCTGCCGGTCGCCAGCGGTCGGTTTCAGACTGTCACCGCCTTTGACCTGATCGAGCACGTAGCCGACGACGGCGCGGTGCTGGCCGAGATGGTGCGGGCGCTGGCCCCCGGCGGCACGCTGTGGATCAGCACCCCGGCGGTCAAGTGGCGCATCTTCCCGAACGCGCTCACCGCGCGCGCCGCCCGCGCCTTTGGGCATGTGCGCAACGGCTACACCGTGGCCGACATTCAAGGCCGCCTGCCGCCCGGCTGCGCGCTCGAAGTCATGTACTGGAACGAGCCGGTGTTTCGGCTGGTGTTCGCGCTCTTGCGCGTGATTGACGCGGTGTCGCCGCCGCTGGCGCAGGCGCTCTCTGGCTGGTGCTATCACCTCGACCGGCGCCGGCGGGCGGGCGAGGGCGGGCACCTGTTTGTGCGTGTGCGCCGCGCCGGCGGTTAGCACAGCCGCTATGGTAAAATCTCTCGGCTGCCCCACCTGTCCATGAAAAACCGCCCGCTGGTCTACGTCGTCATCCTCGCCTGGAACCACATTGACGAGACGCTGACCACGCTTGAGTCGCTCCTGCAATCCACCTACGACAACTTGCAGTTTGTAGTGGTAGACAATGCCTCCACCGACGGCACCCCGGCCACCGTGCGCGCCCGCTTTCCCACTGTAGAAGTGCTCGAGTCACCCACCAACGTCGGCATCAGCGGCGGCTACAACCTGGGCCTCAAGCTCGCGCTCAGTCGCGGGGCCGACTACGCCATCGTCGCCAACAACGACCTGGTGACCGATCCCGCGCTGATTGCCAACCTGGTGACCGCGCTCGAAGCCGAACCGGCGGCCGGGATGGCGATGCCCAAGATTTATCACTACTTCGGCGACCGCACGCGGCTGTGGTGCCCCGGCGCTTCCTGGCGGCCGTTCCCGCCCGAGGTCAAGATGATCCTCGACGTGCCCGACGGCCCGCAATTCGACGTGCCGCGCGACATTGACTACGCCCCCAGTTGCTTCCTGCTCATCCGCCGCGCCGCGCTTGAAAAAGTGGGCCTGTTCGATACCGGCTATTTCTTCTACTACGACGATTGGGATTTCTCGGCCCGGCTGCGCGCCGCCGGCTACCGCATCCTTTTCGTGCCGAGCGCCACGCTCTGGCACATGGTGTCTATCAGCACGCAAAAGAGCGAGAAGCCGGCCCGCTGGTGGCGGGTGTTCGGCCAAAGCAGTGTGCTCTTCTACGGCCGGCACAGCAACCTGTGGGCGCTGCTAGTGTTCTCGGGTTGGTTTGTCATCCGCGAGAGCGTCAAGCTCCAGTTCGGGCGCATTGGGCCGTATCTGGGCGGCCTGGGGCATGGCCTGTGGGCGCACCTCAAGCACCCCGCGCAGTTGCACACGCTCTCCGGGCAGTAAGGCACTAAGAAGAGCCGCAACGTGCAACTCGAACCGGTCCGCTGCGGCTTGTGCGGGGCCGAGGCGTGGTCGCCGCACCTCACGCGCGGCGACCTCACCCTGTTCCTCGACGGCCAGTTTCAGTTGGTGCGCTGCCGCACCTGCGGCCTGGTCTATCTCAACCCGCGTCCGCCCGTCGCGCAGTTGGGCGAGTTGTACCGCGCTGACTACGACCAATACACCGTGGCGGTGTCGGCCGTGCCCTCGCGGCTGGCGCGGCTGGACCGCGAATATGGCCTGCGCAAACGCTGCCGCGCCGTGCTGCGCCATGTGCCGCGTGGCCGCCTGCTCGATGTGGGCTGCGCCACGGGCGACTTCCTGTGGGCCATGCGCCGCTATCCCGGCTGGGAGGTGAGCGGGGTGGAGCTGAACGCCGCCGCCGCGCGCTATGCCCGTGAGCAGCTTCAATTAGACGTTCGCACGGGCACGCTCGATGCGGCCGACTTCGCCGCCGGCAGCTTTGACGCCGTGACTATGTGGGATGTGATCGAGCATGTGCCCGACCCGGCCGCCACGCTGGCCGAGGTGGCCCGGCTGCTGCGCCCCGGCGGGCTGTTGGTCATCAACACCCCCAACCTCGACAGCCTGGATGCCCGCTTGTTCGGCGCGTATTGGATCGGCTACGAACTGCCCCGGCACCTGTACGTGTTCTCGCGCCGCACCTTGCAGGCTTTCACCACACAGGCCGGCTTTACCACCGTGGACTTCCGCAACCTGTATGGCAGTCACTCGTGGGCCATGTCGAGCGTGCGCTTTTGGCTGCGGGCGAAACTCAAGAACGCTCGCCTGCGCCAGTGGCTCGAAGCGGCCGTCATGTCGCTGCCCCTGCGCGCTCTGTGCCTGCCCTACTTCCTGGTCGTAGATCAACTGCGCCTAGGCTCTGGGATGACGGTCACATGCCGCAAAGCCGAGTAGCCGCCTTGTGGGAACGCGGCCAGGCGCTGTGGCGCTTCTGGCAGGCGCGGCCTCGGCTGCGGCTGGCGGTCAATCTCGGCCTCGCCGCCGGCCTGCTCGTGTTTGTGGCCTGGTACTTCTGGCACGATATGCGCCAGGTGCTGGCCGAAGACATCACCTTCAGCCTGCCGCCCCTGGCCGGCGCGCTGCTGCTCTACGGCGTCAACTTTGCGTTGTTCGTCGTCGCCTGGCGCAGCATCGTCGAGCGGCTAGGCGGGCCGGCCGGCTGGCGTTACAATGCCCTGCGCTACGCCAACACCAGCCTCACCCGGTTCCTGCCCACGCCGGCCTGGTTCCTGGCGAGCCGGGTGCAAGGCTATGCCCAGCCGGGGCTGGGGCGGCGCGCGGCCCTGGCCATGACGGCCCTGGAAACGCTGCTGCACATGTGGACGGGCGCGGTTTTTTATGGCCTGCTGGCAGTGGACCCGCAGCGCCCGCTCACCTGGCTCTACCTGCTGCTGCTAGCGCCGGTGGCGGCGGTGCTGCTGCGGCCCACTTGGCTCAACTTGGAATGGATGAGCGGCGGCCCGGTGCTGCCCGGCATTCGCCGCCGCGATATCGTGCTCTGGCTGGCCCTGTACACACTCACCTGGGTGCTGGCCGGCCCGTTCTTTGGCCTGACCATTCAGGCCTTTAGCACCGTCACGCCGCTGCCGCTGCCCGACTTGTGGCGCACCTGGGCCTTGTCGGGCGTGGTGGCCTATATCAGCAGCTATACCCTGGGCGGGCTGGGCGTTCTGCGCGAGTTTGCCCTCACCCTGCTGCTGGCGCGTTTTTACCCGACCCCGGTGGCCCTGCTCATCGCCCTGGTCGTCCGCCTGGTGCTCACTGGGGCCGGCCTGGCGTGGGGCGTAGGGCTAGCCGGTGGGCTGATCCTGGCCGGCCGAGGCGGCGCGCCCGAGCCGCCTTTACCGACCGATGTGAAGGAGCAAGTTTGATGGGTGGTCTCGTTGGCGTCATCCCGGCCGCCGGGCTTTCACAGCGCCTGGCACCCTTGCCCTCCAGCAAGGAATTGTTTCCCATTGGCTTTCACCAGATCGAAGCCGATGGCAAGCTGGCCTGGCGTCCGAAGCCGGTGGGCCTCTACCTGGTGGAACGCATGGCCCTGGCCAGCCTAGACCGGATCACCATGATTATCAACCGGGACAAGCTGGACATCCTGCGCTACTTCGGCAGCCGCTCGCTGGGTGTGCCGATCAGCTACGTCATCCAGGACAACCTGTGGGGTATGCCGTTCGCGCTCGACCTGGTGAAACCCTGGCTACGTGAGGACGAAACGGTGCTGTTTGGAATGCCGGACACGATCTTTTTCCCGGTGGATGCCTTTCCTCGCCTGCTGGCCGAGCACCAGCGCACCGGCGCCGACTTGACGCTGGGGCTATTTCCGACCGACAAGCCGCAGCGTTTCGGCATGGTGTCGTATGACGAAGACCGCCGCTTTATCTACACCGTGGATAAGCCTGCCACGACCGACCTGACCTACATGTGGGGCATCGGCTGTTGGAACTCGACCTTCACACACTTTATGTCTAGCTTCCTCAAGGACTGGCAGGCCCCCAAGCAGGAGGTCGTTTTAGGACAGGTGTTCCAGGCCGCCGCCACGGCCGGGCTTGATCTGCGGGTGCTGCCCCTGGAAGATGGCGAATATGTAGATATGGGCGCGCCGGCCGACTTGGTGGCGGCCGTCCGTCGTTTTTCAGGGGATTCTGGCTAAACAATACTTTAGGATTAGGCCGATTCTGCATTTCAAACGTCAAATACTCCTTTGGATTATTGCGTTCAGCCCCCATCTCGACTATGGTTGCACCAACATACTCAGCTTTGGAGGCTTGCAATGCGTAAACTACTCGTCGCCCTGCTCGTGTTTGGTCTGATTTTCGGTTATGGTCACGTTGGCGCCGCGCGCGCCCAAACCAACACCACGGCCGCGCCCGGCACCTGGGCCAGCTCGATCAACATCCAGAACACCGGGGCGGGCGCCGCCACGGTCACCCTCACCTTCAACGACTCGGCCGGCACCGCGACGGTCACCTTCAACGCCACGCCGACCATCCCCGTCGGCGGCTCCCGCTCATATTATGTCCCCGGTGAAATCCCCGGCCTGGCCAGCGGGCAATACTCGGTCGTGGTCTCCAGCGACCAGCCCCTAGAAGTGGTCGCCAACGCGACCTCCAGCGGCCCTCTGACCTCGGGCGCCTACCAGGGCGTGCAGTCGGATGAAATCGCGACGACCCTGTACTTCCCCGGCCTGTACAAGGGCTATTTCGGCTTCTTCTCGGAGCTCGTGCTGCAGAACGCTGAAAGCACGGCGGCCACCAACGTTGACATCACCTTCTACAACCAGAACACCGGGCTAGTCGTGGCGACAGTGCTGAATGCCACCATCCCCGGCAATGCCAGCCGCGTCTTCGCGCTGCAAGACATTGCCGGTGTGCCCTCGGGCAACACCGACGGCTTGATTTCGGCCAAGGTGACCTCCGACAAGAACTTGGCCGGGGTCGCCGACATCTGGAGCGCCGCCGCCTTCGGGCAGTTCTCGGACTACAACGCCTTCAACGCCGGCACCACCACGGTGCTGTACGCCCCGGCCCTGTACAAGGACTACTACGACTTCAACAGCGCGTTGACCGTCCAGAACCTGAACGCCGCCGGCAGCGCCAGCATCCGCATCACCTACTCCAACGGCAACATCGTGCTCGACACGCTGCT
>Ga0163144_10013365_pt1 | contig 17149 bp, 12 predicted proteins | sample OliLak19BULKMAT1_FD_123175 | JGI IMG/M metagenome (GOLD analysis project Ga0163144, IMG submission 123175) | Freshwater microbial mat bacterial communities from Lake Vanda, McMurdo Dry Valleys, Antarctica - Oligotrophic Lake LV.19.BULKMAT1 | ecosystem: Environmental > Aquatic > Freshwater >... | reverse complement strand
GGCAAAGCGCCGCTGCACCGGCGCAAAGCTGACGAAATGTCCGAGCAGGTGCAGCTCATGAGGCGCCGGAATGAGGATGGGCAGCGGCATGGTGCCGCACCTCAACTGGCTGCTCGAACAGTCTGCTGCGCAGCCACATAGCCCGACTCGCGCACGGCGCGCTCCCAGTGCGCAGGCCCGAGCTTCAACCCAATGCTGTCCCAGTCGGGCGCGGTAGTGAGAATCGCCTCGACGGCGCGGGTGAAGTAGTCCATCTGGATTTCGATGGCGCCAGGCAGCTGCGCGGCAGCATGCGCCTGCACAAACGCGTTCCAGAGATCGGCCGCTGAGTGTTCAAGCCGCAAGCCAGCGGCCCACGCCAGCGGACAGAAGAACCGCGTGAACGCCGGCCCGGAAACCTCGGGGTACAGCGTCCGGTCGTAGCTGGCCAGGCACGTGGCGGCGTCCTGCGCAGTGACGATGCCCCGAGAATTCAGCTGTGTCAATTCATGCAGGCTTGCCGGAGGGACACGGCCAAGGTACAAAGGGGCGGAACAACACAGCGAAAGTCACACTGAGAAGAGCGTGCAGCTGTCGGACGCTCAGGATCGCCGAGCTCTCTCCATCGCGCGCTCGGCAGCGCAGGCTTCCACAGCCAAAGCCCACCCACCGACTCTTCAGACGAAGCGGAATTCCGATCCCGTTCGGCGCTTCGTGCTACAGCTGCATCCGTGCATCCGACGGCGAAACTGGACTACGGCCGCGTGAACCCCACGACGCCATCGCGTTGGCCAGCTCGCGCTCGAAGCGTTCCATGGCTGCCGCCTTGACGTGTCCGAAGCCGCGCACCTGCAGGGGCAAGGAAGCAATGCGCACGGCCATCGTTTCGTCTCCCGCACCCGCCTCTTCCAGCAGCTGGCGGACCAGCTGCTCGTAGCGCTTGACCAGCGCCCGCTCCATGCGCCGTTCCTCGGTGTGGCCGAAGAGATCGAATGCGGTGCCGCGCAGGAACTTCAGCCGCGCCAGCACCCCGAAGGCGCCCAGCATCCAGCCGCCGAACTCGCGCTTGACCGGCTTGCCGGTGGAAGGATCGGTGCGCGAGATCATGGGCGGCGCCAGGTTGAAGGCGAGCCGCGGCTTGCCCTCGAAGGCCGACTCCAGCTGGGCACGGAAGGCCGGCGCGGTGTAGAGCCGCGCCACTTCGTACTCGTCCTTGTAGGCCATCACCTTGTGCAGTGACGCCGCGACCGCCTCACTGAACGCGGTGCCGCCGGGCCACAGCCGTGCTTCGACCGATCGGGCCGAAGCCACCAGGCCCATGAATCGTTCGCCGTAGCGCTGGTCCTGGTACTGCGCCAGCAGCTCGGCGCGGCGTTCGGCGGTGAGCGGCATCACCGGCGCGGCAGCGGCCTTGCCGCCGGCAGCCCGTCGCACGGCATCCGGGTCGACCGCATGGCGGCGCCCCCAACCGAAGGCGGCCAGGTTCATCTTGACCGAGGCCCCGTTGATCTCGATGGCCCGCTCGATGGCCTTGGCGCCGACTGGAATCATGCCCTGCTGGTAGGCAATGCCCAGCATGAACAGGTTGGTCGCCATCGCATCGCCGCACAACGCGGTGGCGAGCTGCCCGGCATCGACGGCGTGGGTGGCCTCCTGGCCAACTGCCTTCACGATCGTCGCCATCAGCGGGTTGCCGGGAAATTTTAGGTCGGGCTCGTGCGTGAAGTTGCCGGGCATCACCTCCTGCAGGTTCACCACGGCCCGGGTGCGGCCCTGGCGCACCATCGACAGCGTCTTGCTGCCGGCGGTGACCACTAGGTCGCAACCCAGCAGCGCGTCGGCGCCGCCGGTGGCGACCCGCACCGCTGCGATGTCTGCCGGCGAGGCACCGAAGCGCATGTGGGTCCAGACCGAGCCGCCCTTCTGCGCCAGGCCCGCCATGTCCAACACGCCGACGCCCTTGCCTTCAAGGTGGGCCGCCATGCCCAGCAGCGCGCCGATGGTGACCACGCCGGTGCCGCCCACCCCGGTGATCACCAGGCTGAAGACGCCCTGGGTCAGCTGGGGCAAGGCCGGTTCCGGCAGCGGGCGGTCGAACGCCGCCGCGTCCGCCCCTGGGCGCTTCAGCTTGCCGCCGCGCACCGTGACGAAGCTGGGGCAGAAACCCTTCACGCAGGAGAAGTCCTTGTTGCAGGACGACTGGTCGATGGTGCGCTTACGCCCCAGCTCGGTCTCCACGGGCAGAATGGCCACGCAGTTCGACTGCACGCCGCAGTCACCGCAGCCCTCGCACACCGCCTCGTTGATCAAGAGGCGCATGTCCGGATCCGGAAATTCACCGCGCTTGCGCCGCCTGCGTTTTTCCGCCGCGCAGGTCTGGTCGTACACCAGTGCGGTGGTGCCTTCGATGTCGCGCAGCAGGCGCTGCACCGCGTCGAGCTCGTCGCGGTGGTGGATGGTCACGCCGGGCGCCCAGCCGCTATCGCCCGCGTGCTTGCCCGCGTGCTTTCCTGTGTACATGCCCGCGTACTTGCCCGGCTCATCGCTGACGACGGCGATGCGGCTCACACCCTCGGCGTGGATCTGCCGCGTGATGCGCGGCGGATCGAGCGGGCCGTCGTGGCGCTGGCCGCCGGTCATGGCGACGGCGTCGTTGAACAGGATCTTGTAGGTGATGTTGGTCTTCGATGCCACGGCCGCGCGGATGGCCAGCAAGCCGGAGTGGAAGTAGGTCCCGTCCCCCAGGTTCTGGAACATGTGCTTGCGCTTGGAGAACGGCGCCTCGCCGACCCAGCTCATGCCTTCGGCGCCCATCTGGGTGTAGCCGGTCGTGCTGCGGTCCATGACCTGCGCCATCCACGAGCAGCCGATGCCGGCATAGGCACGGCTGCCTTCGGGCACATGGGTGGATGTGTTGTGCGGGCAGCCGGCACAGAAGTAAAAGCTGCGCTGCATCAGCTCGACCGCGCCAAGGGCCGGCTTGCGAGCGCGCAGCGCCGCCAACCGCTGGGTGAGCGCCGCGTCGTCGTGCAGCGCGGCCAGCCGACTGCCGACCACCTGGGCGATCTGCGCGGCATCCAGCGCCATTTCCACGGCGAACAGCTTGGCGCCCTGCTCGTCCTTCTTGCCGATGACGCGGGGGGCGCCCTCCTGCGCGTACAGCAATTCCTTGAGCTGGGTCTCCAGCAGCGAGCGTTTCTCCTCGATCACGATCACCTGGTCCAGCCCCAGCGCGAAGTCCTTCAGGCCAACCGGCTCCAGCGGCCAGACCATCCCGATCTTGTAGACGGACAGCCCCAGGCGGTCGGCTGTTGCCTTGTCGATTCCCAGGTCGGCCAGCGCCTGGCGCAGGTCGAGCCAGCTCTTGCCGGACGTGACCACGCCGATCCGCGCGCCGGCACGCCGGCCGAACACCACGCTGTCCAGCCGGTTGGCGCGGGCGAAGGCCTGCACGGCCTCCAGCTTGTGGTTGACGAGCCGGAATTCCTGGGCGTGAGGGCTGTCCGGCTGGCGGATGTTCAGGCCGCCTGGCGGCAGCCCGTGGTCGGCCGGCAGGTGGATGGTCAGCCGCTCGTCGTCGACTTCGATCGAGCCCGACGCTTCCACCGTGTCCTTCACGCATTTCATGCCGACCCAGCAGCCGCTGTAGCGCGACATGGCCCAGCCGATCAGCCCGTAGTCGATCAGCTCCTGCACGCCGGCCGGCGACAGCACCGGCATCTGCGCGTCCACCAGCGCGAACTCGCTCTGGTGGCAGGTGGTGGAGGACTCGCAGGTGTGGTCGTCGCCCATCAACACCAGCACGCCGCCCAGGCGGGCGCTGCCCGCCAGGTTGCCGTGGCGGAAGGCGTCTCCGCTGCGGTCCACCCCCGGCCCCTTGCCGTACCAGATGGCGAAGACGCCGTCAAAGCGGCCTTCGCCGCCGATCTCTGCCTGCTGGCTGCCCCACACGGCGGTGGCGGCCAGGTCTTCGTTGATACCGGGCATGAAGGTCACGTCATGCGCCTGCAGGTGCTTCTTCGCCTTGGCGAGCTGGTCGTCGAACATGCCCAGCGGCGAGCCGCGGTAGCCAGTGACGAAACCGCCGGTGTTGAATCCGGCGGCGCGGTCACGGCGTTTCTGCATCAGCGTCAGTCGCACCAGGGCCTGGATGCCAGTCAGGTACACGCGTCCGCGTTCGGCGACGTACTTGTCATCGAGTGAAACGTCGCGCAGGCAGGAAGCGTCGCTCAGGTCGCTCATGGGTTCCTTTCAGTGGGGAGCTGTGGCGAGCTCCAGAAGATGCTGCCTTCGTCGGCGAAATACCTTGCGAGCACACTGCGGCAAGAAGGGGAAACCGAGGATGGCGCCCCCGGGCAGCCGCGACGTGGCGGTGATCCGCACGGACTGTGCGCGGCAAGGCTGGGCAAGCAATGGCTGCGGTCGGTCCGGCACGTCAATGCCGAGCGTCATGTCGTCTTTCCCACGATGCGCGGCCGTGGCATGACGAACACCCGCTGCGCGATCTCCGCGGACAGACCGGTCAGTTCCGCCTTGTCGATGCGCACCCGCAAGCCGCCCGCCTCGCGGGCCAGCACCGTGATGGTCGCGTCCGGCAGGATACCCAAGCGCACCATTTCGCCCACCAGGTCGGCACGGTCGTCGCTGATCATGCTGACCCGCCCGCCCTGCCCCGTGGCCGTGGCTTCCAGCGACTGGCCGGCAATGCGGCGCAGCACTTCTTCCCGCTGCGGAATGGGGTGGCCGTGCGGATCGTGGCGCGGCTCGCCCAGCAGTTGCGCCATGGCTTCCACCGCGTCGGCACTGAGGGTGTGTTCGCGCCGGTCGGCCTGGGCCCGGATGTTCTCCAGTGGCACATCCTCCACGTCGTGCAGGTAGGTCTCCAGCAGCCTTTGGGTGCGCACCAGTTCGCTCGCGCGCCGCTCGCCTTCGGAGGTGAGCGAGATCCGGCCGCCGGGATGATGCAACCTGCCGGCGCGCGCCAGTCGTGCCAAGGAGCGCCGGGTGGCGTCGCCCGCCAGACCCAGCCGCTGGCCCAGCAGCGCGGCGTCAGGCAGCAGGCCGTCCTCGCGCTCGGCCAGCAACGCGTCCTTCAGCACGTCATCGTCCAGGGACTGCTGGTGCTGCCGACGGTGGGCCCAGCGCTGCCACAGCATGCCGCGGCTTGGCGCCAGCATCAGGGTCATCACGAAGATCGCACTGGCGACGAGCACGATCGCGGGGCCGGAAGCCACGTCCAGGTGGTACGAGCCATACAGTCCGCCGACGCCACTGACAGCGCCGATCAGGGCGGCCACTGCCATCATCGGCGCCAGCCGGCGCGTCAGCAGCAAGGCGGTGGCGCCGGGCGTCACCAGCATCGCGATCACCAGCAGGATGCCGACCGCCTGGATCGAGACCACCACGGTGGCCGAGAGCAGGCCAGTGAAGACATAGTGCAGCACCCCCGTCGGCAGGCCAGCCACCTGCGCCGCCACCGGATCGAAACTCCAGAACTGCAGCCCGCGGAACAGCACAGCCACCGACCCCAGCACCAGGGCGCAGACGATCACGGTGCGCTGCAGGTCAGCCTCGGTCACGCCCAGCACGTTGCCCAGCAACACGTGGAAGAGGTCGATGCCGGCCGGCTTGACGACGCTGATGATGGCCAGCCCCAGCGCGAAGGCCGAGGTGAGCACGATGCCCATGGCCGCGTCCAACTTGATGCCAGCGCGCTCGATGAAGGTGATGGCCATCCCGGACAGGATTCCGGCGGCCAGCGCGCCCCACAGCACGCCGGCATCCTTGGCCACCAGCCATCCCACGGCCACCCCCAGTAGCATGCAGTGCGAGATGGCGTCGCCCATCAGCGCCTGTCGTCGAACGACCAGCAGGCAAGACAGCACGGAAGCGGTGATGCCGATCAGCAGCACCACCAGCAGGCCGTGCCGCATGAAGCCGAACTCAAGCGGCGCGGCGAACAGCTGATGCAGTGTGTTCATGACCTCCTCCAAGGGTAGCGACGGGGCGGCCATAGGCGCGGCGCAGCGCCTCGGGGGCCAGCACGGTCTCGGGCGGACCGAACAGCGCAGCGCCGGGCGCCAGCAGCAGGCAGGCGTCGAATCGCGCGGCGGCGGCTTCCAGGTCATGGTGCACCACCAGCACCAGCACGCCGGCAGCACTCTGGCGTGCGAGCTCGGCCCAAATCACGGCTTCGCTGGCGCGGTCCACCGCGGCAAGGGGCTCGTCCAGCACCATCAGGTCGGCGCGCCGCAGCAGCGCGCGCGCCAGCAAGGCGCGCTGACGCTGCCCGCCGGAGAGCTCCCGGATGGGCGTGCGGGCCTGCGCCTGCAGCCCCACCTGCTCCAGCGCGTCAGCCGCCACCGTGCAGGGTTTGCGCATCCAGCCCAGCCCATGGCGGGGGCAGACGCCCATGGCGACCAGTTCGCCGGTGGTGGCGGGGTAATCCCAGTCGATCTCGGCGCGCTGCGGCACGTAGGCCACGCGCTGCGGCTGCGCCGCCAGCGGCAGGCCGTCGAGCGTTACGCGGCCACGCGAGGCCGGCAGCAGGCCGAGCATGACCTTGACCAAGGTCGACTTGCCGACCCCGTTGGGTCCGACCACGGCGACCCGCTGGCCGCCGACCGCGCGAAAGCTCACCCCGTCCAGGACGCGCTCGGCGCCGTAGCCCGCGGACAGGCCATCCACATCGAGCCGGGTGTCGCGCCGGCTTGCGGCCGCGGGCTGCGCATGGCGGCTTTCGCTCTCCCCGCTCATGGCGCGCTCCCAGGCAAGGACAAGCTGCGGGCGATGGCGCGGGCGTTGGCGCGCATCATGCCGATGTAGCTGTCGGCGCCGCTGCCCGGCACGCCGACCGAGTCGCTGTACAGCGGTTCGCCGATGCGCACCTTGGCCTCCGCCGCGATGCGTTGCATCAGCTTGGGGTTGATGGTGGTTTCGACGAACACCGCAGGCACGTTCGCCTTGCGAATGGCGGCAACGATGCCGGCGACCTCGCGAGCCGAAGGTTCCGTCTCGGTCGAGATGCCCCAGATGCTGGCCACCAGCATGAGGCCGTAGCGCTGCGAGAAGTAACGGAAGGCGTCGTGGGTCGTGACGATCTGGCGCCGCTCGCGCGGCACGCTGTCCATCAGTTGCTGAATCTCCTGGTCGAGCGCCCGCAGTTGTGCCCGGTAACGCTTCGCGTTGGCGGCGTACAGCTCGGCGTGCCGCGGAAACCTGGCGGCCAATGCCCGCTCCACGTTGTCGACGTAGATCAGGGCCAGTTGCGGATCCATCCAGGCATGCGGATCGGTCTCGCCCCGGTACTGGCCGTCGCTCACGCGCAGGCTGGCGAGCCCCTGCGTCAGCGTGACCACCGGGCGGTCGGGCCGGGCTTCGCCGATCAGCTTGTCCAGCCAGCGCTCCAGCCCGAGGCCGTTGCGGAACACGATGTCCGCGCTGGCCAGCCTGCGCGCGTCGGATGGCACCGGCTCGTAGGTGTGCGGGTCGCCACCGACGTTGACGACGCTCTGCACCACCAGGCTGTCGCCGGCGACAGCCCGCACGAAGTCCGCCAGGATGCTGATGGTGGCGACGGCGGTGGGCTTGGCGCCAGCAGCCGCCCGTGCGTCGGGTGCGAACGCCAGGGCCAGCCCGAGCAGCAGCGAGAAAACGATGCACACGCGCAATACGCGTTCGGCGGCGCGGCGGGCGAGGTGGCGCAGCGAGGGCAGGCCGTGCTGGGCCAAGGAGACGTGGTTCATGGATCACCTCCGACGGGGTACGAACGGGTCAGGCCAGTCTAGGAACCGGTGGCCGCGCTGGGTTGTCACGGTGTCTGGCGCTGCTTGTCGCGGTGTCTCAAGCTGCGCGTCGTGGACCTGCCGTCGCCGACCGCGTGGGCGCTCAGGAGGCGCGGCGCCGGCTCTCTCGCTTCGTTTTGAGGAGGTCGGGACGATCGTCGTGAGGCAGGGCCGCGATGGGCGCGACAGGGGATACGGAAGCCACCAGGCCGGCCAGGCTCGCACCATCCATGCCGACTTCCTGGAGGATGCGATCCACCAGCGGCGCCTGCGCGCGGTACCGCAATGCACTGGACACCAACTGCTCGGCCAGATTGCCCCCGCCCCCGCCCCCGCCAGCGCCGGCGCCGCCACCGCTGCTCCCATCGGCCCCGCCGGATGCAGCACCCTGCAGTCCCTCCACGTGGACGATGGACAGCTTGTCGATGGCTTCCATCGGCCGGGCAGACTCGCGAATGATGTCCGGCAAGGCCTCCAGGCTGGCCAGCCGCGTCTTCAGGTCGATCACGCGAGGCTCCATGGTGTTTTCAGCCGCGTACATCTGCGACTTGCCCGCCGCCTCCACGGCCAGGCGCTCGGCCTCGGCCTCCAGGCGAATGCGCTCGGCCTGGGCCTCTCCGGTGGCGGCAATGCGCAGGCGCTGGGCAATGATGTCGGCCACCTGTTTCTGCCCCTCGGCCTTGGCGCGTTCCCGGGCTGCGGCCACGCCCTGCTCCGACTGTGCGGCGCGCGACTGGGCCTGCATCGACTGCACCAGCGCGTCGAAGCGCTTCACAGCGTGCGACGAAACCGCGATCACGCGTTCGTGTTCCGCGATCTCCAGCGCGCGCTCCCGGTTGACCCGTGACAGGTCGAGCGTCAGTGACTTCAGCGTCTCTGCGGTCTTGATCGCCTGTTCGGTCTCGATGCGTTGCCGTGCCACATGGAGTTCGGCCGACAACCGGGCCTGCTCGATGGTTTCGTTGACTTCCACTTCGGCCGCACGCACCTTCTGCTGGGCGCGCTGCACGCCGGCATCCACCTCGGCCTGCGCATCGACCCGGGCCAGCGACGCGCGGGTCACTTCGGCTTCGCGCTGCGCCACCGCCACGTCGACCGCCTGGGACTGGGCGATCCCCGCCAGCCGCAGACTGCGATCGGTGTCCACCCGGGCCAGCGCCAGCGCATGCTCGGCCCGAACCCGCTCCACTTCCACCACCTGCTTCGCCGCCGTGCCCGCGTTCTGGATCTCGCGCTGGGCCTCGATCGAAGCCTGCTCGGCTTCCAGCTGCCGCTTCGATTCTTCGCGCTTGACTTCCGCCATCTGGCGCGCTCGCTCCAGCGCGATGTCCTGTTGCTGGGCCAGCCGTGCGAATTCCAGCTCGCGCACGATCTCCAGCTTCGCCTTCTCGATTTGCAGCTGCTGGCCTTCCACCTCCAGCGCCTTGCGCTGCAGCGCCACCTCGGTGTCGCGCTCGATCTCGTTGCGGATGCGCCGACGGTCCTCGATGTCGCGGGACAACCGTGTCAGCCCTTCGGCGTCGAACGCGTTCTGCGGATTGAAGAACTCCTTTGCGGCCTGGTCCAGATCCAGCAACGACACCGATTCCAGCTCCAGCCCGTTGTGGGTCAGCTCGCCGGCGACCCGCTCGGCCACCCGGCGCACGAACTCGCCGCGCTTCTGGTGCAGGGTGTGCATCTCGACCTCGGCCGCCTCGGCCCGAATGGCGTCCACGAACTTGCCCTCCAGCAACGCCGCGATCGCTTCGGCGCTGTTGGTGCGTTCACCGAGCGTGGTGGCGGCCCGCATGATGGCCTCGGGGTCGCGCTGCACGTGCAGGTAGAAGGCCGCGTGCACGTTCACGCGCATGTTGTCCTTGGTCTGCACGGAGCCGCGGTCGGTGCGCTTGACCTCCACCCGCAGGGTGGCGAGGTTGACGGGCGTGGTGCGATGGACCACCGGAATGACCAGCGCCCCACCGTCGCGCACGACCTTGGCGCCGCCCAGCCCGGTCCGCACGAACGCCACGTCACCGGTGGCGCGCATGTAAAGCCAGGCCAGCAGCTTGACCACGATCGCGATCACGATGACCGCAAGAATCAGTCCGCCAAGCACGTTGCCGATCAGTTCCATCATGTCTCTCCTGTCAAGCTGGCGACGCCCTCAAACGCGGAACCAGTTGCGCTTGGTGTTGATCTGCGTGACGGGCCCAGGCACGGTGTCATGCAGGCGACCCACCACCTTGGCGTTCTTCACGACGGCGGGGCGGTCGTGGCTGGGGCAGATGAAGGTGCCGTTGTTCAGCAGCTTCTTCATGGCGCCGATCTCGTTGCGGCTGCTCTCGCTGTGGTTGCCCGTGACGGTGGGCTCGGCCACCAGATTCATGTAGCCGGTCTCCACGTGCAGCGGGGCGACGAGCTGGTCCTGCACGTCGTACACCACGTCGCCGCACATGATGGCCGGGCCCTGCGCCGTGTCGACGATGATGTTCATCGAGCCCATGGTGTGGGCGCCGGCCCAGACGCAGACCACGCCGGGAATCACCTCCTCGCCGCCGGAAATGTCGGTGTCGAACAGGCGCAGCGCCTGCTTGGTGTGCAGCCGGTCGATCAGGTGCTTGATGTCGGCCGCCGGGTATTGCCCGCCCATCAATCCGTTCACGCCGGACTCCAGTTCGCGCCGGTTTAGGCCCACGACCGTGCTCATGGAGAACTTGTCGTCCAGACCGCCGTGGTCGATGTGCATGTGGGTGTGCAGGATGTACTTGATGTCGCCCAGCTTCAGGCCGTGCAGCGCCAGCTGATGCTCCAGTTGCTGCTCGCGCGTCTGGATGCCGCGCATGCCCATGTTGGCCATGACCTCCGGGCTGCGGTAGCCGGTGTCCACCAGGATCGGCGCTTCGCCGCCGAGGATCAGGTAGCCGAAGGTGGGCACGCGCGCGGTCTTGCCGCAATCGCGGGCATGCACGAGGAAGCTGGATTCAAGCTCGATGTCGCCGAGGTCGAGCACCTTGATTTCGAGGGCCATGTGGGTCTCCGTGGGTGAATAGAAGCGGGCAGCCGGTCAGCCGCGCGGCCAGCGCAGGCGTGCCGTGGCAGGTTCGGTCAGCTGAAGCTGGCCGATGTCGACGGGAGCGTTCCCGGACGCTTCGTGGTCGGTCTGCGTCACGATCGGCAGCGTGCGGTCGGTACTCGGGCGCACCCGGATCGGTTCGATCGCGGCCGGTCCTTCAGGCGCCGCCGGTGATGCGGCAGCCGGCGCGGCGAACTTCTGCGACACGGCCGCCGGCGCAGCGGCGCTGCCCTTGCCGAGATAGGAAGCCTGCACTGCGTCGCTGTTCAGCAATTCGCGGCCGGTGCCGCTGGCCGCGACGCGGCCGTGCACCACCACATGGGCGAAGTCCACCATCTTCAAGGTGAGGAACGCCTTCTGCTCCACGATGATGATGGTCAAGCCTGCCTTGTGCAGCCCGCGGATGGCGGCGAACAGGTCATTCACCACGATCGGCGCCAGGCCCATCGAGGGCTCGTCGAGCATCAGCAGACGCGGGTTCGACATCAGCGCCCGGCCGATCGCCAGCATCTGCTGCTCACCCCCGGAGAGGGTGCCCCCGGCCTGCCGCGCGCGCTCGGCCAGCACCGGAAACATGCTGTACACCAGCGCCAACTGCTTGTCGCGTTCGGCGCCCGACTTCACGTAGCCGCCGAGCACCAGGTTGTCGCTGACCGACATCTCGGCAAAGATCTTGCGACCTTCCGGCACATAGGCGACGCCCCGTCGCAGCGTTTCGTGCGCCGGCAGGCCGTCGATGCGCTGGCCGTCGAAGTTGATGCTGCCACTGGAGGGCCGGTGCAAGCCGCAGATGGACCGCATGATGGTGCTCTTGCCGGCGCCGTTGCGCCCGACGATGCCCACCATCTGGCCGCGGTCGACGTTGAAGCTGACACCGCTCACGGCCTGGATCGGGCCGTAGCGCGCTGCCAGGTTGTTGACCGAAAGCAGAGTCATTGCACAACCTCTGTGCTGCGCACCGAGGTGCGAGCGCCTTCGGGCGGCCGTGCTGCGCTCATGCCGCTTCCTCCTGCGGCCGTCCGAGATAGGCTTCGATCACGGCGGGGTCGTTGCGCACCTGCTCCGGCGGGCCTTCGGCAATTTTGCGGCCGAAATCCAGCACGGTGACCGTGTCACTGATGTCCATCACAAACTCCACGTAATGCTCGATCAGGAACACCGTGATGCCGTTGGCCTTGATGGCGCGGATGACTTCGCCCAGGTGCTGCACCTCTTCGGCGGTCAGGCCCGCCGCCGGTTCGTCCAAGAACAGGATGTGCGGGTCGCTCATGAGAGCGCGGGCGATTTCCAGCGTGTGCTGGTCGCCATAGGACATGGTGCCGGCGATGGTGTCGGCACGTCCGCCCAGGCCCACCAGTTGCAGCAGCGCATGGGCGCGCGCCACCGCCTGGCGCTCCTCGAGCCTTTGCCGGTCGCTGCGGAAGGCGCTGGTGAGCAGACCCGAAAGCAGCCGGCAATGGCCACCCACCATGACGTTGTCCAGGCAACTCATGTCGCTGAACACCCGCACGTTCTGGAAGATGCGCGCCACGCCAAGCTTGGTGATCTCGTGGGGCTCCAGGTGATCGATGCGCTCGTCGTTGAAGCGGATCTGGCCGGAGTCGGGCTTGATGAGGCCGGACACCATGTTGACCATGGTGGACTTGCCGGCGCCGTTCGGACCGATCAGCGCATGCACGGTGCCCGGCCTGATCTGCACGTCCACCGCCGCGGCGGTGATGACGCCGCCGAAGCGCTTGGAGACGCCGGCGATGCGCAGCGGCTTTTCCATGTCGCTGTAGTGGTGCAGCTTGACGCTCTCGTCCTGCCCCGCCTTGGCGCCTCCAGCCTTGGCGCGGAACAGGCTCACCAACCCGTCCGGCAGGAACAGCACCAGCAGCACCAACACGGCGCCGTTGATCAGAATGCGCCAGGCGTCGATGGGCCCCAGCAACACCGGCAGCACCACCATGATGGCCGCGCCGACCACCGGCCCTGCGAGCGTGCGCTGGCCGCCCAGCAGCAGCATCAGCAGCAGCGTCAACGATTCATTCAGGCCGAAGCTCTCCACGTTGACCTGGCCCTGGTAGTGCGCCAGCAGCGCGCCCGCCAGGCCCGCGAAGAACGCGCTGACCGTGAAGGCGCCCAGCTTGGCCATCGTCACGTTGATGCCGCTGATGCGGGCGCAGTCGGTGTCGTTGCGCAGCGCGTTCCAGGCCCGGCCCCAGCGGGACTCCACCAAGTTGCGGCAGATCCACACCGTGGCCACCGCCAGCACCGCCACGATGACCCAGAAGCCGCTGTAGTCGTAGCTGCCGGTTGTGGTGATGAACGGCTTGGCGAGGTCGTACTTGCCAGAGGCCGCGCCGGTGAACTTGCCGCCCGCCAGGATGATCTTCTCGATCAGGAAGTTGAAGGCGATGGTGACCAGGGCCAGGTAGGGGCCCACCACCCGCAGCGCCGGGATGCCGAGCAGCAACCCTGCCAGCGCGGTGACCAAGGCAGCGATGGGGATCGAGGCCCAGGGATACATCAGGTAGTTGGCGTTCAGGATCGCGCTGGTGTAGGCGCCAACCGCGAACAACCCCGCGTGGCCCAGCGACACCTGGCCGGCGTAGCCAGTGACGATGTTCATGCCGCTCACCGCGATCACGTAGATCGCCCAGACCACGAACAGGCCCTGGTAGAACGGGTTGGCGATGAACAGCGGCAACACCAGCACCGCGAGTGCGAACCAGATCAGCGAGCGATTGGCATCCAGCGTGAAGGTGCGACGCTCGGCCGCATGGGTCGCTGGAAGGGCCGAAGGCATCCCGCTCATCCCAGCCTTCCGAAGAAGCCCGACGGCCGCACCAGCAGCACCAGGATCAGGGCGCCGAAGGTGATGACGTCCTTCCAGACTTCGGAGATGAGGCTGGCGCTGCCGATCTCCAGCAGCCCCAGGAACAGTCCGCCCAGGAAACCGCCGATGGGGCTGCCGAGTCCGCCGATCACAAGCGCGATGAAGCCCTTGACCGAGAGCATCACGCCGCCGTTCGGATCGGCAAACTGGATCGGCGCGACCAGGAAGCCGCACAGCGTGGCCAGCGCGCCGGACAGCGCGTAGGAACCGTAGACGACCTTGCGGGTGTCGATGCCCATCAGGCTCGCCGTGTCGCGGTCCATGGCCGTGGCCCGCACCGCCTTGCCCAGCAGTGTGTTGCGGCGGAACAGTTCGAACAACACGGCCACCGCCACGGCGATCACGATCACGCCAATCTCCTGCGGCAGCATCGTCACCTGGCCCCACTGGATGGGTTCATCCGTGCCGATGAACTTGGGGAATCGCACGGGGCTGGTGCCCCACAGCTTCTGCATCACCTGGTTGAACACGATGCCGAGGCCAAACGTGCTCATCACCCAGATCATGTTGCGCCCGACGTCCCTCACGGGGCGCACGGCGAGCCACTCGAACAGCAACGCGGCGACCGCAACAACAGCCGCCGAGGCCATCAGCGCGATGAACACCGGCACCTTGGCGACAACCACCAGGGAGACACCGAGCAGCGAGCCCAGCACCACCAGCTCGCCCTGGCCGAAGTTGATGATGTTGCGGGTGGCGTAGATGGTGCTGTACGACAAAGCCACCAAGCCGTAGACAGCGCCTAGGGCCAGGCCGCTGAACAGCAGCTGGAGGATGGTTTGCCAGGTCATGGGATGTCCTCGCGCAAGTGTTGGCGGAGCTTGATCACGCCGGCCATCGCTTCATGGCCGGCGATGCTGCAACGGCGTGACCACAAGCCTCCGCTGGGCCATGGCGCGCGCCTGGAGACAGGTCTTTGACTGGCTGCGCTTACTGCGCGTCGACCAGCTGGCCACCCTTGACCTGCACGATGTGCACGGCGGACGAACCATCGCGGCCATTGCGCTTGTCGGGCGACAGCGTGTAGTTGACACCGGTGCCCTTCCAGCTGCCGGCTGAGGACAGCGCCTTGCTCAAGGCGGCGCGGTCAGTGCCGACCTTGTCGATGCTGGAGGCCAGCAGTTTCATGGCGTCGTAGTAGGTGGTTGTCCAGTACGGGATGCCGACCTTCGGATCTGCCTTGGTCTTGGCGCGGTAGCGCTCCAGCAGCTTGATGACTTCGGGATCTTTCGAGGTGACCGCGGCCGGCATGCCGTCGGCCATGTAAATGCCTTCCACCGCGTCCCCACCCAGTGCGCGCAGGGCCATACCGGTGATGGCCGAGCTGCCGACGATCTTCACGTCGTTCATGCCCAGCTCCTTCTTCTCGATGGCGATCTTGGCCACCACGAAGTCCAGGGTCCAGGTCAGAATGACGTCGGCGCCGGCGCTCTTGACCTTGGTCAGGTGTGGCTTGAAGGCCTTCTCGCTCAGGTCGAAAGTGCCCTTGTAGACCACCGGAATGCCGGCCTTCTTCAGTTCCGCTTCCAGCAGGAGCTCGCCGTCGTGGCCGTACTCGGTGGAGTCGTACATGATGGCGACGCTCTTCGCACCAAGCTTCTCCTTGGCGAACTTCGCGATGGCGGCGGCCTGCCAGGAGTTGAGGATCGACAGGCGAACCACGTTCGGGTCGCAGGGCTTGCCGCCACCGGTGGGCGGGCAGACCACGTCGGAGGTGGTGCCGGCGATGATGTGCGGCACGCCGGCTGGGACCGTGACCTGCAGGCTGGTCAGGTTCGGGGTGCTGTTGGTGCTAGGGAAGTAGGCGACGATCTTGTCGGAGTGGACCATCTGCTGGACCCACTTCAGGGCCACGGGCGGCTTGGCCTCGTCGTCCTTGGAAATCAGCTCGATCTTCTTGCCCTTGATGCCGCCGGCGGCATTGATTTCGTCCACTGCCATTTCCAGGCCGGCCAAAGCGTCCTTGCCCAGAACAGCAGCCGGCCCGCTGAGCGCGCCGTTCATACCGATTTTGATGGTGTCCTGGGCGGCGGCCGGCAGGACGCTCGACGCGATCGCCGCAGCGACCAGATTCAATGCAATTTTCATCGACTCTCTCCACATGAGGTTGAACAGTTCCGGCCGCAACCGGCGCACAGGGAGAAGTCTAGGAACCGACCTACCCCCCTGGTTGTCGTCCTGTCTGGCGAAACTATTCCTGCTGTCTGATGTTGCGATGCGCACGTGCCGCAAGCACGCGACTTACGTGTTTACTTCGTTGACACGCGTTCGTCGCGATGCCTACCATGCCCCACGCAATCGGAAAAAGAAGGCTGACATTTCCCGGCCGGTGGCAAAGGAAACGACCCGTCCACAGCGTTTGCGAAAGAAAGAGACAAGCATCATGGCCAAGGCACTTCACTTGACGCGCGCGCTGTTCGGACGCATCGCGTTGCTGGAGATGACCAGCTCACTCACCACCCATTCGCATCCGCAGCTGCACCTCATCGTGAAGGTCGGCGGCGCGGACGGACTGTTCGAGGTCGCCGGCGATTCAGTGGCGCTGACGGACCACCAGGCGGTCGTGGTCGACTCCTGGGAACCGCATGCCTACCAGCACGGGCACCGCGATGCTTCCACGCTCGTGCTCGCCTGCTACCTGGAGCCCTTGTGGGTGACCAGCCTGCTGGGCTTCCATGGCTTCCGGCTTGCCTCGCGCCAGCGCGGGCTGCCACTGTCCGAGGAACTGCGCAAGCGCCTGCGCAAACTGGCTTTCGAGACCGTCCTTGACGAGCACTGCGCCCAGGAACACATCACCAGCTGGGTGTCGGCGTTGGTATTGGACATCCGCGACTCTTTCCGGGACGCGCATGTGGCCGCAGTCGCCTGCCTGGAGAAACGTTCCGACGACCGCCGGCTCGCCGCAATACTGCGCCACATGGGCGAGCATATGGACGACCGGATGGACATCGACGCCGTAGCCAAACGCTTCGGCCTGTCGCGCCCGCACCTGTATTACCTGTTCAACCAGCGCCTTGGGCTGCCGCCGCATGTCTGCTGGAACGCGATGCGCATGGAATACGCGCTGCAGCGCCTGGGCCAGGATCGGCGATCGGGCATCAAGCAGGTCGCCTTCGACCTGGGCTTCAACTCGCAGAGCAACTTCACCCGCTTTTTCCGGAGCATTCAGGGAGTCTCGCCGCGCGAGTATCAGGCGGCCGCGAACGGAGATAGCGCCCGCTCTGCGGCGCGGTAGCGAACTGGGCCACCCCGGCCGGGGCGGCGAACGCGAGCGCGCGCCCCTTGTGATCGGCTTGCATCGTGCAAGCACATTCATCTACCGAGCAGCAATGGTGTCAAACGCCGTAAAGTTGAAACGGTTGTGTGGGTAAAGTTGAGAATTTGGAGGATCTGCGTATGCGAGGAGGAAATTCTTGTTTCCTGACAATGGTTTAGGCAAAGTTCCACTAAAGT
>Ga0163144_10013364_pt1 | contig 17151 bp, 14 predicted proteins | sample OliLak19BULKMAT1_FD_123175 | JGI IMG/M metagenome (GOLD analysis project Ga0163144, IMG submission 123175) | Freshwater microbial mat bacterial communities from Lake Vanda, McMurdo Dry Valleys, Antarctica - Oligotrophic Lake LV.19.BULKMAT1 | ecosystem: Environmental > Aquatic > Freshwater >... | reverse complement strand
GGTCGCCACCGCTGCGCCGAAGGATGGTCCCTGCTGGCAGGTCTGCACCAACGACCAGAGTCAGTACCGGGGATTGGTAGCGGCGCCCGCAGCAGTCGCCGCAAAGGCCGTCGCCAATCGTCTGATTTCGTGGAAGAATTAGACCTGGTGCGGTCCGAACCAACGCCCTGACTAAAAGGGATTACGACCGCGCCTAGGCGGGCGTCGCGGGCGGCCTCGTGGGTCCGAACCAACGCCCTGACTAAAAGGGATTACGACCCAATCACGTCGCGCAGTTCGTCCGAAAACGCAGTCCGAACCAACGCCCTGACTAAAAGGGATTACGACGCTGCAAGGTCTGCGAGCAGGGTGTGGAAAGGGGGTCCGAACCAACGCCCTGACTAAAAGGGATTACGACCTGACTTTTTGAACATTCATCGATTCATTCCTTGGTCCGAACCAACGCCCTGACTAAAAGGGATTACGACGCGTAGATCGTGCTCATGTTCGTTCTCCGGTGAGGTCCGAACCAACGCCCTGACTAAAAGGGATTACGACTAGCTGAACTCCGCTTGTTTGATGGATTCCGGAAGTCCGAACCAACGCCCTGACTAAAAGGGATTACGACTTTGTGCCGATAGGTGGATAGATTTGCCAGTCGAGGTCCGAACCAACGCCCTGACTAAAAGGGATTACGACACAGCATCGGCGGTTGCCTTGCGTTCCGCAGCGTTGTCCGAACCAACGCCCTGACTAAAAGGGATTACGACACCGCATGCGCGGCGACTTCAGCGTCCAGCTCGTCCGAACCAACGCCCTGACTAAAAGGGATTACGACGTCGAAGTGGGCGGACTTTACTGCGCACTTCTGTCCGAACCAACGCCCTGACTAAAAGGGATTACGACAGCCGCTACGCTAGCGGCCGGCTTGCGTGCCATCGTCCGAACCAACGCCCTGACTAAAAGGGATTACGACTTTATCTTCGCTGCCACGCTTTCTTGTCCGATTGTGTCCGAACCAACGCCCTGACTAAAAGGGATTACGACTCATTGGTCTCGGCGAATCCCGCGACCTTGTTGAGGTCCGAACCAACGCCCTGACTAAAAGGGATTACGACTCTTGTCCGATTGTTACATGTGACCCTTTTTCTGTTGTCCGAACCAACGCCCTGACTAAAAGGGATTACGACCAGTTCTGGAGCGATTGCCCGCCTCCGGGGCAAGTCCGAACCAACGCCCTGACTAAAAGGGATTACGACTCCCTTGTCGGGGGGACCGGCATCTCGACGCGGTCCGAACCAACGCCCTGACTAAAAGGGATTACGACGTCTCGAAAGGGGTCATGTTCGTTTCTCCGGTGTGTCCGAACCAACGCCCTGACTAAAAGGGATTACGACATCTATTGACAGGTGGAACGCGGCGTCGACGACTGGTCCGAACCAACGCCCTGACTAAAAGGGATTACGACCGCCCGCTCGGTTGTAAGCGTTGTCGAGGTTTGGTCCGAACCAACGCCCTGACTAAAAGGGATTACGACCGACGGCGAAGGCGAGACGGTACTGCCCCCAACGACGTCCGAACCAACGCCCTGACTAAAAGGGATTACGACGGTTCGCGTGCCGGCCCTGCGAAAACTTGACAAGTCCGAACCAACGCCCTGACTAAAAGGGATTACGACGCCCCTAGGAGGAGCTTGTAGGCCACACTCACGGGTCCGAACCAACGCCCTGACTAAAAGGGATTACGACGCACCCAATCGCATCTACCTCAATCGCTGCATCGTCCGAACCAACGCCCTGACTAAAAGGGATTACGACCCGACCGCGCGTCGAAGGTCGTCGGAGAATGCTGTCCGAACCAACGCCCTGACTAAAAGGGATTACGACGCGTTCGGGGCGTGGTACTCGTTCGCTACCTTGGGGTCCGAACCAACGCCCTGACTAAAAGGGATTACGACCAAAGGCTGCGCGCAGCGCAATGACGTCGTGTGGTCCGAACCAACGCCCTGACTAAAAGGGATTACGACCGGGAAACTTGCATCTAGCTCGTCGGCGAGGAAAGTCCGAACCAACGCCCTGACTAAAAGGGATTACGACTTCTCCTTGAGTAAGCTTTGCGATTTTCATACTGCTGTCCGAACCAACGCCCTGACCAAAACGGATTACGACCGCACAACCGCAGGCAAATATTCGTCACGATGGTGGGCCCGAACCTCTTGGCCAAAAACAGGAGTGCGACACGAAGGCGGTGATGCGGCTGAGGCTGCCCATGATCTGAACCGACGCGCTGAGAAGGAGTGGTACTTCGACCACAAGTGAGCGTGGGCCATCGAGCGCTTGACGCGTCGGCACCGATGCCATGCGCGACAGGAATTACGACCCATCGGCGTTACGCTTGATGGTCCGGCCGTGCAGCGTGGAGCGCAGCCCCGCACACGCGGACTTATCGCCGTCGTTCCATGAGCCCGCAGTGAGGAGCATCCCGCAGGCGCGGTTGAAGGGGCCGACTCGCGCTGGTCGGCATACTGCAGACCGCAGGCTGGCGCAGCCGTCGTTTACCGGCGCTGCCCGCCGCTGGGAAGTTCGGGTACCGATACCAGATAGGCACCTAGACCGAAGGCCGCATGCTTGCCGGCGTGCAGTGGTGCCGCAAGTTGCACCAGCTCCAGAAAAGGAGCAAGCGGGCCCTCGATCCGCATGCGACCCACGAGACCACCCATCGGCATCACCTGCTTCTGGCGGCCCGAGTAACGATCCCAATCATGCCAGCGCAGTTCGTGCTCGACGATCGCGCATTGTTCGGCCAGCGCTGCCAGTCGGCGAAAGTCGATCGGCAGCGCGGCCTCACCGTGGAAGTCCGCCAATAGGCCGATTCGTCGAATCACCGCCATCAGCCAGGTGCGGGCCTGCAGTTCGCCGGCGCGCGCTGGCCGACCCTCCTGCTGCAGCCGCGCCGGAGTCAACAGTTCCACTGCCAGCCTGATCGACGTGGATGCCTTCTGCATGGCGCGCTCGACGGTTGCGGCCGTGAGGGTTGCGGTTGCACCGTGGGGCAGCAACGCGTGCGCGCCGGGTTGCAGCACGACGATCTGCCCGGCCTCGCTTGAAGCGGTGACGCGGTGGAGGTCGAAACGCGTTTGGGCGCGCGTCCAGCCCGCGCTCGCGGCGCGTTGAAGCGCCAACAACACCAGAGGCAGGTGGCGCCGCTTGCGGCCAATCAGCGTGATGCCGAAGCAAAACGAGGTCCCGGCCTCGATCAGCTGTTCACCCCAGTCGCTCAGGTGCAGCACGTAGGGCGCGGGGATTGCGGAGAACCGCTGCAGATCATGCGCGGCAGGCGGCAGCGGATCGAAGACCTCACGGTAGACGCACGCCGCAGCCAGCGCGCAGTCGGCGCAGGTCGGGGCGCGGGTGGCGCAGGTCAGCTCGCGCAGCGCCTTGCCGAAGGTACCGCGCACCAACGAGCCGGCGAACTCGGGAAGTCGGATGGACTGCCGTGGCCGCAGTTCGAGGTGGTAAGTGGTGTACTCGAGCGCCACGGCGTCAGGCCTCGCGGGTCAGCAGGCCGAACTCCCAGCGTGTTTTCGCGAGCTGGTTGGCATCGAGCACCCGGCCCTCGGGCAGACGCTGCAGCAGTCGGAACACCAGTGCCTGCTCGCCGGGCGCAAGTACCACGTAGCGACGCGTGACCGGCACGTTGCAATCGAGAAGGCGACAGAGCAGCGCGGCGGTCGCACTGTGGCCGACCGCGCTGGTGAGCTCACCATCGGCGAATCTCCGCGCGTCGGCCAGCGGCAATGGCCCGTCGAACCGGTATCTGCCCCATTGGGCGAGAACGGGGGAGTTGAGCAGGTAGCGGCTCATCCCTCGCCGCGAAGCTTCCTCAAGGCGAGCTTCTTGCGCTCGTCCTTCAGGTCGATGCGGTCGACGACTTTCGGCAGCCAGGCTTCGATGGCGTCGGCTGCGGCACGTTGTTCGTCGGCGGTCCAGTCGTCGCCGGCGGCGGCGCGCGCGAGTTCGCGGGCGGCGTTGTGAGCCTTGCCATTGGGGGCCTCCTTGCCGCCGCGCAGTTCCTTGGCGCGGGCGTCCATCGCCTCGACAAACTGCTCGATGCGGACGAGGCGCTCACTCATCGCGGCGCGGCGGGCCTCTCGCGCGCGGCGTTCGGCGATTTCGCGAGCCTGCCCCTGGGCGGCCTGTTCGGCCTTTTCGTCGCGCACCATGGCGCCATAGCCAACTGCGGTCTTGGCGCCGAAGCCAAGCCAGTCGAAGGCGTGCGCGAACGCGAACGACAGCAGGCGAGTCCAGCTTTCGCCCGCGGCCAGTGCCGGTGCGAGTCGCCGCAGCCGTGGCAGATCGCACACCACATGGAAGGCAAATCCCGCACCGGGTGGCACGGTGAGGAAGGTGATCGGGTTGGGCTTGCCCGAATCGTGGGGTGGCTCGCCCTGCTGGATGTAATGCGACTGGTGCGGCGTCATGACCTCGACCAACAGGCTGTCGCCGGGCAGTTGCGGCAACACGTCCCAGAAGGTCAGCACACCGCGCACATGGTCGCCGTCGCCGTCGGGGGGTTCGCGGCCGAACAGCACGTCGATCGCGTCGAGCACCACGGGCAGGTCGTCGCGCTGCGCAAGCACGAAGGAACCCGCCGCATCCCAGCCGCCATGCTGCAACAAAACGAGTTCCTGCGCGGCGCGGCGCAGCACGCCCTTTACGCCGCTGCCGGGCAGATAGGGCAGTCCGTAGGGGCTGAGGAACGCATAACCGTTCTCCAGCGGGTGCTCGTTGCCAAGCCCGGTGGTGAAGGGCGACGATGCGCGTGCCTCGATGCGCAGCAGCGCGCCGACGCTAGTGCCCGCCACCGCGCGCTGGCGCGCCAGCAGCGCTTCGGCGAGCGCGCGGTCGGCGGCGCTGAGCTTGCACGCCTGCTGCAGCGCGGAGCGCTTGTTTTCAGGCGTGATCTGGCGGACCGCGCGCTCCTCGCCGCGTGCCGCTGACGTGCGGTCCGACGTCTCCCAGCGGAGCTCGCCGGTTGCATGGTCCACGCCCCAGACCGGCAGGTACATGCCGAAGCGCAATGCCGGACTGGCCTGCTCGAAGTCGGCGGCTGGCAGGTAGTTCGGAATGGCTGCCCTGCCCATCTCAGCCCGGTCCTTTGGCAACCACTGGCGCGATCTGGCGCACCCAACGCAGCCAGGCGAAGGCTTCCGCGGTGACCTCGCGGAACGTCGCGGCGTCCGCGCCCATCATTGCTTCCATGAAGCCGCGGAACTCGGCGGGCACGAGCGGGAAGCGCGCATGCAACCAGCTGCGCAGGTGCTGGCCGAGCACTCTGCAGTGCTTTTGCGATTCCGAGCCGCCCTTCTCTTCGAGAAACGCCATGACCTGCAAAAGGCCGCTATTCATGATCAGGGCCGGCAAGCCCTTGGCAAGATTGACGTAGCCCTTTGACTGCGCCTCCTGCGCGCACTGCCATGCGTCGGCTGCACGGCGTTGCTCCAGGGTCAGGGCAGCCTGCTTCGCGGGCACGGACATGTCAGGCCTCCACCACGCGCGACAGCACCAGGCCGCGGCCGGTGGTGGCGTCGCCACCTACCTGCAACACGCGCTCATGCAGCACGGTGCGCAGCTGGGCCATCACTGCCTCGGCGTCGAGTTCGTCGTCCTTGCGGCCTGTGCGCGTCTTCGACACCGTCAGTGGTGCGATCAGTACCGACTCCGGCGGCAGGTTTTCGGTATAGAACAGACCGCCGTCCTTGGCCGCGCCGGTCGCATCGTCGATCCGCACATGGGCTTCGACCAGCGTGGCGTGCTCGGAAAAGTAGGCGAAGTCCGTGTCCGACATTACCGCCAGGTGGCGACCCAACTTGTCGCGGAAGTAGTCGTGCGCGACGTCGGCGGGCAGCGCCAACGCCGCGATGCTGCGCCCGATCGATGCCACGGCTTCCGATTCACTGCCGTTGTACTCGAATGCCTCAAGGTGGAGCTTGCCGTCGCGCAGCAGATCGCCCGAACCGACAACGCAAAGGCCGTCCGCCACCTTGGGAAGCCGCCAGTCGGCAGGCGTGCCGGCCAGCGCCAGCAGCCGCTGCGCGCGGGCGAGGGCCTGCGGGCAGGTCGCATAGACGTAACCACCGCGCAGGCTGCGCACCGGGAGGGCCACCAGCTGCGCATCACCGAAGCTGGCAGCGCCTGCGTGCAGATCGGGGCTGCCAGCTTCAGGGCCGAACAAACGGTCGATGTGGTCCTTCGGCCCACCCAAGGCCTCGAAACCATGTCGCAGCGCGCCCTTGATGCCGGAGCCAGCGAAGCTCGGGTGGCGGGTGTGGCGCTCGCGCTGGATGGGGTTGTCGATGATGCCGACGGCACTGCCGGCGCCGACGTGGACCGGGCTGACAGCGTAAAGGAATACAGTGGCTTTCTTCTGGAACATGGCAGATCCCCGTGATCAGTAGGCCGCGATGGCGATCAGGTTGAAGCCTTCGGCTTGACGCGGGGCATCATGCCCCGCGTCGGGCCAAAGACCGTTGTTGGCAAGCTTTCGGAGTGCATCGGGCGTAGCTTCGAGCTCGTCGAGCCAGTACACGCTACCGGCAGGTGCCGCACGTTCGGCTGGCTTTGGCTTCCCGAGCGCAAGATCAAAACCGCTGACCACGTCCGCGCGCGGCACGGCCGCGGCGACTAGCCGCCCGCGCACCCCGCCACAGGCGAAGCGAATGCTGCCATCCGCTTGCCGGTTGGCGCCTGCCGGCAGCCAGCCGCCCGCAAAAACGCCGGGCGTGCACAGTACGATGCGGCAGCGGCGATCACGGCTGATAGCCTCATGATCCACTGCAAGGGGATCGAGCGCGATGTGTCGCACGGCCGCCGCGCGGCCATCGCCGCCGAAGCGAACCATGCCCTGCGCCGGGAGATCGGCGCCGTCGACCGTGGCGACGAAGCCGACCCGACCATGCACCGCGCGCGGGCCGATGCCGTCATTCAACACCACCGCCTGCATCGAAAACAGCTTGCCATCGTCGGCGCGACGACGCTCGGCGTCGAGGCCTACGCCAACCCGATGATCGATCTGCCACAAGCTCGAGGACGCGACCCAGTCCGCAGGCTGCAGTGCAACACCGCACAGGTGCCGCACCCAGCCCGCACGCGTGATCCACCATGCGGTCGCCGGCTTGTGCCGATCCCGCGTCGCAACGACCGGTAGCGCGGGGAGGGGCGACGACGTCGCCAGCCGCGCGTCGATCATCACCGGACCCAGGCGTCGCGCCACGGGCATGCCATCGTGTACGTGCACATCGAGGTCGGCCGGCGGCGCGTGCAGCGTTTCGACCGTTCCGTTGCATTCCCGCGCGAGGTTAAAGCCGGTGATCCGGAACGAGCCGGGCTGACTGGGCGTGCCGATCGACGGATGCCTTGCGTGCCCGCCCGCGAATGCTGCGAAGTCGATGCCATCCTCAGCAAGCAGCCATGAGCGCAGCGCACCGGCGGCCACCGAAGGCCACGGCGGGACGAGGCTCTCGCCATGGCTGCCAGGGTCTCCGAACAGCCGGTTTCCGCGCAGAAAAAGAACGTCCAGCGGTTCGATGAAGCAGTGCGTGCTCATGCGCTGGCCTGCAAGGGGGCGGGAACCGCACTACCACCGCGCGCGCCGCGCGACTCGCGGGCAAGGAACTCCGCCACCTGCAGCAGCGACGCGAGCCACTCCAGCGCGGACTCCTCACCCGGGCGCTGGGCCGGATCAAAGGCAAGTCGGGCGATGCGGACGCCAAGTTCACTTGACGCGTCGTCGGCACCACCCTGGCGCGCGAATTGATAGCCCAGCATTGCGCCGGCCAGTGCGGGATCGGGCGGCAGGTCCTTCAGCCACTGCATCGCGTTGTACACGGCGCGGCGCGAGACCCGCGGTCCACGCAGAAAGTCGCGCAGATCCAACAGCACTCGAATGCCTTCCTTCCAATGGGTCGTGAAGCGCAGCGCGCCGCCAGCTCGCTTGATCACTGCAACGCTGAACGCATCCTTGCCGTCCATTCGCTTGGCCCGCTTCTCCGCATCGCGCAGCTCGCGCATCACCGCGCCCAGCGGCGCCTGATGGTGCGCGATCACGCCGCCGGCGCTGGCGGTTGCCTTGTGACCCATCAGCCGCATGACCCGTCCTTCATGTGCCACGAAGCCGTCGTTGAGCCGTTCTATCCCGATCGCGCCATCGAACCCGACTTCGCGCGGGTCGATGCCCGAAAACGCAGCGCGAAGGCCAGCCAATGCAGGCAGCAGATCGTCGACCGGCACCATCGCGAGTACATCGTCTCCACCGGCGTAAATCAGGCGTCCCGCGCACGCACCCTCGATCACTGCAGGCGCCAGTCGCAGCGCGAAGTGGTTGAGGGCTTCCGAGATCGCCATGTGGCGCGACGGCGAGGCCGCGCGCGGCGAGGCTGCATAGCGCGCGAACGTCGAGTTCGCACCGAAGCGGTTGGCCAGCGCATGCCTGACCTGAGGGTGGAAGGTCTGCTCGTGGCACAGCGTCAGGTCGCGGTCGCTGGCCGACAACCACGCACCCATTCGGTCGCCATCCATCAGCAACAGGCCGTAGTAAGTTTCCAGCTCGCGGCCGAGCGCCTTCGCCAGTGCGCGGCGGGCGCCGGCAGACGGTGCGTCGCTGGATTCGTCGTCCGCTGTCGCGGACTGCGATTCGAGCCAACCTGGCAAAGCGCGCAGCGCCTCGGCGTCGGGGTGCCGCGCAATGGCGCGGGCGAGCTTGCGCGGAACCGCCACGCGCGAGCCCGCTTGGCGCTTGATTCGGATCGCGAAATCCTCTGGCAAGCGAAGATCATCCTGCAACCAACCGTCCAGCGTGCCCGCGAGTGCCATCGTGTGGGTACTGACCACGAAGCGGTCGACCTGCAGCTCGAGCAGCTCCCCTACTTCCTTGGTGAAGAGAGTTGGCCACAAGCGCTTGAGCGTGGCCAGCGCACCGAGGTGCTCGCCACGCCGCGCCCAGCCCGGGCGCGTCTGCGAAACCTTGGCCCACAGCGTGTCCGACTGGCGGCGATAGGACTTGGCGAGTTGATCGCGGTCAGTGGTCAGCCATTCGGCATCACCCGTCAACGCGCAGCGCCATCCATATTGCCGCGACTGGTCGAACGCACGGGTTGCTTTGGTTGCCGACAGCAGGCGCTCCAACAGCTCATGCAGCGCGGGGTACAGCGCACCGGGATTGGGCGCCCAGAACCAGCCATCCTCGATCTCTACACTGCCCGCGAGCACTTGCCACGCATCGCTGCCAAGGAAGCCTGGCGGATCGCCTTCAAAGAAGGGACGCATTGCATCGGCGAGAGCGGGGTCGCTCGCCTCCACCCGGTCTGCGTCGCCGGTCCGGACCAGAACCCACGGGACGACCGCCCAATGGACCTCCGGAAAACCAGCCAGTTGTTTGGCGATCTGCGCGTATCCCGGCAGTGCCGGATCGTCGGCGATCCCGGCTTCGGCGAGCAGTTGTCGGTATGCGTCCGCGGTCGTAGCGCGCGCCCACTCGCGAACGCGACGGGTGATCCCGTCGGCGATTTCGCGCGCGCGGGACCGCGGGACGACAGCGGTGAAGCGGTTGGGCAGCGCCGCGCCGAACAGCGGGTTGGCATCGGTTCGTTCCTTGCGCCAGCGCTCGTCCGCAAACAGATTGCGGTCGAGCGCGCACTGGGTCTGCAGCCAAAGGTCGACTTGCGGTACTCCACGCAGACGCGGGAACAGTATCGCTTCGGGTCCACACAAGTCGCACACCACGCGCATGGCTTCCCAGGCGATTCGCGCAAGCAGGTGCGACCCGGCCCACAAGTCTGAGGTGCTTCGCGAGGCGGCGATGAAGTCCTGCACCGGGCCGAGGCTCACCGCGAGCAACGCCGGACCGTCTTGCGCATCGGCGGCAAACGCACCCGACAGCGCAGCCGTCAGGTCGAGGTGATCGAAAATGGTGTGATCTGGCACGCGCGTATCGGCGGGCAGCAGCGCCCACAGGTTGCGTATGTCGGGCGCATTGATCTGCGGGCCGAAACGCCAGAACGCCAGCGCAGTGCGGCGAACGTCTACGCTGCCGTCGCTGTCGCGGTGGATCAACCCGCGCAGATGGGCCGTGGACAATTCGGTGATCTGTGCCGGCGCGATGTCGCCCAGCCGGTCAAGCTCGAACTCCTGGCCCGTGAGCGGGTGGACGATGACTGGCTGCTGGTCGAAACGAACCTGCTGCCAAGCGGGATATCGACGATCCGCATCGTGGCTGGGGAAGGCGGCGCGGTCGGCGGCCGAAGCCCATCGATCGGCGCGTTTCGCCGAAGCCGCGGCAAGCGCCGGGATGCCGTGCGGAAAAATGTCGCCCGCCAGGGTTCGTGCCGTGCCGGCCTCGTGGCCTTCTGCCGTGCGCATGAGCACCAGCGCCTTTTCGGGCGGGTCGTGGAGGCGGGCGGCCAGCAGGGCCTGCCAGATGGATTCATTCATGGGGTCACTGCGCGATGCGTTGGAGGCCAAGGGCCGTCGTGGTGTCGAGAAACTGGTGCGCCGTCGCCCAGACGCGCTCCAGCACTGCAATGTCGGGCGAGAACTCGCGGGGTGGGCGGCAGGGCACGTGGAAAACCACGCCGACCACCTTGCCCGGCTCGCCGGGCGCTGGACGCAGCTTGAAGCGGAGGCTGTTGGGCAGGCGACCGCTGGAATTCCGATCCCAGTCGGCGACCGATGACTTGGTGGCCGGGTAGGCCAGCCAGTGGCGCTCGTCGGGCTTCGGCAGCCGCTGCGCCATCGCCATCGGGAACTGATGGCGCACACGGTAGCGGACGGCGGCCAGTTGGCGCATCGCCTCCCTCCAGTCCTTGCACACCGCCGTCTTCCATACCAATGGCCCGGCGTCGTCCGTGCCGAGGGCGTGCGCCCACTCGAGGCCGAGCGCCTCGCGCCAGGGGCGCATCGGCACGGCCACGTCGGGCATCGCGGCATCGGCATCGAGTACGAAGGAACCCCAGCCGTTGCGCGACCGTCCGCCGACCGTGCCGTAAAGGTTTGCCTGCGCGATCGCGTCTCGCACCCGCTGATGTTCCGCGAGCAGGGTCGGCCGCCCCTGCGAGCGAGGATCGAAGCCCACGCCGAAGACCGCAGCCTCGCCGGCATCGATGGCGCGCCCCTTGGTCAGCCCGCCGTCTTTCTGTGCCACCGGGCCATAGCCGAGATAGGTGCCCGCGTCGCCGCCGGGCTTTCCGCCCGTAGCGATCGCGCCCAGCGGCGACCAGGTGGTCAGCTTGCCGGGACTCCACGACGCGAGCCGCAGGCGCAACAGGCTGCGCGACGAGCCGGTATCGCCGTCCGATGCAGTGCCGAAGAGCAAGCCTTCTGTGTGCAGCATCGCGGCCACGTCCTTGGGGTAATCGTGGTCCCTGGCCCAAGCCATGCGCCAGTACTGCCGCAAGAGGGCCTTGAACGGCGGCGTGCGCCAGCGGCCCTTCTGCTCGGCATCGCCGAGGAAGGCCGGCGCGAGAAACCGGATGTTGAACTGCATGGGGACGGGCATCGGGTCCATGGCGACGATTATGGTTGATGGTTGCGGCATAGTGGGCGCCGGAAAGCTTTTCGTCACGGCGGCGCCAGCTGCTCGAGGCACCGCGACATCTCTTCTTCAAGCCTGCGCTCGTCGCGCAGCAGCTCATTCAACCGGGAATCCTTGCCGGGCATGGCGTGCGCCATCGCGTTGCGGACGCCGGTGAGAGTCTTGAAAGCGCGGCTTCGCCAGTCCTTGTTCTCGTCGAGGTGGAGTTCCTTCTGGAGCGCGACCCTTGCGTCTTCACGGTCCTTCTTTTCATGAGGAGCACCGCCGCGCTCGATGCAGGCGTGAGTGATCACCGCTTCCGTGCCGAAGATCGCCGCCCGCAGGTAGTCCCGCCGGGCCAGGGCCTTGTGCGCCAAGTTGTGCTGCCACTCGCGCAGGTTGTCGCGCTTGATCCAGGACAGCCGCTCCAGCAGGCGCGGGCGGAACAGGGCACCGGCGCCGGCCAGCATTGAGGGACCGCGTAGGGCGCGGTCCACCGCCAGCAGCTTTTCGCGAGCAGCACTGAGGTTGAGGTTGCTTTCGAGGAACCAGGCGTCTCTCAGGCACTGCGCGACACTTCGGTCCACGCCGTCGCGTTCGAGCAGCGGCGCGAAGACGGCGTAGTTGCCGCTTTCGTCGAAGCGGGCCAGCGCCGTGACCCACTCCCGCAGTTCGAGAAGACCGTCGAGCTGCAGGACCGGGACGAGGTCCCCCTGCCGCATGTCCAGCGCGCCGTACCAGATGCCGCGGACCGATGCACCCTGTCGCGCCTGCGCCCGCGTCTTTCCGAGCAAGAAGGCGGATTCCAGCCCGAGCATGCCCAGATGTCGGAAGCCGTGGGTGACATCGATGCTCGCATCGTCCCGCCCGACGCCTTCCGAGATTGCCTGCAGGATGGAAACCTGCTCATCGATGGTGTCAGCGAAGCCCACGAGGCGGGCATCGACGGAGCGCTTGAGCGCGCGCTCCAGCAGCGGCTTGGCAGCGTCGAGCAGCGACTGGTCGACCTCGCCCACTTTGCTGGCGTCCATCAAGCGCAGGCGCAGGCGCAGGTCCTCGTCCGCATCGTCAGGGGCGAGGTGCTCCACCAGCGTGTCCCACATGCTCGCCCGCGTGCCAAGGATGAGCAGCCGGTCGGGCTGCAGGTGGTCGGCGAGCGCCAAGCCGAAGAACGGCGTCGCACGCTCACTGCCATCGGGAAAACGATATCGAACCGCCTCGTAGGATTGCCGGGCCCGGCCCAGCAGCGTCACGAGTACGTGCTTGCTCATGTTTCCCCCGTGATTTCGATGGCTCCAGGCGGCAGCCGCAACGCGAATCGCTGCGGCTTGCCCTCGCCCGCGATCTGGTAATGCGTGGCCGCAGGACCCAATGCGTTCTCCAGCGCCTTGTTTGCCTTGGTCTTCATGACATCGAAATCCGTCGCCAGCATCCCGTCGCGGAACCGCCGCTCGGTCCGAACCGAGCGACCCTTGATCAGGTCATAAGCGGCGAGGTAATCCGCGGCATAGTCGACGTTGCCTACCTCCACTGCTGGGCGCTCGACCCCAGGAAGTCCGCGCTGCGCGCGACGCCCGAGCCAAAGATAGAAGGCGACGAGCGCTGGCGCCATCGGCACGCGCCGTCCGCCCGCGAACAGCCTGCCTGCATCGACCTCGATGCGAACATGCGGTGGCGCAAAGGTGGGCTGCGCGCTTTCGACGGCGTCCGCAAAACCAATTCGCCCTTCCAGCAAGCGCCGATCAATGCCATGGCGCAACCGTACAAAGGGGATATCGGCAAGCGTGACCCGCGCATCACGGCAGTCCACCGGACGACGCCTGTCGATCGGGCCAACTTCGATGACTCGCTCATAGGGTGTCGGGTAGAAAAAGTCCGGACTTCCCTCGAAAGGCTCGCTGACCAGCACATGGCTAAGCCGATCCTGATCACGGCCGAGCAAGCTCAACGCGTAACCCGCGAAGAAACCCAGCGTCTTGCGTCCGCCCGCAAGGCTGACGTGCAATTCCGATCCGTCAATCGCCGTGAACCGGCGAACGAGGTTGATGATCGCGTCGGCCGCAGCGATGTTGTCTTGCGCGGTCCGCACGTCTTCCAGTGGTTGACCGTCCGCGGACTGCAGAACATGCACACCTTCAGGCTCGAAGTGGATCGACGGCAACCCTTGGTCCTTGCAAAGGCGGCGGAACCACCCCGGCTGCTCGGAAAGCAGCAAAAGCCGGGCCCTCTGAGCGCCTTCGGTGGTCGTGACCACGTGGACTTCATCAGGCACCCACTGCCTGCCAGCGGCCAGCGCAAAAACCGTCTCGGTGACCACCTGAGGGGTCAGCCCACTGACGCACAAAAGAATCCGGCGACCAGCGGCCGCATGCAATTCATGATTGTGCGTGGCGTTGCCCGCCTGTGAGCCCATGACCCCATTCTCCCTGGCATTCCGCCGGCAATCCTGTTCGGTAAGCTTTCCACGAGATGGAGGCTCTGGTCCGCGCACTCCGATCATGCCCGACGCCGGCAGCCAAACCAAGGCTTCTACGACATACCCCCTTCTTTCAGGATTGCTCCTCGACTGCCCATGAGCGCAATGGCGCAGCGAGCATGCGCGTTATCCTGAACCGTCGGTCTCACTGGCCGACGCCCACGCAGCGAGTATTCCTCTGCGCCCCACCCACGCATACCCCTCCCGCCACACCTCGCCCTGCCCCACCCTGCGCCGCGACTCGAACCGCCAAAGCACATCGTCAGGCTGTCGCTGCGCGAGGAACTCGAGGCAGCGAGCGTGCAGGAAACCGAACGGCACGTCCGCAACCGCGTCGAGCGGATCGTGCACGCGTGCTCGGGCTTCGGCTTGCGCGATGCTAAGACGCTCGCTCAGTTCGCGGCGGCGCGGGCGAAGGGTGGGTCGTATTGATCGGCTCGCCATTCGATCGGCGTGCACTTGCGCAAGTCGTGGGCGAGCACGAGTGGCCAGGCGATCACTGCAGCGATAACGATGGCGTGGCTGAGGCAGATGCCCAGCAGGCGCCTTGCCTAACACGGGGTGCGGATTGGCTTGACGGATCTTACGGTCGCAAAACAGATCGACGAGTTCGCGGATGCGGCCGACATTGCGCAGCAGGTCGAGCACGGCGATGCTGCAACACAAGCGCATCGCGTCGATCGGCAGGACAAGGTCGAGCATGCTGGGCAGCTGCCCTACTCGCCCGTGCGCACCACGCGGCGACCGGTGACAACGCCGTCGTGGACCGCGATGCAGACCATCGATTCGTAGGTGCAGCCGAAGCCGCCGTGGATGAATCCGAAAGGTTCGCCTTGCGGGATGCTGAGTTCGCCTGCCTACCAGTGTGCGAAAACGCGGTCGGGAAAGCCGCGGAGCAGGTCGACGAGCGTGCCGTTGCGTCCGCCGGGCAGCTCTGATCTCAACGCGACCAGTTACAGGCGATCGTCGCGGCTCTCCCGGGTGGCGAGGTAGCCGCGCCACGGTGCGCTGCTGTTCGCCTCGAATTCGGGGCGCTTGCTGGTTTGTTCGAACCACTGGTCGCGCGGGATTTCGTACAGCGACGATTCGCTGCCGTCGAGAATGATCATGTCGGTGGCTTGGGCGGTCATGGTGTGGCTTCGGTGATGTCTTGCGATGGCGGCGGCAGCCAGGGCACCGCTTCGCGTCGAAACGCAGCGCCGTCCATGAAATTCCATATGCGAGCGTGGTTGTCGCGCAGGGGCACTGTGGCGTTGGTGTGGTCGGGTCGCGTCTCGGTAGTCAGCGACAGCACCCAGTGTTCGGCCCCAGGGCCCGTGAGAGGTGCGCAAAGACGGAATCGGTCATAACGTCAACTTGCCACTATGAAGCTCGTCTTTGAAATGGCGTAAGGTTGCCACTATGTCATCGGAACAGCCCGAGCCATGCCATCACCTCTGAACTACAGCTTCGAGCAGTTGCGACTGGAGGCAGGCCTGTTGATCGCCGAGTTCGCCGCGTTCGTCGACGGCTTTACCGGCATCGAAGACGCTGGCCTGCACGCGTTGAATGTCCAGACGGGTGACGACGCGACCCACGCGGATCGCGAAATTGCCGGCAATCGCTACCCCAACGATTTCGCGAACCAGATCGAGCGCTTCCACATCTGGAGCTCGCTTCTCGAACTCCACGAGTACGTGCAGGAACACCGCGCGCCGCGCACCCCTGATATGACGGTCCTTTGGGTGGAACAGGCTGTGGCCAGCGTGTTCTCTCCACCCGTCGTTGCAACCTTTGGCCGTGAAGGGATGGACTTATTGGGCAGCGACGAGATCCTGCCGCCGCTGCCCGAAGAGCAGTTCGGGCAAACGGATGTCGGTGCCTATTACATGCGGCTGATCCCCCAACTCCTGGCGCATGGAAAGGCGCGCTTGAAGGTCGACCGAGGCGACGACCTGACACTCGCGGAGATCGCGCTGTTGACCGGGCAAAAGGAGCAGACGGTCATGACCGCCTCGCACCGAAGTCGGTTCCATACGACGCTGCAGGACGGGCGCCGGCTCGCGAAGATCTCCGACGTGCTCGAGTACCTGATCGCCTACGGCTATCAGCCCACCCAGGAACCCGGCGGGTCAACTTCCTCGAAGAATGTTTCAGCGGAGGTCCTCGATGAGGTCGTCTTCGTGCCCGTCGCACGAGATGGCACCAGCTTCCTGCCAGATGTGCGAATCAATGGACGATACGTGATTGGTGCCAAAGGCGACGAGCAACGCGTCCAAGACTACTTCGAGGCCTTGAACCTGCTCCAGCGCATGCGTGTCGCGCGCTGGCGTCGAAAGGGATCCGCGAAGGCCCCGGGAATCGTTTCAGGCATCCGTTTCGAGCGTGTCGCCGTAAAGCAGATCAACGAGTGGATCGCCGCATTGCGATGATGGCTTGCGCAGATTGGAAACTGCGTCGGCCCCACTGAAAGCAACATCCACCCAAAGCATGTCGTGCTGAAGCGCGACACCATCCGTCGAGGCGAGCGACGCGGGTGGTCCGGGATGGGAAACTGCTTCTCGGGATGGCGGGCGTTTACGCGGCAGCAGTTGTGAAGCAACGCGAACAGACGCATGGGGCGCGGATGGACATCCAGGCGAATCGCAAGCGCCGATCCGTACCGAAGGACCCTCGACTAATGGGGCGCGCCGTGGATGCCGCCGGCTGCGAGGCCGAATCGAGCGCGCGCTTCGGCAGCAACGCAGCGCACGATGGCCGTGCTGCGGGCTGCGCGCGTCGATGGTTCGGTCAGTGAAATAGCAGGTTGATCTGGAAAGGGCATGGCCAGCGAGAGGTTTGGTGGCTAGAGCTTCACAAGCAGCAAGCCGAAAGTCCATCGTGGCATTCGGCGGCTGAGCCCGTCAGGACACCAGTTGGCGCGACGCCCACGGCAACACCATTCGTTAGAATGCTGATTCCTTCGGCAACTCGACGACTCGAGTTCGGAAGGCGTCAGCAACCCGCTCGCATCGGCAGGGATGAGATGCCTGTCGCTGGCATGCCAGCTCCCACATGGCAGTGGCAGTTTGTGGGGCAAGCCGTGCGCGAAGTGCAAGTCTTGCAAGTTCGAAGCGCCGAACTGCCAATGTGGCAACAGCAGCCATCCTCCT
>Ga0163144_10013363_pt1 | contig 17152 bp, 15 predicted proteins | sample OliLak19BULKMAT1_FD_123175 | JGI IMG/M metagenome (GOLD analysis project Ga0163144, IMG submission 123175) | Freshwater microbial mat bacterial communities from Lake Vanda, McMurdo Dry Valleys, Antarctica - Oligotrophic Lake LV.19.BULKMAT1 | ecosystem: Environmental > Aquatic > Freshwater >... | reverse complement strand
CGAACGGAAATTCAAGGCGCACCTCAAAATGCCGCCGCAGCAATACATCATCAAGATGCGGGTCCATGCGGCCTGCGACCAGCTGCGCCGCAAACGCAAAGCCATCGCTGAAATCGCCACGGAACTGGGCTTTTACGATCAGGCCGCCTTTTCCCGGCAGTTTCGCAAGCACATGGGCATGACGCCGATGACTTACCGCAAGGCATACCGGTGAGGAGACTGGCCAGGGTGACGGGGAGCCGCTCGCTCACGCTCCCAGCCACCTAAAACGACGTATGTCTCGCGCCGAGTAGCTGCGAGCCCGAGGGAGTGGAGTCCGTTCAAGTCCCGAAATACCGGTCTCCCGCATCTCCCAAGCCAGGCACGATGTAGGCCTGCTCGTTGAGTCGTTCATCGAGTGCGGCTGTATAGATCGTCACGTCGGGATGCCGCGCGGTGAAGGCGGCAACACCCTCGGGAGCGGCGATCAGACAAACGAAGCGGATCCGAGTGGCCCCGGCGGCCTTGAGGGCATCTGCGGCATCGCCGGCACTGCCGCCGGTCGCGAGCATGGGATCGATCAGGATGACCTCCGCATCGCCGATGTCGGGCGGGAGGCGTTTGAAATAGGCATGGGGCTGCAGCGTCTCCTCGTCGCGATACAGACCAAGATGTCCGATGGCGGCCTCGGTCAGGATCTCGGTGAAGCCATGCAAAAGTCCCATCCCGGCTCGCAGGATGGGGACCAGCACCAGCGGACGGCGCAGGCGATGTCCGTCGGTCACAACCAACGGGGTCGTCACCGGATAGATGGTCGTCTCAAGATCGCGAGTCGCTTCGAAACACATCAAGCGGGCGACATCATGCAGCGCCGAGCGGAAGGTCGCCAGGTCGGACGAGACGTCGCGGATGCGGCTGAGTCGTTCGCGGATGATGGGATGCTCGACGACACGAAGGGACATGACCTACCAGAGAACGAAAATAGTTCTCAAGCAAGGGGGGATGTTCGCTTGGCGGAGTGACCATATCCCATCAGGCGAGTGAAGGCCCCTCGAAACTGGTGCTGGCGACCACCTTGCTTGATGCGCAACGCTACGAGTGAGACGAGTTGGCGGCCATCTACCGCAAGCGATGGGATATTGAACTGAGGTTGAGGGACGTGGAGACCACGCACGGCATGGAGCAGATGACGGTGAAGCATCCCGAGACTGCCCAGAAAACTTTGGAGATGACGATCATTGCTTGCAACCTAATCAAAGCCACTTGCCATGGGGCTGCGACGGAAACAGGCGAGGATCACCGAGTGCTCAGTTTCAAGGGCACCGGACACGCTGGTGGCTAACACCGGTCGCTATCTCAATTGCCAGGGAAAACCCCAAGCAACCAAGCAAATATGGCGGGCGACCGTGGACATGGCCACCGGGAAGCTGATCGACCACCAACCATTTCGACGTGAACCGAGAGCACAGCAACGAAGGCCGAAAAGCCACAGCTACCCGAGCTGCCACCGGTCCAGTGACCGCGAAGAACCGCACCGACGAAAAGCCCGATCCTACGTTTAAGTCAACGCCATTCGCTTCCGGCCCCGAAATTCCAACCCTGAAAATTGCTTATGGGCAGGCCGGTTCGTTGAGACAATCCGATGGCGATTTGATTGAGGGAGCCAAACCCGGAGGCCTCCGCGCCGGAGAGAGTGTCGAGGAATGTCGAAGGGTCCATTCTGGTTGATTCGCGGATCACGCATTTGGTTTCCCTTGCGAGTGTGTCGAGATCTGGGAGAGTAGGGAGCGAGGAGTCGGCGGGGAGTTTCTTTGCATGGAGAACCCGCCGCATCTCCCGCAAGGTTAAGGGGGAAATCACCAAATATTGGTATTTAACTACTTGTTAATTAGGATGTTAAGTGCTTGGTTTGATGCGAATGACTAACTTATATTAAGAATTACTTGGCGTAGTTCAGTGCACTTATGCAAGTATCAGATACCGGAAAATACTTTCCCGCAATCGACGGACTCAGAGCAATCGCAGTTTTGGCGGTTATCATCTGCCACTTTGAAGAGTCGATTTTGCCAAGCGGTTACCTTGGCGTGGATGTTTTTTTCGTGATATCAGGATTTGTAATTACAGCATCTCTCTTGAAAGGCCCGCTCGGCCCCGCTCCCGTCCGCTTGAAGGGATTCTACAAAAGAAGGGTGAAGCGCCTATTTCCTGCGACCCTAGTCGTTTTGACTGCGGGAAGTCTTCTCACATGCTTGTTTGTCAGAGATCCGGGGACTTATTTAACTACCGGCTTATCAGCGCTACTTGGCGTCTCAAACATAATTCTCTATCGGAATCAGACTAACTACTGGGGGGAATCGGCCGAGCTCAACCCGTTCACCCACACCTGGTCTCTTGGTGTCGAAGAGCAGTTCTATCTTTTATTCCCACTCATAATTGTTTTCCTCACCAGCAAGAGCGTGGACAAATCATCAATAGGACGAATAGCACTGGTGATTGGAATGCTTTCAATCACATCACTTGCAGGTCAATTAGCCTTCTCGGAATCAAGGCCGGAAATGACCTATTTCATGATGCCGTTTCGTTTCTGGGAAATGGGCTTGGGTGCTTTGGTCTATTGTTTTCTATTTTGGCACAACTCTGTTGTTGCATTTGTAAGCACAAGGCTGCTTACCATTGCCGCGTTATCCGCGTTGCTGCTATTATTTTTGGCCCCGAGGGGGTGGGGCCTGGCCCCGAGCGTTTGTGTTCCCGTGTTAACGGCAGTGATCATCGTTCAAATGGTTTCTCGGCAAGTTGATAAGTCGTCGTGCAGGAAAACATTTTTGGAGTCAAGGTTGATCGTCTACATCGGGAAAATTTCATTTTCGCTCTATCTGTGGCACTGGATAGTCATCGTAATCAGCAACTGGACCATTGGTATTTCCTGGGCTACAGCCCCGTTTCAAGCGATGGCCATTGTTATTCCGTCAATTCTTACTTATAAGCTCATCGAAACACCATTTCGGGCCTCAGGAAGGAGATGGTCGTACAATGAAGTCCGTTTTTTCGCACCCGTTTTAGCCGTTTTAGTAGGGGTGCTTGTTCTGGGTAGCGGAATAACACGGGAGAACGCACTTTTTTTGGGAGATCCGAATCCAGCTAACAAATCGTCACTCAATGTGGTTACACCGATCAATCGAAAACCCAAGTGCTCGCGGATTCGGACAATTGGAAACTCTCATTCCGAACATATCCGCGATGCGCTGGTTCCAATCGGAGAAGCAAATGAAATTGAGATCAGTTTCACGACAGATCCATACATCGAGATGCCCGATGGGAAAGAGAAAAACAGTGAACTGGTTGAATCTGCTCTCGCGGGCCTTCATGCTGGTGACATTCTGATTCTTTCAAGCAGGAACCGCTATCTTTACCGAGTCCCGTATCTCGATGCCAGAGGAAAACGTCTGTGGGATCACTCCGCCGAGAAAGAAGAATTCGGGTATGGGCTAATCAAGTGGATATCGCAGTTGGACGCGATCATTACTAGTGCGGCAGAAAGGGGGATAGTCGTGATCCATTTCCTGCCACTTCCAGAGTTCAATGAACCTTCAAGAGGCAATGTGGAAGTGTGCGAAGAGCAGTGGTTTCGGGTTCCCCAACCAAAATACAACCAGTTCGCATCAAAAGATTTTCTAGCAGCGAGGTTTCCCGATCAATATTACGAAGACGTGAGTGTTCGGGTGAGCGAACACTCGAATTTTTTTACCTTTGATCCCATGCCATATCTCCAGGATGAAAACGGGAACTTCCCCAGGATCCTCAATGGCACCATCGTCTATCGGGATACGAATCACTTAACGCCTGACGGGGCTCGTCTTCTTTTGAAACCATTCTATTTATTTCTTCAGGAAAATGAGATTCTCTGAATTGTATTGTCACGCGTCATCACCGTCATGTCATCACCGTCATGTCATCACCGTCATGTCATCACCGGGGTCAGTCCTATAAAGGCCGCACCGGGGTCAGAAGCATCAGATGAGTTCAAGGACGAAAGTTGCTTTTTCTCACCGGCTATTGCGTTACCGGTGGCAGTCCTATTGCGTTGCCGGTGGCAGTCCCTAGAGTTTACGCCACTTTTTCTCCCGCTTCCGTTTCCGCTTCAACCTCTCACCATCAGGCCTCAAGCGGTCTTGCCGGACCCTCTGGCTCACGTAGCTGGTGCTCTTGAGTCGCTCGGCGATCCAATCCCGTCGCGCAGTGGGGCACTCGCTGATCGCCACGGCGATTGCCAACTTCCTCCAAATGCCCTCCGCCGTCCTGGCGACGGAGCTGTCGCCGAGATTGAAATGCTTCCGTCCATCGGCGAGGATGGGTCGGGTCTCCGCCTCCGGGAATTCCTTGTCCAAATTACTACTGCGGTCGGAAAATGCGACGATCATACCCTTTCGAATCCCTGACCTAACCCTATCGAGTCTGTGATCTGACTCGGGTTTCCTCCACACATCATTCCAAGCCCAAAACATGAGACTCGCCATCATGCTCGCCGCGTTCGCTTTGACTGCTTCCTCCCTGGCGGTCGATTACGAACGCGATCTCCAGCCCTTTCTCGTCAAAAAATGTGGGGAATGCCATAGCCACGATGCGGAGAAGGTCAAGGGTGGGCTGCTCTTCGACGATCCCGCGCATTTGCTCAAGCGCCTGAGCAAAAACGATCTTGTTGTGCCGGGCGATTGGGATGCCAGTTATCTCGTGGTCACGCTGTTTCGTCCGGTCGGTGACAAGTCGGCGATGCCTCCCGAAGGCAAAGGGGAGCGGCTTACCGAAGCGGAAGTCGCGCTGGTGCAGAATTGGATTGCCGAGGGTGCTCCGTTGCTCGGGGAACGCGGAGCGCGCGGTCCCATGGCTGACGAGATCCCCGGCGTTCCCGAAGCTCCTGCCTCTCCGGCGAGGGGAACGGAGTCGTGGACGAACGTCGGTGGCGTCACCATCACCGCCACCTTGTTGCGCGTGGAGGAGGGGAATGCGGTGTTTCGACTGGCCAATGGTAGTGTTGCCAATGTCCCGGTTGAGAAGCTTTCCGAGGAGTCGCGGGCGCGGCTGCCGAAGGAGTGACTACATGAATTTCCGCATGATTCGGTCGATCATCCGGTCGCTGAGGTAGCGCCGCATCAGGAGCAGGGGCCAAGCGAGATGGCCGATCACGTAGCGGGAACGGGGGCGCTTTTTGCTCACCAAGTTGACGAGGAGATCGCCCACTTTCTCCGGAGACGTGGCAGTCCCAGATGCATAGGCTCCGAGGACAGCCCGGGCCATGCGATGAGCGATGGATTGATAGGCACCGCCCTCCGCACGAGTCAGCAGGGGAGCCATCGCCACATCGCCGAACTCCGTTTGGATCGCGCCGGGGATGACTTGAATGACACGGATCCCGAGCGGTTCGACTTCCAGCCGCAGGCAGCGGGTCCAGCCCTCCAGTGCGAACTTGCTGGCGTGATACCAGGCCCCCATCGGGGTGTGGATGGTTCCGCCGACGGAACCGAGATTGATGATGCAGCCGGAGCCACGTTGCCGCATTCCCGGAAGGACGATTTGGGTGAGATGGGCGAGACCGAAAAGATTGGTCTCGAACTGCGCCCGGGCCTCGTCGAGCGAAACATCCTCGACCGCGCCATAGACTCCGAAACCGGCATTGTTGATAAGCACGTCGATCCGTCCCTCGGTGGCGATGATGTTCTCAAAGCAATTTTGGCGGGAGCCTGCATCCGCAACATTGAGGTGATGGACAATTGCTCCGGCAAACATCAGATCCGTCATGCGATCCGTCCGACGAGCTCCGGCGTGAACTCGATGACCGGCGTCGAGAAGGCGAAGGACCGCCGCATGACCGATCCCGCTGGAAGCCCCGGTGAGAAGAATGACGAGTGGGGAGTTTGAGGGCATGGAGAAAGCTGATGAATGAACCGGAAATCAAGACTCGGCGCAGATCCACCGCGCCGGATCAAGCAGATAATACTCCCTGAGTTGCTCATACAAAGCGGGATAGTGTTTTTCGAAATCCACCGATTCCTCAAAAAATGCTTCGGAACAGACCGCGAAAAACTCGGCTTCATGGGTCGCGGCGTAAGAATCGAGCCAAGGTTCCGGGCCTTGCGGCGTCTCAATATCCCTGACAAACGCCTCAAAATTCTCCTGCCAAACCGCCGCCCAACGGCGATAAGACACCGCATCGCGCAAGGCGGGGACACCATCGGCGTCGCCGTTGGCTTGGTCGAGCTGATGGGCGAACTCATGGATCACGACGTTCATTCCCCCGTCTTCGCCACGCGCCCCGGCGAGCACATTATCCCATGAGAGGATGACCGAACCGGTGTGCCAGGATTCACCGAGCAGTTCGCCGCGATCTTCTTCAGCGACACTGAAAGCCCGCTGGCCGCGATCATGAAAGGCACCGGGATAGATGAGGATGGAGTAAAGCGCCGGGTAGTAGTCAGGCTCTTCCTGCCCGAGGAGCAAGAGGCTGGCCTGAGCGGCGACCAGTAGGCGGATCGTGTCGTTGATTTCGAGCAGTCCGCCGCAGGCTTCGAATTGCTTTTCCGCGCAGAGCACCTGCACGTGTCCCGCGAGGCGCCTGCGGAGGTCGTGCGGGAGCCAGGTCCAATAGACGAACTGCGTCTCCAGCATCGCTTGCCACGCTTCGGGCAGAGGTTGCGCCCGGAGGTTGCGTCGTCGCTGGCGTTGGGGGCGGGGCCACCGGGCGAGGACCGCCACGGCGAGCGCCACGGTGATTGCAAAAGTCGATCCGAGGACCCACTCAGGCGACCACGAAAGGACTGTCGCTGAAATCAAAACGCTCATTGCGATCGCGGAGCAAACCGACCAGATACTGAGCCGGCAGCAGTACCATCCATTGCTCATCCTGATCCATCGCCAGGGAGCAACCCGAAGGCAGTTGCACGGGTGGTGCGTCGCGCTGGTTGGTGACGGTGGTGGGATCCTTCGCCCGGACCCATTGCGCGACCGTCCAGGGGGAACTCTCCAGGCGGCAGGCGACATTGTATTCCCCTTCGAGACGAGCCTTCATGACCTCGAACTGAAGCGGCCCGACCGCTCCGAGCAAAGGCACCCGCTGGGCACTGCCGTGGACTTCGTAGGCTTGGGCGACTCCTTCTTTGAGGAGTTGCTCCATGCCGCTGCGGTATCGCTTGATATTGGCGGTGTCGCTGTTGAAGAGGTAGGTGAAACACTCTGGCTTGAAGCGCGGCATCTCGTCGTAGGTGATGCTGAGGTCGCTGGTGAGGGTCTCGCCGATGAGGAACTCGTAGTTTCCAACCAAAGCGAGGATGTCCCCGGCGTAAGCGATGTCGAGGGTCTCGCGATCCTGACCGAACAACTTCTGTGCATTGCCGAGGCGGACCTTTTTCCCGGTTCCTTTGCTGATGATCTGCATGTCGCGCTCGAAGATTCCGGAGACGATCCGAACGAACACCGCACGATCCCGGTGTCGCGGATTCATGTTGGCCTGGATCTTAAAAACGAAACCAGAAAACGTGTCACGAAGTGGTTCGATGGGGCCCTCCGTTGAAAGGCGCGGCGCCGGTCCTGGAGCCAGTTCGAGGAATCGCTCCAACATGAGCTGGACCCCGAAATTATTCATCGCGCTCCCGAAAAAGATCGGCATCTGGCGTCCCGCGTGGACGGCGGCGAGGTCGAGTTCTTCGGTGAGTCCGTCGAGCATTTCCAGTTCCTGCAGCGCGCCGGCGTGGACGGCCGGGTCGATGGCTTCGCGGACGGAGGCATCGTCAAGTCCGGCCACTTGCAAGGGTGCTTTGTAGGAGCCGTGAGGGGTGCGCTCGAAGAGATTCACCTGGCGACGCTCGCGATCATAGAGACCGCGGAAGCGGGGGCCGTCGCCGAGTGGCCAATTGAGAGGGACGGGGGCCAAGCCGAGGACCTTTTCCAATTCATCGAGCAGTTCAAGCGGCGGACGGGAGGGGCGGTCGAGCTTGTTGATGAACACGAAGATCGGCACGCCACGGCGGCGACAAACTTCGAACAGTTTCAGAGTCTGGGCTTCGATCCCTTTGCCAGCATCAATGACCATGACAGCAGAGTCCACTGCGGAGAGCACGCGATAGGTATCCTCCGAGAAATCGTGGTGACCGGGGGTGTCGAGCAGATTGACGCAGCGGCCGTTGTAATCGAATTGGAGCACGGTGGACGAGACGGAGATGCCCCGTTCTTTCTCCATTGCCATCCAGTCGCTCGCGGTGGAGTTCTGATTGCGTCGGGCGGTCACGCTCCCGGCCAGATGGATGGCCCCCCCGTAGAGGAGGAGCTTTTCGGTCAAGGTCGTTTTGCCCGCGTCGGGGTGGGAAATGATCGCAAAAGTGCGGCGGCGTCCGATTTCACGGGCGGCGTCGTTGGAAACCATGGGAGGCGAAGAGGTCACGAAAGTAGTTGGGGAACAGGGCAGGGGAGTCTTTAGCGTCTCTGGATGCCTCTCGCAATGAGACATTTTGGGCTGAAGTGCTGGTGGATCAGGAGATGTGACCTCACTTTCAGGGCATCCCGCGACCGCGCAATCAAGTGATGCGGATTAACGCCATTGAGAAGTCATGTGAGCGGGGCGAACTTTACTGCATGAACCTGGAACATCTTCTCGCCAGTCGCTCATCTTTTTGGCTCCTTTGTGGACTCACCTTGTATGGATTCGTTGGCTCCGCCCGAGCTGAATCGCCGGGTGAAGACGCGGAAGCGAAGAAGAAACCGACCGTAAAGCTGGCTTTGATCGACCGGGCAAAGATGAAAGCGCCTTCGGCCTTCACCCCGGATTCCTACACCTTACGCGACACCGAAGGGCGCGAGATCGAGGCCTTTCTCCTCTCCGCGAATGGAGAAACGATCAAAATCAAACGGGTCGATGACGAGCGGGAGTTCGATGTTCCGATGGCGATGTTCGATTCCTCGTCCAACAACCAGATTCGGGGATGGATGGACGATGTTCCGGGGGCTGTTTCCTACTCAGTGGGCATCAGCGCGCAGCGACACCTGGCGAGTTCCAACGAGTTCTCGATCAGTGGAAAAATGATCAAAACGGGCAAATGGTCTTATCGAGTAACGGTCACGAATCAGACTCGGAACGATCTACGCGATGCCCAAGTGGAGTATCGGATCATATACGATGACAATGTCGAGTTCGTCCGCACTGCGGTGGGGCCTGGTAAAGGGGAGAATCAGCAGGACGGTCAAGCCGTCGATCTACCGGATATGGTGTTCAATGACGAAGTGGAATTTGACACCCCGGTGCTCGATCTGCACACCTACGAGTTTATCCCTACGGCGAAGGGTGCCGAGCGCGAGTTCATTAAAGATGACATCAAGGGCGTCTGGATCCGGGTCACCCGCAAGGGCGAGCTGATCGGCGAATACAAGAGCAACGAGGCGTCCATGGGGAGCCTGAGTTGGGACAACGAAGAAGATGTCGAGATCACGGTGCGGAACAAGTTCCGTGATTCCTTCGGCGATTCAACGAATTCGGGAGAGTAGTGATCCGGAGCGCGTTGAGGATTCGGGACGGTTTCGTCTCCGATCCTCTTCGAATGGTGCCCTGCTTTGCGCAAAACCCCGCAGTCTGAGATCCCGGCGCAAGTGGTAGCTGCGGGGCGGCCAGCCCCACGGAACTGAAGGCATCCAGCGTAGGTGAGGTCAAGCGTCGGCGAGGCCAAGTCGCTGGTGGCCAAGTCGCTGGTGGCCAAGGCGCTGGTGGCCAAGGCGCTGGTGGCCAAGGCGCTGGTGGCCACCCCTCCCACGCCCTGCCAGACTTCTGCCATCATCGAAGGAGACCCTCAATGACGTGTCATTCAGCCCCGTCCAAATTCTACGTAGTTGAAAGGACCACGAATGGACCCGAATCAACCCGAATGAGGATTGCTGTTGCGTGATTGAGTCGTGTAAATCCGTGCCCATTCATGGCAGCAGCCCGGTGATCTCTTTGCCGAACTCCTGGTTCTGTGGCAATGGCGATTGCAACAAATGCTCCACATAGTCAAGCACCGGCTGGGTATGGCCGAAGGGTTCGATCAGTTCACCGACGAGGGCCGCTTGCGCCGGAGTGATCGCGTCGCCCCACTCGAAGAAATGATTGGCGAGGGCGGCGTCCCATTCGGGATGGAGCTTGACCATGCCGACCGCTGCGGCGCGTCGCACGGGGTCGTCGGCATCGAGCGAAGGCCGCAGATCGAGAAAGCCGATCTGAGAGCCGCTCATCTCATGGAGCGCCCACAACTCGCCGGGGGAGAGATCAGCGGCATCATCGGAGAGCAGGCGGCGGGTGGCGTCGTAGTCATCGATTTCGACGAGACCGTAAACCAGCGCATGCTTGAGGATGCGATCATCTCCGGCATGGCGCAGCCGGCTCAAAAGGACAGAGATGGCCCGGACCTCCCCCATGCGACCCAGCGCGGTCGCGGCGGCCCGGGCGACCGGGGCTTCATCGCTTTGCACCATGGCGGCGAGAGCCCCGGAGATGGTGCGGTTGCGCTCGAGCTCGATGGCTCGCTCGGCGGGTTGATTTGCGGCGATGATTTGCCAGGTCCGGGTCGCCGCGACGGCTTCGGCAGCTGCCTGGCGCACGCTTGCGGAATGATCGGTCAGAGCGGTATGAATGAGATCGGCTGATTCCGAAAACTTCATCCGCGAGAGTGCCCAGATGGCGTGAAGGCGAGCGCTGTCCGATGCCTCGGTCGAGGAGACGATACGATGTAGCTCAGGCAGGGCGGGTTCTCCCCGAATCGCCAGTTCGGTGACCGCTCGGTCCCGGAAGGCCGGCGCGGGCGAGTCGAGCAAGTGGGAGACTTCCTCGCTGCTAAGGCGACTCCAATCAGGATAGGCGATCCTCGCGGGGGCCTTCTGGTTCAGGGTGGTCAATCGATAGATCCCTCCGCGATGAGCGCTGCTGCCGGAATCAACGACGAGAATTTCGCCGTTCACATCCTCCAGCACGCTGCCGAGACGTCCATCGACGGCAGGGAGTTGGAAAATCGTCTCGGCGGATTCAGCAGCGAAACCGGCACCCTGCGGAACCAAAGGGGAAATCGTCACGCTGGCGGGAGTGGCATGAGATACGAGCATGCTGCGTGGCCGGCCGGGATGGAGGGGGTGGTGTTCGATGATGCGGGCCGCTACCGCCGTTTTGGAAGCCGATTCTAGCACCGTCAAGTCCGCGAGGGGAAGGCCGCCGCGGCGGAGACCGGCAAGCTGGTCGGCACCCACGGAATCGCCATGGATGCCTCCGTGGACCCACTGTCGCAAGGTCGTCTGAGGGGACGCTTCAGGCGTGGGGCCGCCGGTTTGGATGATTCCCAGCATCTCGCCCGTTTCGGTGAAGTCTAAAGCGATGGGAACCTCACTTCCGCCCCCCGCCACGATGTCGGCCTCCCCGCCGCTTAACTGACAGGACCACAATCGGCTGCCTTGTCCCTTTTCCCAAGCCTCTCCGGTATCTCCGTCAATCAAGGCGTAGGCACCGCCACCGTGAGTCCAGTAAAGTCGCCCGTTTGGATGCAAAAACGGGCCGTGCAGATCTGTCGAAGGTCCGGAGTAAGTGAAACCTGTGGGCAGCAGGGTGCGCTGCTCCGCTTGGCCGTCACCGTCTGCATCGTCGAACCTCCACAGACCATCGGCGGCAAGCACGTAAAGGGCATCCGCGATCCAAAGCAGACCGCCGGGACGGGAAACGCCATCCGCAAAACTCTGAACGCTTTCAAAAACGCCGTCGCCGTCTTGATCCTGAAGGCGCTTGATGGAGAAGGTGGTGCTGCGGTCCGCCTCCGATGTCTCTGGAATCCAGCCGGAAGCTTCGACGACCAAGAGCTGACCCGTATCGTCCCAAGCCGCGAACGAAGGGTAGGGCAAAAGCCCGTCACCCACCGCCTGGGTCGCCACCAAGCCGGGGGCGAGCGTTGGAGCTTCTGCTGCCAAGGCCGCTCCAACTGCCGCGAGGTTCACCACGAGGGCGATTCCTAAACAAATCTTAGCTTTTAACATTCGTTAAGATGCTCCGGGATCGGCCTTCCCGCAAGCGCCCTGCCTTGACCGGCGACGATTTTCTCCCGCTTACCAACCCGCCCCTTTCGTCAGTGTTTGGATGCGGCACAGATACATATCGGCGGTCAGGTAGAGCGTGCTCCCGTCATTTCCCCAGGCGCAGTTCGCGGTGCGCTCGCCGGTGGAGATGCGACCGAGCAACTTTCCTTCGGGGGTGAGGATGCGCACGCCACCGGGCGAAGTTGCCCAGAGGTTGCCCTTTTCATCGACTTTCAGCCCGTCGGGCAGTCCCGGCAGTCCTGCTTTGGCATCGGCGGTGGCATCGTGGATCAGACGGCTTTCGCCAAGCGTTCCATCCGGCAGAACCGGGAAGGCTTTGATGATTGACGCTTCAGGATCGGATTGGGCGACATAGAGAGTCTTGAAGTCGGGAGAAAAGGCGATGCCGTTGGGGCGGGTCATCTCCTTGGTCAGCAAGGTGAGGATGCCGTCGGCGTCGATCCGATAGACCCCGCAGAAATCGAGCTCCCTCAGAGGATCGTCCCAACGCTGGGGCAAGCCGTAGGGCGGGTCGGTGAAGTAGATGGCCTTGCCGTCAGGACCGAGGCAAGCGTCGTTCGGACTGTTGAGGCGGCGACCCTCGTATTTGTCGGCGAGGGTGCGTTTTCCTCCTCCTTTGGTGAGGAGGGAGATCCGGCGATCGCCGTGTTCACAGGAGATGAGCTGCCCAGTCTGGTCGATCACAAGTCCGTTGGAACCGGGTTCGGTTCCGTAGGGTTCGACTCCCGTGTAGCCGGAAGGCTGCATCCAGGTGACAGCTCCCTTGCCCTCATCCCAGCGCACGATCCGATTGTTCGGGATGTCGGAAAAAAGGAGATAGCCACCATAGGGATGTTCCGGCTCGGCGACCCAGACAGGGCCCTCGGACCAGACGAAACCGGAGGAGAGCACTTCGATTTTTGCCTCGGGCGCGAGCAGTTGGTCCAGGGCCGGATCGAGTCGGAACACTTCTCCGAGTTGGGGGAAGTTGGTCGAGTCCTGAGCCAGGAGCGGAGATCCAGGTAGGACGATGAAAAGCAGGAAGTGAAGTGCGATGAGGGAACCGGTGAAAGTTCCTGGGGGCAGGTAGTGTTTGCGCATTGACTTAGAGGGTTGACTGTGGGATGCCGCAATTGGTAAAGATTGCAATACGATATGGCAAGCACGAACGATCCATCGGACAGAGATGCACAAGCGGTGGGCGACTTGGGAGAGCCTCTTTTCGCGGTTGGCGAGGGACTCGACCTTTCGCCGGAGCCTGATTCCCGGCTCGAAATGGTCGAAGATCGTTGGTGGGACTCCCAGTCGGATCCGGAGCGGACCGTGCCGCGAAATCGCAAGATCGAGGTTGAGCCGGAGGCCCGGGAAGCAGCTGAGTTCTCTGAACGTGATGCATCGCCTGGTTTGGCAGAGCCCTCTCCTCTCGTCGGATCGCCACAGCTGCCCACGACCGCACTTGGCGAGGGAGACACGACCTTCCCGGCCCCGGCGGAGACGCCTGGGACGGAGAGATTCCCGTGGGATGAAATTGAGAAGTCCGAGGGCGGCAAATCAGCGGCATCAATGAGCATGGATGCGGTCGATGCGACTCTCGCAGGCGAGGAAGCATCGGGAGCCGGTCCGTCCCCGCAGGAGAGAGAGTCTGCGGGCGCGAATGCCGGAACCGGGATCGCTTCCGGCGAAAATCTGCCTTCGTTTCTGGTTTCGACAGAGCTCCCTGCGACGTCGCCGGATCCGTCGACAAAGGTCCCCGACCCTGAAGCAAAAAATTCCCCTGCCGACAACTCACTCGATCTTGATGCCATCGCCGCGCAACTGCCGACTGGAAATTTGGAAGGAGCCTTGATCAAGCCGAAGGCCAAGGCGGGATGTTGGACGATGTTCGCGACCCTTTTCTTCATCTTCACGATGGTCGTGCTCGTCGGGTTGGTTGGCGGAGCGGCCTTCCTCTGGTTCAAAGCCAAAGACTTCGAGGCATCGATCACTGCAGCGGCGAGGGATCAGCTGGCCGAGCGTGGGCTTTTCTTCGATTACGAGGGCTGGCGCTATCGGTTCCCCCGGGGCATCGTGCTTACGAATGTTTCGGTGTATGCCCAACCGAACCCCGATGTCGTGGCGCTGACCGCGACCGATATCGGGGTCAACATCGATCTGTGGACCCTGCTTGAGTCAGGCGGGTTGGATGGAACGGCCGAACTCAACTTCTCCGACACGGAGCTGGTCCTCTTCGATGGGGGGCAGGAGGTGACCCGCCTCGCGGGAGTGGATGCTGAGATTTTCATGAGTCCCGAGGAAGTCCTTGTCGAGCGATTTGCGGCGGGTTGGTCGGGCGTTCGTCTGCGCGGTTCGGGTCGGATCGGGCTTTCGCCTGAGGGAGGAGCTGATCTGACCGCAGCGGAACCGGCGGGGAGCCCTACCGGAACCACTTCCCCCGGAACCACTTCCCCCGGTGTATTTGGCATTCCGTTGGCCACGCTCGCGGCGATTCAAAAAGTTATGGCCGTGGAGTCGGAGGGCGATGTCCCAAGTCTCGATCTGGAGTTCTCTGTCGAGTCGGGGCAAGCTGACAGCCTCCTCCTCGCCGCCAGTTTGACGGGGAGAGAATTCCGCTGGCATGGGGTGACCTGCAATTCGCTGGTGGCACACGCCACCTACGTCGCGGCGGATGGCATCCTTGAAATCGATAGCTTTCAATCCACTCACGGTGAAGGGCAGATCAGCGGCACCTTGAGTTACTACACCGCGACCAGCGAGATCAATTTGGCCCAGATTCAGTCCAATGTGGATCCGCTGTTGATTCTTAGTGAATACGATCCCGCACTTGCCGTACCCTACGCCGGGATTTCCTTTCAGGAGGCACCCAGTCTTCTCCTCTCCGGAACGATCCCGCTCGACGCGCCGAAGCGATCCAAGCTCACCATCGCCTGTCAGAGGCTTGTCGGGGTGACTTGGAAAAAGGAGAGTCGGTCAATCACGATCCGTGATTTACGGGGGACGGGAATCTTGTCGGATGGGACGCTGGAGATGGATGAGATCGCGGCGACGATCTGGGAAGGGACGGCTCTGGTCAAGGGCACCCTTCGGGTCGTCGATCCCGAACTGCCCTTCAGCGGCTTGATCGATGTCAAAGGTGCTTCCTTGTCTGATTTTGCCGAAAGTTTCGGAAGCCTCCAAGAGGGGCTTGCCGGAGAGATGGACGTGAATTTTCGGGGAGTCGGCTATCGTGATCCGGCCAAGATCCGAGGTGGTGGGCAAGTTGAAATCCGCAAGGCAGCCTTGGGAACGTTTCCGGCGGTGGGGCCGGTTCAGGCCGCCTTGGGACGCATCTTGCCGGCATTTTCCTTCACCGGGGAGGGAACCCTCCGGGGTGCCTACATCGTGGAAGCGGGGGTGCTTGTGACCAGCGATCTGAAGGTGGAAAATGAGTCCGCGCAACTCTCCCTCAACGGCAGCCTGAATCTTAGCAAACAGGAAACCGATTTCACTGTGGTCGCCCAGTTGCAGGCTCCGCTCGCGGCGGCCACCGGCTTGGTGGACAAGGCAATCAAAGTGACCGGGAAGGGGCCTTTGGGTAGCCCAACCCTGAAAATCAAGGAGTTCCCCCTGGAGTTCGCCGGCGAGGGCTTAGGCGCGGTATTGGGAACCACACCGGAGACCCTCGCTTTGCTGGAGGAAACCCTCGGCAATGCGGAGGCAGCTTCCGCTGTTTTGTCCGATCAGTTGGAGAGCGCCGTCGGATTGGAACTTGGTTCGGAGATTCGTGGTCTGCTCAATCGTCTGGGCGGAGCCGTTGGCTCGGAAGGCGCTTCGGTTCCTGCGGCACCTGCGTCGACGACAGGGGGAAATTAATCCACCCGATTGCGGCGTTCTCCCGCGCGGAAAGCCTCGATATTCTTCACGATCTCGTCGAGCAAACGCTGGCGGGCCGGCCGGCTGCTCCAAGCAGTGTGCGGCGTGATGAAAAGATTCTCGAGGTCAGCGGTGAGAAAGGGGTGATCGGCCGCCGGAGGCTCCGGGGTAAGGACGTCGATGGCCGCGGCGCGGATGGTGCCCTCACGCAGCGCGGTGACGAGAGCCGGCGCATCGACCAAGTCGCCGCGGCCCGTATTGATGAGAATGGCGGAAGGCTTCATCTGGGCGAGGGTCCCGCGAGCGATCAGATGATGGGTCTCAGGGGTCAGCGGACAGTGCAAGCTAACCACGTCCGCTGCTGCAAAAAACTCGACTGGGCCCAGTCGTCGCACTTCCGAGTCAGCGGAGCTAGCCCCCTCACGTGCGTAAGCCACCACCTCCATGCCAAAGGCGCGGGCGAGGCGGGCCACGGCTTTGCCGATGCTGCCCCAGCCGATGATTCCCATGGTTTGACCGGCGAGTTCGCCGACGGGATAGTCGAGCCGGGTGAAGTGAGGCGACTCAGCCCAGCGACGCGGTTCGGCAGCGAAACGATGCACATTGGTTTCGAGGTTGAGCAAACAAGCGAAGACATGCTGGGCGACCGTCTCGGTGCTGTATCCCGCCACATTGCAGACGGCGAGGGAACGCTCGCGGGCGGTGACGAGATCGATGTTGTTCACTCCGGTAGCGACAACCTGGATGAGCTTCAGTGACGGTGCGGCATCCATCACCTTTGCGGTCACGAGAGCTTTGTTGGTGAGAATGATGTTGGCAGTAGAGAGCCGCTCGCAACTTTCTGCTTCGTTGCTGAGCCCATACGAGACGAGGCTGCCGAGGCGGGAGAGAGCGGTGAAATCAAGGTCGCAGCGGTCGGTTGTGTCGCGGTCCAGAAAGACGATTTGGTCAGGCATGATGAGAGAAGAGATTGGCCACAAAAAGGCACGGAAGACACAAAAAAGAAGACACGATTGGGACGTCCGTTGTCAAGAGCTCGCAGCGATGCCTAGGGGACTGTTGAAAAACCCCGCAGCGAAAAATCTTTACGTTTTTTTGCTAGGACACGAGCGGCTTCGCCGATTTTGATTTTCAACCGACCCTGTTGGCCGCAGCCCTTTTGTAGTCTAGCTTCGTTGCTCCGCAGTCGTGGGGGAAACCCCACTCCTTTGTCGCGCCTTCCCAGACTCCAAAATGACTCGCGGTTTTTCATCACGGGGTT
>Ga0163144_10013361_pt1 | contig 17154 bp, 22 predicted proteins | sample OliLak19BULKMAT1_FD_123175 | JGI IMG/M metagenome (GOLD analysis project Ga0163144, IMG submission 123175) | Freshwater microbial mat bacterial communities from Lake Vanda, McMurdo Dry Valleys, Antarctica - Oligotrophic Lake LV.19.BULKMAT1 | ecosystem: Environmental > Aquatic > Freshwater >... | reverse complement strand
CTCAACCGGCTGCCCGCCTCAGCCCTCGAAATTTCGGGGAGCATGACCGTCCTCAGGTCGAACGGTTGGACGACCAGCGAACGTACCGGTTGGGCAGCGACGTCGGAGTCGATTCGCCACCAGTTGGCGCAGTCACCCGACATCTTGCATGTATCGACTCATTTCGTTCCCCAACCCGGCAACCCGAATCAGTTAAACATTGCTCTGAGCCCCGGCCAGGGACAAACTGCTACCGGTTTGTTTACTCCTCTCGATTTGAATTCCGTGCGTACCCGAACCAAGTTGGTGGTGCTTTCGGGTTGCAGCTCCTCGGGAGGAGAAGTTGTGCCCAGCATCGGAATCAATGGGCTTTCGAGAGCCTTCTTGATTGCCGGGGCGAGCACCGTGATCGCGACCCTTTGGCCTACGATCGACAGCGACGGGCCAATTTTCCCAGTGTTTTACAAGAACCTGATCCAGCGCGACTGGAGCCCGCACACTGCCGCGGACTCACTCCGGGCCGCTCAACTGCAGATGATCCGCGAAGGCGGATGGACTTCCAAGCCGTCCTATTGGGCGGCCTATCTTTCAATTTCAAAGGGCTGAACGATGCTTGTAATCAATTCAATCGACGACCCCAAGCCAATGGGGAATGGTCAAAGCGGAGCATCGCCTTCCGACGGAATCTTCCCACCGCAAACCCCACCCGCGCTAGTGCCGCCGCCAGATCCTGCCCAACAGATCAACTGGACAGAACTCGTCCAGAAAATACAGGTAAATGACCAGGCCGCACTCTCTGAGCTCTACTCGCTGTTCTCCCGGGGCATCAAGTTCCTGATCGTTCGTCAACTCGGCCGCCAGGACATCGACGACCGTGTCCACGACACGTTCGTCATTGTGGTGCAGGCAATCCAGCGCGGCGACCTGCGTGACCCCGAACGCCTGATGGGCTTTGTCCGGACGATTGTCCGTCGCCAAATTGCCAATTTCATTGAGAAGAACTACACGCGCCGCAGAGATGAGCTCGATATCGATGGCCCGGTCAAGATTGCTGACAGTCACAGCAGCCCTGAGGAAGCAGCGATTCAGTCGCAGAACGCCCAAATCATGGAAGAAGTTCTGCGTGACTGCTCCCGGCGTGATCGAGAGATCCTGACTCGCTTCTACTTGCTCGAGCAGACGCAGGAGCAGATCTGCAAGGAAATGGACCTGAACGACACTCAGTTTCGCCTCCTGAAATCGCGAGCCAAGCAGAGATTTAGCGATGAAGGCCGTCGAAGAATGGCAAAAAACAATCTTCGAACATTTTCTGTGAGAAAAAGATCAGGCGTCTGACACTACACCTGTGCACGCAACAGTGAAGGGTGTTTACTTCCCTCGCCCAGCAACTGTTTCCTTGGAGGCCATGTATGGATAGGCGTTTGCCTGAAAACATAGAATCTGCGCCGCAGATTCTCGACGGTTCGCACCTCAGCGAACATGCCCTGGAGGTGTATTCGCTGGGCAAGATTTCATCCGAAGAAATCCTGGCGACGGTAGAAGAGCACCTGCTGGTTTGCGCCTATTGCGAGAACCGTCTGGATAGCTTCGACAAATTCCATGCGGCTGCCAAGACTGCGCTTGAGGCGGAATCAAGCAAACCCAAACAACGAAAACCTGGCCCCCTCTGGCTGATAGTCTTTGCCGCGTCTGTCGCGGCAATCTTCGTCATCCCGCCTGCCCTCAAGCAAAACGACGCTGCCGTTGCAGTGGACCTTGCCTCGATTCGCAATGCTCCTGCTGTCACAGCACCATCCAACCGGCGGCTGGATCTCACTGTCGATCTCACGGGCTTAACCGCGCCTTCCTACAAATGGGAAATATTTAACTCAAACGGGCAGCTCAAAGCGTCCGGCTCGATTGAAAAAACCAGCAACAAATTTTCAGTGGAAGGCTTGGATCCTGCGCAGTATTGGGTCAGGCTTACACTCGCCGGCTCTGCGCAAGTGGAGCGCGAATTCAGTCTTTTGGTGCGCTAATCCGCACCAGCTCCAAGGCTGCGGTCTTGCCCATGGGACGGGCCTGTTTCTGCGGCCGCAATAGCGCGACGGGCAACCGGCTCCAATAGGCTAGCTTCTCTACCCAGGGCAGCAATTTGCGCACGGTCTTGCCATGAAAAATCAGGCTTCCGGCAACCAGCAAAGGATGCGGAATCGCCGTCCTGCATTTTGAGCAGATATCGATCTCTCCGGCCCTACCGCTGGTATGCATTCGTCGCATCGATTCCATCTGCGGTGAATTCCAGATCGCCTCGAGCGGCTGCTCGCCGATTCTGCCCAGCGGCTTACCGTCGAGCATGTAGCTCTGACAACACGGATAGACATCGCCGTTCTGTTTCACATACATCGGGCCGCGCCAGAGGTAGTGGCAGGGATGAGTAAAGTCACCCTGCGCGTGTCCACCATCCGGGCTCATCAGGTCAGTCTCATCCGCTTTCACTCGCGTCTGATCGACCCCCGGAATGGCTTTCCAAAAACGTTCGAAATCCCCAACTTCGTCCCAATTCTTCTCCATCCGCACCATCTGCACCACAACCTGGACCTTGGCCTTCATCGCGGCTTTCATCTTCGCGAAGCGGACAAAGTTGTCTCTGACCTTCTCGAATTTTGCGCCCTTGCGGTAGAACTCAAAACTCTCTTTGGTCGAGCCATCAAAGCTGAGAGTGATGTGTTCTACGGGAGACTCCAGCAACCGCCGCGCCGCCGTTTCATCCAGTAGCGTTCCGTTGGTGGAAAGTAGCGTTGAAATCTTGTGCCGCTCGCAGTACTCGATGCGGTCGAAAATCTTGTGGTCGAGCAATGGTTCGCCCAACCCAATCAGCATCATATGCTCGGCGCTGTCGCCGCTCTCTTCCACCAGCCGCTCAAAGACTGCATCGCTCATGTCTTCTTTGGGCTGCTTGTGAGTCTCGCGGGGACACATCGGGCAATAGATATTGCACTTGGCGGTAGTCTCGACGATGTACTCGACTGGAAGGGCGCTGAGGCGCGATTGGCGTCTGAGGTAACCCCACAGCAGGCGAGCGCGGTTCCAAACTCGCATCGGTATCTTAATATTGTAGCCCTCGCCCAGGATGAGGCATCATTAATACGCCTTGATTTCACCCGCCGAAGACCGCATTCGCAGCCTGAACGACGCTCCGCTGCAATCCCGCGCCAAGTATGTCCTCTACTGGAGCCAGATGAACCGGCGAGTGGAGAGCAACCACGCTCTGGCTCACGCTATCCACCTCGCCAACACTCTCAAGGTGCCTGTACTCGTATACGAGGCCCTCACCTGCACCTACCGCCAAGCGAATCGGAGAATCCACACCTTCATCCTGGAAGGCGTGCCCGAAACCTCCTCACGTCTCGACAAGCTCGGTATCGGTTACGTCTTCTATTTGCGCGCCCGCCGCTCGGACGCCGACGACATGCTCTACCGGCTCGCCGAAGACGCTGCCGCGGTTGTGACTGATGACTATCCATCGTTTATCGCCGCCACACACAATGCCTCAGTCCCCGGCAAACTGAAGATCCCCTACCTTGCTGTGGATTCGAGCTGCATCGTTCCCATGAACCGGTTCGAAAAACGGGAATACGCAGCGTATACGATCCGCCCCAAAATCCATAAGCTCTTGCCCGGCTACATGAAGCCGCTCCAGATGCCCAAGCTAGACTACCGCTGGTCCGGACCCACTCCAAATTTCCACACGGAAGTGACCGCAACAAACATTGCAAAGCTTGTCGAGGGGTGTCAGATCGATCAGCACGTTCCCATCTCGACGACCTTTCATGGCGGCGCGCTTGAAGCGGAGAAGCGTCTGGAAACTTTTCTTGGCAGCAATCTGAAGCGCTACGCCACCGACCGCAACCAGCCTGCCGCACACGCCACTTCCAATCTCAGCCCCTACCTGCACTTCGGCATGATCAGCGCCCTCGATGTAGCGCTCAAGGTCCAGTCCTTTGGGATTGAGCACAACCTGTCGAGCAGTGAGTTCCTCGAAGAGATGATCGTCCGACGGGAGCTGGCCTTCAACTTTGCAAAGTTCGCCGGGCCGCAAGTGGAATGCCTCTCAAGTCTCCCTGACTGGGCCCGCAAGACATTACTCGAACACGCTGCTGACGAGCGCAAGCCGAGTTTCACCCGCGCCCAGCTAGAAGGCGCTGAGACTTATGACGATATCTGGAATGCCACCCAGAAAGAACTTCTCTTCCGAGGCAAAATGCATGGCTACTACCGCATGTACTGGGGAAAGAAGATCATAGAATGGTCTCCCACCTGCCAGGATGCACTCGAAACCATGATCTACCTGCACGACAAGTACGCTCTCGATGGCCGCGACCCAAATACCTATACGGGCATCCTGTGGTGTTTCGGGTTACATGACCGACCCTGGTTTGAGCGTCCCATCTTCGGGCAAATACGCTATATGTCCTACGACGGCATGAAGCGCAAGACAGACGTCGCATCTTATCTCCGCGAAATCGCTTACATCGAAAGCACTGGTAAAGACCCCTTTACCGTACAATAGTCGCAAATGCGGATCACCCTCAGTGGCGCAACCGGATTCCTGGGGACGCATCTCATGTCCAGGCTCGCCGGCGAAGGCCATGAGGTTCGGCTGTTGAGCCGAAAGCCGATCACCAACTTGCCGCCAAACGTCGAAATATATCTCTGGAACCCGCCCCGCGTCGAACCTCCCCTGGGCGCATTTGAGGGTAGCCAGGCTGTGATTCACCTGGCCGGCGCCTCCGTGAATCAACGATGGACCCCGGAAGCCAAATCCCTGCTCAGATCGAGCCGCCTTGATTCCACCCGATCGATCGTCCACGCTCTTTCCACCCTCTCGCGAAGGCCCGACTTCCTGCTCAGCGCCTCCGCAATCGGTTACTACGGTGACCGCGGCGCTGAATTACTGACGGAAGCCTCCGGGGCCGGAGACGGGTTTCTAGCCGATCTTTCAGTGGAATGGGAGCGTGAAGCGAACCTGGCTCGCGCGCTGGGCATGAGGGTCAACTGCTTGCGAACAGGCGTCGTTCTTGGCACCGGCGGTGGAGCGCTCCCCAGCTTGTTGCCGGTGTTTCGACTTGGTGCCGGGGGCAAGCTGGGAAATGGGGAACAGTGGATGAGCTGGATTCATCTGGAGGACTGGACTTCCTCAGTCATCAGGTTGCTCAAGAATGACTTTCCCTCCGGGCCCATCAACTTGACCGCGCCGGAGCCAGTGCGCAACTCGGAATTCACCAGCATCCTGGGGAAAGTCCTGCAGCGTCCCGCTTTCCTTACAGTGCCCGAATTCGCATTGCGGTGGATTCTGGGTGAAATGAGCTCTGTGATTCTGGCCAGCCAGCGCGTCATTCCGGAATCGCTTTCGAAGTCCGGATTCGACTTCCGGCATCCTCGACTGGAGTCTGCCCTCCGCTCCTTGCTACAATAAGACCGTTATGGCAATCCCGAATGTAAAGCGCTACCGGATCTCAAACGCCGATGGCACACAATCCGCCACCATCATGGCAGTTCTCCCCAAGGATGCCGACGTGACTGCCTACCTGTCGGACGCTGCCAAGCGCTTCGATTGGAAGGCCTACGGTGATGCTCAGGCAAAACAGTTCAAGGTCCGCGTCGGTCAGCAGAAACAGAAGAAAGCGAAGTAACTTCGCTTCCTCACAAACCCGGAAATCTAAGGCAGCCGTGCGCTCAGCGCTCTGGCTGCCTTTATTCCTTCTTCGGCCACTGCGGTGTCGCGATCATGCGCCAGTGCATCCACGATGTCGCGGTCGGATGATGTTCCCTCGATCGCAAGCATTCTCGCCATCCCGATCTTTTCTGCCTTCGTCGCTGTAGGAACCTTCTCCCGCAGCATCTTCCTTACTTCATCCTGCCGGCTCAGCTCCCTCAAATACGCCTCCGCGTAATCATGCCATGCAGCCGAGTTCAGACTGTTGAACAGGTAGCTGGATGGGCTGAACTCACCAGCATCCAGATTGCCAAGCTTGACCAGTGCGAATGCCTGCCCGAGCCGGGCTCTCTGACTGCGTTCGTCCTTGTACAAAACTTCGATTCGGGGCTTCGACTCTTTGCTCTCGATCCGGCCCAATCCTTCAGCCGCATAGCCGCGCAACTTTTCATCGCGACTGTCGAGATTTTGTTCAAACAAGCCTTTGCTTTCCGGCGAACCAATCATCGCAATTGCTTCGAGCGCCGCAGCCCGGCTAGCCGCGGAGCGGCCGCGCGCGAACACCTCTGAGAGATCAGGCAGAGCAGCTTCATTGCGAAACACACCATTGATCGAGATCGCTCGGCTTTGAATTCGGTCGTTCAAATCCCGGAGCAGAAAGATCGTCTCGGAAGCAGCAGCTTTGTCCCCGGCTACTTCGATGGCCCGCAATGAGGCGAGCATCATTGCATCGTCCTTCGATTTCAGCAGAGGGTAGAGGTCTGGCAGCGCCGATTTTGCCCGTAATGTGCCAAGTGCCTGCGCGGCTTGGAGCTTTGCCTCGCGGTTTGCACCATTCAACAGGACTCCACGCACAGCCTCGATATCTTCCGGGCGCGCCTTCACATAAGGATCGATCAAAGGCTCTTCGTTGTTCGAGCGAGTGATCTTCTCGCCGACCGAATTGATGCGGGCGCGGACGCCCTTCTTCAAATAACCCGGCTTGTAGAAATTGACGATGCCGGCAACCGCGATGCGCTGCACTTCAGGGGCGCCATCCTGCATGCTGACCTTAAGGGCATCCACCGACTCCACGCCCCCGGCTTCGATCAAAGCCTCCGCCGCTGCAAAACGAATACTCGGATCCGCGTCGCGCTGATAGGCGGCAATGGCTGGCACAGCGCCTTTGCCTTGCTTGGCAAGGGTCTCGAGATTCTTGATCTTGTCCTTGGGGCGGTCTTGAGCCGCAACCAACCCAAGGGTCAATCCAGCGGCAATTAGCGATTTAGCGCACAAATTCCAGTTCGACACGGTTGGGAATCAATCCTCGTTCATGTCCCATATCTAGAAGTTTCTGGGCGGCTTTGGGAATCAGCTCGCCACAGTCCACTGTGTAGTGGTTCACATACATGCCAACAAACTTCTCAGCCAGCGGCTGCTCCATGTCGCGGGCAAATTGCATCGCGTAATTGATCGACTCTTCCTGGTTGTCAATTGCGTACTGGATGCTTTCCTTCATCAACCGGCAGCATTCAGATTTAATATCCGCAGGCAAGCTGCGCAAGATCGCATTCGCGCCCAATGGCAGGGGAAGATCGTAGGTCTTTTTCCACCATGCGCCCAGATCGATGATTTTGTGAAATCCGCTGCGACCATACGTCAATTGCGCTTCATGGATGACAAGCCCAGCTTCGGCGAACCCATCATGCACTGCGTCCAGGATCTTGTCGAACGGCACCACAACCGCCTCAAAATCGGGCTCAAAGATGCGCATCGTCAGATAGGCCGTAGTCATCTTTCCAGGAATCGCGATGCGCTTGCCCTTCAAATCCTCGGGCGCCATAGGCGTGGTGGCAACGATCATCGGGCCATAGCCATCACCAATGCTCGACCCGGAGGCCATCAATTGGTATTTGTCCGCAACATAAGGGTAAGCGTGGTAGGAGATGGCGGTGAGATCAAAAACGCCTTCCATCGCCTTCTGGTTCAAAATCTCGATATCGGAAAGTTGGTGGACGAAATTGACGAGCGGACTGCGCAGTTTTCGGGTTGCCAGCGCGTAAAACATGTAGGCGTCATCTGAGTCTGGGCTATGAGCACAGACTATATCCCGGACTGAAGTTTCTTCCATAATGGCTTAAGCTTCAGTTTAACAAATGGACTACATCAATCTGTTGAATTCACACCCTGTGAATCAAGAGCTGCTAACAGTGCTCTGCAATCGGTCTTAACTCGTAGTCCAGTTGCTGAATCGCTTCATTCAGCCGGCTCAAGTTTTCTTTTGCCTTGGACAAGTCCCCAGCCCGGCCTTGAGTCTCAAGCTCAAACGCAGCTTGCACCACAGCATCCGCCCCAAAATTTGCAACCGCGCCCTTCAGGGTATGCGCAGCCCGCTCCAACCCCGACGCATTGCGCTGTGCCAGGGCAGCTTCGATGGCAGCGATGCTGTTGGGGTAATCATCCAGAAATATCTTAACCAACTCTGTCAACAACTCTTCGTCGTCGCCTACGCGGGCCAATGCGGCATCTCTGTCAAATAGCTGTATATGCACTTGAAATCTCTTCATATATGAATCGACCAATGCTGTTCCCGGCTTTAATGCAATTTGGAGCAGCTACTAAGATTTTAGTAGATGTTGTACTGCTAGTACTAGGGCCTTTGGAGAAAAAGGTTTCTGTAGCGAAAATTCATTCTCATTAGGCGTTTCCTGTAGATAGCCCGAAATGAATAGAATTTTGATCTGGGGATGCGCTTGCTTCAAGAATTCCGCCACCACGCGGCCTTGGCCGCCCTTGATTTCCATGTCTGTAATCAGCAAATCGATTTGGCTTGAAGCACTTGCCTGTTCGGCGGCTTCGGATTCGCTCGATGCTTCGAGAACCTGGTAGCTGCGCTGTTCAAGAATTCTGCGAATCAGGGTTCTAACCCCCTCCTCGTCCTCAACCACCAAAATGGTACTGCGGGTTTGGCCCGACTGTACCGGGAGTTCTCCCTGATCTAGTTCCGGAATCCGCAGTGTGAATTTGGCCCCATGACCTTCCGATGACGCTACTTCAACCACTCCGCCCCAATCATTCAACGTTTCTGCAACAAGCGCCAGCCCAATTCCCGTTCCTTTACCGGCGTCTTTCGTTGTAAAGAACGGCTCAAAAATTCTGCCTTCCATACCGGCTGGGATTCCGAGTCCAGTGTCTTCCACCTCAACGACAACCATGCTAGCCTCGCTGCGGGTTCTGACCACAATGCGGCCTCCAACCGGCATCGCATCGCGGGCGTTCACGATCAGGTTGAGCAGCACTTGCTCGACACGGCTCAAGTTGGCTTGAATCACGGCAGGTTTGCCGGCGAGCTCGCATTCGAGCATCACGGTTTCGCCTAACAACCGTTTCAGCATCGGCCGCATCGCTGTGATTTGAGCATTGAGGTCAATCGGGCCTGAGTCGAGAGTCTTCTTGCGGCTGAAGGCCAGCAGTTGTCTGGTCAGCGCGGCGGCCCTCTCTGAAGCATTCAGGATTTCGTGGGCGCTCTCCCGGGCTGTCCGGCTCAAGGCTGATTCTTCCAGCATCATGCGCGCGTATCCGTCGATCACCATGAGCAGGTTATTGAAGTCATGTATGACGTTGCCTGCCAGGCGGCCCAGCGTTTCGAGACGCCTGCGCTGCTCATTCAGTTCGAGCGAATCCGAGCCCTTTTCGTCTGGAACCATCTTGAGATACAATCATAGCTTCAGGGAGGTGCATCTTCGCGACAACTCTGTTTCGCGACCTGATAGATGCGTTCAAGCCTCGACGCAAACCGCACATAGCGGAGCCTCGAGGAGGGCTTACGGCGGCGCGAGACATCGCTACACAAGCTGCCGCGGGTGTTCTTGCGCTTACGTTTCCTGACGATTGCCGTATATGTAGCGCCCGCTTGACCGGTTTCCCTTCCTGCCCTGTTTGCCCCTCCTGCCTTTCTCTCCCCGAACCCCTTTCCGCCGATGCCTTCTGCATTCAGTGCTACGCTCCGTTCCACTCCGAAGCTGCTCTTGACGGTGATGGCCGGTGTCGCTTGTGCCGCAGCGGGCTTACGCACTTTGATGCCCTGTACTGCGTAGGCGCTTACGAAGGCCGACTCCGCCAACTCATCCACCTGTTCAAGTATGACCGCATGGAACGGCTGGGCAAGCCGCTGGGTGCCTTTCTGCGCACCGGCTACCCGCGCGAGATCACCTTCGATTCAATTGTGCCGATGCCGATCCATCGCCGCCGGCTCAGGGAACGTGGTTTCAACCAGGCCGAAGTTCTGGCTAACCAACTCAAATCTTTTGCCCAACTCCCAGTCGAGAAACTAGTCCTCCGCCGGAAGCACACCGCCAAGCAGGCGGGGCTCTCGGGCAAGGAGCGGCGAGTGAATGTTCGTGATGCCTTTCGAATTCCGAATGCCGCCAAGGTCGCGGGCAAACGGATTCTGCTGATTGACGACGTGCTTACTACTGGCGCGTCGGCAAATGCTTGCGCTCTCACCCTCAAAGGGGCAGGAGCGTCGTCTGTCGCTATTTTGGCTCTGGCTCGAGCCGATCGCCGGATCGGTGCGGGACCGGAGGCTGCAATCGCCCTGAAGCAGTTTGTCTAAGGAGCCCCGATGATCGAACGAATGCACGATCGACACGCCCTCGATCGACTCCACAAGCCGGTGCTGGTGCTCAACGCCAGCTTCGAGCCGATTAATGTGTGTGCCGCCCGTCGCGCTCTGGTGTTGATACTCAAGGGAGTTGCCAGTGCAGAAGAACATACGCAGAACCACGTCCATTCCTCACGCAAGGACGTGCGCCTGCCGAGTGTCATCCGGCTCCACGATTACCGCCGCATCCCTACACAGACGCGGTCGCTGTCCCGCAAGAACATCCTCATGCGTGACAAATACACGTGCCAGTATTGCCAGAAGGTAATGCCGGCTGGCGAGTTGACCCTCGACCACGTCATGCCGCGCTCGCGCAGTGGCGCGACCAGTTGGGAGAACCTCGTGGCTTGCTGCCATCCTTGCAATAACCGCAAGGGCAACCGCACGCCGGATGAGGCGAACTTCCGATTGCTGAAGCCGCCGAAGCCCTTCAGCCTGCATACTTCACGCCACCTCATGCGCTTGCTGGCACGAAGCGATGAACAATGGCGCAAGTACCTCTTCTACTAGACTCAAGGGCACCATGCCGATATTCAACAAGACCATTGGGGCCGCCGTGGGTCGAGGTGGGGCGAGCCTCCCCATTGATGTCAAGACGATCAAGTATTTGTTAAATACGGTGGATCCCGATGAAGGTGGCCCAAGCGGGTTGCTGCTGGAGAGCACGCCGCTAAGTGAGCTGATCGGGCATATCGAGACCTTCCAGCGCAAGCAAATGGGGCGCGCCGACGGCAGAGTCGATTCCGAAGGAGCAACATTGAACAAGCTCAGGCAGTTCGATCCCACACCAGGCGATCCTGCCTTTGTGCCCACGACGCTGTCCGGCAAGAAGCGTTCCGGCAAGAAGGGCGGCGTACCGCTTCCTCCCGGACCCAAACGGATTCAAAGTGCTGTCGGCAGGAATGGCGCAAACTCCGGTGGCGACATCCTTGTGGTCAAGCACCTGCTCAACAACGTGCCCGCACCAAGCGGTGGGCCCGCCACGGTGATTCTGCAGCGGACAACCCTCAATGAGCTGATTACGCACATCGAGAATTTCCAGCGCAGACAGTCCGGATTTGCCGACGGCCGCGTCGACCCTGAAGGCACAACTCTCAAGCGCCTGAGAACCTTCGATCCGTCGCCGCTTGGTCCCGCGTTTGTTCCAGAAGTCGGCGGCGGACTGAAACGCAGGTAGGTTTGCACATGGCGCAGAGCCGGTTTGTGACTGAGATTCTTCTCCCTGGTGGGCATGGCACCGAGCCGTTGGTGGATTCCCGGTATAGCTGCTTCCACATCAAGCCAGGGGAGAGCCAGATTGATCGCTGGGGTTTGTTTGCGGCTGAACCCATTCCAGCCAACCGCGTGGTGATGCAGTACACCGGTGAGTGGATCAATGTGGAGCAGGCCGAATACCGGGCGCTTCGACAACGGAACTATCTGTTTGAATGGAGCGAAACAGAAATCATCGACGGGATGGTTGGCGGCAGCGGAGCACAATTCGCCAATCATAGTTGCGCTCCGAATCTGCGCTTTCGCGTGTTTGGGCGGCGGGTGTTTCTGGTGAGCTTGCGTTGGATTCCAGAAGGGGAGGAACTGACGCTCGACTATCACCTGTCCCGCGACTCGACGCTTGCCGAATGCCATTGTGGCTTGCCAGGGTGCCGGGGTGTGATCAACTCCGCGCGAGGATGACGTGGACGAGTAGCGCGGCGGGCCGATTTATTGCGACAATCCAAGAGGAAGGGCCCTTAGCACAACGGTTAGTGCAGCGGACTCATAATCCGTTGGTTGTTGGTTCGAATCCAACAGGGCCCACCAAGATTAAAGCCTGACTGTCAAAGACTTAAACCCATCCCCCTACCCCGCACCCCTGACAGAAGCGGCGGCGATCGGCGCGAGGCTTTCGTTCCTCTCCCTCAATCGTACTGATAGAGTTGAATTCATTGCATCCGGCATATACAAAGCTGAATTGATCGGCTATGCGCAATGCGAATTCGACCACCAATGCCGGCCACACTCTCTTGAATTGCAAATCGGTGAGACTTACTTCCTGGTCGCAGCAACGGACCCATTCCAGCCGGGCTTCGACAGCGCGACGTACGCGCGAGAAAGCGGAAACCTGCCTAAATCCCATGTATTCAGCCATTAGCTACAATTGCCGATGAGAAAATGAGACCGGTCCCATGTCAAGACCATCGGACCTAAGTGTGCGAATAATAAAACAAGACGGTATAAAAATGTTTTCTTGGTTCAAGTAGAGCGATATGAGACCTGAGCGACTTCAAGACTTGCCCGACTTCAGCGACCCTCCGGTTATCGAGACAGTACTCTCTGTACAATTCGAGCCACTTGCCGAACTTCGCACGGCCTACCTCGGGCTCTATTGGGCTGCGAATAAAAATCGTTATCCAAAAACCGAGGAACGGCCGGAGCTCTCCCCAATAATTGAGCGGTTCCCGGACCATCCTAAAATGGAGTTTGGCATTCAGCTCGAGACCCTCGAAGCCCCGCCAACACCGCGCATCTGGTTTATGAGCGAAACAGGGACAGAGCTCATACAGGTTCAGCGGGATCGGTTTATCAAGAATTGGCGAAAAGGGGGAACCGGGGCCCATTACCCACGGTATGAGCGGGTACGGGAGACATTTGATGAGGAGTTCGCTGCCTTCGCGTCGTTCTCCCAAGATCAATCGTTGGGCAACATAAGCATCACTCAATGCGAGGTGTCGTACGTAAACCACATCGTTTCGGGTGAAGGGTGGAAAACACACGCCGACGTAGATCAAATCTTCACCGTATTCAATCAGCCGATCGGAGATCCTCCAGGCAGGATGGAGGATCTCACGTGTCAGGCTCGCTTCGTCATTAATGACGCAGGCAAGAATCCCATTGGAAGGCTTTACGCCACCATTCAGCCTGCAATGCGAAAATCTGACAATAAGCCCATGTACGTCTTTAGTCTCACAGCTCGGGGACAGATCGGCTCGTCCACCGAGTTTTTCGATGCAGGCAGAAATTCGATCGTTAGATCATTTAAAGCATTGACTACACCCAACATGCATTCAGTCTGGGGTATGAAAGTAAGGTAATTATAGATGGCCACAATAGCTGCTAATTTATTTCCTACCCTGTCGGCTCTCAGCGATCTAGAAGTGTCTCCCCGAGACGCGTCGGCAACTGAAAACATTTCCGCGTTTGCAGGCGATGCAGGCGAGTGGCGCGTGTTCCGCGTTAATATGCCCGGACTGCGGTTCGTCTTCAAGATCTCAATTCGGACGGACGTATTCAGCAAGCCGAACCAACTGCCGGGATGGGTAAGCCCAACGTTTAAAGCTATCCATGAAATTCAGCAGCTATCGAACGACTGGGATAGTTATGGCGCTCATGCAATCAAGCAAACTCTAATCGGGAAGTCTTTGGATTTGTTGGCCCTGGTCATGGAAGAGAAATCTCCGGCTCCTTCGGTGGTTCCGTTAAGTGATGGCGGTCTTCAGCTCGAATGGCACCGGCGCTCTCAGGATTTGGAGATCATATTCTCAGTCGAAAAGCCAGCGCAGTTTTTCTATCGCAATCGAGCCACCGGTGAGGAAGATGAAGGTTCGGTCGTAAACACCGCGCGACTCACGGCATTGCTTAGAGACCTCTCATAAACATGAGCCAAACGGTTTTTGAAGACGACCCATCAATTCAAGATACGGTTCGGCTCTTTCGTCGTATTCACCCCGTCCACATCGTCAAAGACGATGATACGGGGCTTTTAAGGTTTTCTACCGCGGCATTCCGTGACGAGGACCTTTCGATCAACATCGAAGAGTATTTACTGAGACAAGGCTTAACTTCAATTGACTGCCTTCGAGGCTACCCCCAGCATCTTTTGATGAGCTTGCAGGCTGGAGCATGCCGAAGATTAAATCAAGCCGTCTGCCATGATCCAAAGGAACACAGTGCTTCCCATGGGTTGGTTTACGGCAACAAGAACAGGAAAACTCAACTATGGCTAGTTGATTTAGCTCAGTGGGTTCATCCGCCCGAAGCTCCAGAACATCTCGAATCGCAGAACTAAGGTCTGAGATCCAGCCACTTGCGCGCCCTAGCGTGATGGGCTTTCATCTTCCGTTCAAGCCGACGGCGGGCCGTTGCCTGCAGGTGTAGTGTGCCAATTGTGTGCCAACTCAGCAATATCGATTCTGCTCTCCCAGTTCGCTCCAGTTTCCGTTACTCTCTCCGAGGTCTGTATTGTGGGGATGCGGCGCAAACTCCGCATATGTGGAGATGACTCAAGTTATGTCCGATTGGACTCATAATCCGTTGGTTGTTGGTTCAAATCCAACAGGGCCCACCATTGCTTTTAAGGTACGTAATTCCATGAGCAAGACAACAATCCACATCGTTCCGAAGAATCAAGGTTGGGCTGTGAAGCGGGAAGGAACGGGGAAATTTTGGTAGTCGCGTTTATTGTGGTGGCAGAATGCGCGCTAGCGACCGGCTTTCAGCCAGATCTCGACAATCTCTGAAAAATCCAAGAAAGTCAGGTCGTTTGGCCTGCGCCTCAGCCGCTTGCAGATCTCTGGCAATTCTTTCTTGAACCGTTGCATATCTGTTTGAAACCTCTGCACCGCCAGGTAAGGACTTCGTCCTCGATGCGGCGACCAGCCAGTTTCGAACTTCCAAAATGACCCGATTCGCACTCCCTCCGTGGGAATGAATAACTTGTCCCGAGATATCCGAAATGGATACTCGATAGCGGTACGGCTCGCTGTCGAGGATCGGGCATGCCTTGTTCCTGTCCTTCCTTCTATCCATAGAACTTGCATCCCAAGAACAGTCCCAGCTCAAGCGGCATGTTGAATCGCGGAAGCTTTGTCCGGCGACCCAACTGACAGATGAAATATCGTGGATACCGTATGGACATTGCGCAATGATGCGCTTTATCTTTTCAAGCGTGACTTCGCTAGCATCATCAATCTCTAGCGCACAGCGGGCTACGAACCCCAAATCATAAACGGCAAAAACAATGGCATCGAAGATCGGCCTGAAGGAGTCGTCGAAGGGGCAGTTGATGAATACATCTTTACTGCTAGCCCTGCTTGACACCAGTTATTTCTCGTCAAGCCGATCAAGAATGACTGCCGACACAGCGCGTTCGATTGTCTTCTTGCCAAGTGAACTTTTATGCGGCGAAGTTTGTACCTCAGGCAACCCTTGAACAGCGGTAGAGCGAATGGAGCCATCTCTTCCGTGGATGGCAATCTGGCCCGTTGCGCTTTGCTTAACAAGACCGCTCGCAACGTTCAACGCCTCGCCTTGCGTACTGAAAACCTGGGAGACAACTAAACGGAAGGAGAGCACCATGGCACGCACACCCATTCACCCCGGAGAAATCCTCGCTGACGAGCTGGAGAGACCAGAATCAACGCCGTTGAAATAGAAGAAGCCAAGCCGTCGAGAAACCGACAGACCGACTCAACATTGCCTTCATGTTCATTCAACTGAGGCTCGAATTCTTAAACCCGATATGAAGTTGGCGCCTCACCGATTGCCTGAATTGATATAGCCGCCGACGCGTCGGGTTCACGCGCGTTCGCCCCGTCGAGCTAGGCGGCCAACTACGATTCTCCAATATTGTCGTGTGGGCGTGCCCGTGGAAAACTGCCCTTGAGCGCTCCGGCAATGCCCCCCTGCCAGAGACAAGAAACGCTCGCCTCGATGTACGATAAGGCGTGCCCAACCAAACCGAACCCCGGACCATCTGGCAATGGATTCGCTACCTCGTGGTCGCCGTAATAGCGATCTGGCTCGTGATCTGGATGCTCAACCTATCCGGAATCCAGGTACTTTAGAGCACTCCCTTCCGGCGGGAGACTTTAGGCAACCAATTGCACTCGGGGGCAATCAGTTTTCTTTCGTCTCGCCTCCCTGGCCTATGATCGCGGAAACTTTGAGCCATGCGAGTTGAAGGATTGCCTCCGGTGGACATTCTGCCGGCCTCCACGAGCAATATCCTGTTCGTAGCCAACAAAGCCGCAGTATTCGATTGCAAACAGACGCGAGGCGAGCTGCTAAGTCTTCGAGGGGATGATAAGCACGGACTTAACCCCCATCAATCCGAGCAGTCCCCTGATGGACGCTGCCGCGTTGCGCTCAGCCTGGCCGAGTATGCCCATATCGAGCGCCGCCTTCTGGATGGCCTCAACGCCGGCGATCCTCGCGCGCTGTTCCAGGTCAAGACTGTATGGCACCCACGGCGTCCACCATGTCATGGAGCGATCCCACACCTTGGTCTCTTTCTCATCGATCGATACGCCCAATATTTTGGGCGAAGGCAATTTCAGCACAACCGTTCCGTCGGCCTTAAGGGAAATGTCTTCTTGTTTCAGGCTCGCGAGATCGATTCCTGCTTGAACGCTCGCTTGAATGATGAGCAAAATCGCTTCCGACCCAAGTGGTTGCTTCTCTTCCTTTATCCCAATCACCTTTTGAACCCTATACTTGACGGTCGCAAGTTGGTTGAGCTGCTGCACCTGAACAACAATCGAAGGTGGATCGAGCTTCGTCCCAAGGGCCTGTCGCGAAAGCCAGAAGATAGCAGTCAAGGCCAGAAGTGCGACGGCAATGAAGGTAATGCGTGATTTCTGCACTTCCCCTCAAACTTAACATGCAGCTCAGCCGCCACCTCGTCAGACGAACCAACGGCCAATTTCGCTATGGAGTCAAGTGCCCCGTAGTCGAAGGGTGTACGGCGCAAGAGTGATTTGAAGCTGAAGGGCGAAGCGGTAGTCAAATCGACTCTATATCTTACAGTGTGATACTCTGTCAGATAGGAGCATCAATGCAATGGCCAATCCAACGGAGT
>Ga0163144_10013360_pt1 | contig 17154 bp, 19 predicted proteins | sample OliLak19BULKMAT1_FD_123175 | JGI IMG/M metagenome (GOLD analysis project Ga0163144, IMG submission 123175) | Freshwater microbial mat bacterial communities from Lake Vanda, McMurdo Dry Valleys, Antarctica - Oligotrophic Lake LV.19.BULKMAT1 | ecosystem: Environmental > Aquatic > Freshwater >... | reverse complement strand
CGACAAACCTTCACGTGGCGACAAACCTTCACGTGGCGACAAACCTTCACGTGGCGACAAACCTTCACGTGGCGACAAACCTTTAGGTTTGTCGTCATAGACCAGGCGCTCGTAAACCTCGTCGGCCAGGATGACGAGGTCGTGCTGCGCGGCCAGCTCCAACAAGGCGCGTTGTTCTTCAACACTGACCATCCATCCGGTCGGATTCGACGGGCTGTTGACGATGATCATTCGCGTGCGCCGGTCGATCGCCTTGCGCAGGCGATCGAGGTCGAGCCGGTAGCGCGCGCCGTCGCGGGCCAATGGCACGGGCCGCGGTTCGCCGCCCGACATGATCACGCCATTCGAAAAGATCGCGTAGGCGGGTGAGACGATGACCGCGTTGTCGCCGTGAGTGACGAAGGCGCGAATGGCGGCATAAATCGCCATCGAGCCGCCGACCGTGCTCATGATCTCCGATGGCCGGTAGCTGACGCCGTGCAGTTCGTGGATCTTGTCGGCAATCGTCTGGCGCAACTCGATGCAGCCGGCGGTGTGGGTGTAGAAGGTGTGTCCGGCCTTCAGGGCCGCGTCAGCCGCCTCGCAGATGAAGGCGGGCGTCGGCAGGTCCGACTCCCCGTAACACAGCTTGATCGACCCAGGCATGGCCTCGGCGGCCGTCGCGATCTGGACCATTGGCGACTCGGCCACGCCGAGCAGTTCCGGGGTATAGCGCACCGGCGCATTCTATTGCACTGACTATTGGACCGACAGTCCTCGCATCATCTGTCCGGCAAGCTCGCGCACGATCTTTGCGGCGACGGCGGCGGTGACACCACCGGTATCCTGCAAGGGGTTGAACTCGACGACATCGGCGCCGACGATGGTGCCGGCGAGGCGATGAATCATCGACAGCACATCGCGGACGCTGAGGCCGCCCGGTTCGCGGTGCGAGACGCCCGGCGCAAACGCCGGATCCAGGCCGTCGAGGTCCACCGAGATGTAGGCCGGTCCGTCGATGGCCGGCCGCGCGCCAGCCGCGAAGTGCTGCATCTCGATGCAGTTGACGCCGAAGCGGGCGGCCTGCACGCGCTGGTGCGGCGTCAAGGTCCGGATGCCGACCTGCACGAGCGTGACGCCGGGACAGTCTTCGAGAATGCGGGCGAACGGGCAGGCGTGCGAGTAGCGGTCGCCCTCGAACTCGTCGTAGAGATCGCCGTGCGCGTCGATGTGCAGGATGGTCAGCGTCGGCCGCACGGCGGTGACGGCGCGAAGAATCGGATAGCTGACGGAGTGGTCGCCGCCCAGGGCAATGGGCTGGAAGCCGTCGGCGAGCACCGCGCCGATGCCCATCTCGATCTGCGCGCGCGCCTGCTCTGGAGTCTCAGACAGGGTCAGGTCGCCGGCGTCGGTGAGCCCGGCGAGGTCGGCGCCATTCTCGGTGAACCGGTTGCCGGCCGGCGACGACAGCGCTGTCCGGATCAAAGGCGGCCCGCCCGCGGCTCCCCGCAGAAACGACGAACTGGCGTCGTACGGCAAACCAATCAGTTGCGGCCTCGTCACGTCTCACACCTCAGCACTTCAGCACTTAAGCACCCCAGCACCCCAGCACCCGAGCACCCCAGCACCCCAGCACCCGAGCACCCGAGCACCCGAGCACCTTTACATCCCCGGTGGCGTGAACCGTCCATCGTTGGCGAGCCAGCCGCCATCGACGAAGAGGATGGTGCCGGTGACGTAACTGGAGGCGTCGGAGAGCAGGAACACGGTCGGCCCCGCCATTTCTTCGGCCGTGGCCCAGCGCTTCATCGGCGTCTTGTCGGCGTAAGCCTGGTACCACTCGGATTGCGCCTTGATTGGCGCCGTCAACGGGGTCTCGGTCACGCCTGGTCCCACGGCATTCACGCGGACGCCTTGTTCGCCCCACTCCGTCGCGGCGGTGCGCACCAGCTGCACGATGCCGGCCTTGGTCATGGAATAGACCGATTGCCCGGGCTCGGTCACGAGCGACCGGATCGACGAGAACAACACGATGCTGCCGGACTTCTGGAGGACCATCAGCTGGCCCGCGGCCTGCAGCACATTGAAGTTGCCGCGCAGGTTGACGCGGACGACGCGATCGAACTCGTCGCCGGTGTACTTGAGAATCGGCTTCCGAACGTTGATCGCCGGCGTACAGACCAGGCCGTCGAGGCCGGCGCGGTGGTGAAGCGAAGTCGCGAGGGCATCGCGGACCGAGGTTTCGTCGGCGATGTCGACGACCCCCGAATCGGCCGAGCCGCCGGCCTTGGCGATCGAAGTCGCGGTCGCGGCGGCGTTGTCGGCGTTGATGTCGAGGCAAATGGTGTGGCCGCCCTGCTGGGCCACGCCGAGGGCGACTGCCTGGCCGATGCCTGAGCCCGCGCCGATGACCGCGATCGTCTTTCCGTCGAGTCGGAACATAAGGCCACATCATACCTGCCGGGGCCGGCAATCCTTGCCGGGGCGGTAATTCTTGACGGGGCGGCACGTCTTGACGGGATAAAATTCCCACCGTGCCTCCATCCGACGCCGACCGCATCATCGCGGAAGTCGACCGCGCTGCTGGCGAGATCGTCGACTTTGCGGCGCGGCTGGTTCGTATCCCGACGGTCAATCCGCCGGGCGAGGAATACGAGACCTGCGCCAATGTGATTGGCGATCAACTGCGGGCGCACGGCGCCGATGTCCAGCTGCTGCCGGCCATCGGCAAGGTCGAGCACACGCCGCGGCACCCTCGCATCAACGTCGTCGGTCGCCACGAGGGCCGCGCCACAGGCCCGGCGATTCATCTCAACGGGCACTTCGATGTCGTCCCGGCCGGATTGGGCTGGACTCGCGATCCATTCGGCGGCGAGATTGTCGGCGACCGCCTCTATGGCCGCGGCTCGTGCGACATGAAGGCGGGGCTCGCGGCGGCGGTGTTTGCGGCGGAAGCCATTCGCCGCGCCGGGGTGGCCCACGCCGCGCCGATCGAGATCAGCGGTACGGTCGACGAAGAGAGTGGCGGCTTTGCCGGCGTGGCGTGGCTGGCCGAGAACGGCTGGATCTCGCGCGAGCGGACCAAGGCGGTGATCATTCCCGAGCCGTTCGGCGTCGATCGCGTCTGCATCGGCCATCGCGGCGTCTACTGGTTCGAGGTGGTGGCCGAGGGCCGCATCGCGCACGGCAGCATGCCGTATCTGGGTGTCAGTGCCATCGAAGGCATGTCGCACCTGCTCGAGCTGGTCCGTGATGAACTGGGGCCGGCGCTGCTGGGTCGCGTGACGACGATGCCGGTGGTGCCCGCAGGATCGCGGCACGCCACCATCAACATCAACGGCATCGAGGGCGGCCAGCCGGTGGACGAGTCGCCCAGTCCGTGTGTCGCGGATCGCTGCCGCGTGGTGTTTGATCGCCGGTTCCTGCTCGAAGAGGGTCTCGACCGCACGCGCGCGGAGATCGCCGCACTGGTCGCGAAGGCGCAGTCGCGGATGCGCGAGGTGCGGTTCACGATTGAAGACCGGATGATTGTCGAGCCGACCCGCGCCCCCGAGGGCGCGCCGGTGATTGCCGCGCTCAGCGATGCGATTGCCCGGGTGGTCGGCCGGCCCGCGTCCCTGGTGGCCAGTCCTGGCACCTACGATCAGAAACATGTCGACCGGATCGGCGGCGTGCCGCAGTGCGTGGCCTATGGGCCGGGTGAGTTGGCGCTGGCGCATCAGCCTGATGAGTACTGCTCGATTGCGGATATGGTGACGGCGACGAAAGTGTTGGCGCTGGCTGTTCTCACGCTGGCTGAATAGAGACAAACACGAAGATCACGAAGGCCACGAAGGCCAGATCGGTAAAGGCCTGGCTTCGTGTTCTTCGTGACCTTCGTGTTGGAATTGGAGACCCGATGACCGGACAAGAAATGGTGGCGCTGTCGAAGCAACACTCGCTCTACGAGTGGTCAGCGCAGGCGCATGTCGACCCTATCCCCGTGGCGAAGGCCAAGGGCATCTACTTCTGGACGCCCGAAGGGAAGCGCTTCATCGACTTCAACAGCCAGTTGATGTGCGTCAACATCGGCCACGGCGATCCGCGGGTGATCAAGGCCATCCAGGATCAAGCCGCCACGCTGGCCTATGCCAATCCGTTCATGGCGACCGAGCCGCGCGCCAGGCTGGGGCAGAAGCTGGCGGCGATCTGTCCCGGTGATATCGACGTGTTCTTCTTCACCAACGGTGGCGCCGAGGCCAACGAGAACGCCATTCGCATGGCGCGGCTGGCGACCGGCCGCCACAAGATCCTGGCGCGCTACCGCTCGTATCACGGCGGCACCGGCGCCAGCCTGACCATGACCGGCGATCCGCGGCGGTGGGCCATGGAGCCCGGCATGCCCGGCATTGTTCACGTGCCGCATCCGCATCATGGCTTGCAGCGCGGCACGGACTCCGGTCCCGAAGCGCTGGCGCAGCTCGCTGAGATCATCATGCTCGAGGGGCCGCAGACCATCGCCGGCTTCATCCTCGAGACGGTCACCGGCACCAACGGTATTCACGTCCCGCCCGATGGCTATCTTGAAGGGGTTCGCGAGCTGTGCACCAAGCACGGCATCCTGATGATCTGCGACGAGGTGATGTCCGGCTTCGGCCGCACCGGCGAGTGGTTCGCGGTTGACCACTGGAAAGTGGTACCCGACATCCTGACCATGGCCAAGGGCCTCACCAGCGCGTATGTGCCGCTCGGCGCGGTCGGCATCCGCCGGTCGATCGCCGATTACTTCAAGGAGAAGGTGTTCTACGGCGGCCTGACCTACAACAGTCACCCGCTTGGCTGCGCCGCGGCGCTGGCGACCATTGCCGTCTATGAAGAGGACAACCTGCTCACGCGCGCGAAGACCATGGGAGCGCTGATGCGTACGTTCCTCGAAGAGCTGAAGGCGAAGCACCCGTGCGTCGGCGATGTACGCTCGATCGGGCTATTTGGCTTGGTGGAGTTGGTGAAGGATCGCAAGACCATGGAGCCGCTGGCGCCGTTCAACGGCACCTCACCGGCCATGCAGGCGCTTGGCAAGTTCTTCCGCGAGGAGGGGCTCTACACCTTCGTCCGGTGGAACACCTTCTTCACCAATCCGCCGTTGTGCATCACCGAGGCGGAGTTGGCCGAGGCGTTCGCAATTATCGACAAAGGGCTGTACGTTGTGGAGGCAACCCTTTAGGGTTGCCTGGCTTCGACCGTGGGCGCCCTCCCTTCGCTCGGGCGTGGGACTCGCCCTTCGACTTCGCTCAGGGCTCGTGTGCAGGAGTGGTGGCGTCAACTCGAAAAAATTGACTCAATAGAAGACAAGCTTTTAAGGTTGACTGATGCGCGCGGTTGGCCGAGTTGGAAGAGGAGCACGGTGGAGAAGAGGGCGCCTTCTCTGAGCTCGACAGGTGAACAAGGCCAAGGTGAACGCGCACCTGGCTCGCATGGGATTTCGACCGTGAGCGTTCCTGGACAACCCCTTCCTGCCGTAGACTGCGGGCATGGACCCGCTCGGGCGAATCGTGGTCGATCCCAACATCAGGTTCGGGAAGCCCCGTATTCATGGGACTCGGATTTCGGTGGGTGACGTACTCGGCTACCTCGCCGGCGGGATGTCTCCGGCCGAGATCCTTGCGGATTTCCCCCAATTGGCGCCCGAGGACATCCGGGCATGCCTTGCGTACGCTGCCGAGCGCGAGCGCCGGATGCTACAGCGATGAAGAAGACCAAGGCCACGAGCATCGACGTCATGGGAACAGCCGTTAGCATCCTCTCAGGCAACGAGGGCGACTACATTTCCCTGACGGACATGCTCCGGGCGAAGGATGGAGAGTTTTTCATCGCGGATTGGCTTCGCAATCGCAATACCGTCGAGTTTCTGGGCATCTGGGAGTCCGTGTTCAATCCACGTTTTAATTATGGCGAATTCGCCACAATTAGAAGTCAGGCTGGCCTCAATAGCTACAAGATCAGCGTGAAGGAATGGGTGGAGAGGACCAATGCCGTTGGTCTAAAGGCGACCGCGGGTCGCTACGGCGGCACCTACGCTCATCCCGACATCGCCTTTGAATTCGGGATGTGGATCAGTCCGGAGTTCAAGATTTACCTGGTCAAGGAGTTCCGCCGCCTCAAAGAAGACGAGAACCGCCGCCTCTCGCTCGCCTGGAATCTGAACCGCACCCTCTCGAAGCTCAACTACCGAATCCACACGGACGCTGTCAAGACATACCTGATTCCGCCGGAAGTCACCGCCGCCCAGGCCGCGATGACCTACGCCAATGAAGCCGACCTGCTGAACGTCGCCCTCTTCGGCCAGACCGCCAGGCAGTGGCGCGATGCCAACACCGACCTCGACGGCAACATGCGCGACCACGCCACCATTGAGCAGTTGCTCGTGCTGGCCAACCTGGAGAGCATGAACGCCGAGTTCATCCACATGGCCTTGCCGCAGGGCGAGCGGCTGAAACGCCTCAACCAGATCGCGATCCGCCAGATGCGGACACTGACGGCGCATTCGGGTATTGCGCGTCTCCCGTCCGGTCCGGGTTCGAAGGAATGACGGCGCTCAAGCCCGGCTACAAGCAGACCGAGGTGGGGGTGATTCCGGAGGATTGGACGGTCGCAAGGCTGGGCGCGATCGCGTCGGTCACGTTCCGGTTTGACGGCCGCGCCGTGAAAATGCGGTCACGAGATTCCTCGCCCTCGGTGATGTCCGTTGAACACCTGCGCAAATGAGGATTTCATCGCGCCATTGGCGGCGTAACCGGCGTAAGCTTTCCTCGCCGCGAAATCGAAGGAATGCTGGAGCGCTTTGATTCCGTAGCAATGCTTCAGATCGACGTTCAGAGTGTTCATCAGTGCCCCCGAAAGCTCGTTGCCCAGCTTGCGGCATCGCAGAGGCGACGGTCCCCACTGTTTGCATGCCGAAAGCCAGTCAGTGCCAGTCTCGATCCGCGAGAATACAACAGCTAGCTCTGCAACGATAGATGCTTCGGGCTACAGTGTGCTGAGACCCCTTTCGATCGGCGAGGTCCGATCCCTTCGGACGACCCATGGGTCTGGCCTCGGATCGAGCGTCAGCAGGATCGGCAGCGTGTGCCGCGCTGGGCTGGACGTCTTCACTGATGCGCGGCGCGAGGGAGGGTGACTTAGTGTTGAAGATGTAACGCGTCGAATGACCGCCACCCTTAGCCCCATTCAGCGACGGCTGTTGGCCGAAGATCTGGTGCGCATTCGACGCCCGGACGAGCAGCGGCGCTATGCCTCGAGTCAACGACAAGGGCGCGTCGATCCCAACCCCCATCAGATCGATGCCGTCGTATTCGCGCTGCGACGCATTCCCGAAGGCGGCTGCATCCTTGCTGACGAGGTGGGTCTCGGCAAGACCATCGAGGCAGGGCTGATCATCTCGCAGCTGATGGCCGAGGGGATGCGGCGGGTGTTGCTCGTCGTCCCCAAGTCATTGCTCGGGCAATGGCAGACGGAGCTCTACGCGCTCTTCGGGCTTGAAGCGCGCGAAGGGCAGCTGGACCCAGAGGCCTTCAGCGGGACTGGTGTCTTCCTTACGCACCGCGAACTTGCGGGCGGCATCAAGGGCGCGTCAGTACTCAAGGCGGTCGACCCGTTTGATTTGGTTGTGGTAGACGAGGCTCATCAAGTCTTCTCCGGGATCTACAAGCGATACGGCAAGGATGGCATGTACGACCAGGACTCGACGCGGGCACAGACTGCCGGACGCCTGCGTGAGGTGATCAAACGGAGCGGTTAGCAGCCCGTGGTGAAAGTCCGACTCATTAGAGTTCGCCATGATTACCGTCAACATCCACGAAGCCAAGACGCAGCTCTCCAAGCTGGTCGACAAGGCCGCCAAGGATGAGTCGTTCATCATCGCCAAGGCCGGCAAGCCCATGGTGAAGGTCGTGGCCCTCACGGCCAGGAAGAAGCCGAAGCGGCTCGGCTTCATGAAGGGCGAGATTAACGTGCCGGACGATTTCGATCGTGAGGGCGATGCGGACATTGCCAAACTGTTCGGGATTAATGAGTGAGGCTGCTCCTCGACACACACATCCTGCTCTGGGCGGCCGGGAAGGATCAGCGACTGTCGCCGGCTGCTCGCCGCCTCCTCGAGCGTCCCGGACATGAGCTGGTCTTCAGCGCTGCGAGTTTGTGGGAGGTGGCGCTCAAACGCCAGAGCGGGAAAAGCGACTTCGGCGCCGAGCCTGGTGTGCTGCGTCGCACCCTGATCGAGAACGGCTACGTTGAACTGCCCGTCACCGGTGTTCACACGGCGGCCACATCGGCGTTGCCACCAATCCATAAAGATCCCTTCGACCGCCTGTTGTTGGCGCAGGCGAGCTGTGAGGGGATCACGCTGGTTACGGCTGACGAAATCCTCGCCAGCTATCCCGGCCCAGTCCGGAAAGTTTAGCTACCGAGGGCTCCCGACACCCGCCGATGTCTCCCGACCTCCGACGGCGGTCTCCCGGCTAGAATCAAGAGACATGTCTGTTCGCGACGTCATCATTATTGGGGCCGGTCCGTCAGGACTCGCCACCGCCATTGCCGCCAAGCACTTCGGCCTCGACTATCTCGTCCTCGAAAAAGGGTCGCTCGTCGACGGCATTGCCAGGTTCCCACTCAACATGGTGTTTTTCACCACGCCCGAACTGCTGGAAATCGGCGGCATTCCGCTGACGACGCCGTACGACAAGCCGACCCGCGCCGAGGCGCTGCAGTACTACCGGAGGGTTGTTGACACCTTCCAGTTGCAGGTCTCACTGTTCGAAGAGGTGACCGCCGTCGAACCCGCCTCCGCCGGCGAAGACGCCGGCTACGGTGCGGCAGGCCTGTTTCTGGTCCACACGCGCACCGCGCGCGGCGCGACGCGCGTCCGCGAGGCACGCAACGTGGTCCTGTCGATGGGGTATTACGGCGCGCCGGTGATGCTGAACATCCCGGGCGAAGACTTGCCGCACGTCTCGCACTTCTACAAAGAGGCGCACGCCTATTACCGGCAGCGCGTGGTGATTGTCGGCGGCAAGAACTCCGCGGCCGAAGCCGCGCTCGAGATTCATCGCGCCGGCGGCCACGTGACCATCGTCCATCGCGGCGCCGCGTTCGGCGACTCGATCAAGTACTGGGTCAAGCCCGACCTTGAGAACCGCGTCAAGGAAGGTTCGATCAAGGCGCACTTCAACGCCAACCTCGTGGAGATTCGCCCGACCGAAGTCCGGGTCGCGGCGGTTGATTCAGGCAACCCTTCAGGGTTGCCTGAATCAATTGCGGCAGATGCGGTGCTGTTGCTGACCGGCTACCGCGCCGATCCTGAATTCATGCGCCGCGCCGGCGTGGACATCAATCCCGAGACGCTGGAGCCGACCTACAGCCCCGAGACCTACGAGACCAACGTGCCTGGATTGTTTGTGGCGGGTGGGCAGGTGGCGGGGAAGAAGACGGGCACGGTGTTCATCGAGAACGGCCGCTTCCACGGCGAGGTCATTGGCAAGACGCTGGCGGCGCGGCTGAATCAATAGACCGTTAACCCAGCACCTGCTGGAGGGCGGTTCTTAGCCGGACCTGATCGTCAGAGCGCAGTGCGCCGAGTGTTCGCAGGATTAGGCCGGTTTCGATGGTTGAGAACACAGGCTTGATCACGGATGGCTTCAGCAGCCCAGCCTCGCGCCACCCGGTAACAGTTACGTCACCCGTCCTGGGCGCAGCCGCGACGCGGCTGGTGACGGCCACGACAATGACATCCTGCCGTTCGAGGTGATAGGCGTCGGAACTCACGACAATCGCCGGCCGTTTCTTGGCCGAGGTCTGATCGGTGAAGGGAAAAGGAACGAGGACGACGTCGCCGAAGCTACAGGCGGTCGTATTCGGCGTCATCCGAATTGTCCCAAATCTTGCGGAACGCAGCCTCGGAGAGCCGGGTGGCAGCCGGTGCGAGCGCCTCATCCTGGTCGTGCGCCTTCAGGAGATCCACGAAATGCTCGACCTCTTCGACGTGCTCGGGCGGCAGGCTCTGAATCTTTTCGAGTAGCGTCTGTTCCATCCGATCCTCCCCCCCAATTCTACGCCTGAACCTAGTGCGTCATGCCCCGTGGCGAATCGGTGAAGTCCGGCAAGGATCGATGGCGGAAAGTGCGTACTGGTCGGAATTACTTCGGCAGGCCCGGCGGTGTCTCGGCCGGATCGTTCCCGAGGACCACGGTCCACGGCCGCACCGACCAGCTCTTGACCAGGCCTTCGTTGACGTAAGGGTCGGCCTTGGCAAAATTCTCGGCGACCGACTTGTCCGCGGCGCGGAACACGAGCAGCGCGCCGGCAGGCTCGCCGAGCGCGCCGGCCATGATCAACTCGCCGCGGGCATTCGCCTCGCGCACCTCCTTGAGGTGCGCGGGACGAAACGGCGTGCGCTGGTTCAGGAAGTCATCGACGACTTCGTAGGTCAGCGTGAAGTACGGCATTTCACTCCTTCAAGCCCCCAAGCCCCCAAGCCCTGGGCTTCAGATCGCCTTCAGCCACCCGTGGCGGTCGGCCATTTCTCCCGAGCGGATGCCTTCGAGTTCGGCGCCGACCCTGGCGAGCACTGAGTCTGGCGTCAGCGCCTTCACCGTGATCTCGCGGTCCTTGTGGCGCAGGCGTCCGAGTGGCGCAATCACGGCGGCCGTGCCGACACCCGCGGCACCGTCGAGGGTACCCTTGGCGTGTGCCTCGAACACTTCATCAATCGAAATGCGGCGCTCCTCGACCGGCACCTTCATGTCGCGCAGCAGCGTCAGCACGCTGTCGCGCGTAATCCCTGGGAGGATGGTGCCGCCGAGCGGCGGCGTGACGACGGTGCCGTTGATGACGAACACCACGTTCATCAGGCCGGCCTCTTCCACCCACTTGTGCTCGATCCCGTCGAGCCAGAGCACGTTGTGGAAGCCCTTCTTCTGCGCCTCGAGTGCGGCGAGCATGCTGCCGGCGTAGTTGCCGCCGCACTTGGCCGCGCCGGTGCCGCCAGGGAACGCGCGGACGTAGACGTCTTCGGCGATGAGATCCACCGCGCCCGAGAAATACGGGCCACTCGGGCACGTTTCGATGATGAAGCGGAACGTGTCGGAGGGCCGCACGCCGAGAGGCTCGGCGGTGCCGAACATGACGGGACGAATGTAGAGCGCGGCACCGTCGCTTTCCGGGATCCAGTTGCGATCGAGCTGCACAAGCGCTGCCGTGCCATCCACAAAGATGGACGCCGGAATCTCGGGCATGGCCATGCGCTGGCAGGTCCGGTTCATGCGGGCGTGGTTGGCGTCGGGGCGGAACAGCACCGCGCCGCCGTTGGGCCGCGGAAAGGCCTTGAAGCCCTCGAAGATGCCCTGGCCGTAGTGGGCGACGGCCGGAGCTGCGGCCATCATCTGGGCGCCGTAGGGAATAATCTTCGGGTCGCCCCATTTACCGTTGGCGTAGTCGGCCACCAGCATGTGGTCGCTGAACACGGCACCGAACGCCGATTTATCGCGGATGTCCGGTGTCAGCCGGGACGCCGATGTCTTGGTGGTGGGAATAGTGGTAGCGAGCATGTCCGAGTCTATCACTGACACAGATGTCGGAAGGACTTCAGAGCCGCGGATGACACAGATAACGCAGAAACGGAAGACGGCCACCGACTAGACACAGATTAGTCACAGATTGTCGGGACGAACGCGCGCTACAAGACTGCGGCCCGACCCACGCCGGCCCTTCGGGCCGGCCGCGAACGACGACGGCGGGATTCAAGAGAATTTCAGGAAGTGCTGAAGCGGACTCTCTTGAATCCCGCCGTCGTCGTTCGCCACTAGCGCCGGGCGGAGCCAGGCGTCGCGGGTCGGGCGCCTATCTGTGGAATCCGTGTCATCGGTGGCCCGTCGAAGACACGCGCGCCGCCGTCACGACGCTCTCAGATATCCCTCGCCAACGAGGACGCTGGTCCCGCCCACGCGCACCCGCGTCACCTCGCCGCCGGCCACATCCAGTCGGATGTGGATGCGGCTCGGGCGGCCCATCTTCACGCCCTGCGAGCTGACTATCGCCCCCGCTTTGTCTGCCGGGATCAGGCCGTGCGTCACCAGATAGCAGCCGAGCGGCCCGCTCGCTGATCCAGTAGCCGGATCTTCGTTCGCGCCCATCATGCGGCTGTAACACGTGGCGCCATCCGCACCGGGCTCAGTGGAGAAGATGAACAGCCCGCGGCGCGTCAGCTTGGCGGCTTCGAACGCGGCCGTCACCGCGGGGATGCTGACCACCGCCTGGTCCACGGCGGCGCGCGAGGTCAGCGCTACGAACATGAACGGCGAGCCGCACGACACTTCCTGCGGCAACACCCCGGGCCGCAACGCCGTGGCGTCGAGACCGAGCGCCGCCGCGAGGGCCGCGGGCGCCGGAAAGGTCGGCCCGTAGGCCGGCTTCTGCTGCGTCATCCATGCGAACTGCAGCCGATCGCCTTGCCATTCCAGCTCGACCAGCGTCGGGCCGATGCCGAGGCCGAATGTGAATTCTTTTCTCCCCACCGCAATCGCCCCATCGTCGGCCATCGCAAACGTCGAGCCGATCACCGGATGTCCGGCGAACTGCATCTCGTTGGCGGGGCCAAAGATTCTGAGGCGCACGTCGGTGCCGGCCAGCTCGGACGGTTGCACGAAGGTACATTCCGAGAACTTCGTTTCGCGGGTCATCGCCTGCATCTGGGCGGCGGTGAGCCCGGTGGTGTCGGTAAACACGGCCAACTGATTGCCGGCGAGTGGCGTGTCGGTGAAGACGTCGTAGTGCAGGTATCGGCGGCCATTGAGCACGACCGGCCGTCTGACCGATTGAGCCACAGCGGAGCGAGGCAGGGCCAGGGCCGGCAGGGCGGCAGCGGCGACACTCAACCAGGAACGGCGGGTAAGCGATGTCATGCCGCTTAGCGTAGAGCAAAGGGTGAGAAGCCCCAAGTAGAAGTAGAATCCGAGCTAGTCGTGTTCGACGCCCTGTTTAAATTTTTCTTCGAGCTTTCCCCGGTGATCTTCAGCCAGGGAGAATTTCGCTTCGCCGCCTCCACGGGCTCGTACGTGGCCGCCGTCGCGGTGCTGGTGGCTGTCGCGCTGACGCTTGGGGCGTATCGGTCGGGCCGTGGCCGCGCGCGCGACCGGGTAGTGCTGGCCGTCATCCGGATTGCCCTGCTCGCGGTCATCCTGGTCTGCCTCTTCCGTCCGCTGCTGATCGTCAAGGCGGCCGTCGCGCAACAAAACTTCCTCGGCGTGCTGCTGGACGACTCGCGCAGCATGCAGATTGCCGATCAGGCCGGTCAGCCGCGCGCGGCGTACATCAAGGATCAATTCACAGGGCCCAACGCGGTCTTGCTGAAGGCGCTGTCGGAACGCTTCACCGTGCGCACCTTCCGGTTCTCGTCGGCGCCGTCGCGGACGACGGCCGAGGGCGAGCTGACGTTCGAGGGATCGCAGACGCGCCTGGGCGCGGCGCTGTCGGGCGTCCGCCAGGAACTGGCCGGCCTGCCCGTGGCGGGATTGGTCATGGTCAGCGACGGCGCCGACACCGCCGATGCGGCGCTCGGCGACGCGCTGTTGGGACTGAAGGCGGAAGGTTTGCCGGTGTTCACCGTCGGCGTTGGCCAGGAACAGTTGTCGAAAGACATCCAGGTCGGCCGCATCACCACCCCGAAGGTCGCCCTGAAGGGCACCACCCTGATGGTGGACGTGGTGTTGTCGCAGTCGGGGTTCGACGGCCAGCCGGTCACGCTCGATGTTGAAGATGACGGCACCCTGGTCAGCACGCAACAGGTCACGCTGCCCGATGCCGGCGCGCCGGCGTCGATTCCGGTGCGGTTCACCGTGACCGAGGCCGGTCCTCGCGTGCTGCGCTTCCGGGTCTCGCCGCAACCAGGCGAGCTGGTCACCGAGAACAACGCGCGCGAAGCCTTGATCGATGTGCGTGACCGCAAGGAGAAGATTCTCTATTTCGAAGGCGAGCCGCGCTTCGAGATGAAATTCATCGGCCGCGCCGTCAAGGACGACAGCAACTTGATCCTGACCGTGCTGCAGCGCACGGCCGACAACAAGTACCTGCGCCTCGGCGTCGACAACCCTGAAGAACTCGCGGCCGGCTTTCCGAAGACGCGCGAGGAGCTGTTTGCGTATCGCGGCCTGATCCTCGGCAGCATCGAGGCCGGCGCGTTCACGGGCGATCAGCTGCGGATGATCGCGGAGTTCGTGGATCGTCGCGGCGGGGGACTGCTCACGCTCGGCGGTCCACGCGCGTTCGCCGAGGGCGGCTACGCCGGCACTGCGGTGGCGGATGTCTTGCCGGTGGTACTCGACCGCACGCGCCTGCAGCCCAAGGACACCGTCTCGCGCTTGACCGTGAAGCCGACCCGCGCCGGCAGCGCCACGGCGGTCACGCAACTCGCCGCCAACGAAGCGGCCTCAGCTGAGCGCTGGAAGACGCTGCCCGGTATTACCGCGGTCAATCGCATCGACGCCGTCAAGCCGGGCGCCACCGTGCTGCTGAGCGGCACGGACGAGGCGCGCGCCGAACGGCCCATGCTGGCCTTCCAGCGCTACGGTCGCGGCAAGGCCTTCTCGTTCCTGCCGCAAGACTCCTGGATTTGGCAGATGCACGCGAGCATTCCGGTCGAGGACATGACGCACGAAAACTACTGGCGCCAGTTGCTGCGCTGGCTAGTGGACGATGTCCCGGATCACGTGGAGCCGAGCCTGACCACCGAGCGGGTCGAGCCGGGCGAAGCGGCGACGCTGGTCGCCAATGTCGTCGATCCGTCGTTCGTCGAGCTCAACGATGCCGTCGTCACCGCGACCATCACCGGGCCCGACGGGGCAATTTCCGATCTGCCACTGGCGTGGGATGGTGAGCACGCCGGTCGCTACAGCGTCGCGGTGCCGACCAGGGCGCCCGGCTGGTACCAGGCCAGGCTGCAGGCGACCCGCGCCGGCACGACCCTTGGTGCCACGGTCACGCACTTCCGTGCCGCGCCGGGCGAAGCGGAGTTCTTTGATGCCACCATGCACGCCGCCACGCTGAAGCGGATTGCCGAAGAGACTGGCGGGCGCTACTACGGCGCCGACAACACGGCCACGCTCGCCGATGACCTGCGCTACACGGGACGCGGCGTCACCAGCGTGGAGGAACATGAACTCTGGCACATGCCGATCGTGTTGATGCTGCTGGTCGGCCTGCTGTGCGTCGAATGGGGGTACCGACGTGTCGTCGGCCTGGCGTAGCGTGGTGCTCGCCGCCGCCATTGTTGGCGGCGGTAACCCCTTCTTCTTGTCCACCGAAGCGCTCCGCGCGAGGGTGGCAGGGGTGCCTGCGACAACAGCTGAACAGGATTTCCGCGGTGGCCGCGGTCGACCGCCGGTGCCGATCATCGAAGACGTCAAGGCCGACTACGACGGACGCTTCGCGTTCATGCGGCTGAAGTACGGCGCCGCCGACCTGCGCATGATGCGCCGTGAGCCGCCCTGGCACCACGACTATCCGCGCGCCGATTTTCACTTCATGAAGATCCTGTCGGAGCTGACGTTGACGCGGACGCTCGTGGACCAGGGCAACATCCGCACGCTGGACGACCCCGGCATGGCCATGTTCCCGGTGGCGTACATGTCGGAGCCAGGCTTCTGGACGATGACCGAGGCCGAAGCGACCGGACTGCGCAGCTACCTGCAAAAGGGCGGCTTCATCATCTTTGACGACTTCCGCGAGAACCACCGCGACAACCTGATCTACCAGATGCGGCAGGTGCTGCCCGACGCGCGCTGGGTGGCGCTCGAGCCCACGCATCCGATCTTCCACTCGTTCTTTGAAATCAATTCCCTCGACGTCGAGGGCTACTACGGTCCTGCCGAGTGGACCGGGCTGTTCGAGGACAACGACCCCGCCAAGCGCTTGCTGGCGGTCGCCAACTACAACCACGATCTCGGCGAGATGTGGGAGTTTTCAGACACCGGCTACATGCCGGTCGATTTGTCGAACGAAGCGTACAAGTTTGGTGTGAACTACGTTATCTACGCGATGACGCACTGATTAGAGTGTAAGAGTTGGCAGTTGAAAGTTAGACGTCAAGTGTTGTGAGAGGAGCCTCCGTGGACACCGTTGACATGAACTCGCCGGACGATTTGGCGCTGGCCGATCGCATGAAGGATGGTCGCGACCAGATCATCCGCGAGTTAAAGAAGCTGATCGTCGGGCAGGACGAGATCATCAACCAGGTGCTGCTGACGCTGTTTGTCGGCGGCAACAGCCTGATTGTGGGCGTGCCCGGCCTGGCCAAGACGCTGCTCATCCACACCATGGCGCGGGTGCTCGACCTCAAGTTCTCGCGCATCCAGTTCACGCCCGACCTGATGCCGTCCGACATCACCGGCACCGACATCATCCAGGAGGATGCCGCCACCGGCCGCCGCCAGATGGTGTTCTCGCCCGGGCCGATCTTCGCCAACATCGTGTTGGCCGACGAAATCAACCGCACCCCGCCCAAGACACAGTCGGCGCTGCTCGAAGCGATGCAGGAACACCGCGTCACCATCCAGGGCCGCACCTACAAGCTCGAAGAGCCGTTCTACGTCTTCGCGACGCAGAACCCGATCGAGCTCGAAGGCACCTACCCATTGCCCGAGGCCCAGCTCGATCGCTTCATGTTCCACATCGTCATCGACCATCCGCCGGAAGACGAGGAGTTCCTGGTCGTCAAGACGACGACCACCAACCAGGACCCGCAGTTCGAGCGGCCGGTGACCGGCCCCGACCTGGTCGCGTTCCAGCGGTTGGTCCGCCGTGTGCCGGTGGCCGATCCGGTGATGCGCTACGCGCTCGCGCTGGTCCGCGCCAGCCGGCCGAAGTCGCCCACCTGCCCGGCCAACGTCGGCAAGTGGGTGGCGTTTGGCGCCAGTGTTCGTGCCGCGCAGTACCTGGTGCTCGGCGGCAAGGCGCGCGCGCTCACCACTGGCCGCTACCACGTCAGCTTCGAGGACATCCGCGCGATTGCGCACTCGGTGCTGCGTCACCGCGTGCTCACCAACTTCCACGCGCAGTCGGAAGGCGTGACGAGCGACGTGCTGATCGACCGCCTGCTCGAAGCGGTACCGGCGCCCAAGTCGGGCATGTAGGGCTGGTGGGGCTGGTGGG